>Ga0114966_10000459_pt1 | contig 38908 bp, 38 predicted proteins | sample M_130207_XF_Meta_FD_87029 | JGI IMG/M metagenome (GOLD analysis project Ga0114966, IMG submission 87029) | Freshwater microbial communities from Lake Montjoie, Canada to study carbon cycling - M_130207_XF_MetaG | ecosystem: Environmental > Aquatic > Freshwater > Lake | place: Lake Montjoie... | reverse complement strand
GCCGTCGGACCAGTCGATCCGGATGGTCGACGGTGACAGCGCGGTCGCGGTCAGGCCGGTGGGGTCACCGGCGAGTGCCCCGGTCGGCGCGACACAGCGCTTGAGTACAGCGGTCACGTCGAGTCGCCCGGCGTTGACGACCTTGGCGGCCAACGACTGGGTCGGCACGGTCGACTCGACCACGGCCGCGCGCAGGTCCAGGGCCGAGATGGACGGGTTCGCCGAAGCGCATAGTGCCACAGCACCGCTCACGTGAGGCGTCGCCATCGACGTGCCGCCGTAGGACGCATAGGTGCCGTCGGGGACCGTCGAGACGATGCTCACCCCAGGTGCGCCGATGTCGACCGTCGTGGCGCCGAAGCTCGAGAAGCCGGCGAGGTCGCCGTTCGATTGGATTGCGGCCACGGCGATCACGCAGTCCCAGCCCCGGGTGGCGTTGTTCGTGCACTGGTAGTTCGAAGGGTACGAGGAGGCGCTGTCGTTGTTGCTGGTCGAGTTCCCTGCCGCAGCGACAAAGAGGATGCCGCGATCCCCGCCCCGGTTGATGGCGTCGAGCAACGACTGGCTGAACCCGCCCCCGCCCCACGAGTTGCTCGTAGCGACGAGGTTCAGGCCGTACCGGGTCTTGAGGTCGTTGAAGTAGTCGACGGCTCGCACCGCGTCAGCGATGGTGCCACCGGAGGCCCCGAGGAACTTGGCCGAGATCATCGTGACGTTCCAGTTGACGCCGGCCACGCCGATTCCGTTGCCGCCGACGCCGCCGATCGTGCCGGCGACGTGGGTGGCGTGGTCGTCGGCCGTGCTGTCGTAGACCGAGCCGTCGTTGTTGACGAAGTCGTAGCCGTTGACGTCGTCGATGTAGCCGTTGCCGTCATCGTCTATGCCGTTGCCGGCGATCTCGCCGGGATTGGTCCAGATGTTCGCAGCCAGGTCGGGGTGCAGGACCTGGATCCCCTCGTCGATCACGCCGATCACGATGTTGGACGAACCCGTGGTGCCGTTCGCCCACGCCTCGCCGGCGTGGCTGCCGAAGGTGTTGGCCGGCGTGGTGGCGTCGCCGTACATGCCCCAGAGGTCGTTGCCCGTGTACATCGGGTCGTTCGAGGTGGCGTTGGCCTGAACGATGTAGTTCCGCTCTGCGTAGCGCACGCCGGGTGCGGCCTTCAGCGCTGCTATGGCCCGGGCCGTGCTCACCCCGGGGTCGAGCACGAGCCGCTCGACCCGGGAAAGCGGCGAGATCGGCGAGGCCGATCGGGCGTTGACCACTCGGTGCGCTCCCGCCCGATTTGCAGCGCTCGCAAGAGGACTCGCAACAGGATCGAACCCGACGAGTATTTCCCCCTCGACGAAGGGCGCGTCCGGTTTGGTCGCCGCACCGTCGGCGGCCGGCGGGGCCGCGTTCGGGGCGGAGGCCGCGGACGCCCAGTGGGCACCGACCAACGGCACGGCGAGGGTCCACGCCGCCAGAGCGATCGACGCGTTACGGAGCCTCGAACCGATCATCGCTTATCCAATCGTCGCATTAGCGAAAGCAGAGCGACTTACGCGGGACGTAGCAGTCCAACGGCATCGAACCAAGGGCCTGTTGGCCCCAGACGCGCCGAGAGGTGCGGCGCAACGCGGCCACCACCGCACCGAAGCCGAGCGTGTCGCGGCGGGCAGGCCGCCATTGAGGCAGCAGGCATCTCTGATCAGGGACCCCCGTCTCCCGAGGTGGTCAGAAGACCACCGTGTAGTGCGCGAGGGGGGACTTGAACCCCCACACCCTTACGGGCGCAGGCACCTGAAGCCTGTGCGTCTGCCTATTCCGCCACTCGCGCGCAGCGAGGTGAGGCTAGCGCCTGCCGGGCCGAATCGACCCTGCAGTTCGGGTGCCCGTCGACCGGGCCGAGATCGCGCTTGGCCACAACGGTGCCGGCTCCGCGCGGTCTCGACGGGAGAGTGGGGTGGCTAGCGTGCACGGTGTGGGTTTGGGCAACTTCGAAAATCGTCTCGAACGCATGGTCGAAGGGGTGTTCTCGCGGGTGTTCCGCAGTGGGGTGCGGCCGGTCGAACTGGGCCGACGCCTGGCGCGTGAGATGGACCTCAAGCGGTCCATCGGGGTTCGGGGCAAGACGGTGACTCCGAACCACTTCGTGATCCGGCTGAGCGAATTCGATCTCGAGCAGCTCGAGCCGATGCGGGAGTCCTTGGTGCGCGAGTTGCGCGACGCGGCTCGTGAGCACGCCCTCGACGAGTCGTACACCTTCATCGGGCCGGTCACCATCGAGCTCGAGCCTGATGCGTCGCTGCACACGGGCATCTTTGCGATCGCGGCTCGCATGATCGAGCCCGACGGCGGGCAGCCGCTGGGTGTGCTCGAGCTGCCCACCGGCCAACGCGTGGTCCTCGGTGACTTCATCGTGACGATCGGCCGCATGCCCGAGTGCACGATCACGCTGAACGACGGCAACGTCAGCCGCTCACACGCCGAGATCCGTCCGTCGAGCTCGGGGTTCACGCTCCTCGATCTCGGCTCGACAAACGGGACCAAGGTGAACGGCCTGCGCGTCTCCGAGCGCGAGTTGCAGGACGGCGATGCGATCACGTTCGGCGAGACCACCCTGAAGTACGTCGTCTCCTGAGCGCTCCCAAGTTTCGGAGGAGAGGGGGGCGGGCACCGGCGGGTCGCACCCAGAAAGTAGGCTCTCCCGGACCGTGTCAGAACAGCTCCTCGCCGTGCTCAGGCTTTGCGTGCTTGGCCTCGTCTACCTGTTCTTCCTGCGCGTCCTTCGGGCGGTGTGGGTAGAGGTCCACGGCCCGCGTCGGGTGCGAGCGCCGAAGCCCGCCGCGGTCGTTGTGCCCGTGCCTGTGGGGTCACCGATAGGCGGCCCGGCCCCTGCGGGTTCCACCACGATCCTGGCGACGTCGTCGCCTTCGCATCTGTCTCCGGGCGCGACACGCCGCGTGGCGTCGCTGCGCGTCGTCGAACCGGTGATGTTCGCCGGCCAGACCTTCGGGCTCGCCGACGAGACCACGCTCGGCCGAGCGCCCGGGTGCCTCGTCCAGCTCGACGACACGTATGTCTCACAGGTGCACGCGCGCATCTCGCGCAGTGGCGAGGAATACCTCGTGGAAGACCTGGGGTCCACGAACGGTACCTACGTCAACCGTTCGAAGGTCGCGGCGCCGACTCCACTCCGCGAGGGTGATCGTCTGCAGGTCGGCAATGTCGTCATGGAGCTCGTGTGACCCGATTCCGCTGGGCAACCGCGACCGATGTCGGCCGGGTTCGCAACGTCAACCAGGACAACGCCTTTTCGGTCGAAGGGTTCTTTGCGGTGGCCGACGGTATGGGCGGCCACCGCGGTGGCGAGGTCGCGTCGGCCGTCGCGCTCGAATCGTTGTCGGCGGCCCTGCCGGTGCTCTCCACCGACGACCTGCTCGACGCGATCAGCGGCTCGAACCTCGCGGTGCTCGAACGGGCCAACGCCGACCTGAGCCTGCGCGGCATGGGCACCACGTTGTGCGTGCTGGCCCTCGTTGACGACGACACCGGTGAACCCTCGCTGATTCTCGCGAACGTCGGCGATTCGCGGATCTACCAGTACGGCAACGGCGTGCTCGAGCAACGCACCGATGACCACAGCATGGTCGCCGAGATGATGCGGCAAGGCCGGATCACCGTCGAAGAGGCCGGCAGACACCCACAGCGCAACATCCTCACCCGCGCGCTCGGCATCGATGCGGGCGTGCAGATCGACGTGTGGCGCGTCACCCCTGCGCTGGGCCAGCGCTGGATGCTGTGCAGCGACGGTCTGTTCAACGAGGTGGACGACCAGACGCTCGCGAGCGTGCTTGCGTCGTACGCCGACCCGGCCGACGCCGCGAACGAGCTCATCCGAGTTGCGAACGCGGGCGGCGGTCGCGACAACATCACCGTGCTCATCGTCGACGTGATCGACCATGACGACCATGCGGTCATCACGGCCCCCGCCGAGGTTGTCGTTGTCGAGGCCGACGCGCCCGCAGCGACCATGACCGCCGTGCCCCACCGTGTCCCCGTCGTCGCCGCGTCGACGGCTGGACGAGAATCGGCATCGGTCGCCGAACCCCCGCAATCGGACAAGGCGTCGCTCGTCCGCCGGGCCGTCGATTCGTGGCGCGTCCTGCTGTTCGCATCGGCCCTCGTCGCCGTGGCGGCCGTGGCGGTGATCTCGTGGCGGATGCTCCGCGACGCCTCGTCCGTGATCGAACCACCCCCGCCCACCACCCTCGTGTCGGTTACGGCGGTCCCCGAGACGTCGCCCGCCGCCACGGGCGCTCGCTGATGTTCGCGGCGGGCCGGCGTAACACGGAGCTCGGTCTCGTCCTCTTCGCCGCGGTCATCACCGGCGCGTTGTACGTGCTCGCGAGCCTTGGTACCAACGCGACCATCCCCGCGAACCTCGGGCCGTTCCTCGGCATGGTGGTCGCGCTGTTGATCGTGGCCCACGTGGCCACGCGCCGGCTCGCGCCGCGCGCCGATCCGTTGCTGTTGCCGATCGCCGCGTTGCTCAACGGCATCGGGTACGTGTTCATCGCGCGCCTGTCCGAGGACCTCGGCGCTGACTCCAAGCGCCTTCCGGGGCTGCAGGCCACCTGGACCCTGTTCGGCGTCACTGCGTACGTCGCCACGCTTGTGATCGTGCGCCATGTGCGCGACCTCGATCGCTACCGGTACACGCTCGCGCTGATCGGTGTTCTGCTCCTGTTGTCGCCGCTGGTGCCGGGCATCGGTGTTTCGGTGAACGGCTCACGCATCTGGTTGCGCGTCGCGGGCTTCAGCATCCAGCCGGGCGAGTTCGCGAAGATTGCGCTTGCGATCTTCTTCGCGTCGTACCTCGTCGACAAGCGCGAGCTCCTTCGCACGGGCACGTACAAGTTCGGCCCGTTGATGTTGCCCGAGCCGAAGCACCTCGCACCGGTGCTCGTCGCGTGGGGCGGCTCGCTCGTCGTGTTGATCCTCGAGAAGGATCTCGGGTCGTCGCTGCTGTTCTTCGCAGTGTTCGTCGTGCTGGTGTGGATCGCGACCGAGCGGTTCGCCTACCTGCTCATCGGGGGCCTGTTGTTCGGGCTCGGCGCGTACATCAGCTACAAGTCGTTTGGCCACGTCCAGACCCGCGTCGAGAACTGGCTCGACCCGTGGAAGGACGCGCGCGGGCGCGGCTATCAGGCCATCCAGGCCCAATTCGCGTTCGCGAGTGGTGGTCTCACGGGTGCCGGACCGGGCAGTGGGCGTCCCACGCTCATCCCCGAGGTCGCGACCGATTATCAGTTCGCAGCCATCGGTGAAGAGCTGGGTCTGCTCGGCTCCGCCGCAGTGTTGGTGTCGTATCTGTTGATGGCCGGTTCGGGCCTGCGGGTCGCGATGCGTGCCGCTCAGCCGTTCGAGAAGCTTCTGGCCGCCGGCCTCACCGCGCTGCTCAGCATCCAGGCCTTCATCATCATGGGGGGTGTCACCCGCCTGATCCCGCTCACCGGCATCACCTTGCCGTTCATCTCCTACGGGGGCTCGTCGCTGCTGGCCAACTACATCTTGTTGGCCCTGCTGATGCGGGTCTCCGACGAGACCAACCTGCACCAGGAGAACGTCACCGCCGACGTGTCGACCATGGTGCCGGTCACGTGAACCGGGCCATCGCGCGTTTCGGCATAGCGCTCCTCGTGCTGTACACCGCGGTGTTCGCGCAGCTCAACAACCTGCAGCTGTTCGGCGCGACGCGGTTGAACGAGAACCCCATCAACGTGCGCGAGGCGGCCAAGGACTTCGAACGCAAGCGCGGCAGCATCTTGACTTCCGACGGAGTCACCGTCGCCCAAACCGTCGAAACGCCCGACGGGGCGACGCGCCGCACGCGTACCTATCCCGACCCCATCATCTATGCCCACGTCACCGGGTACTTCTCGCGCGACTACGGCGCCTCCGGCATCGAGAACGAGTACAACGACGAGCTCGCGGCCAAGACCGATGGGCAGCAGTTCGGCGACCTCTCCGACATCTTCAGTCCGAAGGATCAAACGGGAAACGTCACGCTCACGATCGACAACGACGTACAGCACGCCGCCGCCACGGGCCTGCTGCTGAAGAAGGGTTCGGTCGTGGCGATCGACCCGCGCGACGGTTCGATCCTGGCGCTGTACAGCTTCCCCACCTTCGACCCGAACACGTTGTCCACGCCAGATCGCACTGCGGCCACGGCGGCGAAGAAGCAACTCGATGCCGATACGTCGAAGCCGTTGTTGCCGCGCGCGTACCGCGAGAATTTCTTCCCCGGTTCCACGTTCAAGATCGTCACGGCGGCGGCAGGCCTGCAGTCGGGTGTGGTCACCCCCGATTTGCCCGAGTTCCCGCGCAGCTCGGGCTATGCCGCACCGCTCACCAATGTGTTGCTGCGCAACTTCGGCGGCGCCACGTGTGGCGGGACGCTGTTCGAGATCCTGCGGGTGTCGTGCAATACTGCGTTCGCGCAGATGGGTGCGGAGTACGTCGGGGTCGAGCAGATGGTCACGCGCGCGTTGGCCTTCGGTTTCAACGACACCCCGCCCATCGATCTGCCCAACCCCGCCCGGTCGACCTTTCCCACGGACTACGGCAAGAAGCTGCAATCCCTCCCCAGCTACTTCGCGCAGAAGAACGGGGAGCCGCCACCCGCCACCACGCCGGGGGAACGGTCACCTCTCTACGTCTACGAAGATCAGCCGAAGCTCGCCCAGGTGTCGATCGGCCAGAACGATGTGCGGGCCACGCCCCTTCAGATGGCCATGGTGGCGGCCGCGGTGGCCAACAACGGCGTGATCATGAAGCCCCACGTGATGCGGGACATCCGCACCCGGGACGGCGAGCTGATCAGCAAATATCAGCCCGAGCGTTGGAAGACGGCGGTGTCCCCTTCGGTCGCGGCCACCCTGTGCGAAGCAATGATCGGGGTGGTCGGTCCCGGCGGAACGGCGACCCGCATGGCCATCGAGGGTTTCACGGTTGGCGGCAAGACCGGCACGGCCGAGCTCGGCACCACCTCCCCGAGCTCGCACGCCTGGGTCATCGGGTTCGCCGGTCCGGTGGGCCAAGCCCCCACGGTGGCGGTTGCGGTGCTGGTCGAAGCACTGCCGGGCGCCGACGAGCAGACTGGTGGTCGCGTCGCGGCCCCGATCGCCCAAGCCGTGCTCGAAGCAGCGCTACGTGCGCGGTGACCTACACTTCCAGACCAGTTTGCACGACGGGCCCTACCCCGACCCGACTCACGGACAAGTGGTGACGAATGTCTGACGCGAGCCCGACCGTCTTCAACGGTCGCTACGCATTGCAGCGGCAGTTGGCACGAGGCGGCATGGCCGACGTGTTCCTCGCGCGCGACGAGCTCCTCGATCGCCCGGTCGCGGTCAAGGTGCTCTTCCCCGAGTTCGCCTCCGATCCGGCCTTCGTCGAGCGGTTCCGCCGCGAGGCCCAGGCCGCGGCCAACCTGAACCATCCCAACATCGTGGGCGTCTACGACTGGGGCCAAGAAGGCGGCACGTACTTCATCGTCATGGAGTACATCGAAGGGCGCAGCCTCGCCGACATCATTCGTGCCGAAGGACCGATCGAACCCGACCGTGCAGCCGAGATCACCGCTGACGTCGCGGCAGCGTTGTCGTTCGCGCATCGCAACGGGCTCGTGCACCGCGACGTGAAACCGGGCAACGTGCTCGTCACCCCGGACGGGCAGGTAAAGGTGGCCGACTTCGGCATCGCCACCGCCGCGAACGCCGGTGACGCGAACCTCACCAAGACGGGGCTCGTCATGGGCACCGCCACGTACTTCTCCCCCGAGCAGGCCCAAGGCAAGCCGGTCGATCCGCGCAGCGACCTGTATTCGCTCGGCGTGGTGCTCTACGAGATGTTGGCGGGCGAGCCGCCGTTCCGGGGCGACAGCCCGGTGGCCATCGCGTACCAGCACGTCCAGGAACCGCCGCCCGGTCTGCGGGCACGCGGCGTGCCGGTGAACGGCCCGCTCGAGGCCATCACCATGAAGCTGCTGGCGAAGAACCCCGCGCACCGTTACCCCGCGGCCGACGACCTTCGCGCCGACATGCGTCGTTACCGCGAGGGCATGCACAAACTCGCGGCGGCCACTCCGGCGGCGGTGGTGGGCGCCAACCCGCCCGTGATGGCCGACCGCCCGAGCGCACCGGCCACCACGGCGATGCCGGCCACGGCGGCCCTTCCCTACCCCGACACGGCCTACTTCGAGCCACCTCGCCGCATCGGCTCGGGCGCGCGCACCGGCGTGTTCGCCGTGCTCATCGTCCTGGTGCTCGTCGTGCTCGCCGCGATCTTCCTCTTGTTGCTCACCGACAGCGGTGGTGACGGGGGCGGTGGCCAGACGCCCGTCGTTTCCGCAGTGCCGGTGCCCAACCTCATCGGCAAGGCGCAAGCCGAGGCCGAGGCCCAGCTCAAAGGCATCGGGCTCACGTCCACCGTCGAGCTCAAGGACAACGCCGACGTCGAACCGGGCAAGGTGTTCGCCCAGACCCCGGTGGGCGGCAACAAGGTCGCCTCCGGCACCCAGGTCGTGCTCACGGTCTCGAAGGGCAAGACGGCGAACCCGATGCCCCAGGTCATCGGGTTGCAGGTAGCCGCGGCCGAGGCCCTGCTGCGGGGTCAGTTCCAGCTCGACGTCGCTCTCGTGCCCGAACTGAAGAGCACCCGTCCTGAGGGCGAGGTCCTTACCCAGAACGTCGTGTCGGGCGCCACCGTCCAGGTCGGGAGCAAGGTCATCCTCACCTACTCGGCCCCCGAGGCAGTGGTCATCCCCGACGTCGCGGGCGCCACCGCAGCCACGGCATCGGCCAACCTCACGGCATCCGGTTTCGAGGTCGTGTCGGTCGACGAGGCGAGCGACACGGTCGAGCTGGGCCGGGCCATCCGCACCGACCCAGTGGCCGGTACCAAGGCCAAGGCCAAGTCGAAGGTGACGCTCTTCGTGTCGAGTGGTCTGCCGAAGGTCCTGGTGCCCGAGGTCATCGGGCTCGGTACCGACGGGGCGAACCGGGCGATCACCGACGCTGGCCTCAAGTTCGAGGTGAGGTTCCAGGACGTGCTGGCCGGCAGCGCCCAGGTCAACAAGGTCATCGCGCAGAGCGTGACCGCGAACACCCAGGTCACCAAGGGGTCCACGGTTATCGTCACCATCGGGCGGGTTCTTGCGGTGACCACGACGACCACGACCCCGGGCGCCACAACCACGACGTCGAGGCCGTAGCGGGCGCTCGGCGCGCGGTCAGCCAAGCTTGGCGAGGAAGTTGGCCACGATGGTGTGGCCGCCCGCGGTGAGTATGGACTCGGGGTGGAACTGCACGCCCTCGATGTCGTAGTCGCGATGGCGCAGGCCCATCACGAGGCCGTCGTCGGAGGTCGCGGTGATCTCGAGGCAGGCCGGTACGGACGAGCGCTCGACCACGAGCGAGTGATAGCGCGTCGCTTCGAACGGGTCAGGCAAGCCGTTGAACACGCCCACGCCTTCGTGGTGGATGAACGACGTCTTGCCGTGCATCACGTGCGGGGCGCGGACCACGTCGCCGCCGAAGACCTGGCCGATGCACTGCAATCCGAGGCACACGCCGAACACCGGCCGTTTGCCGGCGAAGCGGCTGATGAGCGCGTTCGACAGGCCGGCGTCATCCGGGCGGCCGGGCCCGGGGCTTATGAGGATGCCGTCGGGGTCGAGCGCATCGATCTCGTCGAGCGTGAGCGCGTCGCAACGATGCACGAGCGGCTCGGCGCCGAGTTCCCCGAGGTACTGCACGAGGTTGTAGACGAACGAGTCGTAGTTGTCGATCACCAACACGCGGGCCACGGGTGGGCAGCGTAGTTGCGGGGGCTGCTCGCCCCACCGGTGTTTCCCGCGCGGCGCGTTGAGCACCTATCCTCTGGCGCCTATGGCGAAACCGGAGAAGCGCAGGATCGAAGGTGGGCGGGTCACTCCCAAAGGGGGCCGCTCTAGCGCGCCGGTGGGGTCACCTCGGTACACGCCTCCTGCGCCACGCAAAGATCAAATGCCAAGCCCCATGTGGGTGCCGGTGCTGATGTTCACGTTGCTCGGCATCGGGATCATCGTCATCCTGCTCAACTACGTGCAGTTGCTGCCCGGCGCCACCGACAACTGGTACCTGTTGCTCGGCCTGGGCTTCATCCTCGGTGGCATCATTACGGCCACGCAGTTCCGTTAGCGGCCGCTCCACGAGCGCCCTCGAGTGGCAGCATCGGCCCGGCAAGTTACACGCGTGTCGTTTCCGCACAGGGTTTTCCACAGTTGGGGACAACCCTGCCGGGACATTGGTGTGGGTGCGACGCCCTGCGACCTGGGTCACGCTCGAATGAGCTCAGACGTCGCCCACGACAAGGACATCCATGTCTTCCATGCAGTGGCGCGGCGGATCGGGTGTGGCGTCGTTCGCGGTGGTCATACGGACCTCGGTGCCGCACAATGAGCACCGGTAGGTGATCTTCACCTTGCGCAGCTCGCCGGCCGGCGGCGGCTGGGGGATGGGCTGGGCGAGCGACCGCAACATCCCGAAACCGACGCGCACGATCAACAACCCGGCGACGATGGCGATGGCGATGCTCAGAACATTCACAGCCCGTCCAGCCTACGGGGATGATCTGCGGGCATGATGGCGGAGGTTTCACGCGTCGCGGTCGGTCAACACAATGACTACCGTCTCGATATCTGACGGCACGGAGGCCCGCATGGTTGCGCCCACGAACGAGCAACTCGCGTCGGAGGTCGAAGGGACCACGTTCGCCACGCTGTTCCTCGACGCGGTGCGCGAGGTCGGACCAAAGGTCGCGCTGGGCACCATCGGCGAGTCGAGCGTGCAGTACACGTACACCCAGTATGCGGACCGGGTCGCGCGCATCGCAGCGGGGCTGCAGGCGCGTGGCCTCAAGCGTGGCGAACGAGTGGTGTTGATGTTTCGCAACATCCCCGAGTTCCACTTCATCGACACGGCGATCACGTTCTGTGGCGCGACACCCATCTCGATCTACAACTCGTCGTCGCCCGAGCAGATCGCGTATCTCGCGGGGCACTGCGAGGCGAGGCTGGCCATCGTCGGGGACGAAGGCTTTGTGGCGTCGGTCCGCGAGGCGAGCGCGTCGCTGCCGCTGCTGCGCGGTATCGGGGTACTTCGCGGCGAAGCCGACTTCCGCGTCGACGAGCTCCTCGGCCACGAACCGATCGACCTCGATGAGGCTGCGTCGAACGTGCACCCCGCCGATCTCGCGACGGTTATCTACACGTCGGGCACCACGGGCCCGCCAAAAGGCGTGATGATCACCCAACGCAACCTCGCGTACACCGTCGCGATGATGAAGCACGCTGGCCTCGAGGTCGACCCGCAGTTCCTGGGCTCCCGCATCATTTCGTATCTGCCCATGGCTCACATCGCCGAGCGACTCACCACGCACTATGGCGGGATCTCCGGCCGGCACGAGGTCACCTGCCTCGACGACATGGCTCAGCTCGCGGCCACGATGCGAGCCGTGCGTCCGAACGTGATGCTCGGTGTGCCACGCGTCTGGGAGAAGCTCCAGGCTGGGCTTCTCGCCGCGCTCAGCGCCGACCCGGCCACGCTCGAGCAGTTCGAGAAGGGCATGGCCACCGCAATGCCCATCGCGCTCGCAAAAACGCTCGGCCGCGCCTCCGATGCCGACCTTGCGACCCTTGCCTTCCTCGACGAGATGGGCTTCGCGCCGTTGCGGGGGCTGCTCGGCCTCGATGAGCTGCGCGTCGCGGTCAGCAGTGCGGCCCCGATCGCGCCCGAGCTCGTCACATGGTTCCGGGCGCTCGGCGTGCCGCTGAGCGAGCTCTACGGACTGTCGGAGACGAGCGGTCCGATGACCTGGAACGGCGTCCACCCGAGGCCGGGCACGGTCGGTCACGCGATCGCGGGCTGCGAGGTCCGGCTCGATGTCGACGGCGAGATCCTGTGCCGTGGCGGCAACATCTTCGCGGGCTACCTCAACGATCCCACGAAGACCGCAGAGGTCCTCGATGCCGATGGGTGGCTCCATTCCGGCGACATCGGCCAGTTCGATGCCGACGGCTATCTCCGCGTGGTCGATCGCAAGAAGGAGCTCGTCATCACCGCGGGCGGCAAGAACATCAGCCCGGCCAACCTCGAGGCCCGGCTGAAGCTCATCCCGCTCGTTGGTCAGGCGTGCGCCATCGGTGACGGAAAGCCGTTCATGTCCGCTTTGTTGGTCCTCGACCCCGATCAGGCGCGAGCCTTCGCGGTGCGTGAAGGCCTGGCCGATTCGTCACTCGATGCCCTCGCCAAGAACGAGAAGATCGCCGCCATGGTGGCGGACGGCATGCCCGAGGCCATGTCCGAGTTCAATCACGCCGAACAGGTCAAGCGGTGGGTGATTCTCGGCGTCGACTGGCTGGCCGACTCAGACGAGCTCACCCCGACATCGAAGCTGAAGCGCCGCAACATCGCCACGAAGTATGCGGCAGAGATCGCGTCGATGTACTCCTGACCGCATCGTTTCGTTCGGCGGCCGGTGGCGGACCTATGCTGCATCGCCGAAAGGGAGGGCACTCCATGAACGACATCGACGCGGTCAATATCGCGATGCTCATCATGCGGCTCGGGTTCGGGCTCATGATGATGGCGCACGGCTACAACCACTTCTTCCGGGGTGGTCGCATCGCGGGCACCGGGCGCTGGTTCGACTCGCTCGGCATGAAGCCGGGGCGCATCCACGCGATCGTCGCGTCCGTGACCGAGCTCGGCGCAGGCGCCCTGTTCGCCCTTGGTCTGCTCACCCCGTTCGCGGCGGCCGGCTTCATCGGGCTCATGACGGTGGCCATCTGGACGGTGCACCGCAAGAACGGATTCTTCATCATCAAGGAAGGCTGGGAGTACGTCTTCCTCGTCGCCGTCGTCGCGCTGTTCGTGGCCACCAGCGGCCCGTTGAAGTACTCGCTCGATCGTGCGCTCGAGATCGACGACGACCTTGCGGGCACGTTCGGTTTCTGGCTCGCGCTGCTGCTCGGCCTGGGCGCTAGCCACGCGATGCTCCTGGTGTTCTACCGCCCGACGAAGAAGCAGTAGCTGGTCAGGGTCGCCCGGCCCGGCCCTGTTGTGTCAGTGGGCACATGTAGGGCACGCGGGCGGCACTCGTGACCTGGGGCCACGGTACGATGTTTGGGTGCGTTGGACCTCCCCGCTCGCGCAAGCTGCGGTCAGCGGTTTCGTCGGCTCCCTCATCGTTGCGACTACGGCCCCCGTGTGGCGATATGCCAATCCCACGTGGCGCCTCACGCTGCCTTTCGTGTCCCATCCGGGTGGAGCGCTGTTCAGCGCGGTCACGTTCGTTCTGGGCGTGGTCCTGCTCGGCTTCGGGTGGTTCCGGCTGAGCGGCCTCATCGCCAACACCGAGATCGCCGAGCGCGTACGCATCAGCCTCGGTGCCAAGGTCATCGCCCTGTGGTCGTTGCCCATCGTCCTCGGTCCTCCTCTGCTGTCGAACGATGTGTACAGCTACGCCGCGCAGGGCGAGATCGGGAGCCGGGGGCTCGATCCCACGGTCGTGGGTCCGTGGGCGCTGGGCGGTGGCCGGTTCTGGCGCGCCGCCGACGATGTCTGGCACTACAACGCCTCGCCCTACGGGCCGGTGTGGAACAAGATGGCCGCCGGCCTCGTCCGCGTCGCCGGCCATGATCCGGCGCTCGCCGTGTGGGCGTTCCGCATCGTCATCGTGCTGTCGGTGGCGCTCTCCGGTTGGGCTGTGGTGCGCCTGGCCCGCCAGATCGGCACGGACCCTGCGGTCGCGCTCGTGCTGGCGATCGGTAACCCGGTCGTGCTGTTGCACTTCATCGGCGGCATCCACAACGACGCGATGATGATGACGCTGTTGCTCGTCGGCCTGTCGTTCATGCGCAGTCATCGGCGAGCGTTGGCTTTCCTGGTGCTGTCGGCCGCGCTCGCGATCAAGCTCCCGGCAGTGGTCGGGCTTGCCTTTCTCGGCTGGACCTGGGCGGAGGCGCCGGCGTCGTTCCTGCGGCGAACCATGCGCGCCGGGTTCGCGACGTTCGCAGGGTTTGTGCTGGTCATGGCCATCTCGGTGCAGTTCAACATGAGTCAGGGTTGGGTCACCGCGCTGAAGGGCACCGGCAAGGTGCGGTCGACGTTCGCTCCCTCCACGATGAGCGGCACGATCGCCACATCGCTGCTGCACTGGTGGCACTTCGCGGTCAGTGCCGACACGGTGATCAACGTGTTCCGCACGGTCGGCCTGCTCATGGCCGCGGCGCTCGGCTGGTGGGTGATGTCGAAGACAGCGCGGTTCGGCGTCGAGCTCGCGGTCGGCGTCACGTTGTTCCTCACCGTCATCCTCGGCCCGGTTCTTTGGCCGTGGTACCTGCCCCCCGCGATTGCGCTCATCGCGGTGCGGGGCACCAGACAGATACGCCCGGCCCTCAGCGTGTGGTGTGTCGCACTCGCACTGTTCGTGTTCCCCACGAGCGTGGGCACCGGTGTCGGCGGAGGCGTGTCGCAGGCGCTCTTCGGCACGTTCCTCCTCCTCGCCCTCACCGCGTTGTCGATGGTCGCCCAATGGGCATTCGGCCAACCCGTGCTGTCGGCCGGTCTGCAGGCCCGCTGGATCGCCTCCCGCGCGGCACGCCACCCCGTCGAGCGACCACAGTCCAACGCGGCCGCGGCTCGCTGAACTCGACGCGTGGCGGTCGCGTCAATGGCGCGTGGTAGACCGGCCACGCGATCTCGCGGAGGTCGCTGCCCGAGGGGGAGCCGTGAAGTTTTCGATTTCGTTGCCGGTGTGGCGTGAGGCAGGGCACCGCGACCCGTTCCACGAGTCGTTCGCACTCGCGATGATCGCGGAGGAGTCGGGATTCGACACCGCGACGATCGGCCACCATCACTTCCTCCCGGGCAACCAGAGCGATCCGCTCACGTTCATGACCGCAGTGGCGGCGCGCACCTCAACCCTGCGCGTGGGCACCGGCATCTTCCAGCTGCCCATCCACAACCCGGTGCGAGTCGCCGAGCAGGTGGCCACCATCGATCAGATCTCGGGTGGTCGCGTCTCGCTCGGGGTGGGCAGCGGCTGGTGGAACCTCGAGTACGACGTGCACGGCTCGAACTTCCGCCAGCGTGGTGCGCGCATGGAAGAAGCGCTCACCATCCTGCGGCTCGTTTGGCAGAACGAGAACACGTCGTTCGAGGGACGGTTCTGGTCCTTCCCCGAGCTCACCGTGCACCCGCGTCCGGTGCAGCAACCGAACCCCCCGTTGTGGGTGGCCGGCGTGGCCGATGTCGCGGTGGAGCGCGCCGCTCGCCTCGGCGACGCGTGGCTGTGCGGCCCGGTGCAGTCGATCACGCGGGCCAATACCTGTCTCGACGTGTATCGCACGGCGTGCGCCGCGTACGCGAAGCCCGCCGACTGGATCTTGCGGCGCTACGCGTGGGTTGGTACCGACAAACGCGCGATAGAGGACGACATCCTGCCGCGCTACGTCGGCGGCCTCATGGAGCATTGGCGCGAGTCGGCCGAGGACGATGAGGAGAAGGCGTTGTTCGCGCGCATCGACGCCGGCGAGCCGGTGACCCCGCAGGAGATCGCGGCCGATCGCCTCATGTGGGGCACGCCCGACCAGGTCATCGAGCAGATCCACCGCTATCAGCGCGAGACCGGCGCCGACCACATCCACATGGCGTTCGGCGCCGGGCTTCCGGGCGACACCGAGAAGTCGACCTTCGGTTCGTTCGACGACCTGAAGACCATGGTGGAACTGTTCGGCCGCGAGGTGATCGGAGCGTTCGCGTAGGCGGGAGCGGCGCTACTGCAGTCCGGCGTACGCGCCGCCGTCGACGGGCAGCGCGACGCCGGTCATGAACTTCGCGTGCTCCGAGCACAAGAACGCGGCGACGCGGCCGAAGTCGCCGGGGTCGCCCACGATGCGCGCCGGGATGCCGTCGGCCACGCCGTCGACCGTGCCGCCGTAGAGCTGGAGGAGTCGGTCGGTGGCGTGCAGCCCGGGTTGCACCGAGTTCACCGTGACGCCGTCCTTTGCGATTTCGAGCGCCAGGGTCTTGAGGAAGCCCGTGACCCCCGCGCGAGCGGTGTTCGACAAGATGAGGTGGGCGATCGGCTGGCGCACTGAAACCGAGGTGATGGCCACCACGCGACCCCAGCGCTGCGCGCGCATCGCCGGCACTGCGGCCTGGCACATGGCCACGACCGAGAGCAGGTTCAGGCTGAGCGCGAGGGGGTAGGCCTCGGCCGGGGTGGTGGCGAAGTTGCCGGCGGGCGGCCCGCCCGCGTTGGTCACGAGGATGTCGACCCCGCCGAGCTGGTCGACGGCCGTCTCGACGAGCGCGATCGCGCCCGGCGTATGGCTGACATCGCCGATGATCGCCCGACAGCCGGGCATCGTCGCTGCAGCGCGGGCCAGTCGGTCGGGGTCACGCCCGGAGATGGCCACCTGGCACCCCGCGGCGTGCAGTGCCTGCGCAGTGGCCAGACCGAGGCCGGCCGAGGACGCTGCAACGAGGGCGCGGCGTCCGCTGATGCCGAGATCGAGTCCACTCATGGCCTGACCTTACCGGTGCGCAGGTTGCCGACGAGATGCTCCTAGCCTGCGAGTTGTGTTCATGGTGAGCCGGCACCGGTTCGAGGCGCTCGTGGCCGACGCGCTCGACGAGATCCCCGAGGAGCTGGCGCGCTTTCTCGAGAACGTTGCCATCGTCGTGGCCGACGACAGCCCCGAAGGTTTGCTCGGGTTTTACGAGGGCACGCCGCTCACCGAGCGCTACGACTACGGCGGCCTGCAGATGCCCGACCGCATCACGATCTTCCGTCGGCCGCTATGCGAGATGACCATGTCGGAGGAGGATCTCGTCGAGGAGATCTACGTGACGATCGTGCACGAGGTCGCGCACCACTTCGGGATCGAGGACGACACGCTCGAAGAGCGCGGCTGGGCCTGAGGCGATGCCGCCGCACCGGGCTCGTCGTCGACCGCGCACCGCTGCGGTTCGCGAGACGCACGCGCTCCGCGTGCTCGACAACGCCACCGAGTGGCGCGACTGTCGGATGGACGCGTTCAGCGCGAACGGCGGGCGCTGGCACGACGTCGCGATCGAGCGCTGCACCATGCGCGATGTGTCGCTCCGCGGCACCACATGGCAGCACGCCGAGTTCGTCGAGGAGTGAGCCCCGACCTCACCGCTCGGCCAATCGTTCCAGCGCGGCGTCGGTGAGTCGGTAGCCGGTCCACTCGTCCATCGCGACCGCGCCCAGGCTTCGATAGAACCCGATCGATGGCTCGTTCCAGTCGAGCACCGACCACTCGAGGCGGCCGCAGTTGCGCTCGACCGCCACACGCGCCAGTCGCGCCAGCAACGCCGTGCCGATGCCGTGGCCCCGCACCTCCGGTTCCACGAAGAGATCCTCGAGGTAGATTCCCGGTTTCGCCAGGAACGTCGAGTAGCTCGAGAAGTAGAGAGCGAACCCTGCGGGTTCGTTGTTCCAGAACGCGAGCAGTACCTCGGCGGCCGGTCGCTCGCCGAACAACGTGCGGTGCAGCGCCTCCTCGGTGGCGACGCATGCGTCGAGAAGGTTCTCATACGCCGCGAGCCCGCGGATGAAACGCAGGATCAGCGCGGCGTCGCCCTCGGTGGCTGGCTCGATGCGCAACATGCGCTCAGGCTCCCACGCCTGATCGTCACGCGCGCAGGTGGTGGCTGGTATCCCCGGGGCGGTGGTCGCACATGAGGCGGTGATCGAAGCGCCACTCGCCGTTCTCGCGCAGGAACGTGTCCTCGTAGCGGTTCTGATACACGGGTTGCAACGGGAAGTCGTCGGTGTGTTGGAACACGGTCACGTACGAATGGCACGACCCGGTGCCCGAGGCTTCGTCGATGTCGATCATGAGGTTCGTAGTCACGTGACGAGTGCGTGGCGTGCCGTCGGGATAGAGGATCACGACGCCGTACATGTCGCGCACGGCCTCGCGGCCGCGCAGGAGGTTGCCGTCGCCGGTGTCGACCGACCCGTGCGCGAAGAGCTCACCGACCCCCTCGAGATCGCCGCGGTCGATGAGGTCGGCGTAGCGGTAGACGAGCTTGGTGACGGCGGCGTAACCCGACATCGGGGACGAGGTTGGGGACAAGGGGTGCTCCTTCGTGGTCATGACTTCGGTTGCATGAGGGCCCAGCGGTTGCCGCTGATGTCCTCGAACACCACGATGCTGCCGTAGTTCTCGTGGCGGGGCTCTTCGCAGAAGGTCACGCCGGCGGCCTTCATGCGCGCGTCGTCACGCGTGAACCCGAGTGCGTCGACGAAGTGGGCGATGGCCGTGTCGTAATCCTGGACCAGCAAGGTGATCTGACCGAGGTGCGACATCGGTTGCACCATAGCGAGCAACGCGCGGTTGGACAGGTTTGTGGTTACCTGGCGAGCATTCGCCATAGGGGAAGGTCGTGAGCATGCGCGTGTCCGACGAGCAGGCAATCAGGAATCTGTTGTTCCGTTACATGGACGCAACCGATGCCGGTGATTTCGAGACGCGGGCCGACCTGTTCGCCCACGCGACGGTGTGGTTCCCGGAGCCCATCGGCGCGCGCCACGGCGCCGAGGTCGCTGAGCTGTTCAAATCGCGTCAACGCCTCTACGACGGCATCCCACGCACGACGCACCTGAGCACGAACGTGATCATCGAGATCGACGACGACGCACAGGGCGCGAAGGTGCAGTCGCGCTACCTCGTGTTGCAGGAGACGCCCGATTTCCCATTGCAGCCGATCATCGTGGGTCGGTACCACGATCGGTTCGCTCGCGTCGACGGTGCGTGGCGGTTCGCCGAGCGCCGCTTCCTCATCGATCTCATCGGTGAGATGTCGGCGCATCAAGAAGCAGGCATCGTCGCGGCCACGGCTCTGCGCGCGACTACGTGAACATGGGTGATCGGCCGCAGAACCCTTCGTTGAACGTCGACGTCGACGTGCTCGTGGTGGGTAGCGGCGCGGCCGGTCTCGCCGCAGCCCACGAAGCGGCGGCGGCCGGAGCACGCGTGCTCGTCGCAGAATGCGAGGGACGTACCGGCGGGTCGAGTCGGTTGTCGGGGTGCTGGATCCAAGCGGCGGGAACCAGCGTGCAACGCGCCGCAGGGTGGGACGACACGCCCGACGCGATGCTGCAGGACTACCTCGCGATCAACCGGTGGCGGGTCGAACCGGGGCTCGCCCGCACCTACTGCGAACACGCTCCCGAAGTGGTCGAATGGCTGGTGGCCCTGGGCCTGCCGTTCGGGCCGATCGTCCGCGCGGGCGCTGAGCGGGTACCCCGCGGCCATCGGGCCATCGGCGAAGGGGAGGCGCTCATCGATCTCCTCGAGCGCGCGTGCCGAGCGCAAGGCGTGGAGTTCGCGTTCGGCAACCGGGTCGAGGACCTGCTTGTCGACGCGGGTGCGGTGGTCGGGGTTCGCGCACGGGGCGAGGAACTGCGCGCCAGCGCCGTGGTATTGGCCACCGGTGGGTTCGCCCGCAACCGGGCGCTGCTCGACGAGTACGTCGACGCTCCGTGGATCGGCCCATCGGACGCGGACACGAACACCCTCGCCGGGCCCGGGTCCCGCGGTGACGCGATGGTTATGGGCGAGCGTGTCCGCGCCGCCGTGGCCGGTCGCGGCCGTGCCCTGTGGGTCCCACAGGCGCTTACGCCACCCGCGGTGATGCTGGTGCGCCCCGACGGCCGGCGGTTCGTCGACGAGTCGGCCGATTTCACCACGGCCGCGCTCGTCGCCGCCGACTGGGGTGGCATCCAGTACGCGATCTTCGACGAGACCGTTCGGCGCTCACCCCGGTTCGCCGCCATCGAGAAGACCTCCGCCGGGTTCTTGTTCCGCGACGACGACCCAGACCTCGGCGAGGGCCCGCTCGACGCATGGGTGGCCGCGGGTGATCTCGTCCGAGCGCCCTCGCTCGCCGAGGTCGCGCGCGGGTTGGCGATCGACCCGGCCCACCTCGAGGCCTCGGTGGCGCGCTACAACGAGGCCTGCGCGGCGGGCCACGACGATCGTTTCGAGAAGCCGTCGTCGTCGCTGCTGCCGATCAGCTCGCCGCCGTTCTATGGGGTGCGCGTGCGCCCGACGGTGCTCATTGCGACGTTCTGCGGGCTGCGGATCGATTCGCACGCACAAGTGCTCGATGCAGACGAGCAACCGATCGCCGGCCTGTACGCCGCAGGTGAGGCCGCCGGCGGTGTGGTGGGCGACGTCTACGCCGGTCACGGGAACTCGATCACCAGCGGGCTGGTGTTCGGTCGCATCGCGGGTTCTGGCGCGGCAGCGCGAGTCAGTCGAGGAGCGCCAGCTCGAGCTCAATGAGGCCAAGTTCGTCGAGTGGCGGCTGCCGGTACACCGTTGCGCATCGAAGGACGGTGCAGTGACTACGGTTCGTGGTCGAGATGCTGCATCGAGGTGACGCCGGGACGAACGACGGATCGCGTCGCGCCGACCAGGAGCCCGCGAGCGTCGAAGGTTCGAGGAGGAGCGCTCGGCGGGTGCTGCTCGGCCGACCGCCAACGTCGGGCGCGGCGATCGTGCACGCGATGCATGCCTTTGCCGAGGCGTGCTTCACGGTGTCACTCGCCGGTTCGTTGTTCCTCAGCATCAGCTTCGACGCGGCCCGCCCGCGCATCCTCATCTACCTGGCCTGCACGCTGGCGCCGTTCGTGCTGGTGGCACCGTTGCTCGGGCCGCTGGTCGATCGCATCCGGGGCGGTCACCGGGCGATGATCGTGGTGACCATGGTGGGTCGCAGCGTCGTCTCGCTGGTGATGGCGTGGCAGCTGCGCGACCTGTTGATCTTCCCGCTCGCGTTCTCGATCCTGGTGCTGGGCAAGACCTACTCGGTCACGCGCAACGCACTCATCCCGCGCCTCGTCCCCGGTGACGAACTCGTCGAGGTCAACTCGCGGCTCGCGGTGCTCGGCACGCTGTCGGGTGGGCTCGGTGGTGCGTGCGCGGCCGGTCTGCTCACGGTCACCTCGGCGCGTGTGGTGCCGTTGCTCGCGGCGGCCGTGTACGCGCTCGGTGCTCTCGTCGCGCTGCGCCTGCCCGCCGCCACCGGCCGTGTGGTCGAACCCGATACCGAGATCGTGTGGAGCGAACTGCACGCCCGCACCATCCTCGCGGCGCAGTCGAGCATGCTCGCGATGAAAGGCGTGGCCGGGTTCTTGTTGTTCTTCCTCGGAGCCAACCTCAAGCGGTCCGGCGCGCCGACGTGGTTCTTCGGCCTGGTGTTCGTCGCGAACGGCGTCGGAAGCTTCGTCGGCAACATGGTGGCGCCCGCGTTGCGGGAGCGTTTTACCGAGGCACAGATGCTCTCGGGCGCGGTCGCGTTCGGCGCGGGTATCTCCGGGGTCGCGGCCATCGCGGCGAACCGCACGGGCACGGCGATCGCCGCGTTCGGCATCGGGCTGTGCGCAGCGGTGGCGCACCAGGCGTTCAACGCCGCCGTGCAGCAGCACGCACCGGACGTCGACCGCGGGCGCACGCTCGCCGCGTTCGACACCCGCTTCCAGCTGGCGTGGGTGGTGGGTGCGCTCACCGCGGTCGCGGCACGGCCGTCGTTGCAGGTCGGCTTCGCACTACTCACCGTCGTGCTGCTCGCCGACGCGATCGACCTGTTGCTGCGACGTTCGCGCGACCCGATCGAGATGCAGCCGAACCACGAGACGCTCGCCCAGCTGGCGCTCAGCGCACGTGGTCTCGCAACGCTCGGTCAGTATCGGGCCGCGATGATGGTGGTGACCGCGGCCGCCGAGCTCGTCGAGTGGCCGGCCGACTCGGCCGTCGGAACCGCGGGCGCAGCCGGAACGAACGACCGCCGCGCCGGTCTCGACGCCGCACGGGCATGCGCCCTGGCCGACGGACCGGTGGCCCGCGAGGACTTCCTACGCAGCGCACGGGCGCTTGGCTGGAAGTTTGACGACGAGTAGCGGGCCCTCAGCAGTCGCGCGTGCTCGCGACCGTCCACACCGGCTTGTGCTCCTCGAGCTCGAGGCACGTGGTCTGCTCGTCGTCGAGGGTGAGGTAGCGGGTGGTCTTGATCGACAGCCCGCGTTCGGTGGTCGCGGCGGGGTTCATCCGCAGCAGCACGCCCTCGCGCCGTACGGGCTGGCCGGAGGCCTTCGTGTCGACCGCTTCGTTGCGGTCGTCGATGAAGCGCACCACCGTGTCCTCGCCGAAGGCCTTGACGATGGCCGCTTGGTCCTGGAGCGAGAGCTTCGTGCCGGGTAACGCCTCGACGTAGACCGACTTGGGCATCACCGTCGACGAGTTGGGGGCCAGGGCGCGGATCACGGCGATGTACACCCCGGGGATGTCGTGATCGTCGGCGTCGTCGGAACCGCCACCGCCGCATGCCGCGGCAAGTGCAACGAGTGCAACGAGCACCGGCACGAGCCTGCGGATGTCGGCGCGATCGCGCATTGCTGGTCCCGAGGGGTCCGGATGCTCCCGACGCATCGTCGTAACCTAGGCCACACAAGGTGGTCGGTGGTTGCTCCGCGACGAGCCCTCTGCTCCCGCAGTCGCTGAACTCGCGGAACAGGCGCACCATGGGGTCGTCCTTGGTTCCGAAGTGGCGGTGGATCATTCCGTGGTTCGCGCCTGCATCAGCTCACGTTTGCGGTCACGGGTCCCACGTAGACCCAACGTCGGTCGACGTGGATGAACACGCTGCGCTCGTGCAGCACGCCGCGTCGATCGCCCTGGAGGTGATGCGCGTCGAACTCGACCGCGCCCTCGGTGTCGAGGAGGTTCCCGCCGCTGGTGTCGAGGATGTCGAGGCGGATCCAGCGGAGAGCGAGGTCGAACGGGATGCGGGGCGGGCGGGTGTCGGGGTGCCATGAGCGCAACAGGTAGGCCGCGTCCCGCACGGCGAACGCGCTGTAGCGCGACCGCATGAGCTGCTCGGCGGTCGCGGCCTCGATCTCGCCCCGGTGCAACCGCCCACAGCACGCGTCGTAGGCCGCGCGGCCGCATGGGCAACGCGTCGGAGTCGAAGCGATCGGGGTGGCGTCAGAGTTCGAGGCGGTCACCTGAGGAGTCTGCCGCGGTACGGATCAGGAACTCGGCGCAGCATTGCCGTCGATCGTCTGCGCGCCCGCCTCGGCTACGACCGAACCGAGAAGGTCGAGGCGCGCTTGGATCATCGGCTGCGAGTCGGGATGTGGGAACACCCACAGGCGGTTCGCCTTCACGGCGTCGAGCACGCGTGCGGCGAGCACACCGACGGGCTGACCGTGATCGACGACATCGCGCACGGCGGCGACCAGCTGATCGACGCCGTGCGCGCGAGCGACCACGGGCGCGTCGGCGGGGCGATTGCGCTCGGCGTCGATCACGTAGGTGGATGCCGTGTTGCTCGGGCACAGGATCGACACGCCGATGGGCGAGCCGCCCAGACGAAGTTCGGAGTCGAGCGCGAGCGACAACCCGACCACGGCCGACTTGGTGGCCCCGTAGGTGGCCATGAATGGCGTCTCGGCGAGCACGCCGCCGACCGACGACACGTTCACGAAGTGTGCGGGCGTGCCCTGCGCCTCGAAGATCGGCAGGAACACGTGCACCCCGTGGATGACACCCCACAGGTTGACGCCCACGACCCAGCGCCAGTCTTCGATGGTGAGCCGACTCACCGAGTTCCATGCGATGACGCCGGCGTTGTTCACGACGAGGTCGACGTGGCCGAAACGTTCACCCGCAGCTACCGCGAGCGCTTCGACCTCGGCGAGAACCGAGACGTCGGTGTGCACGGTGAGCACCTCGGCGCCGCTCGCGGTGAGCGTGGCCGCAGCCTGCGCGAGCGCCGCGTCGTCGATGTCGGCCAGCACCACGCGGCCACCTTGTGCCGCGAATGCGCGCGCGATCGCCAAGCCGATGCCTGAGCCGCCGCCGGTGATCACCGCGACCTTGTCGCGTAGATTTTCCATTACGAACCTCCTCCGTCGAGCACGATCATCTGACCGGTGAGATAGGACGACTCGTCGGTCGCCAGGTACCGCGCGGAACCGACGATCTCGTCGGCATCGGCCGCTTCATTCGGGATCGACCGGCTGTAGCTGTCGGTGCGGAACGTGGGGTTCACGGGGCACCTCCGGGTCGCCCGTCGATGAGCGCCGCCGCGCTGAGCAACAACCGGTCGGCCTGCGGACCGAAGTGCTCGTGCACGGCCTTGTTCGATTCACCGCGCTGCCACTTGGCGAAGCTGCCCTCGAGCACGATGGCCCCCTTCCAGCGCGAGAACACGTGGTACCAGTCAATGCTCGAGACGTCGCGGCCGGATCGTTCGGCGTACCGAGCCACCATCGCCTCGGCTGATGGCAGCTGGTCGAGCGCGAAGGTGTGCGGACCTGAGGTGCCGAGCGGCATCGTGCCCCCTACCGGATGGAAGATGAGCGCCCAGGCAAGGTCGATCAGCGGATCGCCGATCGTGCCCATCTCCCAGTCGACCACGGCCAGCAGGCGCGGCGGAGCGTCAGTCGCGTAAAGCACGTTGTCGAGTTTGTAGTCGCCGTGGAACAACGTGGGCGCCTGCCCCGCGGGGCGGTGCGCGTCGAGCCAGCGACCGATGCCGTGGGCGGCCGGTAGGTCACGGCCGCCGTACGACGCGAGTTGCGCGAGCCAGCGTTCGACCTGGCGTTCGAGGAATCCTTCGGCGCGGCCGAGATCGGTGAGTCCGACGGCGCGCCAGTCGACCGCGTGCACCTCGACGAGCGCGTCGATCAGTTCCTCGACCGCTCGGTGCTGGGTCTCGGGCGCATCGGCCCACGCCGCAGGGATGCCGTTGCGCACCGGCACGCCGTCGATGCGCTCCATCACGTAGAACGGCGTCGCGAAGATGCGGGTGTCGTCGCACGCGACGATGGGTCGCGGCACGCGAACAGCGGCACCTTCGAGCGCCGCAAGGATGCGGTACTCGCGCAACACATCGTGAGCCCGCGAGGTGTTGGCGTGCGCGGGGGCGCGGCGCAGCACCCAGTGGTCGTCGCCGCGGTCGAGCGAGAACACCTCACAGGAGCCGCCGCCGGTCATGGCCTCGACCGCTATGGGCTGGTGGTCGCCGAGTTGCTCGTCGAGGAACGCGGCGAGCGCGTTGGTGTCCATCAGGCGTTCGCGTCGGCCGGTGCGAGGCCGGCGGCGGTGCGCAGCTCGTTCCACTTCTCGAACGCGGCGGGCCGCCGGCTCGGGATGTGCTCGCTCGGCCAACCGGTGACCGGCGTGTACTTCTTGAGCAACGTGCGCGCCACGACCGACTTGTGCACCTCGTCGGGGCCGTCGCCGATGGTGCCGAAGCGAGTGCCGCGGTACCAACCCTCCACGGGCAGGTCGCCCGAGTAGCCAAGCGCACCGCACACTTGGATGGTGCGGTCGAGCACGGTGAGCACGACGCGGGACACGTGCGCCTTGACCATGGAAATGTCGGCGCGCACGGCCGACGCGCCGAGCTGATCCATCTTCCAAGCGGTGTGGAACGTGAGGAGGCGGGCCGCTTCGATCTCGGTGTGCGACAGCGCGATGAAGTCCTGGATCATCTGGTGCTGGCCGAGCAGCTTGCCGTGCGACTCGCGTGATACGGCCCGTTCACACATGATGTCGAGCGCACGCGACGCCTGGCCGATCCAGCGCATCGCGTGATGGATGCGGCCGCCGCCGAGGCGCTTCTGGGCGAGCACGAACCCGTCGCCCGGCCGGCCGATGAGATGGTCGGCCGGCAGGCGGCAGTTGCTGAACACGATCTCGGCGTGGTTGCCCGCCGCGCCGAACTCCACGTCGGGGTGCGCCATCGTGGGGATGTCGCGTCGGATGTCCATGCCCGGTGTCCCCGCGGGCACGATGAAGATCGACGCGTGGCGATGCGGACGGTTTTCGGGGTCGGTCTCGGCGAAGACGAGGATGATGTCTGCCACCGAGCCGTTCGACACGAACCACTTGTGTCCATCGAGCACCCACTCGTCGCCGTCGAGGGTGGCGGTGGTCGCGATGCGCGTGGGGTCGGCACCCGCGAGGAAGGGTTCGGTCAGCGCGAAGGCACTCGAGATCTCGCCCCGCATGTTCGGCCAGAGCCAGCGGTCCTTCTGGGCATCGTTCGCCCCGTGGGCGAGCAGCTCCATGTTGCCGCTGTCGGGTGCTTGCACGCCGAAGATGGTCATCGAAAACATCGACCGACCGATCTGTTCCGACATCAATGCCAGCTTCATCTGCCCGAAGCCTGGCCCACCGAGGTTCTCGTCGAGGAACGCGCCCCACAGACCCTGCGCCTTGACCTGGTCCTGCAGGTGGCGCTTGACCGTGCGCCACTCGCCCTTCGGTAGCTCCTTCATCACTGGCTCGAGGGGGATGAGCTGTTCGTCGATGAAGGTGCGCATCCAGTCGAGCTTCTGCTGGAACTCCGGTTCGGTGTGGAAGTCCCATGCCATGGCGGCGTCTCCTTGTCGACTGGCGGACGAGTCCTCGGCGAGCGGTGAATGACACTATAATCACACTGTGATTTCTCCTGCCGCCGCCGACCTCGAGGCCGACGATGTCGTTCGGGCCGCGATCGAACTGCTCCACGAAGAGGGCTTCGACGCGGTGAGCATGAGGCGGGTGGCCGCCCGCCTCGGGGTGTCGCCGGTGCCGCTCTACAGCCGGGTCGGCAACAAGGACGATCTGCTCGACGCCGTTGCCGACCGGCTCCTCGCTGATCTCGTGCCGGCTGAGCTGGGCCACGCCCACTGGGCCGACTGCGTCGGGCAGTGGGCCCGCGCGCTCCACGAACGGTTGCGTTCTGTGCCCGATAGTCGGCTCGTGTTGCGCACCCGCCGCTGGGCGTTCGTCGACGCCAGCCGTCCGTTGATCGATGCGCTCCGTGCGGGCGGGTTCACCGAGCCCGAAGCCGTGCGCGCGTGCCGGCTCGTGATGTGGTCGGTGATCGGGTTCGTCACCGTCGAGTCGGCCTCGCTCGCCGAACGCCGGGGTGGCCACCGGTCGCCGTCGGTGCCGGGCGGCGATCCCGCAGGCGTCGACCAGGCCGATGCCGATGCGCTTTTCGAGCAACAGCTCCGCTACTTGATCGCCGGCCTCACCGCGGACCACCCGGCCGACCTTCCGAAATTTGGTATCTGACGCACCGCAGCGGTGCGCCAGATACCAAAGAACAGAGGGAACTGGTCGGTCAGGGGATGCTGATAGCGATCTTGCCGAGGTGTTCGTTGGCGTGCTGAACGCGGCGGGCTTCCGCAAGTTCGGTCCAGTCAAAGGTGTGGCTGATCTGGGGGCGGAGGCCGGTCGCGGCGACGGCTCGTGCCAGCTCGCGGTGCGCCTCGACGCTGCCCACCGCCACGCCGTACAGGCGCACCTGGCGGGTCATGGCGTCGCTCACCGGGAAGTCGGCGTTTCCGTGGCCGCTCAGCACGCCGATGATGGCCACCGAACCGTCGCATCGGGTGGCCTTCACGGAACGGCCAAGCGTCTCCTGGCCGCCCAGGTCGAGCACGAGGTCCGCGCCCTCGCCTCCGGTTATCGCGCGCACTGCGCGCTCCCAATCGGGCGTGGTGCGATAGTTGATGACGTGATCGGCTCCGAGTGATCGACCGAACGCGAGCTTATCGTCGGACGACGAAGTGAGGATCACCGTCGCGCCCTGGGCCTTGGCCAACTGCAACGCGAACAGCGACACACCACCGGTGCCCTGGGTGACCACGACATCGCCGGCCTTCAGATCGGCGCCTCGCAACGCGGACCATGCGGTCGTACCGGCGCACACGAGCGTCGCGGCCTCGCGGTCGTCGAGGTGGGGTGGCGTGGCGATGAGCGCGGCCGCCGGGAACCGCATGTACTGCTGCAGCCAACCGTCGGTGGTGTCACCGGGGATCCACCCACGTCGTGTCCGCGTGAGGCGCCCCTCGGGCCACAACGGTTGGAACGCGCCGAACACGCGGTCACCGACGGCTGGGTTCGTGACGCCGTCGCCGATGGCCACCACTTCGCCGGCGCCGTCGGTCATCGGCACGCGCGGCCACGGCCCATGGATCAGCCCGAGCAAGTTCACGAGGTCGTGGTAGTTGAGGCTCGAGGCACGGACGCGCACGACCACCTCGCCCGGGCCCGGCTCGGGGATCGGGCGATCTTCGGCCACGGGATCTGCGCCTGCGGCGGACATGACCATGGCCGTGTTGTGCATCGTTTCGCCCACGACGTCACTGTAGATCGAGCCCGCCGTTCAGATGACGGTCCTGTCGTCGCCCCCGCGGACGACGTACGGCTTCGTGGTGCAGCGCTCGCTCATTGCGTTGAACGGCGTCGGCCGGTCTCGAAAGCGTCGCCTGGTGTTCGTTCGCGTTCGAACGAAGTCGTGTGACAAGTACCCCGCCCGCGACGAGCGGGAGCCACAACTGGAATAGTCGGTAGAACAGAACGGCCGCCGCGGCTTGCGCCGGTGCCAAACCGGACTCGACGAGGGCGTGTCCGATTGTGAGATCCGTTGCGCCGAGGCCGGCCGGGATGAAGGACGCCGCGCCGATGATCGTGGCTGCGACATAGATGGTGAAGCCGGCGGTCCAGCTGATGGATCCGTCGACGGCTCGAACCGCGACGATGACCATCAACCCGCCGACCAGCTTTCCGACCACCGACCACGCGAGCCCGGCGCGGAGATCTCGGTTCTGCCAGCGCACCGCGGCGAAGTGCTCGACGATCTGTCGCGCGGGACAGGAGCCGGGTGTGATCTCCGACGCCCGCCGAAGCCGCGACCGGGCGGCTGCGGCCCAGCGCACGAGGGTGGTCTCGTGCCGTCGTGAGGCGCTCACCACGGCGACCTTGGCGATGGTGGAAATTGCGTGCACCGCCAACGCCGCCAGCACGAGCGGGATCGGTATCCCGTACGAGGCGAGTAACGGGAGCGAGAGCACCACGGCGAGCTCGAGGCCGAGCCGGCCCGTGATGCCTGCGATGAAGTACCCGGCGGCACCAGCGGACGCTGGAGCCATTTGACGCGCGGCCTGGGACGCGAACAACGGTGCTCCGGCCATGCCGCAACTCGGTATCACCGCACACAGGAACATGCTGGCCGATGACAGACGTGTCGCCGCCGGGAACGACATCGACACACCAGTCATGCGCAAGGAGTGTCGGGCCACGCCGCCGGTGGACGTGGCGAGCGCAGCGCTGAGCGCCAACGCCTGCAGCCACGACCACGGGCTCGTCGAGAGGAGCCCGTGGTCAACCGATGCGATGTCGTCGCCGTGACCCGCGAAGAACCACGCGCCGAGGCACAGCACCCCAGCGCCGATCACGACTCGCGCGGGCCGTGAACGCGTCGCAGCGCGGCGAGTCTCGATGAGTCAGCCGGCCGCTCGGGTGAGCCGGCCGCTTGTCGCTCCGGCCGTTCTGAACCGATAGATCACGTCACCGGAGGTGACCGAGACGATAGGAGGCACCGACGCCAGGATGCCTTCGACTTCTGTTGCAGCAGCAGCCACGATGATGGGGTCGGCCTTGGGCGGATCGTCGAGCGCGACGGACTGTGCATGTTGACCACCGAGGAGCGCGAGCGCGAACCGATAGCGACCCTCGCCGTACTGGTCGAGGGTCTCGTCGGAGTCGTCGGCACCACGCTGACCGAGTACGTGAACCTCGAATGCGTAGCGATCGTCGCGGCAGACCCACACGGACTGCGCAGCAAATATCGTGCGACTATCGTCGTGGGGCACCCGAACCGGATCGTGATAGAGCACCGTGTAGTCCGCCATGAGTCGAGTGTCGCATCGGGTTGTTGCGTGCGGGCGAACGCCAGACGAATGCTCCGCCGCGGGGGCGGGACGATTCGGTTGCGGCCGGATGAACACCGTGACTGCGGCTGCCGACGCTCGAAATGTTTGCCGAGGGTTCGTCCTACGGCTGCTCGAAGTACTGCGTCTGGTAAGGCTCACCTCGTACGTTTCCCGCTTTGTGAACCCACAAATGCCTCGCGAGTACAAGGTCCTGATAGTCGAGGACGAGCCGTCCTACGCCGACGCACTCGTCGTAGGCCTCGAGCGGGAGCGTTTTCGGGTTGCGGTCGCGACGGATGGACGATCCGCGCTCGAACGGTTCGATCACCTTGCGCCCGACATCGTCCTCCTCGATGTGATGCTCCCCGGGATGTCCGGGCTCGACGTCTGTCGGGAGCTCCGACTGCGTTCGACGGTGCCCATTGTCATGGTGACCGCGAAGTCGTCGGAGGTCGACGCAGTCGTCGGTCTCGAGATCGGCGCCGACGATTACATCTCCAAGCCATATCGGTTGCGCGAGCTGGTCGCGCGGGTACGTGCGTTGCTGCGCCGGAGCGAGTTCCGCGAACGGAATCCGGAGATAACCCGGATCATCGAGGCCGGCCCCGTGAGGATCGACATCGAACGGCATGAGGTCGTCGTGCGCGGCGTTTCCATGACGATGCCGCTACGCGAGTTCGAACTGCTCGCGCTGCTCGCAGCGAATCCAGGCCGGGTGATGACGCGAGACCAGATCATCAGTCGACTGTGGGGCGCGGACTATATCGGTGACACGAAGACGCTCGACACGCACATCAAGCGCCTCCGGTCGAAGGTCGAGTACGACCCGCAGGCGCCGGCGCACATCGTGACCATCCGTGGCCTCGGCTACAAGTTCGAGCTCAGCTCCGAGACGCGCGGCTGACCTACGCCCGCGCGATGCGCTGAGATACCAGTTCTTGCGCGAACGAGGTGAGGAAACGCTGCGTCTCGGCGAGCTTGTCATTGCCGAGATTGTCGCCAGTGCCGCCCTTGATGCGATTGGCCACGTCAAGGCCGACCCGGCTGGCCACGTCGCTGTTCGGCTCGGGCGCGATCAGCGCGCCGTTCGGTTGGTCGTTCATGAGCAGCGTCATGCGCTCGTAGCGCGTACCGCTTGGTGTGTTGATGGGCCAGTGCCACCACAACGTGGTCCACGTGGTTGCATTGTCGGTGTTCACCCAGGACAAGGTCCCACCGACCACACCGTTCCCGAGCTCGACGGCGCGTTGCTTCGACACCTTGTACCCGTGGAACTTGTAGCAGGCCTCGATGCCGTAGGCAGTGAGCGAATCGCGGCTCGACGTCTCGATGATGTCCGCGAAGACGGGCAGCGTGCTCTGGATCTCACCCGGTGTATCGCGGTGTGCGTCGCTGAACGTGTAGCGAACCCACGTGGAGTCGCGTCCGAAGAAACGCCGCGCCCATTCGATTCGTTGGTTCTCCGAAAGCGTCCAACCGGTCGGAGTCTCGCGTGTGGTGTCGAACGCTGCGAGGCGAGGTGACCCCAGGCTCGACGCCACCGGGTCATTCTTGCTGAGATCGTTGTTGAGCACGCCGATCGCGAGCGCGATCACGACCACAGAGCAAAAGGCCGTAGAGGAACGCGGCCGGTTCGGTTGAGTTGCCACGTGCGTCGAGCGCACCTGTTGATTCCTGCGAATGCCGAGGCCGAAGGGCTTCATGATCACGAGCATCGCGACGATTGCGACGTTGAAGATCACGAGCCCGATCACCGGATGGAAGCCGTCGAGAGCGACCTCTTCGCCCCACGCTCGAGCGGAGGCGAAGATGATGAGGATCCGCACGATGTTGAGCAGCCACACGAGTCCCGCACCGACTGCCAACCAGACCGCCTTGCGCAGCTTCGAGCCCTCGATGATCAACATGAACGCCAGTCCGACGATGAAGAAGCCGACCACGCCGTTCGCTCCCGAGCAGGCCGACGCGACGCTCATCTTGATGCTGTCGGTGCCATGCGTGATCGCGAAGATCGATCCGTCGCCGCCCGGTTGTGCAACCGCGATCGGCATCGGGCCGAGCGCCACCTTCAAGCCGGAGATCGTCAGCTTCGTGAACTCGCCGAGCCAACGATCGAGCACCTGGTTGTAGGGGAACGGCCACGCGACGAACATGAACAGAACTGCAGCGCGGATGCGCCACAGCGTGCGGACGCCGAACAGAATGCACACCACGCCGGCGATGAAGAACGGCAGCGAGAGCAGGTCGATCCGCCACACCCAGAACATGGTCGACAGGCGAGCGGGGAGCACGAGGTTCATGAGGAGCGGGCCGACCAGCAGCGGTACCCCGAGGATCCAGTCGAGCTGTCGATCATTGATCGGCGGCTCGTTGCGAGCTCGCCCCTTCAACGCCGCGAGCACCACAGCGATCACGGGCACGAGCGCCAGGTGGGCCAGCGGTGTATCGAGGCTCAGCTGCGCGATGAGCGAGCGGATCGACGTGTGATACGCGACCAGGATCAGTGCGATGGCGACGGCCGGTCGGATCGACTTCGTGGTGAGTCGACGCGACGCGATCTTTGAAGCATCGCGGATCGCCGGGGTAGCGGGAATGATGAACGCCGTCATCGAAGACCTCGAAGTGAGTGGAACGCGAGGACCCGCAAGCGGATGGTGCCTCGACCGGTGGGTATGATCCGCTGGAGGCGCAGTCAGGTCAAGGCAGCACGCCCGTCAGCGGAAGAGTTCGCCGGACGGCCACCTGCTATCGGTTCGTCGTTCGACAACCGCAAGCGACCATGGCGCCATGGCGGCCAATCCCTCCGTTCAGCCTGCCGCAAGCGGAGCCGCGCCCGGACGCGTCGATGCTGGCGCGTCGGCCATCGATGGTCTCGCTCCGCGCCAGATCCGCAAGGGTTCGACCGGCGGTGACCGGATCTTTCGCGGCATCACCGGCGGCGTCGGCCTGGTCTCTCTCGTGGTGGTCGGCGCGACCGCCGGATTCTTGTTCCTCGAGGCGCGCCCGGCGTTGCGATCCTCGGGCTGGCTCGACTTCTTCACCTCCAGCGTCTGGAACTCGTCGAACGGCAACTTCGGCGTGGCGGGTCTGTTGATCGGGACGATCCTCATTGCGACGATCGGGCTGGTGGTGGGAACCCCGATCGCGCTCGCGACGGCGATCTTCATCAATGAGTACGCGCCGTTGAAGCTGCGGCGATGGCTGGTCTCGGCGATCGATCTGCTCGCAGCCCTGCCCAGCCTGATCTTCGGGCTCTGGGGTCTCTTCGCGCTGCAGAAGACCTTGGTGGGTCCGGCCGAGTGGATGGGCCATCATCTTTCGGCCATACCGATCTTCCGCCTGTCGGAGGCTGATGGGTCGGTGTCGTGGTCCCGGTCGGTGTTCATTACCGGCATCGTCGTGGCGCTCATGATCGTCCCGATCGTGACGGCAGTGTCGCGAGACGTGATGTCGCAGGTGCCGCGCGATCTCGTCGAGGGTGCACTCGCGCTGGGCGGCAGTCGTTGGGGCGCGGTGCGCACGGTCATCTTGCCATTCGGTCGTTCGGGCATCGTCGGCGCCGCACTTCTCGGCTTCGGCCGCGCGCTCGGCGAGACCATTGCGGTGGCGATCATCTTGTCCGTCTCGGTGAACACCAATTGGAACGTGCTCGAGACCAACGGCGGATCGGTGGCCGGCTGGATCGCGATCCAGTTCGGTGAAGCCAACGCGAACGCGCGGAGTGGGCTGATCGCCGCTGGACTGGCGCTGTTCATGCTGACGCTCGTGGTCAACGCAACGGCGCGGGTCATCGTGAAGCGCACCACGAGGTTCGCGTGACTATCACCGAGCTACGCCCACCTGCCGCAGTGGCGAACGAGGCAGAACCCGTCATCGAAGCCGCCCCACGGAAGCTGCGGAGCTTCGGGACCAACGACTGGCTCGAGTTGGGCGCCTCTGCCGGTTCGGCGGCGGCGGCCACCGGTGTCATCTACCTCGTGATGGGCTGGCGCGGTTGGCTCGGGCCCGCCCTGTGGTGGCTGGTGCTGTTCCTCGCCATCTATCGGGTGGTGGTCGGCGAGTCGAACGGCTCGGTCGCCGCGACCGACCGAGTGATGACGGTGATCATCGGTATCGGCGCGGCAATCTCGGTCGCCGCGCTCGCGTGGGTGGTGCTGTTCGTGGTCGGCAAGGGCATCGGGAAGTTCCGGCTGTCGTTCTTCCGCGAGGACATGGCGCAGGTCGGTCCGCTCGATCCGGGGGGTGGCGCGAAGCACGCGATGATCGGCACGCTGCAACAGGTGGGGATCGCGACGGCGTTCTCGGTGCCGGCGGCGATTCTCACCGCGATCTACCTGCACGAGATCAAGGGTCGTATGTCGCCCGTGATCCGCTTCTTCGTCGACGCGATGAGCGGCCTGCCGTCGATCGTCGCGGGTCTGCTCGTGTACACGGTGTGGATCCTGCGGTTCGGCATGGGCTACTCCGGCTTCGCGGCGTCGATGGCGCTCACGGTGCTGATGCTGCCTACGGTCACCCGCACCGCCGAGGAGATCCTCCGCACTGTGCCCGACACGCTCCGCGAAGCGGCGCTCGCACTCGGGGCTCCGCAATGGCGCGTGGTGCTGCGAGTCGTGGTGCCCACTGCTTCGAGCGGTCTCATGACGGCGGCGATCCTCGGCGTGGCCCGGGCGATCGGCGAAACGGCGCCCGTGCTGCTGACCGCCCAATACGCGGCCGCGACGAACACGAACGTGTTCGAGGGCAAGCAAGCCACGCTGCCGATGTTCGTGTATCAGCTGATCCGCCAGCCGAACCAGACGCAGATCGATCGCGCCTGGACCGGCGCGTTGACCCTGCTGTTGATGGTGCTCGTGTTGTTCGTGCTCGCCCGCTCGATCGGCGAGCGCGGGCGCCGGAAGAGAGGTGCTTGACCATGGCCGTCGTGCCCCCCCCACGCAGCCGCATCCGCCGAACCGAGGAGGTGCCCTCGAGCATCCTCCAGGAGTCCGCGCGCGAACCGAGGTGGGTCCCTGTCGCGGATCTCACCGACCGGGCCGCCGCGGGCGAACGAGCAGTTGCTCCGCCGCCACCACCGCCGCCGCCTCCTCCTCCGCCACCGCCACCGCCGCCGCCACCGCCTCCGCCGACCGAGGTGCTCGACCTTCGCGAGCGAGCGCCGTTCGTCGACGCCGCGGTGTCGGGCACGCTGCTCGCGCAGAACGTCAGTGCATGGTTCGGCTCGCGCAAGGTGCTCGACCGCTGCACGCTCGACATGCCCGCGGGGAAGGTCACGGCGATCATCGGCCCGTCGGGGTGTGGCAAGTCGGTGTTCCTCCGCAATCTCAACCGGATGCACGAGGTGATCCCCACCGCAAAGATGGGCGGTCTCATCACCCTCGACGGCATCGACATCCACAACGACGAGCTGACCCCCACCGAGATTCGCTTGCGCATCGGCATGGTGTTCCAGCGACCGAACCCCTTCCCGGCGATGTCGATCAAGGAGAACGTGCTCGCCGGGCTCAAGCTCGCGGGCAAGAAGACCAAGGATCCTGACGCGCTCGTCGAGTGGGCGTTGCGCCGCGGTGGTCTATGGAACGAGGTCAAGGACCGGCTCGAAACGAGCGGCGCTGCACTCTCGGGCGGCCAACAGCAGCGCCTGTGCATCGCCCGCTCGTTGGCGGTACGGCCCCGCGTGCTGCTGATGGATGAACCGTGCTCTGCGCTCGACCCCATCTCCACTCGGGTGATCGAGGAGACCATTCTCGAGATCGGTCGCGAGGTCACCATCGTGATCGTCACCCACAACATGCAACAAGCGCAGCGCGTCGCCGACACGTGCGCGTTCTTCATGATCGCTGAGCAGGGCGCCCCTGGTTGCGTGGTCGAGTCGGGGCCGACGGCGGAGATCTTCGGCAACCCGCGCGACCAGCGCACCGCCGACTACGTATCGGGACGGTTCGGATGATCACGAAGGTTGGTGGGCGGGTCCTCGGTGCGGTTGCGGTTGTGGTGTGTGCGCTCGCGACGTCGGTCGCGCCCGCATCGGCCGCGGGCACGGTCGAGGGTGCGGGTTCGTCGTTTCCCCAGCTCGAGATCGAGCAGTGGCGCTCCGATGTCGCGAAGAGGCCGTACAGCCTGAAGATCAACTATGTGTCGTCGGGTTCGACGTTCGGGCGCCAGCAGTACATCCAGGGTTCGGTCGACTTCGGGGTATCCGACATCCCGTTCCAGCTCGATGAGATTTCGCAGGCCGCGACGCGGCCGTACACGTACGTCACGATCTCTGCGGGTGGTGTGGGGTTCATGTACAACCTGCGTGACACGTCAGGCAAGCGCATCGGGTTCACCACCGCGAACGGCGGCAATGGGAAACAGTTGAAGCTCACCCCGCGCACCGTGTGCCGACTCTTCTCCGAACCGAACATGCAGTGGAACGATCCGGAGTTGGCGGCCGACAACGCCGACATCGCGTTGCCGGCTAAGCGGGTGCAACCGGTCTTCCGGGCCGATGGTTCGGGGACCGGATTTGTCGTGCAGGAGTTCTGCATCGCGACGGCGCCTGATGTCTGGGCGAAGTTCGTCGAATACGTGCGCAAGACGCCGGTGCTGGCCCAGGGCTTCGCGGGCGATCCGTTCCTCGACGGGAAGCCGTCATCGAAGTGGCCGGTCTACGCGGGCCAGGCCGCGTTCGCCGGCGACGGCGTCGCCAACGTGGTCGCCACCGACACATCGGGTGACAACGGGATCACCTACGTCGAGGCCGGGTTCGCCGAAGTACGCGGATTCCCGAACGCCTTCATGAAGAACGCTGCCGGCATCTACCACTATCCCGACTCGGCGAACGTCAATTCGGCGTTGAAGTACGCGCGTCAGAACGCGGACCGGACGGTCACCCTCGACTACACCACCCCTGATCCCGACGCGTACTTCCCGTCCTCGTACAGCTACGCGATCGTGCCTACCTCAGGCATCGATGCGAGCAAGGGCAAGGACCTGGCAACGTTTCTCAACTATGCGGTGCTGCAAGGCCAGGCGAAGGCCGACCGGCTCGGCTATGCGCCGCTGTCGCAGCAGATCGTCGACATCTCGCTGAACGAGATCGTCAAGATCCCCGGGGCACCGCCCAAGCCGAATGCAACGAGCTTCGACGCCGACCCGGGCAGCGTGCCCCCGACGACGATCGCCGGCGGCGGCGGCGGCGGCGGTGATGGTGGCGGCGGCAACACCGGTGGGCAGGTCAACACGGGCGGCGCGAGCACGGGTGGCGCGGCCGCCAAAGGTGGCGCGGCCACGACTGGTGGCGTGGCCAACGGGGCAACACCGACCGGAGCGGGCGGCACCGGCGCGACGGGCACTGTCTCGGGGGCGGCCGGTGTCGTGAGAAGGGCCGGTGCGCCGGGTCCCGTCACGGAGGTCGCCAGCGCGGCGTTGACCCGCTCGGGCGGCAACGCCGGTTCGCTGGCCTCTGTGGCGGCGACGACCTCGGGCTCCGCGCCGAACAACGCCGAGGTGCTCATCACCCTGTTGCAGGGCGCGGCGCTGTGCGGGGCGGCTGCGGCGATCGCGTTCCGCTGGCACCGCTCGAAGGCCGTGTCGTGAAGAGGCGTACAGCTCGACTTCACGCCGCGGATCCTTGGACCGTACTCCTGGCGATGCTCGGTGTGGCGTTGGTGCTCTCCGGTCTGGTCGTCGTCGATACCGCGTCGGCGCAGACGACGAACCCGATCGAGCTGAACTCCACTTGGACGGATGCGTTCACCCTGATCGAAAGCCAATGGATCGATCAGTTCGGCGAAGCACCGCAGCCGATGTCGGTGAGCAATGTGCTTGCCACCGGTGACCAGTTCGCCAAGCGCAACCTGCTCGCGGGCGACGATGGTGGCAAGAAGGTCGGGCTCGACTTCATCGTTTCCGGGACGCGCCTGACTGCCGCCGAGCTTTCTACCGCCAAGGTCGGCTACACGCAGATCCCGGTGGCGATCAGCAGCCTCGCCATCACGCTCCGGGCGCCGTCGGGCGCAGGTGCGCAGGGATGGCGAACCAGGGACGGGGTGTGCACCGAAGACCCCGTCACCGGCGAGCAAACCTGTCCGAAATCGGAGCCGTACACGCTTCCCCTGAAGCTGAACCCCGACGCCTTGTTCAAGCTCTACACCGGGGAAGGGTTCGAGCTCATGGCCGACCCGGCGTTCCGGGCGGACAACAACGCGACGTTCGAGGCGCGAGCCGGCGTCTTCAGCGCGGCGATTGGACGCATCGACCCCGGAGCGATCCCGAAGAACCTCCGCGCCTACTTCCAGACGTTCACTCCTGCGGGTGTCGCGGTGGTGTACCAGAACCTGAAGATCGATCCCGCGCTGCTGCGCCCCGAGGAGTGGCCGTTCCTGTCGAAGGCGACGCGTTCGAACAACGCAAGCCTGGTCAACGCGCTCGTGCAGTCGAACACGCCCGATGGCGCAGTCGCGGCGGGGGGCATGATCGGCGACCTCGACACCGTGAACGCGCTCGCGGCAATAGCGAGGTTTCCGTCGGTCGACCTGCGCAACGCCCAGCTGAAGAACGGTGCGGGGTCGTTCGTCGGTCCGACCAAGGACGCCGTTCTCGCCGGGATCAACGCGGGGCTCCGCTCAGGCTCGCCCGACGCGACATTCGTCGAGAACGCCGGTCTGGACGCCGGCTCGCCATCGGGCGCCTATCCGTTGACGTGGCTCGAATGGCTCATCGTCCCGTCGACCGGGCTCGGCGCCGACAAGGCGAACTCGGTGGCGACCATCGCGCGGTTCATCGTCCTTGCCGGCCAGGCCGACCTCGAGGCGGCAGGCGCGCCTCGCCTGCCGAGCGCACTCGTCACGAGTGCGCTCAAGTCGGCAGACGACCTCGTGCGTTCGAACTGTACGACTGCGGGCTATCGCGTCGGCACGCGTACCGATGCGGGGCCGTCCGCGCCGCCGACACTCGTGCTGCCGGCCAACACCACGATCGCGTGGTGCGAGAAGATCCCGGTCGCGGCCACCACTACCACCACGCAACCGCCGGCCACCCCGACGACCACCGCCGTCATGACGACGATCG
>Ga0114966_10000458_pt1 | contig 39136 bp, 39 predicted proteins | sample M_130207_XF_Meta_FD_87029 | JGI IMG/M metagenome (GOLD analysis project Ga0114966, IMG submission 87029) | Freshwater microbial communities from Lake Montjoie, Canada to study carbon cycling - M_130207_XF_MetaG | ecosystem: Environmental > Aquatic > Freshwater > Lake | place: Lake Montjoie... | reverse complement strand
TTCATAATAAAAAATAAATTAAGTTTGCACCCCCTAAGCGGATGTGGCGAAATTGGCAGACGCACTAGACTTAGGATCTAGCGCCGTGAGGCGTGTGGGTTCGACCCCCTCCATCCGCACCAACCATTTAAAGCCCCCCGATTATTCGAGGGGCTTTTTTTATATAATTGACTGTTTTTTAGGTGTAAAAACCTACCTTTGCCCCCCTTAAACCTTAGAATTTACTAGAAAAGAAAAGTATATGGCAACCATAAAAAGAGACAACATTGGGCTTTTAAATGACAAGCTTACCGTTCACTTGACCAAAGAGGACTATTTCAATGGCTTTGAGACAAGCTTAAAAAAGCATGCTAAAACAGCCAATATCCCTGGTTTCAGAAAAGGAATGGTACCTGCTGGACTCATCAAAAAAATGTATGGCCAATCGGTGTTTTCTGATGAAATTCTTAAAAAGGTAGAAAACGAATTAAATCAATATTTGACCAACGAAAAAGTGGAGATTTTTGCGCAACCCCTTCCTTTGGATGCGCAAATTGCCAACTTAGATGTGAATGCACCAGGCAATTATGAATTTGCTTTTGAAATTGGTTTAAAGCCAGCCTTTAAATTAAATATAAAAGACATTAAAGTAAAACGTTACCAAGTAAAAGTAACCGATGAAATGATTCAAAACGAAGTGGATAGAATTCAAACCCGCAATGGTAAGATGACCGATCCAGAAGTAGTGGAAAGCGAAGAGAATGTAATTAATTTAACTTTTACAGAAACAGATAAAGATGGTGTGGAAGTGGAAGGCGGAATTACGAAAGACAATTCTTTATTGATCAAGTATTTTACAGAGAAAACCAGAAAGCAATTGATGGGTAAGAAAAAAGACGATACCGTGGTCGTTCAATTAAAGAAAGCTTTTGAAGAGAAAGAATTAGAAATCATTGTAGGTGATTTAGGTATCTCCAAAAGCGATAGCGATAAATACTTTAAATTGCTGATAACCAAAGTGGGCTTGATTGAAAAAGCACCATTGGATGAGACCTTATTTTTAGCCACCTACCCTAATCAAGCAATCAAAACAGAAGAAGAATTTAGAGCTGCGTTAAAAAAAGATATCGAGGGTCATTACGAACAGCAAGCAAAAAATCAAATACATGATCAGATTTATCATCATTTGATTGACCATACCAAAATGGAATTTCCAGTTCCTTTCTTGAAACGTTGGTTACAAAAAGGCGGCGAAAAGCAAAGAACAGATGAAGAAACAGAAAAAGAATATCCTGTTTTTCAAGACCAATTAAAATGGACTTTAATTAGCAGTCAATTAACCATCGATCATAAAATTGAAGTAGTAGCAGAAGATTTGAAAAACTTCGCTAAACAACAATTGATGAGTTATATGGGGCCTCAAATGGGTGCCCTTGGTGACAACGATCAATGGTTGGAAGATTATGCAGTTAGAATGATGCAGGACAGAAAATTTGTAGAAGATAGCTACCAAAGAATTAGTACAGAAAAAATGTTTACTGCTTTAGAAACCGAAGTGCAAGCCAAGGATGAAGCCATTGAGGCAGAGAAATTTGCCGACATGCTCAACCACCACCACCACTAAGTTTCATTGATTATCAATACATTTTGGCTATAAATTGGCCTAAAGGGAGCAAAGTTTGGCACCCTTTTTGTAGTTCCTTTGGGTACAAGGATTTACCTTTACTTACTGAAAATTGAAAATATGAACCTAGGACATGAATTTGAGCAGTATGCCATAAAGCATAAGGGTATTAGTAGCAATACACTTCATCAATACAAAAAAAGTGTTACTAATCTAACGCCCTATATCATCGAGGAGCGTCCGATGAATGTAGCCAGTATGGATGTATTTAGTAGATTGATGATGGACCGTATTATTTTTTTAGGAGAAGGCATTAATGACTATGTGGCCAATATTGTAACTGCACAATTGCTTTTTTTAGAAAGTACCGATCGCACAAAGGATATTCAAATGTATATCAATAGCCCAGGCGGAAGTGTATATGCAGGCTTAGGTATTTACGATACCATGCAATTTATTAGTCCTGATGTGGCTACTATTTGTACAGGTATGGCAGCAAGCATGGGTGCTATCTTATTGTGTGCTGGCGTGGAAGGAAAAAGAACAGCTTTAAAACATAGCAGAATTATGTTGCATCAACCCAGTGGCGCCATTGGAGGACAAGCGTCTGATATTGAAATCACTGCAAGAGAAATTAAAAAATTAAAAGGCGAGTTGTATGAAGTGATTGCACATCATACGCATAAAGATGTTGAAACCGTTGGCAAGGATTGCGATAGAGACTTTTGGATGACCGCTGCAGAAGGCAAGGAATATGGATTGGTAGACGAAGTACTTTTAACCAACCCAAGAAAATTAAAAAAATAATACTGATCAATTTTATTTTATGATAGTCAACAATAGCTATTTAATGGAGGAAGAAGAAGAGCCCAAAGAAGATAAAAAAGAAGAGGCTGCCCCTAGTTTTTTAAATAAGAAGATGGAGCATCTTTTTTTTGAAAAAAGAGCCATTTATTTATGGGGTCCAGTAGACGATAAATCGGCTAAAGACATTGTCAATAAGCTTATTTTATTAGATGCCGACAAACCTGGCGCTGATATTAAATTTTATATCAATAGCCCAGGAGGTGTTGTCACCAGCGGTATGGTGATGTATGATACCATTAAACTAATTAAAAGCCCGGTACAAACTATTTGTATGGGACTAGCTGCTAGCATGGGTTCTATTTTACTTAGTGCTGGAGAAAAAGGCAAACGTACTATTTTCCCTCATGGTGAAGTAATGATTCACCAACCAAGTATTGGTGGTTATTTTCAAGCCAATAGTGCCGATATTGAAATTCATGCCGAGCAAATTCGCAAAACCAAAGAATTGGGTGCTAAAATATTGGCCGACAATTGCGATAAAACAGTAGCTCAAATTATGAGCGACTTTGATAGAGATTATTGGATGAACGCAAAAGAAGCGGTGGCTTATGGCATTGTAGATAAAATTGCCAAGCAACTTTAAAAAATAAAAAATGGCTAAAACAGAAACAGTACATTGTTCATTTTGTGGTCGCAACCGGGATGAGGTTAAAATACTTATTGCTGGTACCGACGGGCACATCTGTGAAAACTGTATCGAGCATGCCCATGAAATTATTCAAAAAGAATTTCATCAGAAAAAAGCCGAAGGAAAAGCTGGTACTTTAAAAGTACAAAAACCAATGGCCATCAAAGCCTTCATGGATCAATACATTATTGGTCAAGATGAGGCTAAAAAAATATTATGCGTTGCCGTGTACAATCATTTTAAGAGAATTAATTTACCAGTAACTACCAAAAACGAAGTAGAGATTGAAAAAAGCAATGTGATTATGATTGGCGAAACTGGAACGGGTAAAACCTTATTGGCCAAAACCATTGCCAAACTTTTAAATGTCCCTTTTGCTATTGTAGATGCAACAGTTTTCACCGAAGCCGGTTATGTAGGGGAAGATGTGGAAAGCATGCTTACTCGTTTATTACAAAACTGCGATTATGATGTAGAAGCAGCTCAAAGAGGTATTGTATATATAGATGAGATAGATAAAATTGCGCGCAAAAGCGACAATGCTTCAATAACACGCGACGTAAGTGGAGAAGGTGTACAACAAAGTTTATTGAAAATGTTGGAAGGAACTGATGTATTAGTGCCTCCTCAAGGGGGTCGCAAGCATCCCGATCAAAAGATGATTAAAGTAGACACTAAAAATATATTATTTATTTGCGGTGGTGCTTTTGACGGCATTGATAAAATTATTGCGCGTCGTATCAATACCAACGCCATTGGATTTAGTGTCAATAAAGAGGAACAAGAATTACAAAGAAAAAATTTATTACGTTTTGTAAATGCACAAGACATAAAAAGTTTTGGTCTTATCCCCGAGCTATTGGGGCGCTTGCCTATAATTACTCATTTGGAACCATTAGATGCCGTTACCTTAAGAAGCATTTTGACAGAACCCAAAAATGCACTTATCAAACAATACACTCAATTGTTTGCCATTGAAAAGATTAAATTAGCCATTGAACCTGAAGTTTTTGAATTTATAGTTGAAAAAGCAATGGAGTATAAATTAGGGGCTAGAGGTCTTCGTAGTATTTGTGAATCCTTATTTACCAATGCGATGTTTGAGATGCCAGGTACCAATATTACTGAATTTAATGTGACCCTTGAATATGCTAAAGCCATGTTCAATAAAAGCAAATTGAGCAAACTTAAAGCGGCTTAATTTATAAATTTGTTATCTCCTATTATCAATGAATTAAAATAAACAAAATGCAAGAACTAATTGATCGTCTGGTAAAAGAAGCCAATGTTACACCTGAACAAGCTAAACAATCTATTGAAACCATTGCCGCTTTTGTAAAAGAAAAGTTCCCGATGTTGGGCGGTGCAGTGAATCAAATATTTAAAGCTAGTAAATAGGTAGATTATTTCGGCTACGAATTTCTGTAAATGCAAATCCCGTCCAAACTACTAAGAACGGGATTTTTAGCAAGCAATCGTTTATTGAGGAGCTAAATCCTATTCCAATCTAATTCTATTTTTTTTATAATTACAAAAAAATAGAATATATCTTGTTAAACGAACAACTGGTTGTTATTTAATACTGACGAAAATCATTGAATAGTAATTCTAGTTTTTAGCCAGTCGGCTTGACTTTCTGTTAAATCAAATTCAATAACCAGCTCCCGCCACCCTATCTTTCCTCCATGCTCTTTCTTATAGTGCAACAACTGCTTTATTTCTTTGTCTTGAAATAGTCCAAGCATTTTCCACTGATCAAAAGTCATCAAATTAGCTACCCATTTGTTATCTATTTTATTTTTGACCATTAAATGCGGCCTTACTATTTGAAAAATACTATCGGTCATCCCATACACTTTGCTAATTTCATAAATGGAATGAAAACCGCCTAGGTGCTGTTTATATTGAAGTAAGTTTTCAATAACCATTTTTGACAATTTAGTTTGAACCACCCACTCCGCCTCCGTTGCTTCATTGATATCGATAACCCAATCCATTGTAGCAAAACGACTTTTATCATTGAACAAATACCTATTTGATTTTCCATAAAAATTATACTTACTAAATCTATTGTTATTATTTCGCTTGGCATCCTCCCCTGCTCCATTGCTTGAAATATTTACATAGGGTATTAATTTTTCGAGCAAATCTTTTTTCAAACCATACCAATGGGCTAAATCTTCTTTTTGGTAAAACCGCCCTCCCTTATTTCTATAATGTAGCAAGGTACTTATTTGCCGAGCTGGAATGCCCAGCAGCAAAGCATGCACGCTATCTATACTATTGGGATCAAAATTAAATAAAACGTATTGCTTTGGGGCCTTATTTTGTTTTACTTTAAGTATTGGCTTAGGAAGTAGTACACTTATTATTATACTTAAAAGTAGTACCAGCCCTAATACTATAATCCCCTTTTGCTCTTTTATGGAAAATAAAAAATAGGATTTCCAATGATCTTGCATGTTAAAAATTTAACACTAGATACAAATATTGTTGTGTTGTAAAACAAGTATAAATACCTTGAATTGGTTAAAGAGAAATAATTATTAAATAGAAAACTGCAACCCATCATAAGCCAACTGAACCCCTTTGGGCAAATTAGATTCTACTTGCTGGTGCAAGCCTATTTGATGACTAAAATGAATCAAATACACTTGAGGTATACCTAATGGCTTTATTATTTCCAAGGCTTGTTCTAAATTATAATGCGTGGGATGCGTTTCTTTTCGAAGTGCATTTAGAATGAGTATCTGAGAGCCTTTTATTTTTTCTATTTCTGAAGCCGGGATAAAATTAGCATCTGTGATATAAGTAAAGTTGCCCATCCTAAAACCCAAAACAGGCATTTCCCTGTGCATGACTTGAATGGGTTGAAATGGAATATCACCAATAGTAAATGGATCCTGCCCAATCGTAATTAATTCCATTTCGGGAAGTCCAAGATCTTTATCTTTCTCAAATGAGTAGTAAAAATCACGCTTAATCGCGACCTGCGTAATTTCATTGGCATAAATAGGCATCGACTTTTTTGAAAAATAATTAAAAGGTCTAATATCGTCTAGGCCAGCATAATGATCACGGTGCGGATGGGTAAATACAATAGCATCTATTTTAGTGGTTTGCGTGCGTAGCATTTGGTACCTAAAATCGGGCGTGGTATCTATGACCACCGTAGTGGTTTTGCTTTGAATTTTAATACTGGTTCTTAATCTTTTATTTTTGGCATCTGTCGAAATGCAAACAGCACAATCACATCCAATTAATGGAACCCCCGTGCTGGTACCCGAACCTAAAATGGTGATGTCTAACAAAGTATTAAATATTTACAGGAAACCATTCTTGCTCCAATAAGAACTATGCTTCCGTTAAAGAAAGTCGTTTTACTTCGGTATATAACTTTTGAGAATCGTGGGTGAGTTTGTCAAAATGAATGTCTAAAATGGGAATCAATTCTAACAAGGTATTAATTCGGGCCTCTAAGTTCAAAAACTTATTCAATACCACTATTCTTTTGGCTTCCAGCAAACACCAGCCACTTTGAAAATTGCCTCTTTCATAGCGCACTACAAAATCAGATTCACCTAAAATATCTTCTAATTTGTCTAATGTAGTTTGAGTCAATTTCATAGTAAGCATTGATTTTTAGTGTAGTAAGTAACCCTACAAAGATAGTTTTTTGTTGAGCTGCTCATTTAAATATAAGCGCAGAGTTATTCACATTTCGTACCTTTGTGAACACAAATTACCTATGGCTTTTACACATCGAAAAATTATTAATGACCCCGTGCATGGTTTTATAACCATCAATGATCCATTAATTTTTGAATTAATCAACCATCCGTTTTACCAACGCCTGAGAAGAATTCAGCAAATGGCTTTGGCACAGTTGGTTTATCCAGGTGCAGTACATACTCGTTTACATCATTCTTTAGGTGCCTACCATTTAATGTGTATTGCTATTAACGAACTTGCCGACAAAGGCATTGAAATTACCAAGGAAGAAGCGCAGGCTGCAAAAGTAGCCATTTTATTACACGATATTGGACATGGCCCTTTTTCCCATGCCTTAGAAAATATTTTACTAAAAGGAGTGAGCCATGAAGATTTATCTCTGCTCATCATGCAGCAACTAAACGAGGCGCCCAATGAAATTTTAAAAGGACAGCTTCATTTAGCCATACAAATTTTTACCAATCAATACCCTAAAAAATTCTTGCATCAACTTATCAGCGGACAGCTGGATGTAGACAGATTAGATTATTTATCCAGAGATAGCTTTTTCACAGGCGTTAGCGAAGGCGTAGTGGGTTACGAGCGTATCTTAAAAATGCTTACCGTACACAACAACGAACTCGTAGTAGAAGAAAAAGGAATTAATAGTGTAGAGAAATTTTTAATGTCTCGTAGATTAATGTATTGGCAGGTTTACCAACACAAAACAGTAGTCGCTTCGGAAAATATGTTGGTGAAAATTATTGAGCGTGCTCAGTTATTATTTCAACAAAAAGACGAAGCCGTAAAAACAGGAAGTATCTTAGATTATTTCTTAGGCGAATTCAATGGCGAATTAAAAAATATTAATTTAAATGCTTACTGCCAATTAGACGATACCGATATCTTATTTGCCATCAAACAATGGCAACACCATCAGGACCCTATCTTATCTTTATTGTGTAATCGATTATTGAATCGACAAGGTTTTAAATGCATCATGCAATCCGATCCCATTTCAAATACTCAATGGGAAGAAGCTTACCAATTGGTAAAATCAGAGTTTCCTTTTGAGGATAAAGACCTTGCCTTTTTATGCTTTAAAGGAACAGCCAGCAATACCTTGTATAAAAATGACAATGAAACCATTAAAATTTTGCTAAAATCGGGGGAAATCACCTCTATTTCGCAAATTCAAAACGCTTTAATCATTGAAAGTCTTTCTGCACCGGTTAAAAAATTTTACATTTGCTTACTTAAAGAATAAGCCCCCAATTCAAATAATTACGCATGCTATCATTTAGTGCCCAACAGATTGCTTTGATGATTCAAGGAAAAATTGAAGGTGACGCAGTCGTTACGGTGAATCAATTTGGCAAAATAGAATCGGCACAGGCTGGAGAAATTTCTTTCTTAGCCAATCCTAAATACGAAGATTTTTTATACCAATCCAAGGCTTCTATTATTATTGTCAATGAAAGCTTGGAACTTAAAAAACCAGTTAGCGCTACTTTAATTAGAGTGCCAGATGCCTATGCTGGATTTGCCACTTTACTTACAAAATATCAAGCCCTAAAAACTCAAAATTTAACAGGCATACAAACACCTTCTTTTATTGCTGCTTCTGCAAAATTGGGCAAGGACCATTATGTGGCTGCTTTTGCTTATATAAGCGATGATGTAAAAATAGGTGATCAAGTAAAAATATTTTCGAATGTAATGGTGGGCAACAACGTAGTGATTGGGAACAATGTCATCTTACATCCAGGCGTAGTTATTTATGCCGATTGTATTTTAGGAAATAATATTATTATTCATGCAGGTGCCATTATTGGTAGTGATGGTTTTGGATTTGCACCCACCTCAGATGGAACTTATCAAAAAGTACCTCAGCTAGGTAATGTAATTATTGAAGACGATGTAGAAATTGGCTCCAACACCACCATCGATCGCGCCACCATCGGATCAACTATCATTAAAAAAGGCGTTAAGCTAGATAACCTAGTTCAAATTGCACACAATGTAGAAGTTGGTCAACATACAGTGATCGCTGCTCAAGTGGGTTTAAGCGGTAGCACCAAAGTAGGAAAAGGAGTAATGATGGGTGGCCAATCTGGCGCTGCAGGTCATTTATCTATTGCAGACGGAGTAAAAGTAGCTGCCAGAAGTGGCATCACTAAAACCATCGACAAGACCAATGCTACTGTCACCGGATTCCCTGCCGCAGAGCATAGTACTGCTTTAAGATCCCAAATACACCTAAAAAACCTTCCCAACCTTGAAAAAAGGGTTAAAGAATTGGAAATATTAGTCCAACAACTGACTCAAAAAGGGTAAATCAGCCTAATTTTGCTGAAAATCATCACTTTAAGTAAGTGGTCAATTAAATCAATAAAGCATGGACCAAAATTTCAACCCGGATAAGCAACATACCATCAGCAAAAGTATCAGCATTAGTGGTACTGGTTTGCATACCGGCGTATTAGTGGACATGACCTTAAATCCAGCCAACCCAGGGTTTGGCTATCAATTTCAAAGGATTGATTTGCCTAACCAACCCATCATCAAAGCAGATTGCGATTTAGTTACCGATACTAGCCGTGGTACCACCCTTCAAGTAGGAGATGCAAAAATAAGTACAGTAGAACATATATTAGCCGCACTAGTAGGATTGGGTGTTGACAATGTACTCATTCAAGTGAATGGTCCAGAAATTCCAATCATAGATGGAAGCTCGGCTCCTTTTATAGAAAAAATTGAAAAAGCGGGCGTGATAGAACAAGACGCTGCAAAAGCTTGGTACAGTATTGATGAAAACATTTTTCATTATGATGATGAGAAAAGAGTGGAAATGGTGGCTTTACCAGCACTAGACTATCAAATTACTACTTTGATTGATTTTAATAGTCCCGTTTTAGGAACACAACATGCCGCATTAAAAACTATCAAGGATTTTAAAACAGAGATTGCCCCTTGTAGAACTTTTTGTTTTTTACATGAACTAGAAGCTTTACTTGAAAACGATTTAATAAAAGGCGGGGATATTAACAACGCTATTGTCGTAGTGGACAAGCCTGTCTCTAAACAAGAAATAGCCCGATTGGCAAAAGTGTTTAAAAAAGAAAATATAGAAGTAAAAAGCGAAGGTTATTTAAACAATCTTGAATTAAGATTTCCCAATGAACCTGCTAGACATAAATTATTAGATGTTGTTGGTGACTTGGCTTTAACTGGCTACCCCATCAAAGCCCGCATCATTGCCAACCGACCAGGACATAGCAGCAATGTAGAGTTTGCAAAAAAAATTAAGCAGTACATTAAAAAAAATAAGCACGTTAAAGATCTTCCAGTTTATGATCCTGCTCTACCTGCCGTGTTTAATTTAGAGCAAATAGAAAAAACATTACCCCATCGTCATCCCTTTTTATTTGTAGATAAAATCATCGAATTAACCGACACGGTAATTGTGGGTGTAAAAAATGTCACTTTTAACGAATGGTTTTTTCCAGGACATTTTCCAGGCAATCCTGTGATGCCCGGTGTTTTGCAAATAGAAGCCTTGGCGCAAACAGGTGGAATTTTATGTATCAATGCAATGCCCAAAGGCGAGTATGATACTTATTTTTTGAAAATTGACAATTGCAAGTTCAAACAAATGGTAAGACCCGGCGATACCATGTTGTTAAAAATGGAATTAACTGCCCCTATTCGAAGAGGTATTTGTGAAATGCGCGGAACAGTATACGTTAACGGCAAAGTAACTACCGAAGCCGACTTAGTCGCACAGGTAATAAAAAGAGCAGAATAAAAAATAGAATAAAAAATAGAATAAAAAATTATGACCCACCCCTTTACTTATATCGATCCTAATGCAAAAATTGCACCCAATGTTAAAATTGATCCCTTTACGGTGATTCATGGAGAAGTAACTATTGGCGAAGGCACATGGATTGGAAGTAGCGTAACCATTATGAATGGTACCAAAATTGGAAAAAATTGTCGCATATTTCCTGGCGCAGTTATTGGTGCCGATCCGCAAGATTTAAAATTTAACGGAGAAAAAACAACTGTTGAAATTGGAGATGGCACTACCATTAGAGAATTTGTGACCATTAACCGTGGTACTTCTGATAGATGGATTACTAAAGTGGGTAACAATTGTTTGATTATGGCGTATAGTCATATTGCGCACGATTGCATCATTGGCAATCATTGTATTTTAAGCAACAGCGTTCAAATTGCAGGCCATGTTACTTTAGGTGACTATGCTTGGATAGCAGGTGTAAGTGCGGTGCATCAATTTGTCAACATTGGACAACACGCTTACATTGCGGGAGGTAGCTTGGTGAGTAAAGATGTGCCTCCTTATATTAAAGCGGTGCGCAATCCATTAAGTTATGGCGGTGTTAATAGTGTTGGACTAAAAAGAAGAGGATTTGATTTAGAAAAAATAAATCATATACTAGATATTTACAGATATATTTTTAGCAAAGGCATGAATACAACGCAAGCGCTTGAATTTATTGAAGAAGAAATTCCAGCCACCGACGAGCGTGACGAAATTGTAACTTTTATTAGAGAAAGCGGACGTGGCGTTATTAAAAGATTTGGTAAAGGAGTGGTGGAAGAAGATTAATCATGACAAAAATTAGCCTAACACAAGCGGGTAAAAGGTTTAATAAAGATTGGATTTTTTCTAATCTCGATTTTAATTTTAATCAAGGCGAACATTATGCCATCATCGGCAACAACGGTTCTGGAAAAAGTACTTTGCTGCAAATTATTTCGGGCTATGGTACACTCACCAAAGGTTCTGTACAATGGGAGGGACATGATGCCACCACAATTTTTCAAGACATTAGTTTCGCAGCGCCTTATTTAGAATTGGTCGAAGAATTCACCACCCTTGAACAATTTAATTTTCATACACAATTTAAACCTCTACAAAAGCAATTAACGGTAGAACAAATTATTGACTTAATAGGTTTAAATAAAGCCGCCGATAAACAAATAAGGTATTTTAGTAGCGGTATGAAACAAAGACTGAAACTGGCTTTGGCCATTTTTTCTGATAGCCCCTTATTATTGTTAGATGAGCCTTGTAGCAATTTGGATCAAGAAGGTTATGAATTATACCATCACTTAATTCAACAGTATGCATTGCATAAGTTAATTATAGTGGGGAGCAATGATAAAGAAGAATATAAATTTTGTAGCCAACATTTAAATTTAATGGACTACAAATCAAACGAAATTGCCCACTAACTTCTACTAGTAATCATCAAATTTAAATCGGTATACTTTAAATCGAATTTGGCGCTAATATAAAAATCAGTTAACGCCCCTTTGTATAAATAAATACCTTCTCTTAAATGTGCTTGTTGCCAAATAATTTCAGACAAGCCACCTAAATCACCCACTTGAATTAACAAGGGCATCAATACATTACTTATGGCTTGGCTTGCAGTTCTTGCAAAACCACTTGGTATATTGGGTACACCATAATGAATTACATCGTGTTTGATAATGATAGGATTTTCGTGGTTGGTCAATTCACTGGTTTCAAAACATCCCCCGCGATCAATGGCTACATCTATAATGATGCTACCCGGACGCATGGCTGCCACCATCTCTTCACTTACTACAATAGGTGCTCTTCCAAAATCATTTCTTAAAGCCCCTACCGCTACCTCACAGGTTTTTAATTGCTTGGCTAATATTTTTGGCTCTAACACAGAAGTCCAAACTCTTTGACCTAAATTGTTTTGCAATCTTTGTAATCTGGAAACATTATTGTCAAAAACTTTTACACTAGCACCTAATGCTAGTGCATTGCGTGTTGCAAATTCTCCAATAATATCAGCACCTATAATAACTACTTTGGTGGGCGGCACACCACTAATTCCACCCAATAAAATTCCTTTGCCCTGATTAAAATTACTTAGGTACTGCCCTGCTATTAACATCACCGCACTTCCTGTAATTTCACCCATACTTCTTAAGATAGGATAGTTTTGATTTTCGTCTTTAATATTTTCAATAGCCAAGGCGGTAATTTTCTTAGCCATCAACTGCACCATTAATTCTTTTTTGACAGCCGTTAAGTGTAGAGGTGAAATTATGGTTTGATGCATTTGCAATAAAGGCAAATCGGCTTCAACGGGCGGTGCAGTTTTAACTAAAATTGGACACTTATACACCGCTTCCTTTTCAAAAACGATGGTAGCCCCTGCTTCTGAAAAATCATTATCGGTATACCTGCTACCTTCTCCTGCCTTGGACTCCATGAGTACTTGATGACCATTGGCTACTAATACACTTACCGCTTCAGGAATGAGTCCTATTCTATTTTCTTGAAAAGCAATTTCCTTAGGAATACCTATCAATAAAGGTTTGCTCCTCTGTGGAATATCCAATACTTCCTCCTGAGGCTCATAGGAAAAAGAAGAAGAAATTTGTGGCTTGATGGAACTCATATAAAAAATTTACTATGAAGGTATAAAAATCCTTCTATGTTCAGGATCTAAAATTTCAATTTCAAAGTGCTGTGTAATAGCTGGCAATAAGCCCAAGGCCTTCTCCGGCCACTCTACAAAACAAAAATCAGCCTCGTCAAAAGCGGCTTCCATACCAGCCCTAGCAGCTTCCGCATCATTTTCTAAACGGTACCAATCCATATGATACACCATTTTACCTTTTGCGTCATACTGATTCATCAATGCAAAAGTGGGGCTCGTAATAGCCTCTTGAATACCCATTTCCTTGCCTATGGCCGCAATTAAAGTGGTCTTGCCCGCACCCATCGGAGCATGAAAAGCCCATACAGATTTAGTGCCAAATTGCTTTAACAAGGCCGCTGCGATTTCCCCTATTTGATGTAAAGAATAAATCCTATCCATAGCACAAAGATAGGTGAACGCATACATAATGTCTTCGTACCTTTGCTAGGTAAATGGATTCCTATGGAAAAAGTAGAATGGAAAGTAGATGGAATGAGTTGCACGAATTGTGCCTTATCCATACATAAGTATTTGCAAAGCAATGGTATTGTTGAACCCAAAGTAAGCTTTATGGAAGGCGAGGTGCAATTTGAAATGCCTACAGAAACCAATAAAGAAAAACTAATTAAGGGCATTCAAAATTTAGGTTATAAAGTACGCGGACAAGAAGAAGCCCCCCCCACAAAAAAATGGTTGGACAATAATAGAGACCGTGCTTTCTTTTGTTTTTTATTTGCAGCACCTTTAGTAGCGCATATGTTACCAGGAGTTCATTGGCATTTTATGATGAACCCCTTAGTGCAATTAATAGTAACCATTCCCATTTTTATAGTAGGTATGGGCTATTTTGGGAAAAGTGCCTGGTATAGTATCACTAAAGGAATTCCTAATATGAATGTACTGGTAGCCATTGGCGCCATTGCTTCCTTTGGATATAGTTTGTATGGTACTATTATTGGGCAAGGTGCCTCCTTTGCTTATTACGAAACCACTGCTACTATTATTACCCTTGTATTTTTTGGCAATTACTTAGAAGATGCATCGGTCCAATCTACACAACGTGCTTTAAAAGATTTGGTAAAAGCACAAAAAGTAATGGCCAATATGATTGTATTTGATGATCAACACAAAGAAATTATTTTTAATGTAGAAAGCAATACTTTAAAAGTGGGTGATCTTGTATTAATCAATGCTGGAGAAACCATTCCTATGGATAGTAAAATATTATGGGGAGAAGCCAGTGTAAACGAATCTATTGTGACTGGTGAAAGCGTTCCTGTATATAGGAAAGCGAATGATTTATTATTAGGAGGTAGTACCATTGACAATGGAACGGTAAAGGCTTATGTGACTGCAGTGGGTGACGATACAGTACTTGCCAATATTTTAAAAATGGTAAAAGCTGCGCAAGGTGAAAAACCACCAGTACAAATTTTAGCCGATAAAATTAGTGCTGTGTTTGTGCCACTTGTTTTAGGTATTGCACTCATAACCCTTTTGGGTAACTATTTGTTTACTGAAATAGGTTTTGGACAAAGCTTGCTTCGTTCTATTGCAGTCTTGGTTATTTCCTGCCCTTGCGCTATGGGCTTAGCAACGCCTGCAGCTATTGCGGTGGGTTTAGGCAGAGGAGCACGCAATGGAGTTTTATTTAAAAATGCAAAAAGTTTAGAAACTTTTAAAGACATCAAGCAAGTGGTGTTTGACAAAACGGGCACTTTGACGACGGGTCATTTTGACTTAGCCAATTTTAAAATACAAGAAGGTATTACCGAAGAAAGTTTTAAAATGATTGCTTATTCTTTAGAAAAATACTCCAATCATCCTATTGCAAAATGCATTAGTACCCATTGGAAAAACACGGAAACAATCAAGTGGCAACATATTGAAGAAATAAAAGGGATGGGTATCAAAGCCACAGATAAAGCAGGAAATATTTATTGGGCAGGCTCTTTTAAAACATTGGGAAACCATAATGCAGAAGATGGACACAATGTATACATTCAAAAAAATGATCAGCTTTTAGGATGGATTGATGTGAACGATCAAATAAGAATAGAAGCCAAAGAAATTATAGACACTCTTCATCAGCAAGGCGTACATACTGTATTATTAAGTGGAGATAGAAAAGAAAAATGCGAACAAGTTGGAAAAGCATTAGGCATTCAAAAAATTATCGCAGAGCAAAGCCCCGCCGATAAATTAAATAAGCTAGACGAATTAACTAAAATAAGTCCTACGGCCATGGTTGGCGATGGCATCAACGATGCACCTGCACTAGCCAAAGCCACTATTGGTATCTCATTAAGCAATGCCTCTCATATTGCCATTCAAAGTGCTCAAGTAATTTTAATGAACCAAGGGCTTAAAAATTTACCCATGGCATTAGGCTTAGGCAGAAGAACCTATGAGACCATCAAAGAAAATTTGATATGGGCCTTTTCTTATAATATCATAGCCATACCTGTGGCTGCCTTAGGTTTATTAGGCACTTGGGGGCCAACCTATGGCGCACTCATTATGGGCTTAAGTGATGTGGTCTTAGCTATAAACTCATTAAGGTTATTTAAGAAAAAATTAGTCTAGCCTTTTTGAAAACTGTCCAAGACATATTAAAAAAATATTGGGGCTATGATACTTTTAGACCTCAACAATTAGCCGTTATCAATGCAGTATTGGAGGGCAAAGAAGTACTTACCCTTTTACCCACTGGTGCAGGAAAATCTTTATGCTTTCAACTACCTACGCTTTATCAAAAAGGAATTTGTGTTATTATTAGTCCATTGATTGCACTGATGCAAGATCAGGTCAAAGACCTATTGAATAAAAATATGAGTGCGGTTAATTTAGGAGGTGAACTTACCCCTAGTCAAGAAGAACAAATTTTAGCAGAAGCCATTAAAGGAAAATATCAATTTATTTATTGCTCCCCCGAAAAATTAGCACAAAAAAGTTTTCAGCATTTTTTACAACAATTGCCCATTACCTTATTTGCTATAGACGAAGCGCATTGCATCTCCCAATGGGGCTATGACTTTAGGCCCTCTTACCGAAAATTAGATGTACTTAAAAAATGGTTCCCTAAAGTACCCATATTAGCCATGACCGCTTCGGCCATACCCATAGTGCAAGAAGATATTATTAAGCAATTAAATTTAACCCATTGCACCGTCATTACCGATAGTTTTTTAAGACCCAATATTACTTACCGTGTTCAAAAAGTACCTGTAAAATTACAGGCCCTAAGAAAAGAATTAAATAAAATAAAAGGTAGTGTAATTATTTATTGTACAACTCGAAACAATGTAGCCCAATTAGCACAAATTTTAAAAGACTATGGATACCCCGTTGCCCAGTACCATGCAGGCATGCCTATTGCAATAAGACAGGAAATGCAAGTCAATTGGATGAACAATACAACGCCTATTATTATTTGTACCAGTGCTTTTGGCATGGGTATTAATAAACCAGATGTGAGGGCGGTGATTCATTTTGATTTACCCAATAGCTTAGAGCAATATTATCAAGAAGCAGGAAGGGCTGGTAGAGATGGGCAAGCGGCCAATGCACTTTTGTTATTTCAACAGAATGATTGGGAATATTGGACCCAAGTTCAAGAAAAAAAATATCCTTCCATTGAAATTATAAAAAGCATCTATCAACATCTTGCCGATTTTGTTCAGTTGCCCATTGGAACGGGCGAAAAGCAACAATTCATATTTGATTTTGAAGCTTTTTGTACGCGTTTTAAATTAGATAAAATAATAGCTCGAAATGCACTTCAATGGATAGAACAAGAAGGCCATGTAAAATTTTCGGCCTCCTCTTTTAAACCTTCCATGGTGCAAGTAATAGCGGATAGAAATACAATTGAACAATATGAGCAAAACAATCCTATAGCAGGAATCGTATTACAAACCATCTTAAGAACCTACGGAGGCATTATTGACGCCCCTCATTTTATCAATGAAAATTTATTGGCCACCCTATTGCAAAGGGACATTTCATTTGTTCAAAAAACATTAGTTTTTTTAGAACAAACAGGGCAAATTACCTACGAACAAAAAGACAATCAACCCGTAGTGCAATTTCTATGGAACCGAACTGCAGCCGCTTTTATGAAAATTGATTTAGACAATTATCAATTAAGAAAAACTGCATTTATCAAGAGAATTGAGCATTTTTCTGCTTATACCTGGGGTACCCAAATAGACTGCCGCAGTGCTTATTTAGCCAGCTATTTTGGAGAAAAAAATCCAACTCAATGTAAAATATGCGACCTTTGTAGAGCAAAACAAAAAGACACACTTTAACAAGATATTATAAAAAGCAAATTAAACGGGTCGTTTTTAACAAAACATTGGAAGCTAGTAATTTAGGAAGACTTTGAAAAAACCTTTCTTTGTGGTCAATAGAAAAAGAATAAAAAATTATAATTTAAATATTAAAAAAATGGAAGACAAGAAAAAATATAAAATTTTACTTTGCGAAGACGATAGCAATTTAGGTCTAGTACTTAAAAACTATTTAGAGCTTGATGAATACGAGGTTTCTTTAGAAAGAGACGGTCGATTGGGCTTGGCGGCTTTTCAAAGAGAAAAATTTGACCTTTGTTTATTGGATGTGATGATGCCTAACGTAGATGGATTTACATTAGCCGAAGAAATTAGAGACATCGATCCAGACGTTCCTTTATTTTTTCTAAGTGCAAAAACATTAAAAGAAGATATTATTCATGGCTATAAATTAGGCGCAGACGATTATATCACCAAACCATTTGACAGCGAGGTTTTGTTGCTTAAAATTAAAGCCATCATTAAAAGAAATGAAGAAGACAATAAAGTGAGTGATCATATTGAATTTGAATTAGGTCGTTATCATTTTAATCCAAGATTAAGAGAGTTAAAAACCAGCGAACACACCCAAGTGCTTTCTCCCAAAGAAAATGAATTGCTTAAAATGTTAGCTGAAAATATAAATGATTTATTAACGCGCGAAAAAGCTTTAAAGAAAATTTGGGGTAGCGATACCTATTTTAATGGCAGAAGCATGGACGTGTATATTGCCAAATTAAGAAAATACTTGAAAGAGGACGAAAAAATAGAAATCGTTAATATTCATGGCAATGGCTTTAGACTAGTGGTTTCTTAAAAAATAATTCCACTCCTTAATCTTATACAAAAGGTCCCGAAAAGCTTTAAATTTCGGGACCTTTTCATTTTTCGACAATAATGATTATCTAAATAATTCTGGATTGTCAGAAGCGCCGCGATTTATCTTTTTACCTAAATGCGCATAGGCTTTATCCGTCACTTCCCTACCTCTTGGCGTTCTTTGTAAAAAGCCTTCTTGAATTAAAAATGGCTCGTATACCTCTTCAATGGTTCCAGACTCTTCCCCTACTGCAGTGGCTATAGTGGAAATGCCTACTGGCCCTCCTTTAAACTTTTCTATAATGGCTAGTAAAATTCGATTATCCATTTCATCTAATCCATGCTCATCTACATTCAATGCCTTTAAAGCATGCTGTGTAATACCTATATCCACTTTACCATCATTTAATACTTGCGCAAAGTCACGCACTCTTCGCAATAATCCATTGGCAATCCGTGGAGTACCCCTGCTTCTTCTAGAAATTTCACCAGCCGCATGACTATCAATATTTACATTTAAAATTCCAGCACTTCTTAAAATTATTTTTTCAATGACGGAAGCTGGGTAATATTCTAATCTTGACTTAATACCAAATCTTGAAAGCAAAGGCGCCGTTAATAAGCCGCTTCTAGTAGTAGCACCCACTAGTGTAAATGGATTTAAATTAATTTGAATACTTCTTGCATTGGGGCCACTATCAATTAATATATCTATTTTGTAGTCTTCCATAGCTGCATATAAATACTCTTCCACCACCGTACTCAAACGATGAATTTCGTCTATGAACAATACATCATTGGGTTCTAAGCTAGTTAGCAAGCCTGCTAAATCACTTGGCTTCTCAATCACTGGCCCCGATGTTTCTTTAATTTGAACACCCATTTCATTGGCAACTATCCTACTCAAAGTTGTTTTACCTAAACCTGGAGGACCGTGAAATAAAATATGATCTAATGCTTCTCCACGCATTTTAGCCGCCTTAATAAAAATGCTAATGTTTTCAATGAGTTGTGGCTGTCCTGCAAATGCATCCATCTCTCTTGGGCGAATACTATTCTCGAATTCTTTGTCCAGTGGATTCAAATCATTCGAACTATCTAATATTGGATTGGACATAAAAATTATTTAATGGATCAAATAACAATATTGATCATCTTCCCTTTTACAAAAATTATTTTTTTAATAGGCGTTTCTGCTACCCATTTTTTTACGATTTCATGGGCAAGTACTATTTCATGCACTTGCGCTTCCGTTGCAGCCAAGTCAATAGAAATATTAGCTCTCATCTTCCCATTAATACTCACTGGATAATCCTTTGCACTTTCTGTTACATACTTAGCTTCAAATACCGGATAAGAGGCGTCTACCACCAACCCTTGATTACCCAATGCCTGCCATAAATCTTCTGCAAAATGAGGCGCATAGGGGGTTAACAGAATCAGTAATTTTTCTAGTATCTCTTTTTTATGACAATTTAAATCGGCTAATTCATTGACACAAATCATAAAAGTACTTACCGCTGTATTAAAACTATAACGCTCTGTATCTTCTTCAATTTTTTTAATGGCTTTATGCAATACTTTTAATTCTGCATCGGTGGTCGCTTCCTCATTCCAAACCTTTCCTTTGAGTTCATCAAAAAATAAACGCCAACATTTTTTTAAAAAGCGGTGCACCCCTTCAATACCTTTGGTATCCCAAGGTTTGCTTTGTTCTACCGGCCCCAAAAACATTTCATACATTCTAAATGTATCGGCTCCATATCTTTCCACTAAATCATCGGGGTTCACCGTATTAAATTTAGACTTTGACATTTTTTCAACTTCAACGCCACAAATGTATTTGCCGTCTTCTAAAATAAATTCTGCCTTAGCATAATCCGGTTTCCACTTTTTAAAAGCTGCTGTATTTAATTCTACACCATCCACTATATTCACATCCACATGCAAAGCGTCAACTTCATGTGCAGCCGCTAAACCAGCAGATATAAATTTTTGTGTGCCACGAATTCGATACACAAATCTTGAACTACCTTGAATCATTCCTTGATTCAATAATTTTTTAAAAGGTTCGTCAAATCCAATATGCCCTAAATCATACAAAGCTTTCGTCCACATTCTGCTGTACAATAAATGACCTACCGCATGTTCTGTTCCACCAATGTATAAATCTACCTGCCCCCAATAATCACTCACTTTTCTATTACAAAATTCTTTGTCATTGGAAGGGTCCATATACCTAATAAAATACCAGCTACTTCCCGCATAACCAGGCATGGTATTGGTTTCATAGTTGGCCGATTTCCAGGATTCAATATTGGCTAGTGGTCCTTCCCCTTCTGGCCCCGGTGAATAATTATCTACCTCGGGTAATAATAAAGGTAATTCGTTTTCGCTGATTGGATAAGCAATACCATTAATCCATTTGATAGGAAATGGCTCACCCCAATAACGCTGTCTGCTAAATGCGGCATCCCGCATTTTGTAATTTATCTTTCTTTTGCCAATACCCATGGCTTCCATTTTATCATTCACTATAGCAATGGCGTCTTTTTGAACAATGCCATTTAAAAAATCACTATTGGTTAATTTGGCCTCTTTGGTGGGATTGGCATCGATACCATTAAATGCATCTCCAATAATATTGGTGATGGGTATATTAAAATGTTGGGCAAATTTAAAATCGCGTTCATCCCCGCAAGGCACGGCCATAATTGCACCCGTACCATAACCAGCTAATACATACTCAGAAATCCAAATAGGAATTAATTTTTTATTAAAAGGATTTTTTACATACGCCCCCGTAAAACATCCTGTAATTTTTTTCTCCGCCATACGCTCTCTTTCGCTCCTGCTTTTGACATAAGCAATATACTGCTCCACTTCCCCCTTATGAGAGGCGGGTGTAATGGTTGCAATCAATGCATGCTCAGGGGCGACCACCATAAAATCTACACCAAAAACGGTATCAGGCCTTGTGGTATAAACTTTTAAAGCGCCTTCGTTTTGGTGAATAGCAAAATCAATCTCTGCTCCAAAGCTTTTTCCAATCCAATTGGATTGCATTTCCTTCATGGCATCGCTAAATTGAATGGTATCCAATCCAGTGAGTAATCTATCCGCGTATTCCGTAATTCTTAAATACCATTGTCTTAATTTTTTCTTTTCCACCGGATGCCCCCCCCTTTCACTTAATCCATTGACCACTTCATCATTGGCTAATACGGTTCCCAAGGCCTCGCACCAATTTACTTCTCCATACCCACAAAAAGCTAAACGATATTGCATAAGTATAGCTTGCTGTTCTTTTTCACTAAATCCTTTCCAAGCGGTTGCGGAAAATTGTAAAGAAGTATCCCCCGGACAATTATGCTTACTATTTCCTTCCTTTTCAAAATCACTCAATAAGTGAATAATGGGTTTTGCTTTAGCTTCTTTCTTATCAAAATAACTATTAAACAATTGTAAAAAAATCCATTGTGTCCATTTGTAATATTGCGCATCACAGGTTTTTACTTCTCTCTCCCAATCAAAACAAAATCCAATATTATCTAATTGCTTTCTAAAATTATCAATGTTATTATGTGTGCTTTTAGAAGGATGTACGCCATGCTCTATGGCATATTGTTCGGCAGGCAATCCAAATGCATCATAACCCATAGGATGTAAAACATTAAACCCTTTTAATCTTTTAAATCGGCTATAAATGTCGGAAGCGATATAGCCTAAAGGATGTCCTACATGCAAGCCAGCCCCACTTGGATAAGGGAACATATCTAATACATAACATTTAGGCTTACTACTTTCATTGCTTACCTGATATGCTTTTTTCTCTTTCCAAATAGTTTGCCATTTTTTCTCAATGGCCCTAAACTGATACTCCATTTCTTGTTTTTTCAAATTAAAAAGGGTTAAATACTAACAATTATTTAACCAAAATTTGAGGTACCCCCTTTTTGATAAAAAATTGTCCCAATTCAACCTCTGCAAATGTAAGCCATTAGCGTGCAAAACCCTACATTTGCAAAGCGAACAAGTAAAAAATTAATGCTATGGCAGCCAGTGGAACCTCTTCTCTTAAACGCAGTAAACCTAACTATATTTATAGCATTATAGGGGTAGCTATTGTATTATTCATTATGGGCATCATGGGTTGGCTTTTTTTGAACCTACATTCGATTGGTGATAATTTCAAGGAGGATATTAGAATCAGTGTTTACATCCGCAGTACCGACAAAAATACGGTGGGAAATATTCAGCAGTTTATAGCTGGTCAAGACTATGCTAAAAACGTAGAATATGTGAATAAGGAAAAAGCGAAAGCTATTTGGAATAAAGAAAATAATGAAGATTGGGCTAAAATATTAGACGTTAACCCACTACCCGAAAGTATCGACTTTTTTGCCAAAGCGGCTTATGTAAATACCGACAGTTTAAATAAAATAACGGCCGCCATTGAATCCGAATTTAAAAATCAAATTGCCGATATTCAATATCCAAAAAGCTTAGTCACCAGCTTAAATGAAAGAACCGCCAAAATAGGTTTCCTATTTTTAGTGTTGGCTATTATTTTATGTATTATTGTTATCATTAGCATAGACAACACCATTCGCCTAGCTATGTTTAGCAATCGTTTTTTAATTAAAACCATGCAAATGGTGGGTGCAACAAGAAACTTTATTTCTAAGCCCTTATTAATTCGCGCCTTACTCAATGGGCTAATAAGCGCATTGATAGCTATTTTCTTACTTTTTGGATTAATAGAATGGGCCATCAGTCAATTCCCTCAAATAGATAAATTACAAGGCATTGGCAATAGTCTTTTACTTTTTGGAGGCTTAATTATGCTGGGAGTAGGCATTTCGGTTTTTAGCACGCATCGCAGTGTGTTAAAATATTTAAAAATGAAATTGGATGAATTGTATTAACTAAATAAATAATCTACATTTAACTGAATTAAAAATAAAATTATGAGTCAAAAAACTAAAAATAGATCCCTAAATTTTTTCGGCAAATCCAATTATACTTGGATGTTAGTGGGCGCTGCTTTAATCTTGATTGGAATGCTCCTAATGTCAGGCGGAAAAAGCGCTGATCCAAATGTATTTAATGCAGATGATGTATATAGTTTTAGACGTATTACCTTGGCTCCTATTGTTATTATTGCAGGATTTATTGTTGAGATATTCGCCATCTTCAAAAAGTCTTAATTTAAATAATTAATCCAATGCGATTTCGATTCTTATAGAAGAACGAAATCGCATTTTAATTGAATACTATGAATACTTTTCAATCCATTGTCATTGCCATTATTGAGGGGATTACCGAATTTTTGCCTATTTCCAGTACCGCACATATGAAATTTGCCAATCCTTTTTTAGGCATTACCAATGACCCTTTTGTAGACCTCTTTGAAATAGTCATTCAATTGGCGGCTATTGCATCCGTTGTCGTAATTTATAGAAAAAAGTTTTTTGATTTTAAGAATATTGGTTTTTACATCAAGCTAATGGTGGCAGTTATTCCAGCCTTAATTTTTGGCGCATTGCTCAAAAAACATATTGATGCTGCTTTAGGTAATTTATGGGTCATGGCCATTGTGATGCTCGTGGGAGGTATTATTCTTTTATTTATTGATCGTTTATTTGAAAAAGCTGCTGCTGGTGCAGACGAGTCTAAAGAACAAGATATTAGTTATAAAAAATCATTGATCATTGGCTGCTTTCAAGTATTGTCTATTATTTTTCCTGGACTCAGCCGAAGTGCTGCTACTATTATTGGAGGAATGAGTCAAAAATTAAATAAAAAAAATGCTTTAGAATTTTCCTTTTTTCTAGCAGTACCCACCATGATGGCAGCTTCTGCAAAAAGCACCTTAGATGTATTTAAAACCAACCCTGAGGTATTTGCCAAAGACAACTTAATATTGCTACTTATAGGAGCCATAGTGGCTTTTGTAGTAGCTTTAGTAAGTGTTCAATTTTTTATACGCATTGTACAAAAAAAGGGCTTCGTCGTATTTGGATGGTACCGAATTGTATTGGGTACCGCCATTTTAGCTTTGTTGTACACCCAATACCTCCATTAAGCAATAGGACAGTTGCCTTTTTATTTGTATTTTTAAAATACAAATAAATTGCCATGCAAACTGCTTCAAAAAAAGTTGTCAACGGATGGACTATGTATGATTGGGCCAATAGCGTTTACAATTTAGTGATTACCTCTACTATTTTCCCCGCTTATTACGAAGCAGTGACAGGTGACGGAAACGAAAACACCTTAATTGATAAAATTAAAATTGGTTCTTTTGAATTTTCTAATACGGCTTTGTATAATTATATTTTAGCCATTGCTTTTGTGATTGTTGCCATTCTATCTCCAATACTTTCTTCCATTGCAGATTACCGAGGAAATAAAAAACAATTTCTTCGATTTTTTTGTACCATGGGAAGTTTAGCTTGTGCATCCCTTTATTTTTTTGATAGCAATCATATTATAGGAGGTCTAATTTCTGTCATTGTTGCCTGTGTTGGATTTTGGGGCAGCTTGGTATTTTACAATAGTTATTTACCCGAGATTGCTGCACCCGAAGACAGAGACAGAATTAGCGCTAGAGGTTTTATGATGGGCTATATTGGCTCAGTACTTTTACAAATTATTTGTTTCATTTTTGTATTAAAACCTGAACTATTTGGCATCACTGTTGGTAAAGCTTCTCAAATTTCTTTCTTATTGGTAGGTATTTGGTGGATCGCATTTGGCTGGTCTGCTATTTCCAAACTGCCAGCAGGCCATGGCGTGAAAGAAGCACATGGAAATAACTTAATCACCCAAGGCTATAAAGAGATCCATAAAGTATGGCTAGAACTCAAAGACCAACCCATCTTAAAAAGATTCTTAGTTTCTTTTTTCTTTTACAATATGGGCGTGCAAACGATTATGTTGGCAGCTACCTTATATGGGAAAAGTGAATTAAACATTCCGACCACTAATTTAATTATTGCCATTTTAATCATTCAAATAGTAGCCATTCCCGGAGCTAATTTAATGGCTAAACTGGCCAGTAAATGGGGCAATTTTAATACCATCATGGTAGCAATTCTTATATGGATTGGGGGATGTGTCATGGGCTATCTCCTTCCTCGCAATGGTATAGTGCCTTTTTACACCTTAGCCATTGTTGTAGGCTTTGTAATGGGAGGTATACAATCGGTAAGCAGAAGTACCTATTCCAAATTAATGCCAGTCACGCATGATACTACCAGTTATTTTAGCTTCTTTGATGTGACTGAAAAAATTGCAATTGTCATTGGAATGTTTAGTTTTGGCTTCATCAACGAAATAACGGGTTCTCAGCGAAATTCAGTGCTGGCGTTATGTACATTTTTTATTATCGGATTTGTTTTGCTCTACCGTACTTCAAAATTAAAAGGACATGCAGGTATATAGTATTGAAACAGGTAAATTTAAATTAGATGGTGGCGCTATGTTTGGTGTCGTGCCTAAGTCCATTTGGAATAAAACCAATCCTGCAGATGAAAACAATTTAGCAACTTGGGCCTTAAGATGTTTATTGGTGATAGATGGCGAGCGTAAAATTTTGATTGATACAGGCATGGGAAATAAACAGGATGCCAAATTTTTTAGTCATTACCATCCACATGAAACCGTTGCTATAACAGCAGCTTTAAAAAATATCAATTTTACGCCAGAAGTTATAACGGATGTACTACTCACTCATTTACATTTTGATCATGTGGGCGGCGCCATTGTTAAAGAGAAAGAGCACTACCTCCCTACTTTCCCCAATGCAATTTATTGGGTAAGTGAGCCTCAATGGAATTTAGCATTACATCCCAACAAAAGAGAAAAAGCATCTTTTTTACCAGAAAACATTTTACCCATTGAAGCCTCTAGACAACTTAAGTTAATCAGTCTGCCTTTGTTTACGAGTAAAACGCAATTACAAGAAATTCATTTTAGCCCATCTATAAGTTGTTATGTAGTCAATGGTCATACACAAGGCATGTTGATTCCTAAAATAACCATCAATAACCATACCCTTATTTATATGGCCGACTTACTCCCTAGTGTTGGACATATACCACTTCCCTATGTAATGGGCTATGATATGCAACCATTAATTACCTTAGAAGAAAAAGAAATATTTTTAAAAGAAGCTGAGAAAAATAATTACACTTTATTTTTTGAACACGACCCCATCAATGAATGCTGCAATTTAACAATGACTGAGAAAGGAGTTCGCGCTAACAAAACTTTTAAACTTGCTACTCTCCTATCCTAACTTAATCATTAGTTCCCACCAATTCTATTAATGAACTCAATGGATACCTTAAGTTATCGAAACCCACCATATCTACTTTAATGGTTCCAACAATGATAGGCGTTTGAATACGCACAGGTATATGATTATCATCGTCCGTTATCCAAATAGTCATTTCTTCTCCACCCTTAAACATCGTGCCTTTTACTAAAAGCGGCGCCAATTTAATAGCTTTAAATTTTCCATAACGAGTGGTGATTATTTCCTTTCCTAAATATTTAAAATAAGAAGGATATAATTCCTTATCCAAGAAAAAATTTAGATAAATTTTATCATTAAGGATACTACTTTTATAATTATAATTTCTGGCTGCATAAATGGCACTTAAAACATCATAAGTACAATCCGGTGTTTTAAAAACTCCCTTTTCATTATTAACGGTATTGTCTTTTTGATTAAACAACAAGGTTTCTTTGTGATGAAAACTGCCCTCGTTAATTTGTCTTGTAAACTGATAGGGCAATAAAGTTTTACTGTCTACTATACTTTCATATTTGTCTCTCACTTTAAATATCCAATCATATTTTGAATTAGATTTTCCTAAGGCAGTGAAGGTAAAGGCATCTGCCCCGTTCCAATTAGTAGATTGAATTGTAAAATCGGTTTTACCTGCATTCACATACAAGCCAACTACATTGTAAAAAATGGTATAATTTATTTTTTCTCCCTCTACAAATGCAGTATTTTTTTGATTACACAAGCCACTGTCTTTGGGCTGAAAAAAGGGAAAGATAGAAAACAAAAGAAGTAGGGGGTACATGCTTTTTTAACGCTTTAAACTAATTTAATGTGCAAATTTATCGTTTTATTCTGAATCCCAATAATAGAAAGGAACCAATTATAGCTGGTAATAAAAGATTAACAACCCATATAATGGTACTAAAACATATCAACATTAAACTATTGGTATAATAAGGAGCCAATAACAATACAATTAATTGCCCGCGTATCACCAAATCGGTAAGCGCTATGGCTGGTATAATACTTAAACATAGCAATAGTACCGCCAAAGCTATCCACAAATCGATGGTGGGAATAGGCAATGCTAAAATAGAAACCACCCAAGTAAATTGTAAAATAAAAATTGAATATCTAAGCAAGGAAAGGACCACTAATTGTATTTTTAAGTCATTATTTATTTGCAAAGCGCTAAACTTTTTTAACCATCCCTTAAATTGACCTTTACTAAAATAAATAATAAAAGCAGCTATTGAAATGAAAGGTGCTAACCATTTTAACCAAGGCAAAAAAGGTAAATTAAAAAACAAACCGATGGTGCCTATTAAAAGTGTAATTAAAAGCTGTGCATAAGAAGCCCAAGCCATTTTCGCAAGCCCTTTTAATTTATTTTCGGGCGCTAAAAATAAAATTCTTCCTACATAATCCCCTGACCTTACAGGCGTGAAAAAAGAGAATGCTTGACCTACCAAAACACTCTTAAAAGATTCACCCAGCGACATCGGGTTTAAATCTTTAAGTGCTTGTTTCCATTTGAGGGCTTCTAATAGATAATTGAATAAAAATAAAATCAACAATACCAACCATTCCACCCAAGTAATTTTCAAAAATTGTTCTTTAATGAGCCCTCCATATTTTTGCAAATTATCATTGGTCATGACTTTGCTGTAAATAGCAACTGCACAAATAATAAACAAAATAAAACCTATTGCTTTATTGGCAAAGGACAATAAGCGTTTTGTTAGCATTTCCTTCATAAGGGCCAAAGTTCGGAATTTGAAATGATATCTGTAACTTTATTGTACATGTCAAAAACACCTCTCATTTTAGGAATTGATCCAGGAACACAAATTCTAGGCTATGCTGTTTTAAAAGGAGGGCCAAAACCTAGTATAGTTACAATGGATGTCTTAAAGTTGACAAAAGAAAAAGATATTTATGCAAGATTGCAACTGATACATGCTAAAATTATTGAGCTCATTGAAACCTATCATCCTGAGCACTTTGCCATTGAAGCACCTTTTTTTGGAAAAAATATACAAAGTATGCTAAAGCTAGGCCGAGCGCAGGGTGTGGCTATTGCTGCTGCTATGCAATTTAAATTACCAGTCACCGAATATGCACCTAAAAAAGTAAAACAAGCCATCACGGGCAACGGCAATGCCGATAAAGAAATGATTTGGAAAATGCTAGAACGTATTTTAGACATTAAAAAACAACCAAAATATTATGATGCTACCGACGCCTTAGGGGTCGCCCTTTGTCATTATTATCAAATTACTGGCTTACAACTTCCTGCATCAAAAGTGGTTAAAGGGAAAAAGTCTTCAAAAAAATCAAATAGCTGGGATGCCTTTATTACCAAAAATCCTAGTAGAGTAAAAAGTAAATAGTTTTTTAGAAGTAGTCTAATAGTCTAGCTATTACTTGCTTTATAACTTACTTACAATAGACGCCTGCATGGCTTTAAATTCATCTGTAGTCAATGAAAGTTTAGGCCGAGAAAATTCCATATCTGATGCCGCATTGATAGGTATTAAATGTAAATGTGCATGGGGCACTTCCAAGCCTACCGTTACCATGCCCACTCTATTACAAGGGAAACTGGCCGCAATGGCATTGGCAATGGGTTTTGCAAATAATAACAGCTCGCTTAAATAAGCATCCGGCACCTCAAAAATTTTATCTACTTCAATCTTTGGAACAATTAAAGTATGCCCCTTTTGCAATGGGAAAATATCTAAAAAAGCATAAAACTTTTCCGACTCTGCAATTTTATAAGAAGGTATCTCGCCATTGATAATTTTAGTAAAAATGGTCATGGCTTATACAATTGATTTACACGGTAATATTATCAACCATAAATTTCATCACACCATTGGGTGCTTGAATTTCGGCTAATTCGCCTACTTTCCTACCCATTAATCCTTTTCCAATAGGAGAAGATGCAGAAATTTTACCCGCTTTTAAATCGGCCTCTTTCTCCCCTACTATTTGATAAGTCATTGTTTTTTTAGTGGCTTGATTGGTAATAGTGACTTTGGTTAATATGGTCACCTTACTAATATCAATGGTATTGGTATCCACAATTTTAGCATTAGAAATAGTAGACTCCAATTGTTTAATTTTGGCCTCTAACATGCCTTGCGCTTCCTTGGCAGAATCGTATTCTGCATTTTCTTTTAAATCGCCCTTTTCTCTCGCTTCTCCAATCGCTCTTGATGCCGCAGGACGATCCACCGACTTCATACGTTGTAATTCTTCACGCATTTTATCGAAGGTCTCCATAGTCACATATGCTGTATTCTCGCTCATACCCTTAGTTTAGTTATAAAAAAAATACAACGCCACATATGGTAGCGTTGCATGGTGTAAAGATATAAAATATTGCTTAAATGATACCTAATTTTTCCAATACCACTTTGGACATCTTATAAAAGGCCTCCTGACTATAACCCGCAATATGGGGGGTTAGCAGGAAGTTAGGAAAAGCTTGTAAATCAGCCATTAAGGCCTTTTCCTGGCTTGTATAGCTAGGCAATTGTTCGTTTTCTAATACGTCCAATCCGGCCCCCCTAATTTGTTCTTTTTGAAGTGCTTTTAAGAGCGCTGAAGTATCCGTAACAGCCCCTCGGCAAGTGCTAATAAAATAAGGCTTCTTTTTAAATCCCTTAAAAAAAGCCTCGTTGGCATAATGATGCGTTAAGCTAGTTAGAGGCAAATGCAAACTTATTACATCGGCCTGCTCTTGAATCATGGCAATGGTAGCTGACTTTATTTGTTCTGTTTCAAAACCTGTTTTATGAATATCATTTGCCAAAATTTGCACATCAAATCCTGCTAATACTTGCGCAAAAGCGGTACCAGTATTTCCAAATCCAATAATGGCCACCGTTTTTCCGGTAAGTTCATCTGCCCTATTGGCATCACGCATCCACTTACCTATTTTCACTTCATGGTAAGAACTATGTATTCGATTCATTAAACTTAAAACTAATCCCAAGGTATGTTCTCCTACTGTTGTTCGATTGCCTTCGGGGCTACTGACACATTGAATATTTTTAGTAGCCGCAAAATCTGTATCAATTAGTTCCATACCACTACCAATTCGTCCAATCCATTTTAATTGAGTTGCTTTTTCTATCATAGCAGCATCAATTTTTAAACGGGTAGTTACAATTAGCCCATGGGCAGTTTCAATACTACCGAGCAAAGCTTCATAGCTTATGGTAGGCTCATATTGAAGCTCATAACCCTTTTGCTGGAGCGTATCCAATAAAAAGGAATGTACAGATGCAGTTATAATTATTTTCAAAGCCATATTATTCAACATGCATTTTAAAAGTTATCGCAGCATATTGTTCATAGGTAAGGTTCTCTGCTCTTTTGGTAAACAGAGGATCCTGCAATTGCGCTGCACTAAAATAAGGTTTTAATGGATTTCTCAACATTTTTCTTCTTTGTCCAAATGCCATTTTTACAATGTGAAAAAATAATTTCTCAGAAACAAATTTCGGAAAAACATCTTTGCGGGTAAACTTAATAACACCACTCATTACTTTCGGCGGAGGCGTGAACGCTGAAGGAGGCACATCAAATAAATAAGTGACGTCGTAAAAAGCCTGCGTTAAAACACTTAAAATACCATACGCTTTTGAGTTGGGCTTAGCTGCAATACGTTCGGCTACTTCTTTTTGAAACATCCCCACCATTATAGGCACTTGCTCTTTCCATTCTAATATTTTAAAAACAATTTGTGTAGAAATATTATATGGGAAATTGCCCACCACCACAAAATCATTTTCAAATGGAATCGACGCCTCTAAAATATCGGCTAGTATTAATTTGTCTTTTAATTCGGGATATTCTTGACTTAGAAAAGCTACTTTTTCTCTGTCTAACTCAATGGCTTTAAACGATGCCGTAGGAATGTCTTGAATATACTTAGTTAAAGCCCCTGCTCCTGGGCCAACTTCTAGCAATTGCTTAATTTCCTGTTGCAGCAATACCTCCTGAATATCCTTACAAATTTGAGCATCATTCAAAAAATGTTGACCCAGCGACTTTTTTAGCGTGTATTGCATGAGGCAAAGTTAGGTTTTTGTGCGTACTTTTACAGCCTAATCAAATGGATATGAACCCAGACATCAGAAAACCAATTATAGGCTTTACTTGTGGCGATTTAAACGGCATTGGACTTGAATTAATCATCAAATCTTTGTCGGACAATCGTTTATTGGATTTTATTGTACCCGTTGTTTTTGCCAATAATAAATCTATTAATTTTTATAGAAAAGGATTGCCAGAATATGCCATTAATTTTGCAGCCGCCACCGACCTTTCTAAATTGAATACGAAGCAAGTAAACTTAGTCAATTGCTGGGAAGAAGAAGTAGCGATTACACCAGGAGAAATGACAGAACTGGGTGGAAAATATGCATTGATTTCTTTAGAAGCTGCTGTAGCTGCTTTAAAAAATAAACAATTAGATGGCATCGTTACTGCTCCTATTCATAAAAAAAATATTCAATCCCCTAATTTTAATTTTAGTGGGCATACCCCTTATTTACAACACGCTTTTGGGAATACAGAAAATTTAATGTTACTCGTAGCAGAAAATTTAAGAATGGCCTTGGTCACCGAACATGTAACAATACAAGAAGTAGGTAAGCATATCACCAAAGATAAAATAAAACAAAAGCTAGCTATTTTAAATAGTAGTTTGAAGAAAGATTTTGGCATTGATGCCCCACGCATTGCTGTATTGGCCTTAAACCCACATGCGGGTGATGAAGGATTAATAGGCAAAGAAGAAATTGAAATCATAAAGCCTGCTATTAAAGAAAGTAAACAGCAGATGATGGTATTTGGACCTTATTCTGCGGATGCATTTTTTGCGAGAGGTGCGCACGAAAAATTTGATGGCGTACTCGCCATGTATCATGACCAAGGTTTAATTCCTTTTAAATCATTGGCATTTGGAGAAGGCGTTAACTTTACCGCAGGTCTACCTATTGTAAGAACTAGTCCAGACCACGGAACTGCATTTGATATTGCAGGAAAAAACAAAGCAGATGCAAGTTCTTTTACAGCGAGCATATTTGAATGTGCAAGAATTATTCATGCTCGTCAAGGCTATACAGATATGCGTCTGAATCCACTTAAGAAAATAAGTGCTAGAATGTTTGCAGGCGCTGTGGATGAAAGATTGTATGAGAACGAAGGCTAATTTAACTTTCTTACTTTAATTTATTTGATTAATCAATAGGACAAGCTTTGATTAATTCTTCTAAAATGTGCCTACCCCAATGTGGCATTACCGTAAATTCATTATTTTGTTGATCTATGATACGCTTTGCTTGTCGTGCATTTGGCAATGCCGAATTACAACCTCCCCCAAATAATGCCGGCATTTTGTATTGTATATTGGCTTTTAAAATATAAGCCCTTGGATTATTTTTATTCAATGCCATTGACTGCACTAAAGGTTTATTAATTTTAGCCTCATAAGCCTTCCATCTAAAAGTTGGATTTACAGACATTTTAGAAGTATACACTAAACTCTCCAAACATAAAACCTCATCACTATTATGTATAGCTTTGGTAATGGCCAACCACCTGATTGCTTCATCAGCAAGCTTGTCCGCATTTCCCATTTTTTTCATTGCCATTCTTGCTTTAATGAGGCTTGCATAATAGCCGGGCAGCCATGCAGAAGGATCCTGCTTATACAATTCCTCCATTTTAGAAAATGTCAAATCATACTGCTCTTGGGTTTGAGATTTGTCAAATAAAATGACTGCTGCCTCAAGGCTTTTGGAAAATGAACTGGCTTGCGCATTAGCATTATTCAATAGCGTAACAAAAAATAGTAACAGGAAAATGGATCTCATCTTAAAAAATATTATTAGGTATGCCTTGATTAATGGTATACTTTGAATAAGTTATTTCGATAGTTCCTTTCTTGTTTTTCAAAGCCTTTTGCTTAGCTGTAGGATCTTCATCTCCAAATTCTAAAGTAATTCCATTGGGTAATTTATAATCTTTCGTGTTAAAACTAAAAACAATTTTACTGGCTAATCCATACTTTGCGTAGGCGCCATATTGCATAATAATTTCATAACTGCCATCCTCCTTAGTAGTAGTAGCTGTTTTGTACACCAATGCCTCTACTGGATCAATCCATAAAGTAGAGATGACCCAGTCTAAATTATCATCCGTTGGAATTAGTTTTATTACGGTTAAATTTTTACCATTCAACACCTGTGTGCCAGCTGCAATAGTCTTATACTCCTTTGTATTTAAAAGCGTATTAATGGTAAGTGACACCCCACCCCTAGGCAATAAAGAAATGCCCCCTTCTTTTTTTACTTTTAATAAGTTAGGCTTTATAAAATATACTTTTACTTTCCCCAAAGAGGCTTTTATAAAAGAAACATCTGTTTTCATTACTCCTTCTGCCACATAATCATTGACCAAAGCTAATTTTTGAGCTACTTTCTCTATTAGAGGATCAGTTTGTGCTATTGCTGTCGCTGAAACAAATAAGCTTATGAAAAATAGGCTGTAACCGAAGAGTATAATTGTAAATTTTTTCATGATAGTCTTAACTAAGGATATCTTTTTTCTTAATAATAAGGATAGACGCACTTACAAATAAAATTATATGCAAGCTTAATACAATTAATGATGTTTTTATTTTAGGAATGTTTAAAATACTTCCTGTTATAGCTTCATTGTTGCCATTCACCTGTATATCAAAAAATTCTTTCCAATTATTCATGTGCGTTGTAAACAAATAAGGCTTAATGACTGTAAACAATGGGATATTTAAAGTACTTAAAATGGTAAAAAATACAATGGCGCTCATGGTGCCTACAATAGGCCCAATAGAGTTATTAGCCATACTAGACATCAAAAACCCAAGGCTAGTAACGGTTAACAAAGAAAAACTAGCAAATACAAAAGCACCTACATAACGCCATAACACATCTTTTTGCTCTATAAGCACTACATAGTTCGATTTCATTAAAAATAAATCATCGGTACCAAACACCCACATGCTAACAAAAAGCGCTAAAAAGGCCAACCAGATTAAAAGCAAAATGGTATACACACTGGCTGCAAGAAATTTGGCCAACACCCAGTGGGTTCTGCTATAGGGCGTACTAAATAATAAACGAAGGGTGCCTAAATTGGCTTCCCCAGAAATCATATCCGCTGCTATCAATGCTACTAACAATGGCACATGCACCAATAACAATTGCAATAAAATATAACAAATCAAATAGCCATTTAATACTTTACCATCTACGGTTAATGTATCATTAATATCCTTCATTAAAAAAGCCGCATACGAATTACCATCAATTTTCAAACCCAGTTGTATCACCACAATTAATGCCGCAATGGCACCAAAAGCAATATAAGTTCTTGGACGTCTAAATATTTTATACAATTCTACATTAATCAGTGACCACATATTTAAGCTTTTGATGTGATTTGTAAAAAATAATCTTCTAATGAATTCTTGGTTTCAATACCTAGCAAGGATACCCCTGCTTTGATAAGTGATTCGTTGAGCAAGGGGATTTCATAAGTAGGTATTTTTAAAAAGATCCCTTCCTTTCTGGGCAATAAATAATTGCTAAAACTCCCTGCCACTATCACTTGTAGCGTACCTGCATCATCCATGGTTTTTATTTGTACGATCCTCTTTTGCGGATCTAATAATTCTTTAGTAATTCCTTCAACCATTTTTTTTCCTTGATGAATGATTAATATTTGATTGGCCACCTGCTCTATTTCCGAGAGCAAATGAGAGGAAACAAACACTGTCTTACCTTCTTCTTTCGCTAAGTACTTGATGAGCTCCCGAATATCGGCAATGCCCTGCGGATCGAGTCCATTGGTAGGCTCATCTAATATAATTAAACTTGGATTGTGCACTAACGCAATAGCTATGCCTAATCTTTGCTTCATACCTAAGGAAAATGTTTGTACTTTATCTTTAGCCCGATTGGCCAAACCAACTTTTACTAAGGTTTCATCAATGGCATTAGTAGTTATTTTTTGCTTTCTCACTTTGGCAAACAATTGCAAATGTTCTTTGGCGCTTAAATAAGGATATAAATCGGGCCTTTCTATGATGGCACCTACCTGCTCTAAAATGGCTGCTCTGTTTTTTTCTATAGATTGCCCGAAAATTTCTATGCTTCCACTACTCGGATGGATCAAGGACAGCAGCATCCGGATGGTAGTGCTTTTGCCTGAACCGTTTTGACCTAAAAAGCCAAACACCTGCCCTGCTTGCACCTCAAAACTTAGGTCATCCACCGCCTTCAGGCTTCCAAAATGCTTACTAATATGTTGAACTTTAATCACCGACATACTCTAATAACAAAAAACCCCGAACATAGTTCGGGGTTTTGCTATAAAATAGAGTTTATTACTATTTGTATTGAGGTATAATGCTATTGGCTAAATCCACCATTTGCTTTAACCCATCTTCTGGCAAATTGCCTTTTTTAAACTCTGCTAAAACATTAGGCAATTTGTTGCTCATCTCTAACAAAAAATGGGCTTCAAATTCTTTTACCTTTCGCACAGATACTTCTTTCAACAATCCATTAGTCCCCAAATAAATAATAGCTACTTGCTTCTCCACAGAGAATGGACTGTATTGTGCTTGCTTTAATATTTCAACGTTTCTAGCACCTTTATCAATAACTGATTTAGTAGCGGCATCTAAGTCACCGCCAAATTTAGAGAACGCCTCTAACTCACGGTACAAAGCTTGATCCAATTTTAAAGTACCAGATACTTTTTTCATGGATTTGATTTGCGCGTTACCACCCACACGACTTACAGAAATACCTACGTTAATCGCTGGACGAATACCTGCGTTAAACAAGTTACCTTCTAAGAAGATTTGTCCGTCCGTAATAGAAATTACGTTAGTAGGAATATAAGCAGATACATCACCCGCTTGTGTTTCAATAATTGGCAAAGCAGTTAAAGATCCACCACCTTTTACTAAATGCTTAATAGAAGCTGGTAAGTCATTCATGTCTTTTGCAACATCATCATTGGCAATTACTTTTGCAGCACGCTCTAATAAACGACTGTGCAAATAGAACACATCACCTGGATAAGCTTCACGTCCTGGAGGGCGACGTAACAATAATGAAACCTCTCGATAGGCCACCGCTTGCTTAGATAAATCATCATAAACAATTAAAGCTGGACGACCCGTATCACGGAAAAATTCTCCAATGGCTGCACCCGCAAAAGGAGCATAGAATTGTAATGGAGCAGGATCTGCAGCAGGCGCTGCTACAATTGTTGTATAAGCCATCGCACCATTATCTTCTAATGTTTTCATTACGCCCGCAATGGTAGATGCTTTTTGTCCAATCGCTACATAGATACAGTATACTGGTTTCCCAGCATCATAAAATTCTTTTTGATTGATAATAGTATCAACACAAATAGCTGTTTTACCTGTTTGACGATCTCCAATAACCAACTCACGTTGACCACGACCAATAGGAATCATCGCATCAATGGCTTTGATACCAGTTTGTAAAGGTTCTTTTACAGGCTCACGGAAAATTACCCCTGGTGCTTTACGCTCCAATGGCATTTCATACAATTCGCCTTTCACAGGACCTTTACCATCTATGGGCTCGCCTAATGTATTAATAACACGACCAACTAAGCCTTCTCCTACTTTGATAGAAGCAATCTCACCAGTTCTTTTTACTTTATTTCCTTCTTTGATGCCTTTACTATCACCCATCAATACCACACCCACATTGTCTTCCTCTAAGTTGAGTGCAATGGCTTTGGTACCATTTTCAAATTCCACTAACTCACCACTTCTTACGCCATTTAAGCCGTAAACGCGGGCAATACCATCGCCCACTTGCAATACAGTTCCCACTTCCTCCAAATCAGCAGCCGCATTAAAATTACTTAGTTGTTGTCTAAGAATTGCTGAAATTTCATCTGGTTTTATGTCCGCCATAATAGTCTATTTTAATGTATGATTATTTATATTTTACTAATGTACTCGTTATTCAAAAATTGTTTTTTAATGTCTTTTAAATCTCTGGCAATACTAGCGTCAACTAAATTGTTATTAAACTCTAAAATAAAACCACCTATTAATTTATCATCAGTCTTCGTAGTAAGTTCGACTGTTGTAAAACTTGTTTCTGATTTTACTTTATTTTCTATTGACTTCTTTAATTCATCACTTACCGCCAATGCTGTGGTTAAAGTCACTTGATGGATACCTTTGATGGCATTGTACTGCTCAATAAAAGCGGTTGCCATTTCGGGCAATTCACTTTCACGACCCTTTTTTACCAATAATACCATAAAGGAGTTCGATAACAACCCTACTTTATTTTTAAACACCTCGGCAAGGATGCTATTTTTTTGGTCTGCTTTAATTATTGGACTGCGCAATACATTTACTAATTCACTACTTGCTTGGCAAACCGCATGCAAATATTTCATATCCGCATATACCGCTTCCAATTGACCTTGCTCTGTAGCTAAATCCAATAAACTTTTTGCGTACCTACCTGCTAAACGTGCGTTGGCCATTTCTTTCTATTTAATTTAACTTAACTCCGTCTGCTAATTGTTGAATATACTTTTCTTGCTCTGCTTTATTAGCCAATTCTTTGCGCAACACTTTTTCTGCCACTTCTACGACCAAAGAACCTACTTGATTCTTCACTTCCGTCAAAGCTGCATTTTTTTGTTGTGTAATAGCTACTTGCGCATCCGCCACAATTCTTTCGTATTCAGCTTTTGCTTTGTCTTTTGCTTCTGCTACCATTTTCTCAGAAGCTTCTTTGGCTTCTTTAATTAAGGTGGCTCTTTCTTCACGCGCTTTAGCTAATAATGCTTCGTTCTCATTTTGCATAGCAGACAAATCTGCTTTCATTTGGTTCGCTTTTGCCAAAGAATCCTCAATCCCTTTTTCTCTATCAGAGATGGCTTTTAACATAGGCTTCCATGCAAACTTTCCCAAAACAACTAATAGTCCAATAAAGGCAACGGTATTCCAAAATACCAATCCAATATCTGGCAACACCAATGGGTTTATTTCTAACAACATAGTCCTTAATTTATCTTAATGATTTAAAATCTTTTCTTCGTTTTTACAACCTTCCCCTTAAAAAAAATTATAGGCCCTTCGCCCTGTGCTAGGGCCTATAATACTTTGGGAAATTTTTTGATAGATTATCCGTTCCCCAATAGGGCAACCACCACCGCAAATAAGGCTACGGCCTCAACGAAGGCAGCCATTACGATCATGTTAGAACGAATATCATTCACTGCTTCTGGTTGACG
>Ga0114966_10000456_pt1 | contig 39250 bp, 35 predicted proteins | sample M_130207_XF_Meta_FD_87029 | JGI IMG/M metagenome (GOLD analysis project Ga0114966, IMG submission 87029) | Freshwater microbial communities from Lake Montjoie, Canada to study carbon cycling - M_130207_XF_MetaG | ecosystem: Environmental > Aquatic > Freshwater > Lake | place: Lake Montjoie... | reverse complement strand
CCTGGTGCTCGGCCTGGTGCTCGGCCTGGTGCTCGGCGTTGGGAATAGCGTCGGTCATGGCGTCGTCTCAAAGACCCAATAGGGGAGCCCCGTGCGCTTTCCCGCCTTGTCCGCAGCATCTTTTGACTCGTACGAGCCATACACAATCCGCCAGGCCGTTGTGCCATTGGTGGTGAGCGCAACCACCTGCGTCGGCTTTCCGTCCACTTTGATGGACTGGGCCATCGCCTTGGCGCGGTCCTCGGACAGCAACGAGGCAAAGGCGACAGCCCATCGGCCAACAATCGCCGGTGCCTTGGCGGGCGCGCTCGCGGGCGCGCCCGCGGCCGGCGGTACGACCGGCGGTACTGGCTTCACGACGGACGGTACGACCTTCGCGGCTTGCGCAGATTCTGGCGCTCGCGGGGTTATGCGGGCGCTGTCTGCAGGCGCTCCAGGCGCTCCAGGCGCTCCAGGCGCTGCAGGCGGACCCGCGGCAGGATCATCGGTCGAGTCGTCGTAAAACTTGACTGGCGCGTCCAGGCCGGCCGCGCGCGGACGGAATCCGTTCCACCGGACGAGCGTCCAGCGGTCGCTCGCACCTCCTTGGAAACGCACCCGTTCACGACGTGACTCAGCGTCCACAACGACCACGTCGCTGTCCTTGACAATCACGATTCCGCCATCGGGGCCGATAAGGGGTAGGTCTTCACGCCATTCGGTCCGCAGCGTGCCGATTAACCGACCAGTGCCAATCGCGAAGACGAATGTTGAGTCGCTCGAGGCGGCCTTGATGAGGAGATATTGCCCGTCGGAGTCAATGCGCAGTGCGGTGGCGACGTCCGGGAGGTCGACGGTGCGATCGACCTTGTCGGCAAAACGGTCGACAATCGCAATCTGCTTCTTCCCCTCAAGTGCAACGAACACGCGGTCGCCACTTGGCGTAGCCACGAGTGCCGTCGCACGTTGCGGCAGCGCGATCGTCTTGGTGCGGACAAAGTCGCGGACACGAATACTCACAAGCCCAGAGTCGCCGGTGAAGTAGATGCGGTCCCCGATGTCGGTGCGCATGACGAGTTCCGGGTGCGGGACCGAACTGGTGTCGGTGATCCGCGGCTCGGGCGGACGCAACCGGCGCAGGCGCGAACGCCCGCCGTCGTCGTGGACGAGCACGAGCGATCCGTCGGGCAGTGGAATCAGGAGGCGCGCCGCGGGCGCTGGCGCGTAGGTCCAGCTTCCGCTCGGCGTTGTGCGCGATACCTGTCCGTTCTCCGTGAGTCCGTACACCGCCCAGCCGTCGGCGCTCGTGACGCCAGTGAGGGTGCCGGTCGCGGCAGGGGTTGCGACCGCGAGTCGGAGATCAAGCCGACTCGCACTCCCCTTGTCGTCGAGATACGCAATCACCCCTTGCTCGTCGTCGAAGCCGAGGACGCGTCGCATGGGAGGGACGCTCTGGGTCGATGTCCAGAGCGCGGAGTCGCGCCCCAAACGGTAGGCCTTGGCGGCCCCTCCGTCGCGTGGCACGCGCACGAGAATCGCGTCGGGACCGTTCGCCGCCGACGAGGAAGCCGTACGACTCGCGGCATCACCGCCCGAACAGGCCGTGAGCGCGAGCAGGATGAGGAGCGTTCTGCGCACGCTGCAATCTAACTGCGACGCGCCCAGTACGGAAAAGCGCGGCGGTCCGGGTCTTCCCGGCCGCCGCGCCACTACTTCCTGTTCCTGAACCCCGCTAGAACGATTGACCGATCGACCACCACCAATACCCCTGATGGTTGAACGAGTCGAGTGGGATGGCGTAGTCCAGCCGGACCATCGCAAAGTTGAACAAGTTCAGTCGCAGCCCGTAGCCGTAGCTCCGGAGCAAGAAGCGCTGCTTGTTGAAGTCATAGACATCGGGCTTGGCCACGGACAGCGTGTGTCCGGAACTCCACGCCATGCCGGCATCATAAAAGAAAAGTCCGTCGAGCGGCGGGAGCGACACCGGCAGAATGCCCAACTCAAATTTCCGGATGAGCGGGAAGCGCAACTCTGCGTTCATCACGAGCGTGTGGCTGCCGACGAGCTGCATCAGCGAGTTGCAGTTCGTCGCGTTCGCTGCGCCGCAGTTGGTCGACAGATAGTTCTCGCGATCGTAGCCGCGGATGTACTGCGGCACGCCGATATATTTCTGGATCAGGTTTTCCCCCGGCCCTTGCGAGATGTCGGCGTAGAATCGCGTGGCCAACGTCAGGAAGCTGAAGGCGATCGCATCATAGCGGCGCAAGTCCGCGAGTACGTTCACGAACCCCTTCGTGTCGCGCACGCCGACCCAGGGCGCCACCTCGACGCGATAGCGATGGCCGTAGATGGGCCCCGTCTGACCCTGCAGTGCGTTGTCCGATACGAACGCGGCCACGGGGTTCAGGAAGTTCAGCGACCCGAGCCCGCGTGTGCTGTCGACGTAAAATCCGGTGCTGTAGCCCGAATTGTAGTCGATCCCCTGCGACAGATACATCGCACTGCGGTCGATGTTCGTAAACGCCGCGCCTAACTCGAACCGCGTGAAGCGATTGATTGGGTAAATCGCATTGTAGTTCGCGGTCCGCACGATGTAGCGCATCAGCGACTGGCGCTGGTAGTACTGGCCGCTGCCGACCTGGTCGGTCGAATACCCAGTGAACAAATAAAACGGGCTCTGGTTGAACCCAGTCGAAAAATTCAATCGATCGGAATAGTTCGTGTAGTTCAGCGCGACCTGTGCCTCCTCGACGCGCCCATTAATCGCCAGTCCGGCGAGCAGCTGCCGGTTGCCGAGCAAATCCGCGAAGAGAATGGCGGTCCCGCCGTACACCCCACGCTGATAGTTGTCCTGTTGATAGCCGACTTGTGGACGTTGGACAGCCTCGGCACGCAATTCCGCCTTATACGGCTCGTCCTTGATGCTCACGTCACTCGGCAATGCCAACGCCGAGCTGTCCATGAGCGACGCGACTGAAACTGGGGACTGCGCACCCGGGGTGCCCGGGGCGGGGAGTTCGCCAGAGGCACGCATCCCGCCGACACCGCGGTAAATCGAGACGCGACGCGGGTTCGCCGGCAGCGCTGCGGCCGAATCCTTGGCCCCCTTGGCGATGTCAGCGAGCGCGAGCGCCGCCTGCACGCGACGCGCGGCAGCAGAATCCTCCGCCGTCAGCGGCGCCTGTGTCGCGCTCGCGACCACTGCGGTCGACGTCAGGTCGCGGTACGGCTCCTTCTTCAGCTGGCGCGGATTCGAAATCGACCACACCGTGTAGTCATTGTTGTCGAAGTACACAAACGCCAGTTTGTCCGCTTGACGCGCCCACGTGATGGCTGGACTATTCTCCGTCAGGGAGAGCACTCCACCGATGTAGCGCGTGAGCTGATAATGCTCCTTCGCCTCGAAGTCGTAAAGGAAAATCTGCGCGATCCCGGTGCGGTCGCTGATGAATGCGAGCGATTTTCCATCGGGGGACCACGCGGGGTTGAGGTTCTTTCCGCCCTGTCTAGGGATCGTCTCGATGTCGCCGCTCGCGACGTCGAGCAGATTGATCTCCCACTTACCGAACCGGAGCAACTCCAGATTGGTCTGCGGCCCACGGTCGCTGACGAACGCAATCTTGCGTCCGTCCGGCGACCACGCGGGCATCAGTCCGGCATACCATCCCTTGGTGAGCTGCCGGAGGTTTCGGCCGTCGGCGTCGATGGTGTAGATGTTCGTGAGTCCACCCCTGCTCCCACTGAAGGCAAGCTTCTTGCCATCGGGGGAGAAGGTAGGGCCGACCATCGCGTCGAGGTCGGTGTCGAGCCGGCGAATCACGTTGCGCGAGCGAACGTCCAGCAGGAAGATCACATCCTTTCCCTTCCGCATGCCGGTGTAGGCCAGCGTGCGTCCATCGGGAGAGAACGCGCTCTGTGAATACACGTAGCGCAGTTCCTCCGTCTCTGGATTCAACACGCTGTTCGTCAGTCGCTTAATGCGCTTGCCAGTGGTCGCATCGGCGAGGTAGAGGTCGAGGAACACCTCAGCACGCAGCAGCGAACCCGTCGAGATGTACGCGATCTGCTTGCCGTCGCTCGACAGCGCCGGCGCGATGTACACGGGGATAATGCCGCCGGTCTTCTTCTCGTTCAGCAGCGCCTGTGCGTTCTTGCGCGGACGATCGAGCGTGGCCACCGCTGGGAGGTAGTTTGTCTGCTGCGTTTCCTTCCATTCGTCGCCGATTTCGTCGAGTTCGAAGCCGGTGTGGCGCTTAAAGCCGCGCTCCACGCCGATGCTCGCGGCGGCCTGCAGGATCTCGCCGACAATCTCATCCCCCCAGCGCTGCCCGACATAGCGCCACAACGATTCGCCATAGCGATACGGGAAGAAGCGATTCGGCTCGTCCTGCAGTTGCTTGATCGTGGGCAGATTGCCGTTCAAGGCGGCGTCACGCATGATCGCGTCGGTGGCCTTGTGGTCAGGGCCAATCGACAGGTATTCGGCCATTCCTTCCGCAAACCAGAGGGGGAGGTTGTCCCCCTCGATCATCTGCTGGGCGCCGCCAGTGCGCCCCTTGAACATGATGTCGTATTGGAACTGGTGCACCATTTCGTGCGTCATCACATGCTCGACTTCGGCGAGGTCGCTGCCAAAGAAGAACATGTTGCGCTGGTGCATCGCGTCGGTCACACCACCAGTGCCTTCGCCGAGGTCGCCGGTGACATTGTTTTGCGCGAAATCTCCACGAGAGGCGAAGACCACGATCGGCTTCCGTTCCTTGAACGTGTAGCCCATCAGGCGGGACAATCGGGCGTAGGAGCGTTCCGCCATCCGCGCCGCGATCTTCGCGCCTTCGGCCATCCCCTGGTAGTAATGGACGTCGAAGTGTTCGGTCTTGTAGATTCGCCACTCGAAGACTTGGAACTGGACTTGGTTTTGTCCAAAGTACCCCTGCGCACCGGCGACGCGCGGTGCGACCGAGGCCGCGATGACGCCTGCGATGACGCCTGCGAGCAGCAGCGCAGCGCACGCCATGGGGCGGCGGATGAGAGCAATCCAGCGACGGGACATCAGCGAACCCCCACTCAGGGTGTTACGGCGAGTTCTGGAGCATCGCCCCAGAGTCGCTCAAGTTGGTAATATGACCGCATGGACGGGTGGAACACATGCACCACAAAATTCAGAAAGTCGAGCAGCACCCACTTGCCTTCTTCCAACCCCTCGACCGAGACGACACTCACCCCATCGCGCGCGAACGCCTCGACGACATGGCGCGCCACCGCACGGACATGCGTGTTCGACGTCCCCGACGCGACGATAAAATAGTCGGTCATGTCGGTGACGCCGTGCAGATCGAGCAGGACGACGTCGTCGGCTTTGTGATCACGGCACGTCGCCGCGGCTTGCCGCGCACGAACGAGCCCATTGGATTGTCTGGCTCCTAACACGGCACTCATAACACGGCACTCATAACACGGGAACGCAGAAGGACCCTGTTCGGGTTGTAGGACGGCCGCGTTCGAATGTTCCGCGAGCGCGGCTCGGCCGCCGCGCGCAGTACGACACGTGCGACGGGGCTTCCGGAAAACAATAACGCCCCGCAGAGCGGGGCGTCAGTGAAGCGGGGCATGGCGCCCCGACTTGGCAAAACCAGTTGCTCCTTACGAGGCCTTGATGACCCAGACCTTGATCTCGGGCTTGACGTCGGCGTGGAGCCGGACCGGCACCTTGTAGACGCCCAGCGCGCGGATCGGCTCTTGGAGGTCGATCATACGCTTCTCGATTTCCGGGAACCCCTGCGCTTCCAGCTGGTGCTGGATGTCCGCCGAGGTCACGGAACCGAAGAGCTTGCCATCTTCGCCCACGCGGGCGGAGAAGGTGAGCGAGACCTGCTCGAGCCGGTTCGCATATTCTTGGGCCGTCGCGATGCGGGCGTTCTCCGCCGCTTCGAGGCGATCCTTTTCCTGCGCGATACGCTTCTTGTTGCCCGGGGTCGCCTCATAGGCGGCGCCGCGAGGCAGCAGGAAGTTGCGCGCGTAGCCCGCCGAGACCTTCACGATGTCGCCCGGATGTCCGAGCTTGTCGACTGCCTGCCGCAGAATGACTTCCATGGGACCCTCTCTCAAACGTTAGGATTTCTGCCCGGCGCGGTTGCGCCAGTCTAGCCACGTATCACCCACACCCAACCCAAGCGCCAGCGGGCCAACGAAGTACCAAAAAAAGGCCGCGAACAGCGTGAGCAGGATCATCACGATCTTTCCAGGGGCGAGAATCCAGACTAACACTCCGAATCCGCGCGCCGCATACAACGCACCAAAGAACAGCAACAGATTGTAGCCCAGCAACTGCAGTGGGGCGAACCCCGGCAACACGACGAGCACCAACCCTGCGATAAAGCCCCACACCCACTGATCGTTGAACCGGAACGCTCTCACCCGAAGCAGTGGCGGACCGATGCGAACCCGTGCCAGCCGATGGTACAGCGCCCAAGCCAAGGCCAAGGCAATCAACGACTCCAGCGCGAGCATCGCGGGGAACAGCTGCCCCCCGCGCCGAGCAAGGATCGGCAACTGCCGTTCCCCATCCTGCATAATCGTCATCCAGTCCGGATTCGCGGCGATGAAATCTTTCATCTCCGGCGAGCCCTGCGACGCGTGCCAGTTCTCAATCGTTTCCGTGGCGCGACGCGCGAACTCTCCCGTGACCGCCTGCGTGAGGCGCGGCACCCCATCGGGGACCGCGACTACGACACTGGCCCCCAGCACCAGCGTGACGGCAATCGCTCCGACAGCCCGCGGAAGGAACAGCCGCGGAGTCTCGGGTGATTGGACGAGCGCACTGACACCGAACGCGGCCGCCACGAACAGCGACCACCCCGTCGCCAGCATCGCGATTCGGTCCACCCCCGACGCCATCACCGGGAGTATCACGGACACTGCAACCGCCACCCACAGAAGCATGAGGCTGAGGCGTCCTCCCCGCATCCATCCCACCACCGTGCAGACGGCGAACGCCGGCACGAGCAGCAGAAGCATGTTCTCCACCGGCAGGAGCAGGCGGAGTGGGGTGATCGGAACCATGAGAAACAGCACCAACACTAACGTGACGCGGCCCCACCCACGCTCGCGCACCGTCTCATGCGCAATCTCGTCCGGCAGATCCCGGCGAGCGGCCCCGTCCTCCATCACAGCGCCAGTCTTACGGCTGGGCGCCGCGCATGTACGGCAACAGCGCAAGGTAACGGGCCTTCTTAATGGCCCGCGCCAACTGGCGCTGGTGACGGGCGTCGACGCCGCTCAACCGGCTCGGCAGGATCTTGCCGTTCTCGGTGATGAAGCGGGCGAGGAAACGCTCGTCCTTATAGTCCACGAAGCGGATGCCGGCTTCGGTAATCGGGCATGACTTTCTCTGGCGGCGCATGAGCTAATCCTCGTCGTCGTCGTCATCGTCGCCGCGGGCGCGGGCGGCGAGCTGCTCTTCTGTCATCGGCGGCGCGCCGAGCTCGTGCTCGTCGACCGAGATGAGCCAACGGACCACACTGTCGTCGAGCTTGAGCGAACGCTCGAACTCGGGCAGGGCGGTCGGGTCACACTCAAACTTCGCGACGATGTAATAGCCCGACTCCTTCGAGCCGATCTTGTACGCAAGCTGGCGACGGCCCCAAAGGTTCAGGGCAATCTCACCCGTCGCTCCGAGGAGCGCGTGGTGCTTGGTCATCTTTTCGTTGATGGCGGCGTCTTCGAGTGAAGAATCGAAGATATACACCGCCTCGTAGGCACGAGACACTGTGGGCAATCCTCCCTTTGGTCTGTAACGCCCGTCGCGGGTTGCCGGCGCGGCGGGAGAGTGATTCGAGATCCTCGGGTGAGGACTGAATCGTGATGGATGAACTACAACAGCCCTTGAACATACCTGCGCCGCGGGGCGGAGTCAACCGCCGCTCGGCTAAGGGTGGAACCGATTAGACGTTGAAGCGGAACAGCAGGACGTCGCCGTCCTGTACGACGTACTCCTTGCCCTCAGAACGAACGGCGCCCTTCTCCCGCGCGCCCTTCCACCCTTCGTGTGCCACAAAATCCAGGTACGAGACCGTCTCCGCGCGAATGAATCCACGTTCGAAATCGGTGTGAATCACTCCCGCCGCCTTCGGGCCAGTGTCGCCCCGATGAATGGTCCAGGCGCGCACCTCTTTCTCACCGGCGGTGAAGTAGGTCTGCAAGCCGAGGAGGTGATACCCCGCACGAATCAGGCGGTCGAGGCCGGCCGACTCGAGGCCGATAGATGCCAGAAAGTCCGCGCGATCCTCAGGGGCCAGTTCTGCAAGTTCCGCCTCAATACGCGCGGAGAACGGCACCACCTCAGCCTGTTCGTTCGAGCCCGCAATCGCGGCACGGAGCGCGGTCAGGTATTTCCCTTCCTCGCCAGCGAGTTCCGCGTCGGTCACATTCGCGGCATAGAGCACCGGCTTCACCGTGAGCAACTGCAACGGCTGCAGCAGCGCCTTGTCCTCGGCGGAGAGCTCGACATGCCACAGGGCTTTGCCTTCGGCGAGCGCGGCGTGCGCCTTCTCGAGCGTCGGAAGTTCGCTCGTCGCTTCTTTGTCGCCGGTGCGAGCGGCCCGCTTCGATTTATCGAGGCGCTTCTCGACCGCACCGAGGTCGGCCAACGCGAGTTCGAACTCAATCACTTCGCGATCGCGCACCGGATCGACGCCCCCCATCACGTGCGTGACATCGGGGTCGTCAAAGCAGCGCACGACATGCACGATGGCATCGCACTCGCGGATATTCGCCAAGAACTTGTTGCCGAGTCCTTCGCCATCGGCGGCGCCCTTCACGAGCCCGGCAATGTCGACGAACTGCACCGCCGCGGGCAGCGTCCGCTCCGGCTGCACAATCTCGGCGAGCGTGTCGAGGCGATGGTCCGGGACGTTCACCATGCCGACGTTCGGTTCGACGGTGCAGAACGGATAGTTCGCCGCATCGGCCTTGGCGGCCGTCAGGGCATTGAACAGCGTGGACTTGCCGACATTCGGCAGACCAACGATGCCGAGCTTCAGCATTGCGTAGGGATCAGGAGGTGGGGCGGGTCGACCCGCGACGACGACGGCGCAGGGGGGAACGTGAGGAATCTAAACGGATTGCGGCTCGTCGGTCACGGCGATGCGTCCGGCCCTTTTCCGGGGAACCGGTTCATCGTGACCTGCATTCCCTCATGCAACCACAGCTCAGTTGCTTCCACGAGTGCAGGGAAGAGCGCGCGAATCTCCTCGGCTTCGAGCTTGCCGAACGTGCCGAGTACGTAGTCGCGGAGCACGCCGATCTGGCGCTCAGCGTCGGCGGGGCCGACGCCAATCCGCAGTCGGCCGTACTCCTGCGTCTGCAGATGCTGCTCAATGCTTTTGAGCCCGTTGTGGCCGCCCGCCGAGCCTTTGGCGCGAAAGCGGTAGCGCCCGACGGGGAGCGCGACTTCATCGACGACGACGAGCAGGTCGGCACTGGCCGACCAGAAGGGGCGGCGACGGTAGTGATGCAGCGCTTCGCCGCTCAAGTTCATGAACGTCTGCGGCTTGACGAGCCGCACTTTGGTAGTGCCGACCAACCCACTCGCCACGTGGGCCTGGCCGTCCTTCTTCCACCCATCGAAACGCCAAACGTCGGCGAGTAGGTCGATGACCCACCAGCCGACGTTGTGCCGGGTGCCGGCATATTCGCGCCCCGGGTTTCCGAGGCCGACGATGACCTTCACCGATTAGGCAGCGCGTGACGTGGCGCGCAGCGCACGGGAGATTACTTCTTCTCCGCGGCGGCTGCTTCCTCGTCTGCCTTGGCCTTGCGGATGAGCTCCGGTTCGGCGGCGGCAGCAGCTTCGGCGGGCGTGGGCTCGGCCGAGGCCTTCGGGATTGCGACCAAGCAGATCGTCTCGTCACCGTGGGTGATCATTTCGACGCCGGCGGGGACCGAAATGTCGCGCACATGGTACGAGTGACCGACGGCGAGGTTCGCGACGTTCATCTCGAGGTGGTTCGGGATATTCGACGGGTCGCAGGCAATCATGACTTCGCGCATCACTTCTTCGAGGATGCCGCCGCCTTCACGCACGCCAGTGGCGGTGCCAACGAAGGTGAGCGGCACCTTCATGGTCACCGTCTCGCCGGCCACCAGTTCCTGGAAGTCGATGTGCTGGATGAAGCGCTTGTAGGAATGGCGCTGGATCTCGCGAATCAGCGTCTTGGCGGACGTGCCGTTGTCGAAGGTCAGCTCGAACACGGTCGTCTTGTAGGCGACCTTCTCGAGGAGCCGCTCGAAGGTGTGGTTATGGAGCGTGAGCGACTGCGGCTCACGGCCATGTCCGTAGATCACCGCGGGAATCTCACCGCCCGCGCGGAGCTTGCGCGCGGCACCCTTACCGACCGTAGAACGAAACTTAGCGCTGACATTTGTTGTAGCCATACGAAACCGAATCCTGCGAAAGCGTGAATGAGGGAGTGTGCGCTACGGGGGTGCCCGATCAACAAAGTTCGGCCCGGCGTCGCACGGGAGCTCCAAAAAGGTCCTGCGGTGGTACGGTCCTGCGGTGGGACGGTCCTGCGGTGGGACTTACTGCTCGAACAACGCACTCACGCTCTGGTCTGCGTGGGTGAAACGAATCGCCTTGGCCAGCAGCTCGCCGACCGAGAGGATCTTGAGTGTCGAGAACTGCCGTTCTTCCGGGATGTAGATGCTGTTCGTGACCGCCACTTCCGTGATTGGCGCATCGGACAACCGCTGCTTCGCCGGCCCAGACAGCAATGCGTGCGTCGCACACACATAGATGTCCTTGGCTCCCAACTTCTTCAGGGCGCGCGCCGCTTCGCTCACGGTGCCCGCCGTATCGATCATGTCATCAGGGATCAGCACATCCATCCCCTCGACTTCTCCAACCACGTTCACGACTTCGGCCACATTCGCTGTCGGGCGGCGCTTGTCGATGATCGCGAGGCTGCCATTGAGACGCTTGGCGAATCCACGCGCCATCTTGGCGCTTCCGACGTCCGGTGCGACCACCACCAAGTTCGTCAGATTCTTCTTGCGGTAGTGCGCGGTGAACACCGGTGCGGCATAGAGGTGATCGACCGGAATATCAAAGAACCCTTGCAGCTGATGCTGGTGGAAATCGAGACCCAGCACCCGGTCTGCCCCAGCGCGCATGATCATATTGGCCATGAGCTTGGCGCCGATGGCTACACGCGGCTGGTCCTTGCGGTCCTGTCGGGCGTAGCCGTAGTAGGGCAGTACGACGGTGATTCTCGCCGCCGACGCCCGTCGCGCCGCATCCACGAGGAGCAAGAGCTCCAACATGTTCTCGGCCGGCGGATTCGTCGGTTGCACGATAAAAACGTCCGCACCGCGGATGTTTTCGTCGATGCGGACGAACACCTCACCATCGGCAAAACGGTTGACGGTGCACTTGCAGAGATCTACACCCAAGGTGCTCGCGATGGATTCCGCGAGCGCCCGGTTTCCGGTCCCCGTGAGGACCCGAAACCCATGCATTGGTACCGACAAGCCGTCCATGATTTGCCGTAGCCTTGAAAGCTAGAAGAGTTCAGCCCATCGGTCAACGCCGACGGGCTTCCTGCAGACCAAAATCGTCAATTGCCCCCGGTGGATTCGAACCACCATTCGCGGCTCCAAAGGCCGCTGTCCTGCCATTGGACGAGAGGGCACTGAGTGACAGCCCTTCAAACTTAGGCAATCACCTCGATTGGGGCTACTTCTCCGACCGTTTTCGTGAGAACTCGTGACCCAGGGGCTGAGGCAACGGCCCTTTCGGCGGCGGAATCGTCGGCGAAGACGCCAAACACGGTGGATCCGGATCCGGTCATCCGCGCGATCTCGGCACCGGCCTGCTCCATGGCCTCGCGGCGCTGTACGAGCGTCGGGTGTCGCGTAAACACTGGGGCCTCAAGGTCGTTCTGCGCGTGAGCGCGGAGTGCGTCCCACGTCGGTGGGGAGGGGAGTAGGGCCGGGGTTCCGGTGTATGGACGCCCACCACGATCCGCGGCGAACCATCCGAACGCGTCCTTACTCGACACGGCAAAGTCGGCGAGCTCGAGCACCACCGCGCGAGCCGGAAGCGGAAGGAGCGGGGTCAGGATGGCGCCTGTGCCGGTGCCGAGCGCCGTGGCATCTCCCATCAGGAGAAAGGGGACATCCGCGCCGAGGTGACCGCCGAGCGCGATCAGTGCGTTCGGCGTGAGCGGGGTGGGTGCGAGTGCGTTCAGGGCCCGCAGTACGGCGGCTGCATCGGCGCTCCCTCCTCCCATGCCGCCGCCGATTGGAATGCGCTTTTCGATCGCAATCTCGAATCCCGTGCCCCAGCCGGTGGCGTCACAAAAAGCGAGGGCGGCGCGCCATCCGAGGTTCTGCTCAACGGGGCCGGCTGCAGTGGCGTCGCAGTCGAGTGTGCGGCCCTGGGCACCCACACGCACTGTGACGGTGTCCGAGAGCGCGACCAGCTGGAAGAGCGTGTGAAGCGTGTGGAGCGCGTGGGAGCCGTTGTCGGTTCGGCCGGTGATGCGCAGGAGCAGGTTCAGCTTGGCCTGCGCCGCGATACGTGCGACAGTCCCACGATCACTCACGTGGATTTGGCTCCGCCGCTAAAGTCGGACAGTCGCAGATTCAGTCGCGTGAGGTACCACGCGCCGATCACCGTGATCGGAATGTATGAAAGGATGTGAAAGCCTAACCCGAAGCTCACGGCCTGGGTCTCGCTCACGCCGTAGAGTCCGAGTCCGACCTTGGCGGCGCCCTCGAAGAATCCGAAGAATCCGGGCGAGGACGGAATCGCAACGCCGATCGCAATGATCCCTTGGAGGAAGAGCGCGGCGGTCAGCGGTGCTTCGATTCCGAGGGCGCGGAAGCCGAGCCAGAAGGCAAAGGCGTTGCATAGCCAGTGGAGCAGCGCCCAGAAAAAGACCTCAGCGACCAGCCTGGGACTCCGGAGCACACCGAGTCCGGAGGCGAAGCCCTCGAGCAGCGGGCGAATGCGCGCGGCGAGTGTCGGCGCGATTCGCCCCGCGGTGGCGTCGTAGGCGGCGAAGAGTGCATGCGGCGCAAAGACCATCGTCGAGAGTACGACGAGCACGGCGGTGAGGAAGAGTGCGGCGTAGCGCATGGAGAGGGCGACCGCGGCGGCGGCCGCAGAATCGTGCGGAAAGCGCGGGTCGAAGGTCGCGACGATCATGAGGAGCAGCACGATCACGCCATCAAAGAGGCGGTCGACGGCGAGCGAGGCGAAGGCGGCGGTGAACTTGACCGTTGGCTCGGAGCGTGAGAGGACGAACGGGCGCGCGAACTCTCCGGCACGTCCTGGGGCCACGTTGTTCATCATCATCCCGACGGCGGTGGCCTGCCAGAGGGAGGTGAAGGGGAGACGTCCCGCGACGGGTTCGAGCAGTGCCGCCCAGCGGCGCGCGCGTAGCGGAAAGATGGCGGTCGCCGTGATGGTGCAGGCGATCCAGAGCACCGCGTTCGAGGCCCCGAGCACGGACCACACCGTTGCGAGGTCGACCCCGTGCAATGTCCACCAGAGTGCCCCGGCGCTCAGGGCAATGCCCAGCGCGCCGCGCCAGCCGAATTTCACGTCCTACTCCGTAGTGGCGAGATGTAGCAGGTCGCGGAGTTCGCCGAAGCGGCCGCGGTCGGGCACCGTGCCGTGCGCCTCGGCTTGATCGGCGATAGCGATAGCGCGCGCGAGCGCTGTGTGACCGCGGTACAACAGCGACTCGATCGGCACGAGCTCCTCCTCGGTGGCTTCGATGTCTGGGGCCATACTCGACAACCCCTCAATGCCAGAGCCAAGCAGGGTGTTCAGGTCGTGTCCGGTGGGCATCGGCGTATCGGCGCTCATGTGGGATCCTGTTCAAGAACGGGGCGTGCGCCCCTTTGACGAAGAGAACGCATACCCCCCGCCTCAGGCAACCGGTCAGCCACGCGCGGCATCCATGGCGCGGCGCATATCGCGGACGGCCTGCGCGATGCCAGAGAACAGCGCCATGCTCACGATCGAGTGTCCGATGTTGAGCTCCTCGATCTCGGGGATGGCTGCGATCGCCGCCACATTGCGCACGGTGAGCCCGTGGCCCGCGTGCACGTTGAGTCCGAGCGCCCTGGCCTGGCGCGCGCCGGTTTGCAGCGCGGCGAGCGGGCGCTCGTCGTGCGGGTGGTGCGCGTAGGTGCCCGTGTGCAGTTCAATCGCATGCGCACCGAGCCATGCCGAGCGCTCAATGATCATGGGCACCGGATCAATGAAGAGCGCGGTGCGGATTCCCGCGGCGCTCAGTCGAGCGATCGCGGGCTGCAGAATATCGCTGGCTTTCGCGACATCGAGCCCTCCCTCGGTGGTAACCTCGGCGCGCTTCTCGGGCACGAGGGTCACCTGTGCCGGCCGGAGGCGTTCGGCAATGAGGAGCATCTCCTCGGTGCACGCCATCTCGAGGTTGAACGGGGTGCGGCACTGGACCGCGAGCTGTTCGATGTCGGCGTCCTGCATGTGCCGACGGTCTTCCCGCAGGTGCGCCGTAATGCCATCCGCTCCAGCCGCTTCACACGCCAAGGCGGCGGCAAGGGGGTCGGGCTCATCGGTCTGTCGCGCCTGTCGCACAGTGGCGATGTGGTCAACGTTGATGCAGAGACGAAGGGGCAGCATCGGCGAAAGGGAGCGGGGGGACGACAGGAACTGGGCGGCGGTCCGCAGTGAATGCTAACAAGTCTCACGCTTGCTGGCATTCACGTGCCCTGCTTAGGTTGCGGTATCCCCTCGAACTGGAGTCGCGCGTGAAGCGAGTCGCACTGGTGCTCCTCGTCGTGGTCGCGTGCCGTACCGTTCCGGCAAACGACAACGGTGGTTCAGCTGTCGGCGCCACGGCAGGCGCCACGGCAGGCGCGACCGTCGGTGCGCCATCTGCGCGCCTTGCGGTGGACCGATTCCTCGCGGCGGCACGCGAGCAGGACTTGGTCACGCTCGGCCAACTGTTCGGCGATGAAACCGGCCCCGCGCGCGATCGGGATGACCGGCGCGCATTTGAGCAGCGCGAGGTCATCATGGTGTGCGCCCTCCGCCACGATCAGGCCAAAGTGACGGAAGGCGCCGCGAGTGTCGGTGGAAAAGTGCTCTTCAATGTCGATCTTGTGCAGGGCTCGCTGAAGGCCACCACGAAGTTCACGGCTGTCCGAGGACCTGCGGGCCGGTGGTTCGTGTCGGAGTTCGACATTGTGACGCTGCAGAACAAGGGTTTTTGCCGCAGCGCTGGCATGGGCAAGACGCCAGACGCGGAAGCGCTGTTTTAGTATTCAGAGAGTTCAATCAGCACACCGCCCGTGGATTTGGGGTGCAGGAAGGCGATGCGTTTGCCCTCCGCTCCAATCCGCGGTACGGAATCGATGAGAGCGATGCCTGCCGCGCGGCACTTTTCCAGTGTGCTGTCGAGGTCGTCCACCGCTAGGCAGAGGTGATGGATTCCCGGTCCCCGTTTCTCGATGAACTTGTCGATCGGGGAACCGGCCGCTTCGGGTTCGAGAAGTTCCACGAGTGATTCGCCAGCGGCGAGCCCCGCAATCCGGGCGCCGTCGGCGTCATCAAGCGGCACTTCGGGAAGGCCGAGGACATCGCGGTAGAGAGGGAGTAGGGCGTCGAGGGATCGCACGGCGATGCCGATATGGGCGATGCGGGTACCGCGACGGATGGGGGAAGTCATCGGTGAGTATGAGCAAAGGAAAGGGCGATCCGCCCGGACGTGAGCGGCAGCTGCACCGTGAAGGTTAGCGCGACCCGGGGGCACTCGGCACCTGTGGCGCGCACGGAACAGTCAGACGTGGGGAGAATCAGGGGCAATGTCGAATGCAATCGTGGTGACGGACGCTGACTTCGAAGCGACCGTTGAGAAGGCCGACGGGTTGACGGTGGTGGACTTCTGGGCGACCTGGTGCGGCCCGTGCCGCATGATCGCGCCGATTCTCGACCAGCTGTCGGTGGAGTACGTGGGCAAGGTCAAGGTGACCAAGCTCGACGTGGACTCCAATCAGAAGACCTCGATGAAGTTCAACGTGCGGTCGATCCCGACGTTGCTGTTCTTCAAGGACGGCAAGCTCATTGATCAGGTGGTCGGGGCGGTGCCGAAGGCGGCCTTGGCCGAAAAGTTCGACAAGCATTTGGCCTAACGTTCGCGTTGCGGGCGACGCGCCCGCCCGCGAACTTTTAGCGGGAGACGGCGGAGGCGCCGCCCATCGGGCGGCTCGTCTGCCCGTCTCCCGTCGCTGTTCCTTCCACCGCCCAGCCCTTGCCTGCGTCCGGCCTTCGTTTCCCGGTGGATCGCGTGCTCCTGCATCGCACGCGCCTCGCCTACGTGCATGTGCGCCATCTCCTCACGGACGCCAAGCGCGACCGTGCGGCGCGCGTGTTTGGGTATGTCGGCGTGTGGTTGCCGGAAGAGTTCCTGTTGCTGTACTTGCAGGAAGGCGAACTCGTCAACGCGACCCGCTCCTTGGATGGGGTGCGGTTCCAGCAGATCGCGTTGGCCGACGCCGTCGCGCGCGTGCCGATGCAGGCGGAGTTCGGGGACATCTGCTTTCACGAAGCAGATGACGAGCAACTCGCGATGATGTTCCAGGCGCAGCTGCTGCCTCCGCTTTCGTGGCCTGCCGAGCTCTCGACGCTCGATGCCGACGCGGTGCTGGCCTATCTGCATGCGACCATGCATGACGGGACTCTTGAGGTGCGGGTCGGCGACGACGCGAGCTACGCGAGTGTGCGATTCGGTCGGTTGGTCCGCGGGTATTTCACGGACCCGGAGTCAACCGACGCGGAGGCGAACCTGCGGAGGCAGCTCGCGTCGCGCCATGCGGTGCGGGAGATCCGCCTGTTTCCCGTCGCGCGACCACTGCCGAGTCAGGCGGCGCCGTCGTTGGTGCAGGCGTACCGCGACCTGGTCCAGACGGCGGTGGAGCGGCTTGCGGCATCGGGCTGCGCCGATGCGCCTGCGATTGCCGAACGTGTCCGTCTCGCGTTGGTGCAGGAGCACCCGGCACTTGCGCAGTTCGGACTCGACCAGTTCGGGCTCGACCAGCTCGGACGGGACCAGCTCGCCAGTACGACCGCCGAGCGTGCGGATCCGGTGCAGGACGCGCGTGACGTCACGGCCGCAATCGGTGCGTGGCTGACGTCGCTGCTCGGCGATGCGGCTCCTACGCACGGACTGCAGGCGCCGGCGGTTATCGCCTCGCTCACGCGGGAACGGCGCCATTCGTTCCACTCGGCAGGTTTTTTCGAGACGTTGCCCTGGCCGGTGCGCTGGTGAGCGCGGGGGCGTTGTACCTCGTCAGTACGCCGATTGGGAATCTCGGCGACCTGAGTCCGCGGGCGATCGAGGTCCTCCAGTCGGTGGAGACGATCCTTGCGGAAGACACGCGTCACTCGCGTCCGATGCTGGACCGGTTTGCCGTGCAGACGCCGCTGCTGGCGCATCACGAGCATAACGAGGCCAAAAGCACGCCAGCGCTGGTGGCGCGGCTCGAAGGCGGGGCACGACTGGCGCTGATTAGTGATGCCGGGACGCCGTTGCTCTCCGACCCTGGGGCGCGACTCGTGCGCGCGGCAATCGACGCGGGCGTGTCGATTGTCCCGGTGCCCGGTGCCTCGGCGTTGCTTGCAGCGCTGGTGGGGTCGGGCTTAGATGCGACGAGCTTCACCTTTTATGGTTTTCTGGCGCGGAAGGGAAAGGAGCGGAGTGCTGTGGTCCGCGAGGTCGTGGAGTCGCGGCACACGTCGGTGCTGTACGAGGCCCCTGGGAGGGTTGGGGATACGCTTGCCGATTTGGTAGAGGCAGGGGCAGGGGACCGGCAGGCTGTGGTGGCGCGTGAGCTGACCAAGCAGTTTGAGGAGTTCCGACGGGGCACGGTCTCCGAGCTGGCGTTGTCGTATGAGGAGACGGCGCCGCGTGGGGAGGTGGTGTTGCTCGTCTCAGGCGCGGTTGCGGTGGCGCTCGACGAGGAGGCGCTCCGCGTGCGCGCGGGTACGTTACGCGGGCAGGGCTTGAGCGCACGCGACGTCGTCCGCGTATTGATGGAAGAGTCTGCAGCCCCCCGAAACTTGGCGTACCGCCTGGCCCACGAGTGAACCGTTTCCGTCGTTTTGCCGTCCTGTTGCTCCTTGTGCCTTTGGCCGCTTCGGCACGGGTGCCGCGGCTGACTGTCGCGCGCCTACAGTACGATGGCGGCGGCGACTGGTACGCGAATCCGTCAAGCCTTCCGAATCTTTTGCGCGCCATAAAGGAGCGCACGACGTTCGCCGTTGAGGCAACGGAAGCACGGGTGACGTTGATGGACGACCGCCTCTGGGACTATCCGTTTCTGCACCTGACCGGGCATGGGAACCTCAAGCTGAGCGATGCCGAAGTCGTGCGGCTTCGCGAGTACCTCACGCGCGGTGGCTTTCTGCACGTGGATGACAACTACGGCCTCGATGAGAGTTTTCGGCGCGAGATTAAGCGGGTGTTCCCCGATCGCGACCTGGTGGACGTGCCGTTGTCGCACCCGATCTATCACGTGATGTACGACTTTCCGCGCGGGATTCCGAAAATCCATGAGCACGACGGGAAGCCAGCGCGCGGGTTCGGGATCTTTTTGGGGAATCGGTTGGCGGTGTACTACAGCTCCGAGAGCGATCTCGGAAACGGCTGGGAGGACATCGGCACGTACAGTGATCCGCCGGAGTTGCATGAGGCGGCACTGCGCATGGGAGTAAATCTGTTCGTCTACGCGATCACCGGGCGGCCTGCGTTATGAGCTTGATCGATATTCTGATCCGCGAACGTGCGCGCGTGCTCCGGTTGGCGCATGCGGGAACCTCGGTGGCGGTCCTCGCTGCGGCAGCGGCGATTCTTGTGCTGGGTGTTCAGGTGCTCGGTGGCGCGCGGTGGATTGCACTGCCGAGGTTCGTCCCCTTTGCGGTGTGGGCCGTTGTGGTGATTGCGGCGTGGCTGGTGGCGCGTTTTGGAGCGCGCACGGCTCGCGCGATGTCGTCGCTTCCCGCGGTCGCGGCGGCAGTGGAGCGGGAACAGTCCTTGCGCGACGGTGCGGTGCGCGGCGTCATGGAGCTGGCCGAGGATCGCAGCATTTTTGTGCGCGTAGCTGAGCACAAGTTGGCAGAGCGGTTGAATCGAGGCGGAGCGGTGCTTGCGCCGGCGCTCGAGCGGCAGTTGCGCACCCGGGCGTTCCGAGCGGGTGCGATGCTTGTTCCCGTGCTGCTCGCGCTTGTGATCGGAGCGACGTCGCGGCGCGACGGATGGGCCGCACTCGTGCATCCCGTGGACGCGTGGCGCGGGACGTTGTTGTCGCGGATCGAGATTCCTGGCGCGCCGAGTCGAGCGCAGCGCGGGAGCACCGTGCGGGTCACGATTCGTGCCGTCGGGCGCAGCGCGCTGGTGCTGCGCCGTCGGACGACAGGCAATGCCTGGTCGGAGACGCCGATTGCGGTGGAACGCGGCGAGGCCAAGGTCGAGTTCGGGCCGCTCGACGCGGACCTGACGCTGGTGGCAACCGACGGGCGTGCGCTCAGTGATACGGTGGTGGTGCGCGTGGTGGATCGTCCGTTCGTGGGCGATGTGGCCATTCGTGCGACGTATCCCGCCTACCTGCGCCGTGCGCCGGAGACGTTGGTGGCCGATGCGCCGTTGCGGCTCCCGCGCGGCACATTGCTGACCATCGAGGGACATTCGTCGGAACCCTTGGCGGCCGTGGCTCTGTCGAACGGCACGGAGACCGTGGCGCTCGCAAGTGAGGACCGGCGATTCAGTGGTCGTATGACGCCGATGACGAGCGGCACGTGGAGCTGGAGCGCGCGCGGCCGCACGACCGTGATCGCGGATGTGCCGGCACCACTCGTGCTCGAGGTGCTACCCGACTCGGCGCCGGTGGCAGAGATTCTCTCCCCCGGGAGCGATAGCTTGGTGCAAGCGACCGACAAGATCGAACTGCAACTCGTGGCGAGCGATGACCACGCCTTGGCGTCGGTGTCGCTCAAAGTTTGGCGCGTGACGCGCGATGGCCGTGCGAACACGCCGACCGTGCAGAAGGTCGGGGGTGGTGGGAATCCGGATTGGAGCGGCACGCTGATGATGGACCTTACCCCGTTCGGCCTTGGGGCCGGCGACGGGGTGCACGTCCAACTCGTGGCGCGCGACGAGTCGCCCGGCGGGCAAGACGGAGTAAGCCGCGAGCTCGTGCTTCGCATTCCCGCGACTGAAGAGCAGCGCTCGGCTGCGCGTTCCGCTGCTGACTCGGCGGCAGCCCGTGCAGCGGCAGCCGCCAAAGCCATGCAGCAGTTGCAACAGCGCACGTCCGACGCGGCCAATCAGCGCACAGCAAAGCCGGAGGATGCTTCAAAGGCTGGGCAGCCAAATGCGATGAAATACGAGGGGGCGCAGCAGGCGAAAGCGCTCGCCGCGGAACAGAAGGCGATGGCCGAGCGCGTGCAACAGTTGCAGCAAACGTCCAAGGCCCTCGAGGATCGGATGCGCGCCGCTGGCGTGCTCGATACCGCGATGGCGGGGCAGCTGCGTGAGGCCCAGCGATTGTTGCGCGAGGCACTGACGCCTGAGATGATGGAGGCGCTCAAGAAGCTCGATAACGCTACGCAGAATCTGTCGCAAGATCAGTCGAAGGCGTCGTTGCAACAGATGGCGGATCAGCAGAAGAAGATGCGCGAGGCACTGGAGAAGAGCGCCGAGATTCTGAAGCGTGCGGCGCTCGAAGGCGCCATGCAAACGTTGCGTGACGAAGCGAAGGATCTGGCGAAGCAGCAGCGCGCGCTCGCGGACTCCGGCGCCAAGGACGGCCCCGATGCCAACAAGCGCATGCAGGATCGGACTGCGCAGCTGGCCAAGGACATCGAGGCGCTCAAGAATCGTTTGAAGAAGGAGAATGCCGACACCGCGGCCAAGGACGCGCAGCGCGCGCTTGACGAGGCGATGAAGGCCCAGAGCGCGATGGAGCGTGAGCAGGCTGGGGAAAAGTCTGGCGAGAAGTCTGGCGAGAAGGGGCAGCCCGGTGACGACAAGGCGCAGCCCAAGGACAGCAAGGGATCGCCCCAAGGACAACAGCAGAACCAGAGTGGGCAAAAGGGACAACAGGGCCAGCAGGGCCAGCAAGGACAACAGGGGCAGAAAGGGCAGCAAGGACAACAGGGGCAGAAGGGGCAGGGCTCGGATGCGGCTCGCGAAGCCGCCGATGCTATGGAAGCTGCCGCGCAGGCGCTCTCCGATGGGCGCAAGGCGCAGGTCGAAGAGTGGAAGCAGGAAGTAACAGGCGAGCTCGATCGCTCGGTGCAGGAGATGCTGCAACTCGCGCGTCAGCAGGATGCGCTGGCGAATAAAGCCAAACAGAATCCGACCGACCCTTCGTTACGCTCCGAACAAAGTGCGCTTGCCCAAGGCGTACAGAAGGCCTCGGAACGGCTCAATAGCCAATCCAAACGCTCGGCGCTGGTGTCGCCGAAATCGCAGAAGGCCGTGAGTGACGCCGAACAAAAGGTGGAGCAGGCGACAAAGGACGCCTCAGACCAGCGAAGCGCCTCACAGGCTAGTGGCACGATGTCTGACGCCGCCGACGCGTTGCGCCAGGCGGCCGCGTCGCTCACGCGTGATCGCGAGCGCGCCGGAAACTCGCAGTCAGCGAGCGGGCTCCCGGAGTTGCTGGCGCAGCTGCAGCAGCTGGCGCGGCAGCAGGGATCATTGAACGGTCAGATGCAGAGTTTCCTGCAGAACGCGATTCAGCAGCAGAAACAGGGGCAGCAGATGTCCCCCGAAGGACAAGCGCTGGCCAAGGACCTCGCGCGCACGCAGCGCGACGTCGCGCGTAAGCTCGACGACGTGGGTGACGCGGATGCGTCGGGCAAGGCCTCTGAGTTGGCGCGCGAAGCACGACAGCTCGCGCAGTCGCTGGAGCAGGGGGCGGCGGACCCAACAGTTCTCGAACGGCAGCAGCGCTTGTTCAAGCGGATGCTGGACGCTGGCCGGACACTCGAAAACGACCAGAAGGACGAGTCCTCGCGGCGCGAGTCGAAACCTGGGGATCAGAACAATCCGTTTGTCCCGCCCACGGCGAACGCCGCCGGGAAGGCCGCGCTCAAGTATCGCGTGCCTGAGTGGAACGAGTTGCGTGGCTTGAGCAACGAAGAGCGTCGATTGGTGATTGAGTACTTCCGCCGACTGAACGGCGACAAGCCGTGATCACTGTGGGGACCTTCGTGCGGGCGCTGGCGATGAGTGCGTGCGTGGCGATCGCGGCGCATCCCGCCGTGGGCGGTGCGCAGGCGCAGGATCAGCTGATTCAACGCGCCATCGATTTTGAGAACGCCGGGAAATGGCGCGACGCCGTGACGGCCTGGCGCGCAGTCATTAGTGCGGGGCAACCGGGGCAGGGCGTGCTCGGGCTTGAGCGCGTGTTCTCACAGCTCGCGCAGGACGACAGCGTGTTGGTGGCGCTCGATACGCTCGTCCGGCAGCGTCCCACGGATCGCATGCTGCGGGGCGCGCAGCTCCGCGTGTTGCGCGCCGTCGCCCGCGATCAGGACGCGCGTGACGCGTTCAACGATTGGGTGCGTGTACAACCGCACGACCCGACACCGTATCGGGAGTTCGCGGGCCAGCTACTCATGGATGGGCGCGCAGCGCTGGCAGATACGATTCTTCAAGAGGCCACGAAGTCTCTCGGAAGCACGAAGGAACTGCGCATCGAAGTCGCGCAGTTGCGCGCAGGGCTTGGCCTTTGGACCGAAGCCGCCGTCGCCTGGCGTGAGGCGTTGGCCAATGAGGGTTATCTCGAGCAGGCGGCGCAGTACTCGCTCCAGCCCGCGCCAACAGACAAACGGGACTCCATTCGCGCCATTCTGCGTGTGAGTCCGGCCCCGATGCCGGTGCGCAAGACACTGGGCCTCCTCGAGATGGGGTGGGGGCAGCCGCGTGAGGCATGGCGCGCCTTCGCCACGCTCGCTCCGGCCGATTCTGCGTTCGATACGTGGAGCGACTTCGCGTCAGACGCCGAGCGTGCAACCGCGTGGGCACCGGCGCGCGACGCACTCGCCGCGATGCTTGCCGCGCGTCCATCTGGTCCAGTTGCCGTGCGCGCCGCGACTGCCGCACTCAATGCGGGCGAGCCGAACGCGGCGCTCGCGTTCATCGCCACAGGGGGCACGCTCCTTCCTGCCATCGCCGCGCGCGCTCAGCTGCTCCCGCTCGAGTTGAAGGCGTTGAGTCAGCTCGGTCGTGCACGCGACGTTGAGGCGCGCCTCGCGGCCAACGCCCCACAGCTCGATCCTGCCGTCGTCAAGAGCTATGCCCGTGTGGTCGCGTGGGCCTGGATTCGGAACGGCCAGATCGACAAAGCCCGCGTTGCCCTCACCCAAGCCACCGGCGACGATGAGGATGAAGTCACCGCTTGGATCGCGCTGTACGACGGTGATCTCGTAAAAGCACGCAATGGACTGCGGCATCCAGCGGACGTCACACCCGAGGTCCTGAATGCCATGGCGTTGCTGGGGCGCACGAAGGCCGATAGCTCGCGTGCGATTGGCGCCGCGTTCATGGCACTCGCCCGCAACGACTCGGCGCAAGCGGCGCAGCGCTTCGAACACGCTGCCGACGAGGTCGTCGATGCCGCTCCCCTGCTGCTCGCCCTCGCGGCTCGTATCCACGCCGCGCGTCGAGGGGACGCACTGGCAATCGCGCTGTGGCAGCGGATTGTGCAGCACCACGCGACTGCGCCGGAAGCGGCGGAGTCAGATTTGGAATGGGCGCGCGCGTTGCGTCGCAAAGGCGACGCGGCGGGCGCAGTGGACCGACTCGAACATTTGATTCTCACGTATCCGCAGAGCGCACTCGTGCCACAGGCACGACGTGAACTCGATCTCGCTCGCCCTGGAGCTACGGTATGACCTGTCGTCGTTCAATCCTCCACCGCCTCGGCGTCGCCGTTCTACTCCTCGGCAGTGCGACCGCGACTGTTGGCGCGCAGCACATGCTCGTGCCAATGGATGACATCCAAGCAAATCACCTGAAGGCGTATGGACTCGCCTTCACCGCGCTGAAAACGGGAACCAAGACGGAGTGGTTTCTGAACTACCGTGGTGGAGCCTTCCTGCTGCCTGAGGATCCCGCATTGCGGCGCAAAGCCGCACTCGACGGAATCACCGTGGAGTCCATGTCCGACGCGACCCTCGCCGGAATCCGCAAGGAAATCGCTGCCGGTAACATGGACGCCGTGGCGCTCGAGAAAGCACCACGCATTGCGATTTACTCCCCGCCGAAGTCGCCCCCCTGGGATGATGCCGTGACGCTCGCGTTGAAATATGCCGGCATCGAGTTCACGCAGATTTGGGACGACGAAGTGCTCAAGAGCGACCTTACCAAGTACGACTGGATCCATCTGCACCACGAAGACTTCACCGGGCAGATGAACAAGCTGTACCTCGGATTCCGCGACACGCCGTGGTTCATTGAACAGCGCGACCGCGATTTGGGAACCGCGCAGCGGAACGGTCTTGCCAATGTTCCCGCGGTCAAGAAAGCGGTCGCAGGGAAGCTGCGGGACTTTGTGGAGAAGGGCGGTTTTCTCTTTGCGATGTGCGGCGCAACCGATACCATTGAACTCGCGATGGGCGCGCAGAACGTCGATATCGCGGGGCCGTACTCAGATGGCACGCCGATGGACGCCGATGCGGATGCGAAGATGGATTGGATCCACACGTTCGCATTCCAGAATGTGCACCTCGAGATGTCGCCCGGCGTAAATGCCATGAGCGACATCGACGGGCACCAAGTCAACGTGCCCGCCCGTCGGCAGCCGTTGGGACAGTTCACCCTGTTCGGCTTCTCGGCAAAGTTCGATCCGGTCGCGACCATGCTGTTGCAAGACCATCGCAAGATCATCCCCGACTATTACGGGGTCACGACCTCGTTTGCAAAAGCAGTGCTCAAGCCAGGCGTGACTATTCTCGCCACAGAGGAGGGTGCACCATGGGTGAAGTACATCCACGGCGATTACGGCAAAGGATCCTGGACCTATCTCGGGGGGCATGACCCTGAGGATCCGCAGCACAACATTGGTGCGGCGCCGACCGACCTTGCCCTGCATCCGAACTCGCCCGGTTACCGGTTGATTCTCAACAACGTGTTGTTCCCGGCTGCCAAAAAGAAGCCGCTCAAGACGTGAGCGATTCGGTCACTCCTGTCGCACGGATTGCTCAGGGACCGGCGCGCGCCATGCGGGCCGCTATTTCGCTCGCGGGCGGGAATGAGGTCTGCTTTGCCTGCACGGTAAACGATCAGGGCATCATTACCGGCGCGCGCCCCGTTGCGCGTGGTGATATCTCGAGCGTTCTCGCACTCCCCGGCTTTGCGCAGCGCGGCGAAATGCTGGTGCACAATCATCCGTCGGGAATCCTGCAGCCCTCTGGGCCAGATCTCGAAATCGCGGTGCGCGTGCATGGCGACGGCATCGGCTTCGGGATTATTGACAACGCGGCCACTGACCTGTACGTCGTGGTCGAGGTCCCGCGCGAGCAGCCGATAATCGAGATCAATCCCGATGACGTTGCGGATTTGCTTGGTCCTGACGGACCCATTGCGGCAGCGCTCGGACGTTACGAAGACCGCCCGAGTCAGCGCGAGATGGCACGCCGAGTCAGCAAGTTGTACTCGCGCGGCGGGATTGGGCTGATTGAAGCCGGCACCGGCGTCGGAAAATCGCTCGGCTATCTCGTCCCCGCATTGCGGTGGGCGGCGGCGAATGGGGAGCGGACGATTGTCTCCACCGCGACCATCACGCTGCAAGAGCAGCTGGTGGGAAAAGACTTACCCTTCCTCGCCGAAGCGCTGAGCGATCAGCCGGTGCGCTTTGCGCTGCTCAAGGGGTGGCGTAACTATCTGTGTCTGCAGCGTCTCGAGCAGGCGCGTGCAGCCGGTGCGTCGTTGTTCGATACTGGCGCGGCTGCTGAGCTCGATGCGCTCGCGTCGTGGGCCGACAAAACGCGAGACGGGTCGACCGCGGACCTGCTTGTGGCGCCGCGTACCGACGTGTGGGACGAGGTTGCCGCGGAGCCGGATTTGTGTACGCGACTTCGCTGTCCGTATTTCGAAAAGTGTTTTGTGTTTTCTGCGCGGAAGCTTGCGGCGCAGGCCGACATCGTGGTCGTGAACCATCACCTGCTGATGGCGGATGTCGCCGTGCGGCGCGCCTCGGGGAACTGGGCTGAGTCCGCCGTGCTCCCTGCCTACACCCGACTCGTGATTGATGAAGGGCATCATCTTGAGGACGCGGCGAGTTCGCATCTCGGACAAACGGTCACGCGCCGCGGCGTGCAGCGACTCTTCGCGCGTCTGGATCGCAATGGCAAGGGGCTGCTCCATTCGCTCGAGCGCAAGCTCGTCGCGGCGGACGACCTCCTGAGCGTGGCAAGCTTGGATCTCGTGCGGGCGCGTCTCGTGCCTGCTGCAGCCACCGCGCGCGAGTTGGGGATGCGCCTGTTCGATATTCTCGACGAATGGATGCATGCGCGCGGCGAGCAGCAGGTGCGCCTCACGCCGGTGTTCGACGACGAACCCGTGTGGCGCGCTGGGCTCAGCGCGTCGCTCGACGATGTGCTTCGCGAGATCGAACTGCTTGCGGAAGGACTCGTGATGGTTCGCGAGCGTTTGGAGACCGATGAACGCCGCGCCGAGGAGCTCGCGCCACTGCTGAATGAGATTCGCGGGGTGACGCGCCGGCTTGGTAATGCCGCCGATGGAATGCGGATGGCGCTGCGGCCCGGGAAGGACGCCGACAAGCTGGTGCGGTGGATCGAAGCGCGAACGGATTCGCGTCGACGGCAAAGTGAGAATACGGCGGAGGAAGGGGATCGTCTCGATCGCAACGTCGCGCTCGCCAGTGTCCCGCTCGATATGGCGCCGCTGTTGCGAGAGGATCTGTTCCGTCGGCTCGAAACATGCGTGGTGACCAGTGCGACGCTTGCGGTGGGTGAGGCCTTTGATTTTGTGAGTCGACGTCTCGGCCTCGATCAAGAGGACGTCGAGCCTGTGACCGCGTCGCTGCCGTCGCCCTTTGACTATGCGACCCAAGCGATTCTTGCGATTCCCTCCGATTTCCCGGCGCCGAACGAAGACGCCAAGGTCCACTTTCGGCGGACCGTTCAAGTGGCAGCTGATCTCGTGGAGGTGTCGGGCGGCGGGGTCTTTGTGCTGTTCACGAGCCATCGCGATGTGCGCGAGGCAGCACAGGCAATGCGCGCCTTGGGGATTGAGTCGCAGCACCCCTTGCTGGTGCACGGCGAGGACACGCGCGATGCGTTGCTCCGCCGATTCCGCGAGCACGGTGACGCGGTGCTCATTGGCACCGCCTCGTTCTGGGAAGGGGTCGATGTGCCAGGGCGCGCGCTTCGCGGGCTCGTCCTTGGCAAAATCCCCTTTCGCGTGCCCTCGGAGCCTGTCACAGCTGCGCAGTGCGAAGCAATCGATGGCGCGGGGGGCGATTCGTTTGGCGAGTATATGGTGCCGCACGCCGCGTTGCGGCTCAAGCAAGGGTTTGGCCGACTTATCCGCACAGCGACCGACCACGGGGTGGTGGTTATCTGTGACCCGCGAGTCGTGCGCAAGTCGTATGGCAGAGCGCTGCTTGCTGGGTTGCCACCGGCTCGGCGCATCGAGGGAGGGTGGGCGATCATTCTTGAGCAGTTGCGCGTATTTTACGGGAAGACCCTTTCAACCACTTCAGGGTAACTTAGGATATGAAAACGCCAGGGAAGATTGTCTGTGTTGGCCGCAACTACCTCGAGCACGCCAAGGAGATGGGAAACGACGTGCCGAAAGAGCCGCTGCTCTTTCTGAAGCCGCCGTCCACCGTGATTGCCTCGGGCGAAGCGATCGAGCTCCCCGCTGACGCTGGCCGTATTGATTTTGAAGGGGAGATCGGCGTAGTGATTGGCACGCGCCTGCGCAAAGCAACCGCCGCGGAATGTGCTGCGGGCGTCCGTGGTATCGTCGCCGCCAATGATGTTTCGGCGCGTGAGTGGCAGAAGGAAGACGGCCAGTGGGCGCGCGCCAAGGGCTCTGACACCTTTCTCCCGCTAGGCGACGAGTCCAACAAGCCGTTCGACTTGGCGGACCTGACCGTCGTGACGCGACACAATGGTGTGGAGAAGCAGCGCGGCCGTAGCGCCGATATGGCGTTCTCGATTCCGGTGCTGCTTGAGTACGTTACCCGCTACATCACGCTTGAACCGGGCGATCTCGTGCTGACGGGCACCCCCGCCGGCGTCGCGCAGATTTTTCAGGGCGACATGGTGGAAGTCGAGGTCCTCGGGCACTCGATCGTCCGTAGCACGGTGGCCGCCCTGTGATGTGTGAACATCGCCGATGACCACGCCGCGCCGGCAGCTCATCAGCACGCCGGGGACGCATCGCGATCCGTCGCGACGCGGCCCCGGTGCCGTGTTGGTGTCATTGCTGGCGCACGTGCTCGGCATCACGATGTTGGTCCGGATTTTGGTCTTTCCCGTCGACTGGGCTCGCCTGATGAGCTTAGGGAACACGCCGCCGGTCGTCGAGCGCATTGGGTTTATCGCGCTGCCGAAGGGCGATCCCAACGAGACCGAGCCGGCGCGCTCCGGAGGAAATGGCCGTCCGATCGTGCAGACCAACAACCCCACACCGTCGCTCCCGCCGCTCGTGGCTCCGACGATTGTTCCCAATGGGCTCCCCGATCTTCCACGGCCTTTCCGGCCCGGCGATGAGGAGCAGGGGAGCGGTCCGATTGTTGGCACCGGTGGTCCGGCGCGTGGCATCCGGCCGCAGTTCACCGATCCACGCGTATGGGCACCGGGAGCGACCGTGGTGCAGATGCCGCTCACAGGCATCCGAAAGCTCGACAGCACGCTCGCTACACGACTCGGCGCCCTCAACGATTCCCTCGCACAGATTCCGAAGGAGCGCGAGCCCGGCGACTGGACCTTCGAGCGCGATGGTAAGAAGTACGGGATCGACGGCAAGTATATCCGTCTCGGGAAGTTCCAACTTCCAACGGCCGCGCTCGCACTGCTCCCCCTGAATCAGACCGCAAACCCTGGTCAGACAGAACGGGCCAGGGTGCTCACGCAGATCCGCAGCGAGATTCTTGACCAAGCGGCGCGCGGCGCGCGCGACGACGACTTCCGCGCGGCGGTCAAAGCGCTCCGCGAGCGCAAAGATAAGGAACGCGCCGCGGCCAAGAAGGACGCGGGCGACACCAAGGTGCCCGGCACGCCCTGAGCACGCGGGCGGACCGCCGCACAACTACTCGCTGCGCGTGTGGCTCCTGATCACTCCGCCGAGCACGCCAAGCACTGCGTAGTCGTCGTTCGGGCCGAGTTCAATGGCCTCACGCTCGCCTGAGGGCAGAAGCCGGATCTTGATGCCGATCCGCTGCATCTCGCGCACCAGCATCGCGCCGCCGATGCGCACCACGAGGGCGTCGCCGTCACGGGCACGTTCGGACGGATGCACAATCAACAAGTCGCCTTCGAGCACGCCGGCCTCTGCCGTTCCCTCGGGAAATGCGCGGGTGATGAAGGCATCGCTCGCGCGCAACAGCGTGCGGTCGATGGTCAGGAACCCGTCGTCGATCATCGCGCGCTGTTCGCCGTCAGGGCGCATCACGGGAACGGGCACCGTCCCTGCGCCACCGGCAAAGCCCAGCAACGTCACTCCGCGCGACCGCCCCGGTTCGCGCTCGATATACCCCTTCCGCTCCAGCGACGCGAGCAGGTCCGCCACCGATTTGGTGCTCGCAATCTTGAACCGTTCGGCGATCTCTCGCACACTCGGCTGAAAGGTGCGTTCGGCGAGGAAATCGAGGAGGAAATGGTAGACCTGCTCCTCGATTAGGGTGAGCGGAGTGCGGGTCACGCGGCCGATTGCCCCGCGAGGTGCGTCAGTGCACTGTCGATGTTGGCGAGCGAGACGTCACGACCCAAACGGAAGATGGTCTTGGTGATGCTGATGCCGACGCCGCGCCCAGTGACGGCAATGCGAGTGGCCTGGAAGAGCGGGGAGGCGCCAACGCCGAGTTCGGTGGCGAGCGCCTTGAGGTCGGCTTCGATGCTGGCATCAGTCCAATCGGTCAACGCAGCGAGGTGTGCACGTACGGCCTGCAGCCACTCCATCGCTTGAGCAGGATCGGCCCAATGCTTCGCTGCTGCAGCCGCGTCGATGACGAGCGGCTGGCCCGGGAAGAAGGGGCGTGCGAGCTCCACCAGCTGATCGGTAGTGCGTGCGCGCTCCTTGCAGTCTTCCAGCACGGTGGCGAACCAGTCGTGCACCGCCTGTACGGCCGCGGCGTCGGCAAAGAGCCCGGCGGCGATAAACGACGGCGTCATGGCTGCGACGAGCGCATCGCCCGTGAGACGCGAGAGGTGCTGGCCGTTCATCCACTCGAGCTTCTTGGTGTCGAAGACGCTCGCTTTGCGAAGCAGGTGGTCTGTGGAGAAGCGCTCGATCATGTCGTCGCGCGTCATCACCTCGAGATCTCCGCCCGGGCTCCAGCCCATCAGCGCGAGGAAGTTGTTCATCGCTTCGGGGAGAATCCCGAGGTGCTGATAGTCTGCGACCGCCGTCGCGCCGTGGCGCTTCGAGAGCTTCTTGCCGTCGAGCCCGTGAATCATCGGGAAGTGCGCGAACACGGGGAGCGACGCACCAAGGGCTTGGTACAGCAGAATCTGCTTCGGCGTATTCGAGATATGATCGTCGCCGCGCATCACGTGGGTGATTCCCATCGCGATGTCGTCCGACACCACCGCCATGTTGTAGATCGGGGTGCCGTCCGAGCGGAGGATGACGAAATCCTCGATATCCTTATTCGGAAAGCTGATCGTCTCGTGCACGAGATCATGCCACGCCGTGGCCCCGTCAGCAACGCGGAAGCGCACCACCGAGGGTTCACCGGCGGCCATACGGCGCACGACGTCGTCCTTGTCGAGCCGATCGCAGCGACGGTCGTACTTGAATGCGGTCTTGGCGCGTTCGGCGGATTTGCGGCGTTCGTCGAGTTCAGCCGGCGTGCAGAAGCAACGATACGCGAGTCCGCGCTCAAGCATCGCGTTGGCGTCGCGGCGATGGCGCTCAAGGTTTCCGCCCTGATACACGACCTCTTCGTCCCACTCGAGGCCGAGCCAGGTCAGTCCTTCAAAGATCGCGGCGGTGCTTTCGTCGGTGCTCCGCGCCTTGTCGGTATCCTCAATGCGGAGCAGAAACTTGCCGCCGAGTTTGCGCGCAAAGAGCCAGTTGAAGAGCGCGGTCCGCGCGCCGCCGACATGCAGGTAGCCCGTCGGTGACGGGGCAAATCGGACGCGAACAGGAGAACCGGAGGCAACGCTGTGTGAGGCACTCATGGCAGATGCGAGACCGCTGGAACGTGAGGATCGTTCCGGTCACCGCGACCGGGAAACGGGTGTTTACCTTCAGCCGCAATGCACGACGCGGGTCCAACCGAAATCCGGCGGACCCGCGCCACGGAGCGAGAGGGATTCGAACCCTCGATACAGGCGTAAACCCGTATGTCGGTTTAGCAAACCGGTGCCTTCAGCCTCTCGGCCATCGCTCCCCAACACCTGCTGGTGCTTCAATGCTTCTGTAGTGCCTCTGTAGCGCCGCCGTCGATGACCTGGCGGCGGAGCGGAGGGCACAGGACTCGAACCTGTAAGCGGCTTTCACCGCGGCGGTTTTCAAGACCGCTGCCTTACCAATTCGGCGCAGCCCTCCCAAGGTCACGTAATGTCGCCGGAGGAGCGCTCGGACGCAACCTCAAATGAGGCATTTGTCGCGTGCGCGTGGCGCAAAGCCGCTCAAAGCGGGTATGCTTCGTCTCGGGCGCGCCTCTCGCTTCCCGGCCTTCACGCCTAAGCTCTTGAGATGTCTGAGATTCCCGACGACGCCAAGCCGGCGCTCGAACTGCTCCGTAGCGTGGGGGGCGACGAGATGCTGGCCCTCATGTTCCAGACGTTCGTCCAGTTCGCGGACGAGCGCACGCGGGCCATGTCTGACGACGTGACAGCAGGCCGGCTTCGCGAGGTTGCGGCGGGCGCCCACGCCCTCAAAGCTAGCGCTCGCCAACTCGGCGCCCTCGCACTCGGCGATGCCTGTCAGCTGGTGGAAGAGGCCGGAAAAGCCGAGAACGCCGCGGCAGTTGCCGACGGCGTTCTCGTGGTCCAAGATCGATATCGCGTCGCGCGCGACTGGATGAACGTGAGCGCTACGGCTTCTTCGCTGGCGCCTTTACAGGCCCCTGAACAGGCCCCTTCGCCGGAGCCTTAGGGCCCAGCGCTGTATCGCCCTGGGGTATGATGACCGGGGCTGATGGCTGCTCAGCACCAAAGAGATCCTCGAGCTGGGTGGCGCGCGCCACGAGCCGTGCGCGTTTCATCGCCTCGGCCGCTCCCTTTGCATCACCCTGCGCACTCAGTGCCTCGCCGAGCACCACGCCGGTGGAGACGTACAGGTAGGGAATCCCCACGGAGGGACGGTCGACCCAGTCGCCCTTACGGATCAGGGCTTCCGGCGCCTTGAAATCCTTCCAGAGTGCGGCCGTCGTCGTGACATCCACGAAGCCTTCGCCCGGTACCTTGACGGTGTCCTTGACCGACCTGAGCGAATCCGGCATGAGCTTGCGTGCCATGCCCTGCGTCAGGAGATAGGGCGAGAAGCCGAGTTCGGAGCCGTAGCCCCCTGAGGTGCGGCTGAAGTACATCGGACGATCCGAATCCTGAATCATGCGCAGCACGAACATGTCCGCGCGCTGCAAGAAGCGCGGCGCAACGACGGCGCGAATCTTGTCCTTCACAAACAGCTGCGGTTCACGGAGTTCCGTACCGAGGGGGACCGCATCCGCTTCGTTCATGGTCATCGCGAGTACCGGCTTGGTCGGCCTCTTCCACACGCGACCCTTGTACGCGGCAGGGCCTTTGGCTTCGTCGTAATCAAAGACGGGGCGCCGGATCATCTGGCGCGTGTACCAATCGGTGTTGAGCAGCGAGGTGTTGGCGACGAGCACGTCCTTGCGGACGCCGAGCACTTCCTGCGCGTACCAGAGCGGGAAGGTATCGTTGTCGCCGACGGTCACGAGGATGCCGTAGGGCTCCACGGAGTTGAGCATATCGACGGCAAAGTCGCCGGTGTCGGTCTGGCCGCGGCGCGACGACGCTTCCCAGTTGCCAAAGAGGGGTACGAACGCGAGCAGAAGCACGGGGCTCGCGGCAATCCACGCGTTCCGGGTCGGCAGTTCGATACGCTCCTTGCCGAGCAGGACTTCCTCGCGACCAATCACGGCAGCGATTGATTCCCAGACGTATACGAGGCCAAGCGCGGCCCACACGCTCCACGCCGAGAAACTCCAGAGATAGAAGTAGTCTCGGTCACGCACCTCTCGATTGACCGTGTCGCCGAGCTCGGGGTCTTGGCTCGCGCCGTACTTGAAGTTCAAATAGTAGATCAGCAAGAGCGTGAGCGTGAACATCAGCGGCCCGAAGAACGCAAAGCTCCGCGGATCACGTTTCCAGTGGACGAAGCCACCCAGCAGGCCGAGCACGAGGAAGACGGCTGCTAACGCGCTCTGGAGCCCTGGGTGCTGGCCGTGCGCATCACGCACCCACTGCCACTTGAAGTAGAGCCACCACATCCCCATCTGCGCGGAGGGCGGGGCCTGACGCTCGCCGAGCTCGGGCTTGCCGTACTGGCCGCGATTGAAGTTGTACATGAAGGCGTCCTTCGTCCCGGAGGAGAAGGTGCACGACACTTTGAGTCCATCGCGGCACGCGGTGGGCTCGCCTTCGTTGATCGCGGGGAAGTGCGCGGCGCGGATTGGTTGCGTGGCGAACGACGAACCGCCGATGAAGACCGCGGCGGCGCAGGCGAGCAGGAGCTTCCAGCGGATGAGCGTCTTGGGCCGACGAATCAGCACCGCGAGTCCAACCGCCGGGGCGACCAACATACCGGCCATGTGCACGGCGTAGCCCAAGCCGATGGTGTAGGCAATGAGCACGAGCGTTTTGTCCGCGTACTTTCCATCGGGCTCATCGCACCAGCGTACGGTGAGCCACGCGGCCACCGCGAGCCCCGCGAGCGAGATCGTGTACACCTTTTCGTTCACGACCGACTGCGACCACACCGTGAACGCGGTGGCACCGATTAGCACGGCGAGTGCGCCGCCAATAATGCGCTGCCAACGCTCGGAGAACCACCCGACCAAGACACGTTCGGTGATCAAGAACCACATCCCGGCGCTGACGGCGCTCGAGAGTGCGGCCATGAGGTTGATGCGCATCGCAACGTTCGGCGCGATCGGGAGCATCGCGAAGACGCGTCCCATGAGCACGAAAAACGGGTTGCCCGGCGGGTGCGGGATGCCGAGTGTGTAGGCGGCGGTGATGTACTCGGAGGTATCCCACATCGCCGTGTCGGGCGAGAGGGTGAGCACATAGAGCCCGAAGACCAGCGCCGCGGCGATGCCGGCGGCGAGGTAGGACGGGCGATAATCGAGATCGTGCGAGGCGGTCGAAGACGCCATGGGACCTGGCTGTGTTTGATAATGCTTTTGGTAATGCATACGGAACAACCGTGAAATGTCGCCTCCCCGGGGTAGCAAGGGGAAGCGGGGGCGGGGAGCATGGAGCCCCCCCCAAATGACGTGACTTAGTGGCGGAAGGTCCGCCGGCCGGTGAAAATCATCGCGATGCCGTGCTCGTTCGCGGCCGCAATCACCTCGGCGTCGCGCACCGACCCGCCGGGCTGCACAATGGCACGAACCCCGGCCGTGGCGGCCTGATCAATGCCGTCGCGGAAGGGGAAGAAGGCGTCGGAGCCCAGCGCCGATCCGTCGGTCGTGTGCCCAGCGCTGCGCGCTTTGTGCACGGCCAAGAAGGCGGCGTCGACCCGGGACATCTGCCCCGCGCCGATCCCAATCGTGGCGCCGTTGCGGGCCAGCACGATGGCATTGCTCTTCACACTCGCCACGGCGCGCCACGCGAACAGTAGGTCCGCCCGTTCGGCGGCCGTGGGCTGACGCTCGGATACGACGGTCCAGCTGCTGTCGTCGTCGAGCACAGGGGTGGCGCGTTCCTGCATCAGGAAGCCGCCGCGCACGGTCTTGAGGTCCATCGCTCCGGCCTTCGGGCGGGCACTCCCCACGAGGACGCGGAGGTTCTTCTTCTCGCCTAGGAGCTGCAGCGCTTCGGGCGTGAACGCCGGAGCCACCACGCATTCGACGAACAGCGAGGCCACCGCTGCGGCAGCGGAGGCATCGACCTCGACGGTGAAGGCAATCACCGAGCCGAACGCGCTCACGGGGTCGCAGGCGAGGGCTTTCTTGTAGGCGTCGAGCGCCGAGGTACCGACCGCCAGCCCGCAGGGGGTGGTGTGCTTCACGATGGCGCAGCAGATCTCTCCCACGTATGGGTCGGAGGCGAGTAACGCACCTTCGAGATCAAGGAAGTTGTTGAACGAGAGTTCCTTGCCACCGTGCTGTACGAGCCCCGAGAGTCCTGCGCCCGGCTCTTCTACATAGAGGGCCGCCCGCTGCCCCGGATTTTCCCCGTAGCGCAGCGACTGCTGCCGTTCGAACGCTACGGTGACGCGCGCCGGGAACTGATCGCCACGCTGCGCGGCGAACCAGGCGGCGATCGCAGCATCGTAGGCAGCGGTGTGCTCAAAGACTTTGGCGGCGAGCAGGCCACGCTGTTCGAGGTCGTCACGTCCGTCGCGCAGCGTGGCGAGCACCTCTGCGTAATCCGCGGGATCCACGACACAGGTCACCGAGGCAAAGTTCTTGGCCGCGGAGCGGATCATGGACGGGCCGCCGATGTCGATCTGTTCGATCACATCCTCAGGCGACACATTCGGTTTCCGCGTGGTCGCCTTGAACGGATACAGATTCACGCAGACCAAATCGATCGGCGCGATCCCATGTTCAGCAATCGCGGCCATGTGTTCGGCACGATCGCGGCGCGCGAGCAAGCCGCCGTGCACCGCGGGGTGCAGCGTCTTGACGCGGCCGTCGAGCATCTCGGGAAATGCGGTGACGTCACTGACGTCACGCACCGGGAGTCCCGCGGCACGCAACGCCTTGGCGGTGCCGCCGGTCGAGAGCAGCTCCCATCCGAGGGCGTGGAGGCCAGCTGCAAAATCGGCGAGGCCAGATTTATCAGAGACAGAAAGCAGAGCGCGAGGCATGCGGGGCGGTGTAGGGTGTGGAGACAATCAAAAATGCGAGGGAGTCGCAGGCGCGAACTCCAGTGCGACGGGCGACGCAAGCAACGCCGCGTGATGCGCGAGCTCTGGCACGACATGCGCGCGCCCGTCGCTCGTGAGCGACACAAGCCCGAGCGTCAGCGCATGCAGCGCGCGCGGATACAGGGCGTGCTCCGCGACGAGCACCCGAGCAGCGAGCACATCCGCGGAGTCGCCGGCATACACCGCAACGCGCGCTCGGCCCATCACGGCGCCACCGTCGTAGACGGCGTCCACAAAGTGCACGGTCGCGCCGCTCTCTCGCTCTCCTGCGGCGAGGACAGCCTCGTGCACGCGATGTCCGTACATCCCCGGGCCGCCGAACTTGGGTAGCAACGACGGATGGACATTTAGCAACGCGCCGCGCCACTGCGCCGTCACCTCAGTGGGGACAAACTTGAGATAGCCTGCGAGGGCGATCACCGTGATGCCGTGCGCGTCGAGGAGTGCACGGAGCGCTGGGCCATCAGCAGGAGCATCCAACACCACGGCCGGAACGCTCGCCACGGCCGCGCGTGCGAGCACGCCAGCCTTGGCCCGGTCCGTGACCACGAGCGCAGGCACAAAGGGCGCGCTCGCCCCGAGTGCGGCGTGATAGTCGAGGATGGCCTGAACATTCGAGCCGCTTCCCGATGCGAACAGGGCGAGGCGATGCATCATAAGTCGGGAAGGATGCGATGCACGGCTTCAGTCAGCGTCGACACGACTTCTGCCTTCGAACGCGCCACCGCAATATCCTCGGCGGGCGTATTCGGCCCCGGCACGAGGATGCCGAGCGCCGCGTAATGCAACGCGGGGGCCACGTCGCGCCAGCGATCGCCGACGAACACCGAGCGCGACGCATCAATGATGTGCTCGGTGATGGCCCGATCGAAAAGCGCGGTGCCCGGCTTCCGGCAGCTGCAGTCGCCGCCGAACTCCGGATGGTGCGGGCAGTAATAGTGTGCGTCGATGTGGGCGCCACCGTCACGTAGCTGCTCGTCGAGGCGCGTCTTCACCGCAGCGTAATCGGATTCGGTGCACACGCCGCGAGCAATCCCCGACTGATTGGTGACGACAATCACCGGCCACTTCGCGCGGTTCATCAGACGAATAGCGTTGACGGCGTCGGGGAGCAGCGCGACGTCATTGGGATCTTTGATGTAGCCAACATCCTGAATCAGCGTACCGTCGCGGTCGATGAACAGGGCAGGGCGTCCAGTTTGCAGAATGGTCATGTGAGTGCACTCGCAATCGCGGAGAGCAGGAGCGGTTCAGTGTCGGGAAGTACCCCGCGTAGGTCGAGGAGTACACGGCCGTTCGTGATGCGCCCCACCACAGGTACAGGAGCCTCGCGCAGGCGCGCTTGGACCTTCGAGGCGGATGCGCCATTGAGTGCGAGCGCGATCGATGGGATGCGAGCGGTCGGGAAAGCGCCGCCGCCCACTGTCGCTTCGGTCTCGACGATGGCGGTCGTGATGCCACGCGACTGGAGTTCCATGAGGAGCACTTCTGCGCGCGCCACGAGCGATTCGACCGACGCCGTGAGCATGGCGAGCGCGGGGATCTCCCGAACGGCGCGTTCTGGCTCGCGGTAGAGCATGAGCGTGGCTTCGAGCGCGGAGAGCGTCAGCTTGTCGACGCGGAGGGCGCGCGCGAGCGGGTTGCGCCGTAGGGCGTCCATCATGTCTGCGCGCCCGACGATGATTCCCGCTTGTGGTCCGCCGAGGAGCTTGTCGCCGCTCATCATCACAAGAGCAGCGCCAGAGCGCACGGCGTCGCGCGCGGTGGGCTCGCCCGTGAGTCCCCAGGCCGAGAGGTCGAGCATAAGACCACTGCCGAAATCGTACAGCAAGGGCACGCCCGTTTCGACCGCGAGCGGCGCGAGCGCCGTCGCGCTGACCGAGGCCACAAACCCTTCGACCGCGAAGTTGCTGCGGTGCACCGAAACAATCGCACCTGACTCGGCGGTCAGCGCGCGCCGGTAGTCGTCGAGATGCGTCCGATTCGTGGTTCCCACCTCGACCAGCCGGACACCGCTCTTGCTCATGATGTCGGGAACACGGAAGCTGCCGCCGATCTCCACGAGTTCGCCGCGCGAGATCACGGCATCGCGTCCATCCGCGACGGTGTTGAGTGCGAGCACGAGCGCGGCGGCACAGTTGTTCACGACCATCGCGTCGTCGGCGCCGGTCAGCTCGCAGAGGAGATCGGCGCAGTGCCGATGCCGTGAGCCCCGCTCGCCCGAGTCGATGTCGTACTCGAGATTCGAGAAGCCGCTGGCCACATCGCGCATGGCGTCGAGTGCCGCGCGCGCGAGGGGCGCGCGCCCGAGGTTCGTGTGGAGTACCACGCCCGTGGCGTTGATGACCGGGCGTAGCGACGAGGTACGGCGTTGCGCGAGTCGCTCGGTGATGAGCGTTGCCCAGTCGACGTTGTCGGGGGTATCCACGAGTCGGTGACGCGCGTCATCAACCACGCTCCGCACGACATCGGTCACGAGCTCTCGTGGCGCCTGCGTGAGTAAGGCACGCACGGCATCGAGCTCGAGCAGTGTGCCTACGGCGGGCAGCGCGCGACGCCGGTCGCCGGTCACGGGCGCTTCTTGGCGAGGGTGTCTACAGGAGCAGGCGGCCGGTACGTGAACTGCCGCGACGACGATCGCTTGGCTCCCGTCAGGCCGACCGCATCCTTCACCGAGATCTGCAGCGGGACATTGCCGAGCACCGGCTCGCGCAGCTCCAGGACGAGTTCCGACATCGGCGCGGCGCGTGTGATCTTGGCCGTCGTCATCGTGCGCGTCGTGTCGCGCGCCTTCGCAATCTCGGCGTTTTGCGCCCGTTTGACGGAATCTTCACGCTGCGCGAGACTCACCGAGTCCGCACGAACGCGCGCGCGTTTTCCCGCGGCGGTGGTGTCGTTTTTCGCGAGCGAGTCCGCCGAAAATTTCTTGCGCGCTTGCAGCAGGG
>Ga0114966_10000454_pt1 | contig 39334 bp, 40 predicted proteins | sample M_130207_XF_Meta_FD_87029 | JGI IMG/M metagenome (GOLD analysis project Ga0114966, IMG submission 87029) | Freshwater microbial communities from Lake Montjoie, Canada to study carbon cycling - M_130207_XF_MetaG | ecosystem: Environmental > Aquatic > Freshwater > Lake | place: Lake Montjoie... | reverse complement strand
TTCAGCGCTGCACCGGGCGCTCGGTGAAGTTCATCCGCTGGTTGCCGGGTGCCACTCTTTCTCCAGCCTCACCACGAGCCGGCCAGCGCCGCCCTGCGCCAGTGCTATGCGGTTTTGCAGGGGAATTTTGGACACCGATGCGCTTCTTTTGTTTGCTTCTTTTATGCACTTCTTTTATATGCTTATTTTATGGGCTCCCTTGATGCGTGTTCAATCGATGCAGTGCGGAATCCGGAGGGCGGCGTTTGCCTTGCCCGGCGCGCCGCAGTTCCCTCCGTTCTCGCCTGTTCCACGAAGCCCTTTGAGCTTTCACGTATGTCCACCCCAGTCGCGACCGCGGTGCGCCGCAGTTTTACCCTGCTCTCGGCGATCGCATTATCCGCCTGTCAGGAAAAGGACGCGGCGGCGCCCGCGGGCCCGCCGGAAGTGCTCGTCTCCGCGGTGGTGCAGCAGGATGTGCCGATCGTCCGGGAGTGGCTGGGCACGCTCGATGGTTCGTCGAATGCGGACATCCGCGCGCGGGTCAGCGGCTACCTCCAGGAGCAGAAGTATTCCGAGGGCACGGTGGTCAAGAAGGGCGACGTGCTTTTTCTGATCGACGCGCGCCCGTTGGAGGCGGCTCTGGCGCAGGCCAAGGCGCAGGTCACGCAAGCCGAGGCGCAGCAGGGCCGGACGGAAGCGGAGTTTCAAAAGCAGAAGGAGCTCTTCGAAAAAAAGGTCACGAGCCAGCGGGACTACGACAACGCTTTGCAGTCGAATCTCGCGAATGTGGCGAGCATCGACGTGGCGAAGGCGGCGTTGCAGCAGGCGGCGTTGAATCTCGCCTTTACGAAGGTCACTGCGCCGGTCGATGGCGTCGCGGGTCTCGCGAATGTGGGCATCGGGGATCTCGTCGGACCGAGCACCGGGGCTTTGACCGCCGTCTCCACGGTCGATCCGATCAAGGCGAAGTTTCCGATCAGCGAGCAGGAATATCTGAAGTTTTCCAAGGAGCTGACCACGGCGATGGCTACCCCGCTGGCCGACCGCCCGGCCCGCTCGGAACTGGTGCTGGCCGACGGCCAAGTGTTTCCGGAGAAGGGCACGTTTTTCTCGATCGATCGGCAGGTCTCGGTGAAGACCGGCACCATCGCGCTGGAAGTGATCTTTCCGAATCCTGGCAATCTCCTGCGGCCCGGGCAATACGCCAAGGTGCGCGCCGTGCTGAAGACCCAGCCGAACGCGTTGCTCGTGCCGCAACGCGCGGTCATGGAGATGCAGGGCAGTTACTCGGTGGCGATCGTCGGCGCGGACAGCAAAGCGGAGATCCGGCCGGTGAAGGTGGGGGAGCGCGTGGGGTCGCTGTGGGTGATTTCGGAAGGGTTGAAGCCGGGTGAGAAAGTCGTCGTGGAAGGTGTGCAGAAAGTGCGGACTGGGGCGCCGGTGAAGGCCCGGCCGTGGACCGTGCCGGCCAAGCCCGCACCGGTGTCCGCCAAGCCCGCGAGCGAAGCCCCGCCGGAGGCCAAGTAACCGGCCATGGTCAAGTTTTTCATCAACCGCCCGATCGTGGCGATCGTCATCGCGATCATCATGACGATCGTCGGCGGCCTCACTTTCACGGCGCTGCCAGTCGCGCAGTTTCCGAATATCGTCCCGCCGGAAATCCAGGTGAAGGCCAGCTACACCGGCGCGGATGCCGTGACCGTCGAGCAGTCCGTGGCCACGCCGATCGAGCAGCAGATGAGCGGCGTGGACCACATGAATTACCTGTCGTCCGTCAACGCGAACAACGGTGCGATGACCCTGACCGTGAATTTTGACGGCCAGACCGACCCGAACACCGCCCAGATCCTCGCCCAGATGCGCCAGAGCCAGGCCGCGTCGCAGCTTCCGGCCGAGGTGAATGCCGCGGGCGTGACCGTGCAGAAATCGACGAGCTCGCCGCTCATCCTGTTCGCGCTCTACTCGCCGAAAGGGACCTACGACAACGTCTTCCTCGCGAACTACGCCTACATCAATCTCAACGACCAGTTTACCCGCGTGCCCGGCATCGCCAGCGTCACCGTCTTCGGCGCGGGCCAGTATGCGATGCGCTGCTGGGTGCGGCCCGATCAGCTCGCGAAACTCGGCATCACCATCCCGGAAATCATCGCGGCGGTGAAGCAGCAGAACGCGGTGAACCCCGCCGGCCAGATCGGCGCGGAGCCGGTGCCGGCCGGGCAGGAATACACCTACGCGGTGCGCGCGGAGGGTCGGCTCACCTCGGCGGCGGAGTTTGAAAACGTGGTCGTCCGCGCCAATGCCGACGGCTCCATGATCCGGCTCGGCGACGTGGCGCGCATCGAACTCGGCGCGCAGAACTACAGCCTCTCGGGGCGCTTCAATGGCCAGCCCGCGGCGCTCGTCGCGCTCTACCAGCTCCCCGGCTCCAACGCCCTCGCCGCGGCCGCAGGCGCGAAGAAAATGATGGAGGAGGCGAAGCGGCGCTTCCCCGTCGATCTCGATTACGAAGTCGCGCTCGACACCACCCTCGCGGTCACGGCCAGCATGAAGGACATCGAGCACACGCTGATCGAGGCGCTGATCCTCGTGATCGTCGTGGTCTTCCTCTTCCTGCAAGGCTGGCGCGCCACGCTCATCCCGCTGCTCGCCGTGCCCGTCTCGCTCATCGGCACCTTCGCGATGTTCCCCGTCTTCGGCTTCACCGTGAACACGCTCTCGATGCTCGGCCTCGTGCTCGCCATCGGTCTCGTGGTCGACGACGCCATCGTCGTCGTGGAAGCCGTCGAGCATCACATCGCGCGCGGCCTTTCACCGAAAGAGGCGACCTTCCAAGCGATGGAGGAAGTCTCCGGCCCGGTCATCGGCATCGCGCTGGTGCTCGCCGCGGTGTTTATCCCGACCGCGTTTGTGCCTGGGATCACCGGGCGATTATACCAGCAGTTCGCGGTCACCATCGCCGTCTCGGTGCTCATCTCCGCGTTCAACGCGCTCACCCTGTCGCCCGCGCTCTGCGCCCTGCTGCTCCAGCCGAAAACGCGCGGCACCGGCCCGCTGCAAAAATTCTACGACCTCTTCAACCGCGGTTTCGGCGCGATCACCCATGGCTACGTCAACGTCTCGCGCGGGCTCATGCGGAAAAGCGTGATCGCCCTTCTCCTGCTCGTCGTCTTCACCATCGGCGCGGGATTTTTCGGCGGGAAACTGCCCGGCGGATTCCTCCCCGAGGAAGACCAGGGCTACCTGTATGCGGGCCTGCAACTGCCCAATGCCGCGTCGCTCCAGCGCACCGGCGCCGCGGCGGACAAGATCGAAAAAATCATCCAGGCCGCGCCCGGCGTAAAAAGCTGCACCACCGTGGCCGGCTTCAGCCTGCTCAGCGGCGTGAGCAATACTTACAGCGCGTTCTTCTTCATCACGCTCAAGGCATGGGAGGAACGCTCAGCGCCCGAGGAGCAATACAAGGCCATCCAGGCGCACCTGAACCGCGAGCTGTCCAAGATCAGCGAAGGCGTCGCGTTCGCCTTTTCGCCACCGGCCATTCCCGGCATCGGCACCGCGGGGGGCGTCACTTTCATCCTCCAGGATCGCGCCGGTAAAGACGTCACCTTCCTCGCCGGAAATCTCCGCACCTTCATGGCCGCGGCCAAAGAGCGGCCCGAGATCGCCAGCGTCAGCACCACGTTTCTGCCCGTCATTCCGCAGATCGGCGTCGAGGTGGATCGCGACAAAGTGCTCAAGCAGGGCGTCAAACTCGACGACGTTTACAAGACGCTCCAGACCTTCATGGGCGGCTCCTTCGTGAACTACTTCAACCGCTTTGGCCGCCAGTGGCAGGTCTTCGTCCAGTCCGAAGGCGAGTTCCGCACGCGGGCCGAGGATCTCGGCCAGTTCTTCGTCACCAACGCCGATGGGCAGATGGTCCCGCTCAGCGCCATCACCACGGTCAAGCCCGGCGCCGGCCCGGAATTCACGATGCGCTACAACCTCTTCCGCAGCGCCCAGGTCAACGCCAGCGCCGCCCCCGGCTTCAGCTCCGCACAGGCCATGAAGGCGCTCGAAGAAGTCTTCGCCGCGAAGATGCCGACGGAGATGGGCTACGACTACATGGGTATGTCTTTCCAGGAAAAGAAGGCGCAGGAAGGCGTCGGCCCGAGCGTGGTTTTCGCCATGTCCTTCCTCTTCGTCTTCCTCGTTCTCGCGGCCATGTATGAAAGCTGGTCGCTCCCCTTCGCCGTGCTCCTCGGCACGCCCATCGCCGTCTTCGGCGCCTTCATCGCGCTCTTCGGACGCTCCATGGAAAACAACCTCTTCGCCCAGATCGGGCTCGTCATGCTGATCGGCCTCGCCGCGAAAAACGCCATCCTCATCGTCGAGTTTGCCAAGCTGGAACACGAGAAAGGCAAGCCCCTCTTCGACGCCGCGCTGGAAGGCGCGAAACTCCGCCTGCGCCCGATCCTGATGACCAGCTTCGCCTTCATCCTCGGCTGCGTCCCGCTCTGGCGCGCGACGGGTTCCGGGGCCATCGCGCGCAACATCCTCGGCACCACCGTCATCGGCGGCATGCTCGCCGCCAGCTTCCTCGCCATCTTCATCATCCCGGTCTGCTACTACCTCGTGGAAAAGATCGGCGGGAAGAAGCCCGCGCCCGCGCCTGCACCGCCGGAGTCCGAGCCGCCGCCCGCCGCAAGCCCCGCGCATTAGGCGTCTGTGGAAAAACGGCGGGTCGTGGATGGCGGCGTTCCGCGCGCCAGGCCAGCGCGCACGTGTTGACAGCGCCTAAACTCCACGGAACTATGCGCCCCCTTTCCAGATGAGTCTCATCGTCCAGAAATACGGCGGCACGTCCGTCGGTAATCCGCAACGCATCCTCAATGTCGCCCGCCGCGTGGTGGCCACACAGGAGGCGGGGCATCGCGTGGTCGTGGTGGTTTCGGCGATGAGCGGCGTGACCGACAGCCTCATCAATCTCGCCCGGCAGGTTTCGCAGAATCCCTCCGAACGTGAGATGGATGTGCTCCTTTCGACCGGCGAGCAGACGACCATCGCGCTCATCGCCATGGCCATCGAGGGGCTGGGAAAAAAGGCGGTGTCGCTGACTGGCGGGCAGGCCGGGATCATCACCGACGGCGTCCACACGAAGGCGAAGATCGTGAACATCACGCCGAAGCAGATCCACGCCCACCTGAAGAACGAGGAGATCGTGATCGTGGCGGGCTTTCAGGGCGAGACCACGGACGGACGCATCACCACGCTCGGGCGCGGCGGCAGCGATCTCACGGCCATCGCCATCGCGTCGGCGATCAAGGCGGATGTCTGCCAGATTTTCACGGATGTGGACGGCGTTTATACGTGCGACCCGCGGATCGTCCCGACGGCCCGGAAGATCGACGCGATCAGCTACGACGAGATGCTGGAGATGGCGTCGAGCGGGTCGAAAGTCATGCAGTCGCGGAGCGTCGAGTTTGCGAAAAAATTCGGCGTCGTCTTTGAGGTGCGCAGCTCGTTCAACAACAACCCTGGAACTATCGTGACCGAAGAAACTGAAGATATGGAAAACGTCGTCGTCCGCGGCATCAGCATCGAGAAAAACCAGGCCAAGGTCACCATCCGCCAGGTGCCCGACCGGCCCGGCACCGCCGCCCGCATCTTTACCGCGCTCGCGGCCACCAATGTCATCCTCGACATGATCGTGCAGAGCGACAGCGTGGGCGACACGAACGACATTTCTTTTACCCTGAACAAAGACGAGCTGCCCAAGGCGCAGGCCGCGCTGAACAGCGTGATGAAGGAAATCGGCGCGAAGGACATCGTGACCGAGGAAGGCATCGCCAAGCTCTCGATTGTCGGCATCGGCATGCGTTCGCACAGCGGCGTGGCGGCGCGGCTTTTCGAGGCGATGGCGGCGGGCGGGATCAATATCCAGCTCATCTCCACGAGCGAGATCAAGACCGCGGTGATCATCGAGGAGGCGAAGATCAACGACGCGGCGCAGCTCGCGCACGAGGCGTTTGGCTTGAGCGGGAAAGCGTAGCGGTCGGCGTGGGTCACGCGGACCCGGCGAGCGTCTTCAAGTCGGCGCGCGGGGTCTCGTAGGTCGTGGCACAGGCGAGGATCTTTTCGTCGGGCGTGAGGTTCTGCGCGCGGCACCAGGCGAGATCCACGGCGGGCCACCAGTTGCGGTGCGCGGTCGGGCCTGCGTCGCGCCACTGCCGCCAGCCGACTCCCCAGCTCCGATCTCCCAGCTCCAAATCTCCGCGGCCGCCGCGCCAGCGCCGGCCGGGTTTGCCGCGCTACTCCGCGCCGGTCTCGCGGCCCATGAGATTGGCCATGGCGGCGCGGGGCGAGATGGTGCCGTCGAGGAGGGCGCGGATTTGGGTGACGATCGGAGTTTCGATGCCGTGGCGCTGGGCGGCTTCGTGGGCGCTGTAAGTGGTGGGCACGCCCTCGGCGACCATGTTCATCGAGGCCACGATGTCCGCGAGCCGCTCGCCGCGGCCGAGGCGCTCGCCGACGGCGCGGTTGCGGCTGTGCTTGGAGAAACAGGTGACCATGAGGTCGCCGAGGCCGCTGAGGCCTTGGAACGTCTCGCGCCGCCCGCCGAGGGCGGTGCCGAGGCGGCTGAGTTCGGTGAGCGCGCGGGTGACCAGCGCGGCTTTCGAGTTGTCGCCGAGGCCGAGGCCGTCGCTCACGCCGGCGGCGAGGGCGAAGATGTTTTTCAGCGCGCCGCCGAGCTCGATGCCGGCCACGTCGTCGCTCGTGTAGGCGCGGAAAAAGGGCGTGGCAAAGGCACGCTGGAGCCGCTTGGCCAGCGGCGTGTCGGAGCAGCCGAGGACCAGCGCGGTAGGCATCCGGCGCGCGACTTCCTCCGCGTGGCTCGGCCCGGAAAGCACGCCGACTGGGTTGCGGGGAAAACATTCCGCGATGATCTGGCTCATCCGCAGCCCGCTCCCGCGCTCCACGCCTTTGGTGCAGGAAAGCAGCGCCGTTTCCTCGCTCAGCCCGACCGTCGAAAGTCGCGAGGCCACTTCGCGAATCGCCTTCGACGGTGTCACGAGCAGCACGAGATCGCACCCGCGGAGATCGTCGAGTTCGTGGGTCAAGCGCAGCTCCGCCGGCAGCGCCACGTCGGGGAGATAGGCCGCGTTTTCCCGCGCCGCGGCGACCCGATCGATGTGCTCCGCATCGTGGCCCCAGAGGGTGACGGGCAGATGATTGGCGAGCAGCGGGACGGCCAGCGCCGTGCCCCAGCTCCCCGCACCGACGATGCCGACATTTTGAAAACTCATGGTGCGAAGGAGAGCGGATACGGACGGACGGAATGACGGAATTTTGCCAAATGAGGGAATTGGAAAGAGGGGCGCGGTTCCACTTGCGGGACCAGCTCCGACTCATTCCGTAATTCCGTTTTCACTTCGCTTCCTCCGGCTTCGGCGCGCCCACGCGCAGCTCGGTCCCGGCGCGGAGGCGCTGGAGGTTGGCCGTGTGGCGTTTGATGACGAGCGCGGCCGCCGCCACGGCAAAGTAGAAATTTCCCCACCCATGCACCGCGCCCCAGCCTTGGGCCGGGCCGAAGAACATCAGCCCGATCACCGCCACCGGCAGCGCCCCCGCCGCCACGATCGAGGCGAGCGAAACGTAGCGCGAGACTTTGAACACCACGCCCCAGATCGCGAAGTCGATCAGCGCCGCCAGCGGCATCATGCCGAGGATTACGCCGAGCGAAGTCGCCACGCCCTTGCCGCCCTTGAAGCGCAGCCAGACCGGAAACGTGTGCCCGAGGATGCAGCCCAGCGCGGCGGTGATGCCGGCGAAATCCGGTGGCAAAATGTGCCCGTGCGGCAGGTCGAGGGTCACGCTCCAGCGCGCCGCCAGCCACATCCCGAGGAGCACCGCGAGCCAGCCCTTTGCCGTGTCGCCCACAAACGCCAGCAGTCCCCACTTTTTCCCCATCACCCGCCAGACGTTCGTCGCGCCGATGTTCCGGCTGCCGTGCTCGCGGATGTCGAGGCCCTGTGATTGGGAAATCAGCAGGCCGCACGGGATCGAGCCGAGCAGATAGCTCGCGAGCAAAATGGCGGCGACGAGGAGCGAGATCATTTCCTCCGCGCGCGTTTCGCCGCGAGCATGGCCTCGATTTCTCCGAGCGGGAGGCAGTTCACCACTTCCTTGCGGGTGAGCCAGCCTTTGCGGGCGATGCCGACGCCGAAGTGGAGGAATTGCAGGTGCGAGGTGTGGTGGGCGTCGGGGTTGATCACGCAGCGCACGCCCTTCTCCTTGGCCAGCGGCCACCAGCGCCAGTCCATGTCGAGGCGTTTGGGGTTGGCGTTGAGTTCGATCATCGTGCCGGTGGCGGCAGCGGCTTCGATGATGGCGGGGACGTTCACGGCGTAGCCGTCGCGCGAGAGCAGGAGCCGGCCGGTGAGGTGGCCGAGCATGGTCACGTGCGGGTTTTCCATCGCGCGGATGAGGCGCTTGGTCATCTCCACCTCCGTGAGCGAAAAGGAGCTGTGGACCGAGGCGACGACGTAATCGAGGTGCTCCAGCAGATGGTCGGGGAAATCGAGCGAGCCGTCCTTGTGGATGTCCACCTCGCTGCCGGCGAAGATGCGGAAATGGCCGTCGAAGGTGGCGTTGAGCGCCTTAATCTCGGCGATCTGCGCGAGCAGCCGGTCGGTTTCCAGGCCGTGCGCCTGCACCGAGGACTTCGAGTGGTCGGCGATGCCGAGATATTGCAGACCCAGCTCCTGCGCGGCCTCGGCCATTTCGGCGAGGGTGCTGCGGCCGTCACTGGCGGTGGTGTGGTTGTGGAAAGTGCCGCGCAGATTTTCGGTCTCAATGAGATCCGGCAGCGTGTGGGCTTCCGCCGCGGCGAATTCCCCGCAAGCCTCCCGCAGCTCCGGCTCCACGTAATCGAGACCGAGCGCGCGGTAGAGTTCCGGCTCATCGCGGATCTCCGGGGGAGTTTCTGGTTTCTGGTTTCTGGTTTCTGGTTTCTCCGCGAGAGCGAGGCGGTATTCGTTCAGCGTCCAGCCGCGGGCGAGGGCGCGCTGGCGCATGAGGATGTTGTGCTCTTTCGAGCCGGTGAAGTAGTTCAGCGCAAAGGGATACTCCGCGCTTTTCACCACGCGCAGATCGGCCTGGATGCCACTCCGGAAACGCACGCTCGATTTCGTGGGGCCGTGCGCGATCACGCTCTCGACCATCTCGTGCTGCACGAAAAACTCGGACACCGCTTCGGGTGTATTCGTGGCCACGATGAAATCGAGATCGCCCACGACTTCCTTCCGTCGCCGGTAGCTGCCCGCGAGGGCCGCCTGGAAAACCTCCGGCAACTCCCGCAGTTCCGCGACCATCCGCTCGGCGTCCGCCGCGATGGAGCCGAGGCGAAAGCGTCCGGCGTGTTTCGCACGCGATTGGATCGCTGCGAGAATGTTGTCCGAAGTCTTTTTCCCGAAGCCTGGCAACTCCGCCACGCGTCCGTCTTTGCAGGCCTTCTCCAACTCCGGGACGGTGGTGACCCCGAGCGTCTCCCACAGCGCCTTGATCTTCTTCGGCCCGAGTCCTTGCAGTTCGAACATCGCAAACAACCCCGGCGGAAACTCCGCCTTCAGACTCTCGAAATACGCGAGCTGCCCGGTGGCCACGAGTTCCGTGATTTTCTCGGCGATGGCTTTGCCCACGCCGGGAATCTCCCCCAGCAGCCCCTCGGCCGCCGCCGCCACGAGGTCGCCGGGGTAGGTCTCCAGCGCCCGCGCGGCATTCGTGTAGGCGCGGATTTTAAAAACGTTCTCGCCCTTGATTTCGAGCATCTGCGCGATGCTCTCGAGGGTGTCGGCAATCTGGTCTTTCGTGATCTGGGCCATGGTCAGGAGCGCGAAAGTAGAACGCCCGCGCGAGCGGTGTCACGCGAGGGTTGCGAAAAAGCTGCGTTCAGAATGCCCCGCATATTTCTATCGCGCCCGCGCCTTCCGCGTGGCTCGCACGCGACGCGTTCGGCCACGTCCTCGATGCCGGCTTCCTGATTCTGCCAAGCCGCGGTGATTTGCGGGTAGATCGTCGGCCGCGTCGGCACCTGCGTGATCTGCTTGAGCAGCTTGGAAAAGGCCGGCTTGTTCTGCCACGTCGCCGCGACCAGCCGCGGGCGCAACTGATCGGCGAGCACCTCCACCGCATTGACCCGCAGGAATACGGGAAAGGAATTCGTGCCGCCGCCGCCGGCGGCGCGACCGCCGCCGCGCGAGGCGGCGCGCGGGCTACCAGGTGTAGCGGATTTTGTAGGTCACGATCTTTTCCTCGTCGGGTTTGAGCGGGACGCGGAACTCAATGGTCTGCGCGTTGGTCTTTTCGTAGTCCTGGCTTTTGTCGGTGATGGTCCAGTTACTCCAGCGGAAGAGATGCTCGACGACGCGGATTTCCACCGGCTCCTTTTTGCGGTTGCGCACTTTGATCTCGAAGGTCTCGTCAAAAATGCGGTTGCCCTCGTTGGTCTTGAAGTCGGTGCGCTTGCGCTCGCCCACGAGGTCGAAGCTGTTGCCGATGTAGAGCCGCACGAGTTCGTTTTTCGGCGTGTGGTCGATGGTGTTTTCGCCCACGAACTCGAGCTGCCGGTCCTCGTCCTGGGAGTAAAAACGGACGCGGCCCTTGGGCAGCGGGATGCCGAGCTTGTTGGCCTCGGTGTTTTTGAATTCCCGATAGACGCTGACCTTCTTGTTGGACTCCACGCCGTAGTGCGGATTGCCGCCGATGTTCATCCCCACGTGCCAGCCACCGATGGCTGCGCCGTCATAGACATAGATCCGCTCGGCGCGCACTCCGGTGGCGCGGACGAATTCGACCTGCTTGGTCTCTTTGTCGCGCAGCGTGGCCGGGCGCGCGAGGGTGTAGAGGTGGAACTCGTCGAACGCTTTTTCCGTCACGACCGGGGCCGGCGCGGCGTCCATGGCCATCGTGGCTCGGACCATCATCTGCGGGTGGGGTTGGTGCGGCTGGACCTTGTTCACGTCACCGGCCATGAGCTTGATCTTCGCATCTTTGAAGCCGGTGCCGCTGTCGTTTTTCATCGTGATCCATCCGACGAAATCCACGAGGTCGCCTTTCTCCGGCGCGACGAGATTGTAGCTCGCCTCCCACGAGAAACCTTGGGTGACGTAGGCGACCTCGGCGTTGATCTTCGCAGCGGCCGCGGCGTTGAGTTTCCAGGAAAGCGTGGGCTTGAGAATGTTGTCGTCGCCGAGCGAGGGAAAGATGGGCTGGCCGGGCAGGGAGAACTGCAGCTTGCCGTCCACCTCGATGATCGGTTGCACGGGCGCTCCGCCGGGGACGTAGCCGCTGCGGATGACTTTCCCCGGAATCGTCTGGTCGGGCTTGTTGGTTTCATGGCGGACGAAGCTCACCTCTTTGCCCTCGAAAAAGGAGAGCAGCATCGGCTCGGAGACGGGATCGTTGCGGTAGGCTTGTTCGAGGATCTGGATGGCGGCCTTGCCCGCGACATCGCGGAGGATGACGGAATCAGGTTCGAGTTTCGCGGTCGCACCGCTGAAAGTGACGTTGCTCACGCCGGCCTTGAGGTCGATGGGCAGGGTGTCGCGCACGACGGCGAAGCCCTGATTGTAGATGGTAAGCGCGGGTTCCGCGGCCAAAGCCGGGGCTGCCAGGGTGAGGAGAAGAGCGAGTTTTTTCATGGATGTATGGAGTGAGACGGATGAGCGGAAGGGAAACTTAGCAGCCTGTTGAAATACTGTTGTCATCCTGCTCCTGCTCTCCTCCACGCCGTCTCTAAAAACGGCGCACGCGCACGCGCACGAGAAGGAGGAAAGAAGGATTTGGCGTGGTTTTTCAACAGACTGTTAGAGAACAATGAAACTCGGGCGAGGCGTGTCCACCAAAGATCACCACCGGCACGAAAAGGTCGGCGGGCGGGCGGGCGGGGCGTCGCGAAAGTCCGTTCCGCGGTTCTCCGGTCTTGCCCGCGCCGGGAATCGGAATTGATTGGGCGGACTATGAAAACTCCCTCGCTTCTCCTCGCCGCAGTGCTCCTCGCCAGTCCGCTCCGTGCCGAACCCCCGGCCGCTGCGCCGGCGGGCATCGTGCCGCTGGGTGTCGTGAAAAATGTGGCGCCGGATGACGCGGCGAAACTGCTCAAGGACCACCCGAAGATCGTGGTGCTGGATGTGCGGACGCCGGAGGAATTCGCGGCGGGTCACATCGCCGGGGCGAAGAACGTGGATTTCCAGGCGGCGGATTTTGCGGCGAAAGTGGCGGCGCTCGACCGGAAGCAGACCTACCTCGTGCATTGCGCCGCGGGCGGGCGGAGCGGGAAGACGCTGGAGATGATGAAAGGTTTCACCGCGGTCTATCACCTCAACGACGGCTTCAAGGCGTGGGAGAAGGCCGGGAAGCCGGTGGCGAAGTAGCCGTCTTTTTCTAAAACAATCGCAGCTCCGTGACGGCGATGTGGCCGGTGAAGCAGGTGTCCACGTCGGAGCCGGGGGTGCGCCGCCGGGCGTGGTAGTCGCCGTCGTAGAAATGGTGGTCGTTTTCCCCGTGGCGATAGCTGAGCGGGAGCGGGTGCGGGTCGAGCGGGCAGAAGACGATCGCGGGCTCGGGCTGGTCGGCGGCGAGGTGCGGGAGGTTGACGTTGTAGAAAAGACCCGGCTCGGCGGGTCGAGCGAGCAGGTCGGTGAGGACGCGGGCGACCCAGCGGGTGGCGCGCGGCCAGTCGATCGCGATGTCGGCGCGGAGATACTGCGAGAAGGCGATGCCGGGCCAGCCGTGGAGCACGGCTTCGCGGACGGCGGCGACGGTCCCGGAGTAGTAAACGTCCGCGCCGAGGTTGCCGCCGTGATTGATCCCGCTGAGCACCCAGTGGGTGTCCGGCGCGACGCGGAGCAGGCCGAGTCGCGAGCAATCGGCGGGCGTGCCATGCACGGCGAAGCTCGCCGGACCGCGCGGCTCCAAATGCACGCCGCGTTCCCACGAGACGGCGTGGCTCACGCCGGACTGCGGCCCGGCGGGCGCGACGACGACGGGGTTGCCGAAAGCGCGCGCGGCCGCGAGCAGCGCGGCGAGACCTTCGGCGGCGATGCCGTCGTCATTGGTGAGGAGGAGATTCATGGGTGCGGTGGGGTGGGTGAAGGGCGGCGCCATTCGTGGAGAAAAAGGACGGTGACGGCGGCGAGGAGGGCGGTGTTGCGCAGGAGGAGGAAGCGGAAATCAGCCGGCGCGTTCTCTTTGCCGAAACACCCGCAGGCGATGTCCAGCCCGCGCCACCACGCGCTGCCGACCGCGCCGAGAAAGACCGCGCTCAGGCCGAGCAATGCGGTGGCCGCGCCGAGCGCGAGGCGGCGGATGAAAAGGGCGGACGCCGCGGTGACCTCGAGCCACGGCAGATAGACCGCGAGCAGCAGCGCGAGATCGGGCGAGGGAAGGAGGCGGAAATTCTGGATGGCGATGGTGAAGTCCGGCGTCGCCGAGCGCAGGTGCGTGAAGTCCCAGATCTTCAACGTGCCGGCGTAGAGAAAGACTCCGGCGACCGCGAGCCGGAGTCCGGCGATCACAAGCCCTGCCATTCCGCGAAGCCTCCTTTCAGCACGAGCACGCCGCCGATCATGAGATCCTTCCGGAGGCGCGCGGCCACCTGGTGGCTGGCCTCACAGCTCCCGCCATCGCAATAGACGACGAGCGTTTTGTCCGCATCCCAGGCGTCGAGAAACGGCCCGACGAGCTTGTCCCATTCATCCTCATTGAGCAGCAACGCGCCGGGGATGCGCGTGCGCTCAAACTTCGCCCGCGAGCGCGCATCCACCCACTGCACGCGCGCGCCCCACTCGCGTGCGGTGGCCAGCCGGACCTCGCCCGCCGCGAGCGGTTCCGCCTTTTTCCACGCGAGCTGCCACGCGCCGGAGACCACCGCCGGTACGAGCGCGAGCGCGAGCACGAGCGCGAGTTGACGGGCGGCGCGGGCGATCACTTGACGCGCACCTGGAGGATGTAGGTGCGCGGCGCATCGGCGGGGAAATCCGTCAGCACAAAGACTTCGCCGGACTCCTTCTGCGTCGTGTCGGTCGGCGTCACCGCGACGGTGTAGTGCTCGCCCGCCTTGACGGTCTCCAGCTTTGCGGCCAGCCGGGGATTCGAGGCGATGATGCGTTTGATCCGCACGGGCTGCCCGGCTTCCGCCGTGAGCTGGATGGTTTTCGCCGTGGCGGCATCGCCCCTTTTCCAATAGACCAGCGCGGGCTGGATGGTCAGCGGATCATGGATCAGGACGCGCAGATCGAGTAGCACGGGCCCGGCGGAATCGTCGTCGGTGCGGACCTCGATGGTCTTGCGTTGCGGGCCTTTGCGGTCGCCGAAAACGAAGCGCGCCACGACCGCGCCCGCCTCGCCGGGCACGTAGGTTTCCTTTTCCAGACGCGGCGTGGTGCAACCGCAAGAGGCGCGCAGCGACTTGATGGTCACCGCTTTCGCACCCGTGTTGCGAAAGGTGAAACGCGCCTCAAGTCCCTCGTCCTGCGGCGTGCGCTGAAACTGCTGGACGAGATTGTCCCACTGGAGCTGCGCGCGGCTGTGGCTCGTGAGCAGGAGCAGCGTGGCGAGCCCGAAGAGGATGCGAATGTGCATTGGCCATCTTCTAAACGGCGCCGCGCACCGTTGGCAATCGCCACGGCCCAGCGCCCGGTGAAAGGCCTCTCGGTGCTGGGTGCTTCCTCTTCATCTTCCTCCTTTTCCCCTCATGCCGGAGGAAGCTGAAGCAGGGGAGAGCGGTATTTCGGCAGGCCGTCAGGGTGGGGCCAGGAGCGGCATATCCACGGGAGCGAAATTCTTCACATCCTCGGAGACGAAGTGCCACCACTCGTCGCGCAGCACCCAGAAGCCGGCGCGGGACATGGCGCGCTGGAGCGTCCGCAGGTTCGCGGCGATGACCGGATCTTTGCCGCGATAGGTCCGGCTCGCGGCCGGCGTGAAGTCGTCGAAGTCCGTCGGCATGGCCAGCTCGCGGCCGCGTGCATCGACCAGCGTGGCATCCACGCCGGCTCCGTAGGCGTGCAGCGAACCGCCGCGCGCCGGCTCGCCCACGTATTCGGGATTGCGGATCGCGTCCCACAAAATCTGCTGCGCCCAGGCCGGCCGGTAGGCGTCCCAGATTTTCAGGCGCACGTTCAGCGGCTGCAATTCCGCCTGCACCTTTTTCAACCGCTCGGCCACGCTCCGGCGCACGAGGCAGCGCGCCGTGGCGGGATAAATCGGCTGGCCGGTGACGTTGCGCGCGGTCGCGTAGCGCAGCTCGATGACGATGGACGGAATCTCCTTCGCGACATCGACCATCGGCTCATCCCGGCGGCGGCCCATCGGGGCGGGTGTCGCCTTGGCCGGAGGGGTGCTCTCGGCCGCGACCGCCCCGGAAACGGCGAGCAGCAAAGCGACCGCCGCGTGTTTCCAGAAACGCCGCGTCACGGCTTCACCGCCGGCACCGGCTGCTTGCTCTTGAGGATTTCCGACTCGCTCGTGAGGTTCTGCTTTTTGCCGCTGAAGATGAGCCGGCTGGGCTTCTCGGCGAGTTGCTGGGTCAGCGCCTTGGCGTGGGTGGAGACGACTTTCAAGTTGTCCAGGACGACGCTGAGTTCTTGCAAACGGCCGTTGAGATTGCGGTCCGTGCGGCTCAGGAGTTGGTCGGCGGAACCCATCGTTTGCTCGATTTGGATGAACAGTTTTTTGAGCTGCACGAGGTCGTCTTTGATCGGCTCGTCGGCGTCGTCGATGAGCTTGTCGAGCCGCTTCAGCGCGGCGTCGGCGGAGTCGGAGGTGCCTTTCAAGCCCACCACGAGTTGCGACACTTTGGGGAGCGCGTCGCCGATGCCGTCCTTGAAGGTATCAATGGCGACTTCGGTCTTTTTCAAAAGCGGAAGCACTTCCTCGATCGCGGCCTTCAGCGTCGGGCCGAGGTCGAGCAGCGCGTCGAGCCCGCCGCCGCCCTGGCCTTGCAGCACCGCCCCCGCGGCGAGCGGCGGGCCGTCGGGCGTGCCGGCAGTGAGCGCCACGAATTTGTCGCTGAGCAAAGTGTCGGACCCGATCGTGGTGCGGACGTCGGCGGGCAGCGGCGGGACTTCGGGCCGGAGGGTGACGGTGACGCGGACGGCGTTGCGCTGCTGCACGGCGGTCTCGGTCTGGAGGCGCTCCTTGAAAGTCAGCAGGCGCACGGCGGTGATGCTCCCGGCGGGCGCGCCCGCGTAGCGCACTTCCGAATGCAAGTGGATGCCCGTGATGTCGGGGAAATCGATCTCGACGGTGCGATCGTTTTTTCCGCTGCGCCGGCCGCCGAGCGTGAAAGCGAGGGCCAAGACGAGGACGATGCTGCAGATGATGACGATGATCGCGACGACGAAGTCGGTGAGGTTCTTTTTCATGTGAACGCGTTGTTCTTGAGGCGGGGATGACCGAGGAGGCGGGTGACGTAGTCGTCTTTGGAAAGCTTGAGCGGCACGGGGCCGTCGGGCTCGCCGTTGATGAACTGCTGCACCTCGCCGTTGGCACTCGCGCGGATTTCCTCCGGCGTGCCGGTGGCGATGATCTTCCCCTGATTCGGCCCGGTGCCGAGCATGATCATACGCGAGCCGATGCGGAAGGCGCTGGTCATGTCGTGCGTCACGACGACGGCGGTGACGCCGAGTTTGCGGGTCATGTCCTTGGTCAAAATATCCACGACGCTGACCATGATCGGGTCCAGCCCGGCGGTCGGCTCGTCGCTGAAGAGCAGCTCGGGATCGAGGGCCAGCGCCCGCGCGAGACCCACGCGCTTTTTCATGCCGCCGCTGATCTCGGCGGGCTTGAGATGCTCGAAGCCGGTGAGGCCGACCATTTCGAGTTTCAGTTTCACCATGAGATCGACGATGCCGGGGTCGAGCTTGCTGTGTTCGACGATGGGCAGCGCGACGTTTTCACCCACGGTCATGGACTGGAGCAGCGCCCCGCTTTGAAAGAGCATGCCGAAGCGGCGGCGGATGCGCGCCAGCCCCGCTTCGTCGAGCCCGGTGATCTCCTCGCCGAAAAGTTTGATCGAGCCGCTGGTCGGTTTCATGGAGCCGATGACGTGGCGCAGCAGCGTGGACTTTCCGCAGCCCGAGCCGCCCATGATGATCATGGTGTCGCCTTTCATCACCTTGAAGGAAATGCCGTTCAGCACCCGGCGACCGTGGAATTCGCGGACGAGGTCGGTGACCTCGATGACCGGGATATTTTCAGCCGGCGCGCTCATGAGAAAAAGAAAAAGCCGGTCAGAATGGCGTTGGCGATGAGCATGATGAGCAGCGACCAGACGACCGAATCGGTGGTCGCCTGCCCCACGCCCTCCGCGCCGCCTTCCACCGCCAGGCCTTTGTGGCAGGCGATGGTGATGATCAGCCAGGCGAAGACGACGCTCTTGATCAGCCCGGAAAGGAGATCCCACGTCTCCGCGCGCGTGACCGAGCGGTGGATGTAGGCCGCGGTTTCAAAATCCAGCGCGAAGTGGCAGACCGACCAGCCGCCGACCATGCCCATCCAATCGCCAAACACGGTCAGCACCGGCAGCATGATCATCATCGCGAGAAAGCGCGGGACGACGAGGAAGCGGATGGGGTTGATGGCCATGACCTCCAGCGCCTCGATCTCCTCGGAGACTTTCATCGTGCCCAGCTCCGCGGTCACCGCCGAGCCGCTGCGGCCGATGACGATGACGGCGACGATGAGCGGGCCGAGTTCGCGCAGCAGCGAGAGCGTGACGAGGTCCGGCACGTAGCTCAGCCCGCCCATTTTGCGCAGCGCGCCGGCTCCCTGCATGGCCATGGTGAGCCCGATGCTGAACGACGTGAGCGCCGCCATCGGCAGTGCGCGGACGCCGATGGCGACCATCTGGCGAAAGACTTCGCCGATCTTGAAAGGCTGGCCGCGGAAGGGCGCGAGCAGCGTCCAGTAGAGGATCTGGCCGTTGAGCGTGAGGTAGCTTTTCACGCGCCGGGGGGAGCGAGGAGCGCGGTCTTGGCGTCGGCGAGCGTGGGGTAGATCGAGAGAAATTCGCGCAGGCGCACGAGGTCAAAAATGGTCTGCACGCGCTCATTCACATGCACCAGCGCGAAGCGGCCGCGATACGCCTGCGCCTTGCGGACATACTCGATGAGCGTCGCGAGCCCGGAGGAATCCACATAGCTCACGCCCTGGAAATCCACGATCAGCGTGGGCCGGCGCGCCTTGGCGTGCGCGTGCAGCACTTCCCGCAGCTCCGGCGAACGCGCGAGATCGATCTCCCCCTCGATGGCGACAATGTGCAGCCCATCTTCGGTGAACTCGCGCGTTTTCATACGGCGGCGATGACTACCAGCGCCCCCCGGGGGGCGGAAGGGGAAAGTGCGCGCGCGGCTGCTCCTGGGCAGGCCAAGGTGAGCAGCAGCTGGCGGCGGACCAAGCGCGGGGCCCGTCCCGCGGCGGCGCGCGGGGCAAGCCGGACGCCTGCGCTCCATCGCGGCTCCGCTACTTGCCCACGCAGTAGAGCGCCGCGGTGGTGCGGAGGAAAAGCTGCCCGCCGCTCGCGACGACGCTCGCACGCGTGCCTTCGGCGTCGCCCATCGGGATGGTCGCGAGGACTTTGAATTCGTCGCCCGCCGCGCAGACCATGACGGTCCCCTTTTCATTCACGATATACACCTTGCCGTCGGCCACGGTCGGGCTGCTGCGGATGACGCCGCGCTCGGGCAGTTCGCCGCTCCATTTTTTCGCGCCCGTCTTCGGGTCGAGGCAGGTGAGCGTGTGGCCGTCGCCATCGAGCACAAAAAGACGCTGCCCGTCGAACGCCGGCGTGCAGACATCGGGCGTCTTGCGGTCCTCGCTTTTCCACGCGAGGCCGGTGGTGGTGACGTCGCCTTTGCCATCGGTGCGCCAGGCAAGCAGCGGTTCCTTTTTCGGCCCGCACGCGATGGCCAGCCCAGCGGCGCTGACCGGCGAGGCGACGATGCGCATCCATTCGCCGCCCTTGGGGTTGAGACCGTATCCGCGCCACAGTTCGGCGCCGGTGGCGGGGTCGTGGCCGGTGAGGCAGTCGCCGCCGACGACGAGGATCTGCGCCTTGCCATCCGCGCCGGTGTGCGGAATCGGGGTCGCGTAGCTTTCGAGCGACTCCATCTTGGCGGCGCTGGGGCGGACGTGTTTCCACAGCGTCTTGCCGTTCGCCGGATCGAGCGCGAGCAGGTAGCTTTCGCGCGTGGGGTCGCCGCCGGCGAGACCGGAATAGTCGGCCGGCGCGGGCGTGCGCTGGAGGACCTGGACGTAAAGTTTGCCGTCGAAAAGCAGCGGGCTGGACCCGTAGAGCCACATGATGGCGAAGCGCCCGTAGTCCGCGCCGAGGTTGCGCTGCCACTTGATATTGCCGTCGAAATCGAGCGCCGCGAGATCGCCGGTGCCGAAGAAGGCATAGACGGTCTTGCCGTCGGTGATCGGCGAGGGCGAAGCCATGTTGGCCTTGCCCTTGTTGATGTCGCCAGTGGCGAGCTGTTTCTGCCAGCGCACCTTGCCGTCTTTGCGGTCGAGGCAGAGGAGCAGCAGATTTTTTTGCTTGTCCGGGCTGGTGACAAAAATGGCATCGCCCCAGATCGCGGGCGTCGCGCCGCTCGGGCCGGGGAGCGGAGCCGTCCACTTCACGGTTTCCTTGGTCCACGTTTCCGGCAGGTTTTTTTCCGGCGACGAGCCGTTGAAAGCCGGGCCGCGCCACTGCGGCCAGTTTTCGGCACGGGCGGCGAGGGTCAGTGAAAGGGCGGCAAGGAGGGCGAATTGGAGGCGCATGGTCGGTATGACCTGCCAGAACGGATTTCCGTTGGCAATTCCTGCGAGGGAAAATTTGGGCGCGGCTCGAAAGGACACATTGCTTCTTGCCCGCTCCCTCGCTGCGCGCAAAGTGACCGCATGATCGCCGTCGAAACCACACCCGCAGGCATCCGCGTGACCATTCCCACCGGAGAAGTGGACCCTGGCCAACTGGATGAAGTGCTGAGCTGGTTGCGGCTGGAGTCGGCGACTCGCCGCAGCGCGATGAGCGAAGCGGAGGCTGACGCGATGGCTGAGACCGGCAAGGCGCAGTGGTGGGCAGAAAACAAAAGCCGCTTCATCAGGACGGACTCGTGAACGGGCGGCGCATTGTCGTCGATGCCAACATCGCCTTTCGCGCGCTCAGCCGCGGCCGCAACGATTTGGTGGCGATGCTGCGTCCCGCGGGCCGGCTCGCCGATTCCAGGCTGCACGCGCCGCGGTTCCTTTTCGTGGAGTTGTTCAAACACAAGGAGCGGATCGTGCGGGCTTCGCGTCTCCCGGAAGCGGAAATCATCGAATCGCTGCACGCCCTGGTCGCGCGCATCGAGTTTCACAATGAAGCGCTCATTCCGATTGGCGACTGGATGGAAGCATATCGTCTCTGCTCACCGACCGATGAGAAGGACACGGCCTATGTCGCGCTCGCGCTGCATCTCGACGCGAAGATTTGGAGTGAAGACGAGGAATTGAAGGCCGGCCTGCGGGCGCGTGGGTTCGATCGGTTTTTGTGAAGGCCACGTCGCCCTCGCCAGCCCGCAACACTGCTGCTGCATTGGCAGTTGGAACTTCAAGCACACCGTCCACTTCGACAAAATCCCGCTGTATCATGGAGTCAATCTGATCAACGGTTTTGACAGCACCAGCATCCACACCCCAGCCGAGGTCATCGCCTATGAAACTTGAAGAATACGAATGTGTGAAAACCAAGCGCCGCGCCCAGGCCCGCATCTCGCCCCTTTTCTCAATTGCTGTCGGCGTCTCAGCTAGGTTCTGCCGCGGCACCTGCTCCTTGATGCGGCTGGCGGGCAGTCGTCCACGGCCCATGAACCTCCCCCATTTACAGGACTGTCGGCATCACTGGACGGTCGATGTTTACGCGTCGCCGGCGAACTCGCCAAACTTGCGGAATTTCCCGTAGCGCCGCGCGAGCAGTTCCTCGTGCGGGAGCTGCGTCAGCTCCTGGAGCGCGCCGCTCACGGCGGCCTTGAGGTTGGCGATGGCGGCGGCGTGATTCTGGTGCGCGCCGCCCATCGGCTCGGGGATGATGCCGTCGATCAGCCCCATCTCCAGCAGATCGCGCGCGGTGAGTTTCAGCGCGGCGGCAGCCTCCGGCGCGTGCTTGCGGTGTTTCCACAAAATCGCCGCGCAGCCCTCCGGCGAGATCACGGAGTAGTAGGCGTTTTCCAGCATGAGCACGCGATCCGCCACGGCGATGCCGAGCGCGCCGCCGCTCCCGCCTTCACCGATGACCACGGCCACGGTGGGTGCCCGCAGGACCATCATCTCGCGCAGGTTCACGGCGATGGCCTCCGAGATGTGCCGCTCCTCGGAGCCCAGGCCTGGATAGGCACCGGGGGTGTCGATGAGGGAGACAAAAGGCAGGCCGAATTTTTCCGCGAGGCGCATCAGGCGGAGCGCCTTGCGGTAGCCCTCGGGGTTGGCGCAGCCAAAGTTCCGCTTGAGGTTCTCCTTCAGCTCGCGGCCTTTCTGGTGGCCAATGACCACGCACTTTCGCCCCGCGACCGTCGCGAGTCCGCCGGGCATCGCGCGGTCCTCGGCAAAGAGCCGGTCGCCGTGCAGCTCGATGAAATTGCTGAACGAAAGCTGGAGGTAATCGAGCGCGAACGGCCGCGCATTGTGCCGGGCGATCTGCACGCGCTGCCAGGCCGTCAGGTTTTCGTAAATGGCCCGCTTGGTTTCCTCGATCTTGCCCTCCATCCGCAGGACTTCGTGGTCGAAATTGATGTCGTTCGCACGCGAGTGCCTTTTCAGGTCGGCGAGCTTTTCCTCGAGTTCGATGATCGGTTTTTCAAATTCCAGCGGTTGCAGTTTCATGGTGGATTTATTCGAGGGTCACGGGGTCGCCGGCGCTGAGGAGTGCCGCGAGTTCGGTGAGCGCCGGGCGGGCGAGGGTGATGCCGCCCGTGGTCGGCTTCGAACTCGGCGTCTCAGGGGCGTTTTTTTCCGGTTGGGAATAGAGCGTGCAGCCTTTGATCGAGATTTCGATCCAGAATTTCGAACCCCAATAGCCCGGTTCGGTAAAGATGACCCGCTCGTCGTCGAGCCACGCAACTTTGTCCCGGACCTTGCCTGCCTGTTTGACGTGCGGCACGATCTTGCCCCCCGGGGCGTGGGTTTTCGAGTGCTCGGATGACCAGGAGAGGATCGGGTAGTGTTTGAAAAAACGGCCTTGGTTCCGGACGGTCACGCGGTTGGTCTGGCGGCTGATGATGAGCGAGAAATCCGCCGGGGCGTAAGTCAGCTTCTGCCCGATCTGGAGTTTGTCGGTCTTGAGGTTGTTCATCCGCATGAGCAGTTCCGGCGAGACGGCCAGATGCTTCGCCACGCGGCTGATCACGTCGCCGGACTTCACGATGTATTCCTGCTTTTCCGGGGTCGGGCGGGTGGACAGAAAGAGCGTCGTATTGATGTTGCCGAGCAGGTCCTTGGCTTCGCCGATCTTGCTCGATTCCGGGTAGTGCTCCACGAAGGTCGCCAGAGCCTCGCGCGAATCCACCAGCTTGCCGGCCTTGGTCACCTCCTTCGCCTTTTCAAAATCCTCGACCGTCGGATCGGGCGGCGGCAGCGGCGGCGGCTGCGCCTTTTCCTCCTGCAAAGCCCGCTGCGGCTGGATCAGTATCTCGTAGGAAAAATACGCGCCGGTGCCCAGGATCGAGAGGGCGAGAACGATGAGGAAAAGGGCTTTCACAGGCGGAGGGCAGTGAACGGGAAAGTGGCCGCCGAGTCAACGTGTGCGCCGCGCGCGGTGGTGCGTGAGGCAGACCAGGCCGGTCGCTTTTTTCAGGCCGCAGGTGCGGGAATTTTCACGAAACGAAACTGCTCGGCATACCGCCCGCCGCGGTGCTGCCGACAGCAGGCGAGGCACGCCGATTTCGCCCGGAGCGGACGCACCCGCCGCAGCACCGTGGCGCAGCCGGGGCACCGGTAGAAATGGCGCGCCTGCACCTGGCGGCGCGGCAGCGGCAGATCATGGCAGCGCTTTTCGTCGGTCAGCCCGAGATCGCGGCAGGCCTGCTGCCACTCGCGCCCGTGCGGGGCAATGCGGCGGCGACCGGCCCGGTGATGCGCGAGCAGATGGGCGAGTTCGTGCCGCAGCGTGCGGTCCACCTCGCTGTCGCCGAACTCCCGGAGGCGCGGGTTCAGGTTGATCAGCGACTTCCCGGCGTAGGCCGTGCCGGCGGTGCTGCGCATGCGCCCATTCCAGCGCACGCGCACCTTCGCCGCGAGAGCCGCGCAGCCGAGGCCCCGGAGCAGCGCCCGCGCGGTCTCCTCCAAATCCGCCGCGTCACCTTTCGCCGCGGTGCTGACCGCCGCCGGCGGCTGGATCGCCGCGCGCAGACGGGCGGTGAGTTGGCGGAAAAAATCGAGCTGCATGACGGCGGCGCAGGCTAGCAGCTTCGCCCAATTCTGTCCGGTGTTTTGCGGGGCCAAGGAGCTTGGACTTTAGTCCAAAGTTCCCGCCGGACTCAGGACGATGGCGCGAGGCGGGCGAAGATTTCCGGCAGGCGGCTGATGGCAGTTTCGATTTCAGCGGCGGTGGTTTCTTTGCCGAAAGAAAAACGAACGGTGGCGCGGGCAAGATCGGGGGCGACGCCCATGGCGAGGAGGACGTGCGACGGCAGGATCGAGCCGACCATGCAGGCGGAGCCGCTGGAGGCGCAGAGGCCGGCGAGGTCGAGGTTGATGAGCAGGCTTTCGCCGTCGAGGCCGGGGAAGCTGACGTTGAGCGTGTTCGCAAGGGTGCGGGCGGGGTCGCCGTTGCGGACGGCGGTGGGGCAGGCGGCGCGGATGCCCTGCCAGAGCCGGTCGCGGAGCGCGGCCTGGCGCGGGCGCTCGGCGTCCATCGTCGCGAGGGCGAGTTCGGCGGCGCGGGCGAGGCCGACGACGGCGGCGGTATTCTCGGTGCCGGGGCGGCGTTGGTTTTCGTGCGAACCGCCGTGCTGCAGGCTCTCGATGTCGTGGCCCGCGCCGAGGAAGAGCAGGCCCGCGCCTTTGGGGCCGTGGAATTTGTGGGCGGTGAGGGAGAGGGCGTCGAAGTCGCGCGCGGCGAGGGGCTCTTTGCCGAAGGACTGGATGGCGTCGCTGTGAAAAAGAACGCCGCGAGTGCGGCAGAGCGCGGCGATTTCGCGGACCGGCTGGAGCGTGCCGGTTTCGTTGTTTGCCGACATGATGGAAACGAGCGTGGTCTCCGGCGAGAGGGCGGCGGCGAGCTGGTCGAGGTCGATGCGCCCGAGCGGATCGACCGGCAGCCACGTCACGCGGAAGCCTTCCTTTTTCTCCAGATGCTCGAACGCCTGGAGCACGGCGTGGTGCTCGGTGGCGCAGGTGATGAGATGCTTCCCGCGCGCCGTGTTCGCCCGCGCGAGGCCGATGATCGCGAGGTTGTCCGACTCGGTGCCGCCGCCGGTGAAGATGATCTCATGCGGCTTCGCGCCGAGCAGAGCGGCCAGCCGGTCACGCGAATCGTCGATCGCCGCCCGCGCCTCGCGCCCCGCGGCGTGGATGCTCGAGGGGTTGCCAAAGTGCCGCTCCAGATACGGCCGCATCGCGTCGAAAACCTCCGGCGCGAGCGGGGTGGTGGCGTTGTAGTCGAGGTAGATCAAGGGCAAATGACGGATGACGGATGACGAGGGAATGACGAAATTCGTCATTCTAAATCACCCAATCCGCCACCCATTCCTCCGGCCGCCTATCCTTGTCCACGATGCGCAGCGAATTCTCCTCGTACACGACTAGCGACCGCGGCGGCACGCTGTGGGTGAGGAAGACGTTCGCGCCGATGGTCGAACCGGCGCCGATCACGGTGTCGCCGCCGATGATCGTCGTGCCGGCGTAGATCGTGACGTGATCCTCCACCGTCGGGTGGCGCTTGATTCCTTTGAGCTGCTGCCCGCCGGCGAGCGAGCGCGCGACCAGCGAGACGCCCTGATACATCTTCACGTGCGAGCCGATCACGGCGGTCTCGCCGATGACCACGCCGGTGCCGTGGTCGATGAAAAAGTGCGACGCGATGTGCGCGCCGGGGTGGATGTCGATGCCCGTGCGGGAGTGCGCCCACTCGGTCATCATGCGCGGGATGAGCGGGAGCTGGTGGCAGTAAAGCAGGTGCGCGCAGCGCTGGATGGCGATGGCTTCGAGGTAGGGATACGAGAGGATGATTTCGGCGGAGCTGCCCGCCGCCGGATCGCCGTCGAAGGCCGCCGCGACATCCGTGGCGAGCTGCCCGCGGACGTGGGGGATGGTGCTGAGAAACTGATGCACGATCTCCTCCGCCCGGGCCGGCGGGCAGTCGGGTTCGCCGAGGCGCAGGCTTTTGCAAACCTCCACGCCGAGCCGGTCGGCGATGCTGAAAAGGCGGTGCGCGGTCACGCGGCGCAGGTCGCGCGAATGGATGGGCTCCGAGTCGTGGAAACCGGGGAAGAGCAGTTGCAGCAGATCCTCGCAGATCGTCGCGAGGGTGCGCTTCGACGGCAGGTTGGAACCGTCGATGTTATTCATCCCGCCGCCATTGGTGTAGGAGGCGAGGATGGCGTCGGTGATTGGGCCGAAGTCCTTATCCATTCGGCACTGGAGTATCGCGCTTCGCCGGGCGGCGCAATGCGGGAGCGCGCGTCCCCTTTACCCGGCCCGCCGGGCGGCGGGAAAAAGCCCGCCCCCGGCGCAGCGTGGCATGACTGTGGCTTGAAAGCCGGGACGATCTCGCCACAGTCGGCCACCATACCCATGCCATCCAGCCATCCACTCCCCCCGCGGAGAAGCGCGCTCATCGGCCCACCTCCCCCACCACCCCCGGTCCTCGCCACCGTCGCGCCCGCACCCACCCCGGTGCCCGAGGGGCCGGCCTCCGCGCACTACGCCGTGAGCGGCGCGTGGGTTTGCCACGTGGGAAAAGTCCGCCGCGCCAATGAAGACGCCTGCCTCGCCGGGACGATCCTCTCCGCGGACAGCCTCGACACGCCTGCCGCCGTCCGCGTGGCCCGCGGCCCGTGGATCGTCGCCGTGTCCGACGGCCTCGGCGGGCACCGTGGCGGCGCGGAGGCCAGCCACACCGTGGTCAGCGCCCTCGCCGGCTGCAAGCGCGTCACGCCCCACAGCATCACCGATCTGCTCCACCGCCTGAACCGCCACCTCTGCGAGCGCGGGGCCAAGGACAGCGAACTCGCCGCCATGGGCGCCACCATCGCCGGGCTGGGCTGCGGCGGGCGCGGGCTCTTCGCCTTTCATATTGGCGACTCGCGGATTTACCGGTGGGAAAACGACGCGCTCGTGCAGCTCACGCGCGACGACTCCGAGGCCGAGGATCTCATCGACCTCGGCCTGCTCGAACGCACCGCAGACAAGCGCCCCGGCTTTCTCCACGCCCTCACCCAGGCCATCGGCGGCCGCACCGTGGCGGAGGAAATCCAGATCCACATCCAGCCGCTCCGTGTTGCCCAGTGCACCCGCTTCATCATTTGCAGCGACGGCCTCACCGACATGCTGGCCGCGGCGGAAATCGAGACCCTCGTCCGCGGCGAGCGCGCCGCCGCCGGGGTCGTGGCCGCGCTCTTCTCCGCCGCCATGGAGGCCGGCGGGCGCGACAATATCACCATCGCCGTGGTGGACGTGGAGCCCGCCTAGCGGATAAGTAGCGGGCACACCCGACCGCTTTGCCCGACGCCCCGCTCCATATCAAATCCCTCACGCTCGACGAACTCGGCGCGCGGCTCACCGCGCTCGGGCAGCCCGCGTATCGCGCCAAGCAAGTCATGCAGTGGCTCTACGCCAAACGCGCGCCGTCCTTTGCCGCCATGAGCGACCTCCCCGCGGCGCTGCGGACCCAGCTCGCCGCTGGGTTTGCCTTCGATGATCTCCAGCCCGTCCGCACCCTCGGCTCGAAGGACACCACCCTAAAATACCTCTTCCAGCTCGCCGACGGCGCGCTCATCGAATCAGTGCTCATCCCCGCGTCGCCCGCGCTTTACGGCGAAGCCAGCGACCGGCGCACGCTCTGCGTTTCCACCCAGGTCGGCTGCGCCTACGGCTGCAAATTCTGCGCGAGCGGGCTCGACGGCTGGAGCCGCAACCTCACCGCCGCCGAGATCGTCGGGCAGGTCCTCCGCGTCGAGGAGCTGAGCCGCGAGCGCATCAATAACATCGTCTTCATGGGCATGGGCGAGCCCCTCGCGAACTTCGCCCACCTCATGCGCGCCATCGGCATCATCAATGCCCCCTGGGGCGTCGGCCTCGGCGCGCGACACATCACCCTTTCCACCAGCGGCCTCGCCCCGCAGATCCGCGAACTCGCCGAGCAGCCCCTCCAGGTCCGCCTCGCCATCTCCCTCCACGGCGCCACCGATGAGGTCCGCTCGCAGATCATGCCCGTGAACCGCAAATACCCGCTCGCCGTGCTCCTCGAGGCCTGCGCCTTTTACACCCAGCGGAAAAAGCAGTGGCTGACCTTTGAATACATCCTCATCGCCGGCATCAACGACCGCCCCGAGGACGCCGCCGCCCTCGTCCGCGTGGCGCGCAAAGTAAAAGCCAAGATCAACTGCATCCCCTACAATCAGGTCGAGGGCCTCGAATGGCAGCGCCCCAGCAATGCCCGGCAGGACGCCTTCATGGCCGTGCTCACCGCCGCCCGCATCCCCGCCACCCTCCGCCGGGAAAAAGGCCACGACATCGCCGCCGCCTGCGGCCAACTCCGGCGCCAGACCCTGCCCCCGGCCGCCCCGCCGGCCCAACCCTAAGCGCTCCTCCCGCCCGCGCCCGCGCCGGCGCTCCTCGTTCGCCTCTCGTTCCCAAAGTTAGCAAAGCGCTTTGGGAACGCTCATCCCGGCGAGACTCCGTCTCCCCTCCGGCGCACGACGACATCGAACGCGATCCCCCGGCTCACCCGCCCGCCGCCGAAACGGAGTTTCGCCTCCCGCGCCCGTTCCCAAAGCGCTGCGCTAACTTTGGGAACGAGAGTCAAACGAGAGTCAAAAACGGAGGCCGGTTCGTCCCGGAGGGACGGGGAGATATTAGCCGGTGGTGGAGCGAGTCTGCGAGCGAGAACCACCGGACTCTCGTGGCCAAACGTGTCCGCCCCGGCGGGGCGGGGGAATGATCGCTCTGAGGGACCGGCATCCACCGCCCCTCCGGGGCGGGAACTTATGTCGGATGGGTTCCGGTGGTTCTCGCTCGCAGACTCGCTCCACCACCGGCTAATTTCGGCGGTCCCTCCGGGACCATGAGCTCGCGGCGCATTTGCACTGGGCGGGCTATTCCCGCTTACCGGGGGAGGCAGGCAAGGTATTTCTGCCCCGAACCCAGCGGCCCGATCCGGCACCCGGAGCCCTCGCGCCCGTCCACTCCACGAACCCAAAGCAGCAGCAACCGCGTGCAATCCGCCGGGCGACGCGCTACGAACCGCGGCGTGAGTTCGTTCCGCAAAACCCTTTTCGTGAATCCGCCGTCGTGGCAGGGCTTCGATGGCGGAGCGGGGTCGCGCTATCAGGCGAAGCGGGAGGTGCGCTCGTTCTGGTATCCCACCTGGCTCGCGCAACCGGCGGCGCTGATCGAAGGCTCGCGGCTGGTGGACGCGCCGCCGGACGATCTGACGCGGGCCGACGTGCTGCGCATCGCGCGGGACTACGAGGTCGTGGTCATCCACACCAGCGCGCCGACTTTACGCGGGGACGGCGAGCTGGCCGAGGCGTTGAAGAGTCAGAACCCCGACGCGACCGTGGGCCTCGTGGGCGCGCACGCGGCGGTGCTCCCGGACGAAACGCTCGCGGTGAGCGAGGCGGTGGATTTTGTGGGGCGCAAGGAGTTCGACTTCACCTGCCGCGACGTGGCGCTGGGGAAACCGCTCGCGGAGATCGACGGGCTGTCGTTTCGCCGCGAGGGCAAGGTGACGCACAACCCGGAGCGCGCGGTCATCACGGACTTCGATGCGCTGCCGAGTGTGATGGACGTGTATGCGCGCGACCTGACGATCGAGAACTACGCCATCGGCTACCTCAAACATCCCTACGTCTCGCACTACACGGGCCGCGGCTGTCCGGCGCAGTGTACCTTTTGCCTCTGGCCGCAGACCGTGGGCGGGCACAAGTATCGCGCGAAATCGCCCGCGGCCGTGGCCCGCGAGATGGCCCACGCGCAGCGGCTTTTCCCGCAGGTGAAGGAGTTTTTTTTCGACGACGACACCTTCACCGCCGTGCAACCGCGTGCCCGCGAAATCGCGCGGCAGCTCGGCAAACTCGGCCTGACCTGGAGCTGCAACGCGCGGGCCAACGTGAATTACGAGACCCTGAAAACGATGCGCGACCACGGGCTGCGGCTGCTCCTCGTCGGCTACGAAAGCGGCAACCAGCGCATCCTCGACAACATCAAGAAAGGCATCCGGCTGGAGGAGGCGCGGGAGTTCACGGCGAACTGCAAAAAGCTCGGCATCACCATCCACGGCACTTTCATCCTCGGCCTGCCCGGCGAGACGCGAGAGACGATCCGCGAGACCATCGAGTTTGCGAAAGAGGTCGATCCGTTCTCCATGCAGGTCAGCCTCGCCGCGCCGTATCCCGGCACCGAGCTTTACCGCCAGGCGCAGGAGAATGGCTGGTTTTCGGGCGACGCGCAGCTCGTGGACGGCCACGGCCAGCAGGCCGCCGCGCTGGAGTATGACAACCTGAGCCGCGAGGAGATTTTCGCCGCGCTGGAGAAATTCTACCGCGCCTACTACTTCCGCCCCCGCCCCATCGCCCGCATGCTCGGCGAGATGATGACGGACTTCGGCGTGATGAAACGGCGGCTGCGCGAAGGCGCGGAGTTCTTCCGCTTCCTCCGTCTGCGGAGCGCGCCGTAGCGGCAGAGTTGGGCTTGCCGGCGGGCGAAGTGGTGTCAGCCTGTGCGCCATCATGAAAACGCTGATCCTTGCCCTCTCTCTCCTCTCCGCCTCAGTCGCGTTGCACGCCGCCACTGCGCCGGCCCCGCAGGCGCAACTCAGCCAGTTCAAGCTCGGTGCCTACATCACCGGGCCGCAGGTCACGCCTGAGAATGCGGCCGGCAAGGCCGTGCTGATCGAGGCATGGGGCATCCATTGCCCACCGTGTCTCGCGAGCCTTCCGCACATCGAGAAAATCGCGAAGCGCAACAAGGACAAGCTGCTCGTCTTTGGCGCGCATGCCCAAGGCGGGACGGATGCGGAGGTCAGTGCGGTGGTAAAAAAGCACGGCCTCAGCTACACGATCACGCAAGGCGTCAGCAGCCCGGTTCAGACGCGGGGCATTCCCCACGTTTTTCTTTTCGACACGAAGGGCGCACTCGTTTTCAGCGGACATCCGGCCGATCCGGAGATGGAGCGCGCGGTGCGCAAAGTGACCACCGGTGCCTCGGCCACGGGTGCCGGCGGGGCGAGGCCGAGCGGGCTGGATGCGCTGAAGCGCCCCGGTGCGTAGCCGCGGGTTCAGCCGGCGCTTTCGACCGCGGCGATCATCCGCACGGCCTGGGCGGCGGCGCGAACATTGTGGACGCGGAAGATGGCGGCGCCACGGAGCATCCCCTGAACGATGCAGGCCACGGTGCCGGCATCGCGGTCGGCGGGCGAGGGGAGGTCGAGGACGTCGCCGATGACGGTCTTGCGCGAGACGGGGAGGAGGATGGGGCGGTCGAAACGGGCGAAGTGTTCGAGTTCGCGGTAGATGCGGAGGTTGTCGGCGCGCTGTTTGGCGAAGTCGATGCCGGGGTCGAGAATGAGGGCGTCGCGCGGGACGCCGGCGCGCTCGGCGAGGGCGATTTTTTCGGCAAAGAACGCGTCGAGGCGGGCGATGACATCGTCGTAGCCGACGTGGGTGTGGGCGACTTTCGGCACGCCGATGCTGTGCATGATGAGGAGCGCCGCGCCGGTCGCGGCGCAGATGCGGGCATTTTCATCGGTGGGGAGGGCGCCGATGTCGTTGAGGATGTCGCCACCGGCGGCGAGCGCGGCGCGGGCGACGGCGGGGCGCCAGGTGTTGATCGAGAGCAGCCCGCCGCCGTCCCACCGCTCGATGAAGCGCACGAGTTGCGCCGCTTCCTCTTCTTCGCTGATCGGGGCGCGGTTGGTGCGGGCGCTTTCGGCACCCACGTCGATGATCTCCGCGCCGTCGGCGATCAGGCTGCGCGCCTTTTCCAGCGCCGCGTCCACATCGGCGAGGCCGTCGCCGGAAAAGGAATCCACGGAGAGATTCACGATGCCCATGATGAGCGGCGGGCGCGGCCAATCGAGGGTGTGCCCACGGGCGAGGAGCCTCATGGGAAAAGGCCCGATTGTCGGGCCTCGCACCAAGGCACCAAGGCCCCAAGGGGTCTGAACCTTCGTGCCTTGATGCCTTGGTGCGAGACTCTCCGCGCCGTGGAAAATCTCATGGCAGCGCGACGAAGGAAATTTCCCGACGGTGCAAGCGGGCGGTCTGGGTGTAGCCCACGCTTTTCGCCAGGGCCACGGCCTCAGGGAAGCCCGCGCCGAGTTCTTCGACCGCGTGGGCGTCGGAATTGATGAGCAAGGGGACCTGCGCGGCGTGGGCGAGTTCGAGAAATTCGCGGGCCGGATACTGCTCACGGCAGTCCTTGCGCCAGCCGGCGGTGTTGATCTCAAAAGGCGTGCGCATTTCCGCGAGCGCGGCGACCGCGGGTTCGTAGAAGCGCCGCAGATCGCCCGCCGGATGGTAGCCGAATTTCTTCGGCAGGTCGGGGTGCCCCATGAAATCGAAGAGCCCGCTGCGCACCGCCCGCCCGTAGGTTTCCCAATACGCCTGCCAGAGGGCATCCACGTCGCCGTCGCGGTAGCGGCTCAGGTATTTCGGGTTATCCACCTCCGCGCCGTCCGGCAGGTAGTGGACGCTGCCGATGAAAAAGTCCCACTCCGCCAGCCCTCGGAGTTCCTCGATCCACGGCTCGCGCCCATCGAGAAAATCGCACTCCAGGCCGAGCCGGATGGTGAGCTGGGGAAAGGCGGCGCGCGCTTTTTCCACCTCCGCGAGATAACGCGGCAAGTCCTCGCGCAGCATGCGCCAGTCGTCGAAGCGCGTGGGCATGGGGTTGTGGTCGGCGAAGCCCAGTTCGCCCAGCCCCAGCTCCACCGCGCGCCGGGCCAACTCCAGCGGCCAGCCGCTGGCGTGGTGGCAGAGCGGCGTGTGGACGTGGTAGTCGGCGAGGGCGCTGAACATCGCGGAGTTATGAACCACGGATTCGGTTTTTGGAAGCTCCGCACCGCCGGGGTGGTCCGCCCGCTACCGCCGCTTGCGCGCGCCGAAGCTGTAGCCCTTCGCGGTCCGCACGCCTTTGCCGACGCCGCCCTGCGGGATGGCGTCTTCATTGAAGAGCGCGGTGAAGAGATAGGGAAATTTTTCCAGCTTCTGCCGCTTGATCTTTGTGCCGATGAAGCGCTCGATCGAGCGGACGTGATCGACTTCCTCCGCCGTAAAAATGGTCACGGCGTCGCCCACCTGGAGCGCGCGACCGGTGCGGCCGATGCGGTGGACGTAATCCTCGGGATGCTGCGGCACGTCGTAGTTCACGACGTGCGAGACGCCGGCGATGTCGAGCCCGCGCGCGGCGATGTCGGTGGCGACCAGGACCTCGTATTTGCCGCTCTTGAAGCCAGCCAGGGCGTCCTCGCGCTCGCTCTGCGTGCGGTTCGAGTGCAGGACGGCGACGGAGTGCTTCAGGTCTTTGAGCTGATGCGCCACGCGGTCGGCCATGACTTTCGTGCTGGTGAAGATGATCGCGCAGTCGAACTGCGTGTGCTCCAGCAGGGCGATGAGGAGGTCGAATTTCTGGTCCTTGGCCACCGGGTAAAGCGCGTGGGTGACGGTCTCGGCCGGCGAGCGCCGCTGGCCGATTTCGACCTGCTCGGGATTGGTGAGCAGCCATTTCGTCATGGTCTCCAGCTCGGGCGGGAGGGTGGCGGAGAAAAAGAGGGTCTGCCGCTGCTTCGGGAGGCGGTCCACGATGCGGCGGACCTGCGGGAGAAAGCCCATGTCGAGCATCCGGTCCACCTCATCGAGCACGAGATACTGGATGTCCTGGAGGTTGGCGGTGCCGTCTTCGAGGAAGTCGAGCAGCCGGCCGGGGGTGGCCACGAGGACGTCCACGCCTTTTTCGAGAAACTCCCGCTGTTTCCCGTAACCGACGCCGCCATAGACGAGGCCGACGGTGAGATCCATGAACCGGGCGAAATCCCGGAACGCCGTCTCGACCTGCGCGGCCAGTTCGCGCGTCGGTTCGAGGATGAGGGCGCGCATTTTGCCGTGGGTGGCGAGCTGGGTGAGGATGGGCAGGCCAAAGGCGGCCGTTTTGCCGGTGCCGGTCTGGGCCGAGCCCATCATATCGCGCCCGCTGAGAATGATCGGAAAAGCCCGCAACTGAATGGGCGTAGGGTCCGAGTAACCCATACTTTCCACGCCGCGCACGACGGCTTCATGTAAACCAAAATCCTTAAATGACATCGGCGGAAGCTAGGGAGCCGGGGCGAGCCGGGCAATGATTTGTTTTCCCCCGCCGCACAGAGGCGGACGCGGATTTTCGGCCAGTCTGGGCACGGCCGGAATTCCGGTTTTTCCGGTTGCACGCGAACTGCTATGGACCTAACACTCCGCGCCTTTGATCGGCCCCTCACACCCAACCCATGTTCAAAAACATCCCCTTTCACCGCGTCAACTGGGTCACCAGTTCGTTCCTCATCGGCACGCTTTTCCTCTCGCTCACCGCGGTGCCGCTCTACATCTGGAATTTCGGCCTCGATTGGTTCCAGTGCGCGCTCTTTTTCGTGATGCTCTGCGCCTGCGGGTTCTCGATCACGCTCGGGTATCACCGGATGTTTTCGCACCTCGCCTTTCGCGGGCACTGGTCGGTGCGTCTTTTTACTCTGATTTTCGGTGCCGGGGCGTTTGAAAACTCGGCGTTGATGTGGTCCTGCGAGCACCGCACGCATCACAAGTTCGTCGATCACGACGACGACCCCTACGACATCAACAAGGGGCTTTTCCACGCACACGTCGGTTGGCTGATGTTCAAGCTCCGTCCGGTGCTGACCTACGAAAACGTGACCGATCTCCAGAAGGACAAGCTCGTCATGTGGCAGCATCGCCACACTCAGACGATCGCGGTCCTGGTGGCTTTCGTTTTACCCGCGATCCTCGGCTACGCGTGGGATGGATGGTCGGCGGCGCTCGGGGCGTTCCTGATCGCCGGGGTGGCGCGGGTGGTTTTCCTCCAGCACTGCACGTTCTGCATCAATTCGCTCTGCCACTGGATCGGCAAACGCCCCTACTCCTCGCGCTGCAGCGCGCGGGATTCGTGGATCACGGCCGTCGTCACCTTCGGCGAGGGCTACCACAACTATCACCATGAGTTTCAGCACGACTACCGCAATGGCGTGAAGCCCTGGCAGTTCGACCCCACGAAATGGATCATCTGGACGCTGAATCTGGTCGGTCTCGCGGACAATCTGCGGCGGGTGCCTTCCGAGAAAATCCTGCTCGCCGAGCTGGGCGAAGCGCAGCGCCGGATGGAGACGAAACTCGAGTGCCCGCACCTCACGGATGGCGCGCGCGCCTATTTCACCAGCGCCTACGAGCGTCTGCAGGCCACGGCCACGGAGTGGGCACAGCTCAAGACCGCGCAGATGGAAATCACCCGCGAGATGATGGGCGAACTCCGCGAGGAGGTCCGCCACGCCATCGAGTCGCTCAAGCTGCGCGATCACGAACTGGCGAGGGTTGCGCCGAACGCGTAGGGCGTGGGCGGCGTTGTCCGCGATTTTCGGAGATGGGTGTGAAAATGGGGGAGCAGAGAGCCGTGTTCCGAGCTGAAATTTTGCCCCCTGCCTACTGAAAACTGCCCCATGCCCGCCAAGTCCCTCATCGCACGCTGGCTCGAGCCGCTGGTCTCCGGGCTCTGGATTTTCTTCCTCGTCTGGACGGCGTGGATCACCGCGGTCTGGACCTTCGCCATCGGCGACTCCGTGGTGGCTGGCTGGACGGGCAACCGCGACCTCCGTGCGGTGCTGGGGTGGCTGATCGCCAGCGGCGACGTCGCGTGGATCATCCTCGCGGCCGCCAACGTCCATCTCTGGCTGGCGGAAACGGAGGGACTCCGCACGGCCCGACGCTGGGCGCTCATCGTGGGCGGCGGCGGCGCGGCGCTGGCGGTGGCGAGCACGCTGGGCGGATTTCCCCTGGGGCCGATTGAGTATTCCCGCCAGCTCGGGATGAAATTCGGCCCGGTGCCTGTCGGGCTGCCGCTGCTGTGGTTCGCGCTGGTCATCGGCGCGCGGCAGACGGTGCTCCGCTGCTGGGCCGGTGTGACGCATGGGCAGCTCGCCGTGGCGACCGCTGCGCTCGTTTTGCTCACCGATGCGCAGCTCGAGCCGGTCGCGGCCAAGGTCCGCGCCTGGTGGTTCTGGCGCCCCATTGATCCGAGTCAACCGCCGCAATTTTCTCCGCCGTGGACGAACTACGCGGCGTGGTTCCTGACCGCGCTGGTGCTCACGTATTTCCTCCGGGAAGACCGCGTGGCTACCCGCCAGCGCACGACCACGCCACGCCCGGCGATGATTTTTCTCCTGCTCAACGCCGTCCTCCTCGCCACCCACCTCGGGCGGCACTGGCGCGGCTGAGAGACCAGTCGAGCAGGCAGATTACTCGTTGAGCTTCTTGAGGATCAACGCCTCCATGGAGTTGATGCGCCCTTCGAGGCTGCTGTCGAGCTTCCGCATTTGCTCAAAGAGCGCCTTGTTGTAGGCGCGCTGGGCGTTCTTGCCTTCCTCGTCGAAGGCCGAGGCGTCGGCCTTGGTCTTCAGTTCCGCGACCCCGGGATCGATGGTGGCCTTGGCTTTCACTTCGTCAAAACGGGCCTGCTCTTTCGCTTCGGCGTCGGCGTCCGCAGGTGCCACGGCGACTGCGGGAGCGGCCGCGGGAGCCTTGCCTTTACCCTTTTTCTTGCCCGCGGACGGCGCGACTCGCGGCGGCGCGACTGGCGGCGCGACTGGCGGCGGCGCGACCACATCGGGAGCCGGGGCCGGCGTCGCCGAGGCATCGGGCTCGACCGGCGGCGAGGCAGGCTGGGGCGCGTCGGCGGGTTTGGCGGTCTGGTCCGTGGTCGGCGCGTCGGCGCTCCCGCTGGCCTTCGCTTTGGTCACGGATTTTTTCTTCGGCTTCACCTTCGGCTTGGCGGGAGCCGGCGGCGCAGCCTTCGGTTCGGCCTTGGGGGCGGGGGCGAAAGTCACGCGCTGGCCCTGTCGGGAACCAAAGATTTTCTTCAGCAGTCCCGGCGATTCGGCCGGCGCGGCGCCGCTCGTGGCGGGCGCTCCGTGCGCGACGCTGGCGGCGCAGGTGGTGAAAATGACGGCGAAGGTGGAAAGCGTGTTTCTCATAAGTTGGTAGGGTGAAGGCCGGGAGATTGTCGAGTCCGGCGAAAGCTGTCGAGTGCAAGCTCACGAAAACACCGAATTCTCGACACCGCGCTGGCGCGCCGATAATTCCCACGGTCCAGCCCGCCTGTCCGTGAAAACCTCCACCGCACCCACGCCGTCGCACCGCACCTGGGCGGAGATCGACCTCGACGCGCTCCGGCACAATGTCGCCGCGGTGCGCGCCCACCTCGGCGCGCGCGTGCAGATCATGGCCGTGGTGAAAGCGAACGCCTACGGTCACGGCGTCGGGCCGGTGGTGGCGGCGCTGGCGGGGCGCGTGGAAATGTTTGGCGTGGCCAATTTGCGCGAGGCGCTGGAGGTCCGCGAGCAACTCGCGGACGCGGCGGTTTTCATCCTTGGCCCCGCGCTCCCGGAGGAGCGCGCGGCGATCGTCGCGCGACGCTTCATTCCAGCGGTTTGCTCGCTCGACGAAGCCCGCGCCTACGCCGCGCTCGCCGGGCCGGAGCCGTGCGCGGTGCATCTGAAAATCGACACCGGCATGGGCCGCGTCGGGATCTGGGAGGACGAGGCGAGCGCCGCCGCGCGCGAGATTCTCACGCTGCCGGGGCTGCGCGTCACCGGCCTCGCGTCGCACCTGCCGGTCGCCGACGAGGACGACGCCTTCACCCGCGCCCAGCTCGCGCGTTTCCACCGCCTCGTCGCCGCACTCCGCGCGCTCGGCGTGTCGCAACCCCTCGTCCATGTCGAAAACAGCGCCGGCATCATCGGCTTTCCCGCGCAGGCGGAGGACCTGGTGCGCGCCGGGCTGATGCTCTACGGCAGCGCGCCGCGCCCCGAGTTCCAGCCCCGGCTCCGCGCGGTGATGACGTGGAAAACGCGCGTCACCCTGCTGCGCACCGCGCCCGCCGGCCACGGCATCAGCTACGGGCGCACCTTCGAGACCACGCGCCCCACGCGCGTCGCCACGCTCGCCGTCGGTTACGCCGACGGCTACCAGCGGCACCTCTCCGGACGCGGCGCGGAAGTGCTCATTCGCGGCGTGCGCTGCCCCGTGCTCGGCCGCGTGACCATGGACCAAATCGTCGCCGACGTGACCGCGCTGCCCGAGGTGGCGATCGGCGAGGAAGTCGTGCTTCTCGGACGGCAGGGAGCGGAGGAAATCCTCGCCGCCGAACTCGCGACGAAGGCCGGCACCATCGCGTGGGAGATTTTCACCGGCGTCGGCCCGCGGGTGGAACGCGTGTATCTATTTAGGAAGTAGGATTTAGAATTTAGGAAGTGTAGGAACAAGGCACTCCCACTTCCTAAATCCTAAATCTTAAATCCTAAATTTCCTCCGTGCTCCAAATCGTCTTCAATGAAATCAGCGCCGCCGAGATGGCCGCGCTGCCCAAGGAAATGCAGCTCGACCTGCTCGCGGAATTTCAGTTTCTGCCCGAGGAGCTGGACAAGCTCGACACGGATAAATTCGGCGTCGTCGAGCGCGACGGAAAGCGGCTCTTTCGCTACCGGGCCAAGGACTACCGCATTTACTTCGCCAAGTCGGACGACGGGATCACCGTGCATCGCGTGCTGCACAAAAACACCATCCGCGACTTCCTTTTCCGCGCGAAGCTGCCCATGACCGAGGACGATCAACTCGGGCAGAAGGACGGTTTTTGGAAGCTCATCGAGGAGGCCGAAAAAACGCGGAAGGCGCGGTGAATCTCCGGCTGCTCTTCTGCATCGCGATGGGGATGTTCACGACCGCGCTCGGCGTGGTCATGCTGGTGAGCAACCTGCGCCGCGAGCCGCCCGGCGCGCCTCCGCCGAAGCCGAATTTTTCCGCCCGCGCCACCACGGTCATGGATCCCGAGACCGGCGAAAAGACCACCTACCGCGAGATCACCGTCAGCACGATACTCGCCCCCGGCCCGGCGACGCCCCCGGCCGGAAAGTAGCGCCACCCTCCGGCTGGTAATCCGCCGCCTTATCCCACTCGCTCTCGCTCGGAATCCAATACTGCGAACCAACGCCCTTGCTGATCCCAACGCCTGAGGTCGCCCCGTTGAGCGCCTACGCCCCCGTCTCCGTCGTCCCAGCCGTCTGGCTCCCCGTGCTCGGCCGCCCGTTGTGCAGCCAGTTGCTGAACCGCGCCGCATCAAACCAGCTCACCTACGTTACCGGGCGCGGGCGCTTCCCAAAAAGCGCCAGCGCACTGGCGCACTCCAAAACGCCGGCGCCTCGGTGACCCGCCCCGGAAAGGCTGGCCCAAACCGGCGCGGGCGGTTCAGGATTCCGCGCCTCATGCGCCGCTTCCTTTTCCCCATACTTTTCGCCGCCGTTCTCGTGCCCGCGCTGGGCGGTGCAGCGCTGGGCAGCGAGGCCGCGCACGCTTTTCCGCTGCCGCTTCACACCTACCCGCCGGCCGGTCCCGCCGGACTGTTCGAGATCCTCCGGCAGCGCATCGCCGCCGATCCTTTCAATCTCGTGGCGACGCTCATTTTCCTGCTCGCGATCACCCACACGTTTCTCGCGACGAAATTCATGCACCTCGCCCACCGGTGGCGCGACGAGCATGCCGCCCGGGCCGACCAAGGGCGGGGCACTGTCTCGTTCAAGGCCGAGATCATGCACTTCCTCGGCGAGATCGAGGCGATCTTTGGCATCTGGGTCGTGCCGCTGCTCGCCGCGATCACGATTTCCAAAGGCTGGCCGGTGGCCGAGAGCTACGTCAGCCACGGCGTCACTTTCACCGAGCCGATGTTTGTCGTCATCATCATGTGCATCGCGGCCACGCGGCCGGTGCTGCGCTTCGCCGAGCAGGGCCTGCGGTTGCTCGCGCGTCTCGGCGGGGAGCGTCCGGCGGCGTGGTGGCTGGCCATTCTCACGGTCGGGCCGCTGCTCGGCTCGTTCATCACC
>Ga0114966_10000451_pt1 | contig 39703 bp, 26 predicted proteins | sample M_130207_XF_Meta_FD_87029 | JGI IMG/M metagenome (GOLD analysis project Ga0114966, IMG submission 87029) | Freshwater microbial communities from Lake Montjoie, Canada to study carbon cycling - M_130207_XF_MetaG | ecosystem: Environmental > Aquatic > Freshwater > Lake | place: Lake Montjoie... | reverse complement strand
CAAATACTATAATTCCAAATCCGCAAGCTAAATATGCCAAATGTTTATCAAAAGTTATTTCATTAATTGTTTTTTTTCCATTTAGCATTTTTAATTTAAAATCTGGATAATTTTTAATATTTCCATTTAAATCAATTACGTCGATATTACAGTTTTCGTAAATAACTAGTAGTTTATTATTATAGGTATTAGTTCGCAGAAGTTTGATGCCAACATCATTTAAGCCATTAATTTTATTTAATTTTTGAATACTTTTTTCTAATTCGTCGAAGTAAACTAAACCCACTTTATTTGAGGCGTATATTTTTGATCCTAATTTAGCAACAGTATTACAGGTATTTAAGCTTAATTGATCTTGCCAACTACCTGGGCCAATTTGAGAAAAGTTAACCAGTTTAAAGCAACAAAAGGCGAAAGCGAGAAGTATTCTCATTTATAAAATTTAGTAAATTAATTGATTAACGCTAAAAATACAATATTATTTTAGTAAATTTTGAAAATTATGATGGTATATTTGATGTTAATTGGCTCCGTAGTTCAATTGGATAGAATGTCAGATTCCGGTTCTGACGGTTGGGGGTTCGAATCCCTTCGGAGTCACAAATAAAACTTATCAACCCTCAGTTTAACTGGGGGTTTATTTATTTTTAAAATATCTTTTGCAATGATAGTAGCAATAAAAGAAGAGCTTTATGGCAAATATTAAAAAGGTTCACACATTACCTTTAGCAGCTTACATTTTAATACCAATAGTAATAACAAAGTTTCTTGTTGGCTGTGGAAAGTAAGGGGCAAACCCATTGTATGAATCCGTGCTATTCCCACCTGCTGTTCTGATTCCAGGAGAATAATAATTAGTATTTAATATATTGTTTACTGTAAACTGAATAGTTCCATTATCGAAATTTTTATTTTTATACAAAATTGAACTATGAAAAATTAAAAAAGAAGGAATAGAATTAGTTTCATTCACCCCACTGTTATTATTAACAGTTGTATTTGGGCCTACTGGTTTAGAAGAAACATAATTGCTTCTTAAATTAAAATTAAAATCATTTGATTTTAATCCAAAATGGTAATTAACTATAAAATTGGCTTTTATTGGCGCTATATCTCCAATTATTAATGGCTTAGCTATTTGATAAAATTTATCTATTGTTTGTCTTCCATGAGTGAAAGTTCCATTAAAACTAAAACTAAAATTACTTTTTTTGGGAATAAATTGAATGTTCGCCTCGGATCCGAATATTTCGTAAGTCCCAGTATTTTGATTTGAACTTTGTGAAATATTATTTATATTCTTAACAGATGAAATAACATCTAATATTACAGAATAAAACGTAGAAAAATGCCAATGTAAAACATCAATATGTTTATTTTGAATTATAAACTCGAAATTACGAATGCGTTCAGGTACAAGATTTGGATTTGGTATTCTTGTTGGCCCTGAAGAATATTTTGTATATTGACTAGGATTTTGAATCCCTTGAGAAAAAATAGCTTTAACAATTATTTTTTTTGACGTTAGTACGCAAGCTATTTTAGGATTATGGGAAACTCCGAAGCCACCTGTAGTTCTGATTTTATTATAATCAGTTCTCCCACCTGCAGTAATAAAAAATAATGAATCTACAAGATTTATATTAACTTGTGAATACAAACCTAAATCAAATATGTTATAAATATTTGATCCTTCTGTCTGGTTTGCTGCCGTTCCGAATACTTCGGCAAATGAATTATTAGATTGGTCAGCTTCTTGAGCATTTGCATAAGTTTGATAAGAAAGATAATCTCCCGGCATTTGACTTGTTCTTATATCTATTCCGGTTAATAGGCTGAAACGATTAAAAGTATAATTCATTTTAAAATCATTTCTGAATTGAAGTGCCTTGTAGTAAAAATATTCATTTTTCCATCCGTGCTTTTGATTATCAATTAAAGAATCTGGGAACAAAAAATTAAATATTGTCATATTTCCATAAGGTTTAGTCGACAACATTCCAAAGTAGGAATTATATGACACAAAGTTTGATTGTTTGTTTAAGGCGTCAATATTGAATGTGCTAGTATTTGTAAATGAAATTCTTTTAAACTGACGGTCATAAATACTATATAATATTGTTTTTTTTGGGGACCATATACTTCCATTTTTTGAGCCAGCAGTAAATAGATCTTGATAAAAACCATGGTTTTCAATATTCATCCACTTTCTAAAGCCAATCTCAAAATGATCAAACTTAATTTTACCACCAATATAATAGTATTTAGCACGATTAGAAAATCCTATTGGAGCGCCATTAATTGTTTGCAAATAACGTTCTTTATCGATTTGTTTAGCTTTTGAAATAACCGAATCTACATATATGGGATTAATTTTTAATACGCCTGAACCGTAACCAGTAAAATAATTATAATTCTTACTTCCTGGAGTTAGACCCAGATGATTTACAATGTTATTCAGTTCATCCGTTTTTGTTAATGGGTCATCAACATAAGACAATTCTAATAATTTACTGGAGCTATAATTTAAATTATCAAAGTCAGAAGTTTTATAATTGAAAAAAGATGTGCCTGATAAATCAATTCCATTAGTTGAAAATTCTCTACCTGTTACAATAAAAGATACATCTTTGTTTTTTCCACTTATGTTGAGTTCTGCCGTCTGACTGGAAAAGCTGGCACCTGAAATATTAGCGGTAACGCCTAATTTAAATTTTTTTTCGTTAAAATATTTAGCTGAAAGTTTAGAATTATGCACACCAGATTTTGTGATGATATTTATTGCTCCTGAAAATGCTCTTGGTCCATATATAGTTGAAGCAGGACCATAAATAATTTCAATTGCTCTTATATTTGATAATGGATATTGAAGAGAAATATATGCTACATTAGACCAAACATCATTTTCTTCAATTCCATCAATCATCAATAATGTCCTTTCGGTATTCTCTTGTCTTAACCCTCTTTGATAAATATTTGCATACTTTCCTGAAAAAGTTCTAGAGATGTCAAATCCTGGTTGATCCGCTAAAAGAGCAATCAAATCATTATAGCCACGTTTTACAAAATCAGATTCCTTAATAACAATTACAGTTGCAGAAGCAAGATCAATATTCTCGGGTTTTTTAGAAAGTGACATGATTAAATTTTCAGATAAACTATCCTGAACATAATAAAAAAGATCCTTAAATAATTGCGGATCGTTATCAGAAATAAAGTTGCCTTCTTTGGAATTAATATAATTTATAATTGCTAGTTTCGCATCGTTAGTTTTATCAAGTGCAATAAACAATTCTGCTTTTAATTTATAATAATCGCTATTTCGAAAACGACTACATTCGTAATATTCCTCCAGTAAACGCTCTGCTTGAAGAAAATTACCTTCAATAAAAAAATCTTCTGCAAGATTAAATTGGCCTTTACAATCTTGTTTTTGGGCTACTGTTTTAGCCGGAAAAACAAACAGCCCGAAAAAAAATACAATAATTATACTCTTGTAGGGTTTCATTTTTTTACTTATCAATGTATTTACTATTCAGAAATTTCCAATAATCGGTAAAATTTTTATTACTTAAATTTTGAGTCCAAAGACTTTGGAATAGCTCATCTCCTAATTCCTTCTTTAATAAGTTTTCAGAAACTCTAGCTTTAAAATAAGGCTTAAAATAATTTATTCCTATAAGTTCTTCCATTATTATTTTGGAATTAATTGGCCAAACCTGAACTAAACCAGATTTTCCAACAGAAACAACAAACTTTTCATTAGGTGTGCAAGCAAAATTGCGAATCCATAAATCTTTTTCTTTAAATGAAAATTCTTCTTCCTTATTTTTTAATAATTGACAAATATAAATTGAATGATCTAATGAACTTGAAATCAAAACTGAATCGTCAGAAGCAAAGCTAATAGCTGTTATTAAAGACATATGGCTTCTTGGTTGTTTAAAAATAAAATAATTTGAAGAACTATTTTTGTAAACATTTAAATTTCCGAAATTGCCCCCTACTGCTAAATATTTCCCATTTTTTGAGGCGGACAGACAAGATACAACATCTTTAAAATCAGCATCAATGCATTTTTTTATTGTTGAAAATTCGCCATTAGAACTCACAGATGTTGTATAAACTGATTTCCCTTGAGAAAAAATTATTATAGTTTTATCAGACTCAGAATAAGAAGTTGAAGCAGTAATTAGATCATCTGGAAGACTTAATTGATTTGTTTTTAAAATAAGCTGGCCTGTATTTTTATCAAATTTCAAAAAAGCAATTTCTTTTTCCGAAACTGAAAGTAAAGTATAACTATTTTCTGTTGAAGAAATATTATAAATAAATTTAATTTTAGAATTACTTTGATAAATAATTTTAAAGAAAGAAGAAATGTTATTTGGGTCAAAAGTTACAAGTTTACCTGATGTTGTTCCTAAAACAATTAGTTGCTTATCTGAAGTTAAACAGATATTAGTGAAGCTCTCAGAAAACTTTTTACTTTGATTAATTGATTTTATTTCGATTGGATTATTTGAAATTAAAAACTTTTTTATCACTCCTTCATCTCCTGCTGTTAAAAATTCTTTATCGGATAAAAAAACCAATGAACGAAAATCATATGCTGAAACCTCAGATTTTAAATCTAATCTTGAACGAATATTTTTAATATAATATTTTGTAAGTTGATTTTTTAGGGCGTCGTAAATTACTCTATTCTGAAGTGGACCATTAAGTTCCAAATTAAGAGCGTAAGATAAAAAAGCTAAATGAAGGCTTAAAGTATCTGCTGATACATCATTAATTAAATGGCTGGACTTTAATGCAATATTTTTTGCCTCAGCAAGCATTCGTAAATGATCTACCTCTATTTTAGAATTTAGTGCTATTTTTTCAGCAACTTTAGCTTTTTCTGCGTTTAAATCTGCTTTTATCTTTTGCCTCTCTGCATTAAGAGTTGCTATTTCCGCTGTTTGAGTTGCTTTTTTTGCTATAGATAAAGATTTAAGGGATTGCTCAAAAGAAATAATTGCTTTTCCTCTTTCCACTATGGCAATTAATTTTTCGGCTTCAGCCTTTTTCTCAGAATCTACTGCTTTATCTTTTGCCTTAGAAGCCAATGTCCGATCAGCCTCTGCAATTATTTTTAAGCTATCTGAAATTCTTTTTTCTTTAAATGCATTTTTTGTAGATTCCACAGCCATTTTCTTGCTTTCATTGGCTTGGTAAGCAAAATATACGGCAAAACAAAATGCTATTGTAATTGTGGAAATAAAAAGACGAAGACGAAATAAGGCTGCTCTTCTCTTTTTTTCTGTCATCAACAATTCAAAATCTTTTTCTGCTTGAGATTTTTCTAAAAACAGAATTGCCCTATCATATGAAGGGTCATATCTTTTTGCCCAAATTGCATTTGGATTATTTTTTATTTGCCAATTACTTGTCATTAGTAATTCTGGATCTCGCCACAAGCCTGTTTTTCCCTCTTCAAATAACAATGCTGACTTTGCAAGACGAGTATAAATTTCTGCAGACTCTCCCTCTTCTCTTACCCATAGTATTAAGCGTTGCCAGACTCTCATTAAACTTTCATGAGAAATATCAATGATAGTTTCATCATTCAGTTCGACTCCAATTGGTGGCATTAAAAAACTTCTCCCAACTTTTCTAAAAACATCAACTATTGTTGCGATTTCACTTAGATTTGCCTCGGCTAATTCACAAAGTTCTTTCACTTGGCTTGGGCGGCGAGTTCCACTTCCTCCATCTAATTTTTCTGTTAATGCACAAAATATTTTTTTGCAAATTTCTTTTCCCTTTTCATCTTTAATGTCGGCATAGGCTTCCTCAGCATGCGTTGACAATGCGTTAACCATTGTTCCAATAGATTCGTAATGAATCAAATCAATTGGTTTATCAGGACTACTGTTTTTTTGCCAATAGTCCCAAGTGCGCATTAAGGCGTGTTGTAAAATAGGTAATTGATCCGGATTGTCTCCAACATCATTTAATAATCGTGTTAAAAGCGAATGAGAAATTTCTGCGCCACCTACTGAAATTGGCCCATTAATTGCTGCTTTTCTTTCTTCTCTCGTCATGCGAGGAATTAAATATTGACTCGCATTAATTGCTTCAGGCAATCCTCTGAACTCCGTACAATCTCCTAAAAAATCTGACCTCATTGTTAGCACCACATAAATTGGAACACCTAAAGAGGCAGAAGCATCCAAAAGTAAATTTATAAATGTCACTGAGTCACGGGCATCTTTAAATTTATTTTTTTCGTATCGTGAAAATCTAAACAGTTCCTCAAACTGATCAACTACAATTAAAATATTTTGTTTTTGATCTTGCGAAAGTTGTTTTATTACTTCGCCAATACCACGTACACTTCTTCTTAAAATAGATTCTATTATGGTGGCAGAGGTAAATTCATTAGTTTCATCACCTAAAATTTCTGGAGAAGCAAGTCCACTGGCAAGATTTCCAATTGGATCGCTCCCTGGTCTTATCGTACATATTCTCCAACCTGAATTTGCTCCACTTCCAAGAAGATAACCAGAATGAAGGGCAGGCAATAGTCCAGATTTTACCAAAGAAGATTTTCCACTTCCTGAGGCTCCAACAACGGCAAGAAATCTTGTTTTACCAAGTTTACTAACCAACTCATCAATTTGTTTTTCACGACCAAAAAATAAATATTCCTCCTCTTCTTCAAAAGAACGAAGACCAGGGAAAGGATTAAATAATTTTTTTTTCATCTTACTTTATCTCCTTAATAAATTCTTCTAACATTGGGATAAAATCTCCAGTAAGATTCACAACTTTTACATCATGGGATCTTAAACGTTCTTTTTGAGGGCTTATCGGAGGGGCTACAAAAACAGTTTTAACATTCAATGATTTTTTTCTGCCGTAGCCTGCAATTTTTAAAAGATCGCGTGTTTTTGCACGTAACCAAAGATCGTTTCCAGCTCCATAATAAATAAGGACTGCATCGCAATTTTTTAAATTTTCTTGGTGGTCCTCTCTCAACTCTGTTTGATCTCCTTCAAATGCTGTAATAATTACATCAAAACCCTTATCAAATAAATATGTTTCAATGTTTGCTATAGCATCTAGATCTTCCAAATCACACACTAAATAAACTTGTTTTGTTCCAGAAAAATCAGAATCAATTGCATCTACAACTTTAACTTCTTTTTTCTTATTGAGCTTATCTTCTATGGCAAACTCTAAGTCTTCTATTGGACCTATTAAAAAATCAGCCCCAGTTAATAGAACTTCACTTCGCTTAATTTCATCAATAAATTTTAATTGTCGTTCATCTTCTATTTTAACTTCAGGTGGCATCCAAATTAATCTGAGTAATTTTTTTTCTTTGCTAATTTCTGCAGCAATTTCGTTTTGAAGTTGGATTTTAGATTTCATGGTGCCCTCGGGGACCAAGCCAAAATTTGATCCAATTATGTGAATGCTGAGTTCACACTCATTCATTAGCGTTTTTACTTCTATTAAATATTCATCAATTTCCAAAGACAAATTTTTATTAGGCAGAACTATTAAACCTTTTGAAGAAAGATAACGGCTTATGCTTTCTCTTTTTTCTTTGCAGTCAATACTTGTTTCTGCCAAAAATATTTTTCTCCCTGCTATTGTGGTTGATTCAACCTTTTTCTCGGGGATTTTTTCTCCAGAACCAACTTGAGATACACCTTTTTTGGCAAGCGATTCTTCTACAGCGCTTTTATTTATTTCTTCGAGCAAAGCTGATAAATCATAGGCCAAATCATCTAACTTTGCCCAATATGCAAGTTGAGCATCTTTACCAAAAATTTTACTAAACTCTTTAGGTTTTCCTGTATCAGGATCTAATTTAAAAAATTCATAGCCCAGTAAACCTTGAATTACTTTAGGATGTTGAGTTAAATCAACGGGCGTTTTAATTACCTTAAAAATTCTTGATTTTGTGCCGATAGTAACTCCTAAATTTGATTCCGCAATTCTATGAAATTCGTTTACCTCCCTCACGCACCATTCAGACTTTACATAACGCGGAGAATGAATCGACACCATTAAAGCGATATCAGGTAGCTGAATTAATATTTCATCGCTAAACTCACTGTTACCCTTTAAATCTTTATCACGCCAAATATTTGGTCTATAGCCAAGTAACTGAGCAAGTCGAATTTCAAGAGATCTATGAAACTCGGTTATCCAACCAGATTCGCCTTCCATCAATGACTCATCATCAATGTGTGCATAGCTAATAAATATATCCTTCTTAAATTTCAATCTTTAATATTATCTTTAATTTTTTGTAGTAATTTTAAAAGATAAAACATATCTATATCTTTTTCCTTATTAATTTCATCTAATTGATTAAATGGAAGTAATTGGTCGTGAACTTTTAACGTATCCTTTAAAATACTTTTTAAATTTTTATCATTAAGGGGTAATTTGCCAAAACTAAAATCAAATGCTAATTTTTCTGCAGTCCACCTATTGTGTTCAATAGGCGCAATTTGTTTAACATAGATGTTAATTTCATCTTTTGAGAAATCTTTAACTCCGATTTTTTTCAAAACATGTGTTTTAACACTGATATGTCTTGCCACGTATCTATTAGATTCTTTTTTTCTGTCAGTTAATTTACTCCATAAACGATTTATACTAAATATATTTTTAATTTTTTCAATAGAACCCTTAGTATATTGTTTTATAAAATCTAAAACTAATTGCTCAATTTGAGACAAGGGATCTCCTCTCTTTACTTTAAATTCTATGATTTCCCTTTCTAATCTTTTAATAAATTCATTATTATTACTTTTTTTAAAATTAATATAAAGCAAATTATCAAATTCATACTTAATAGAATAATAATAATTAATTGTCTTTGCCAAAATATCGTTTTCTCCAGAACCGTCAATCATTCTATTAATACTACAAGAATCAGTGAATTTTCTAAAAAGATGAATTACAACGTCTTCTTTTAATTTTTCAGAAAGCGACTTTTTTGTGGTTTTTTCATCATCAACATCCAACATTTCTACAACCATTGTATCTTCTGGTAAACAGACTATTATTGGAATTTTACGAATATTCATTGTTTTTTCGTATAAAAACTTACGCAAATGAAGTGAACTATTAATTAACTTTGCATCATTATTTCCAAAAAAATATACAGCATCTAAAGAATTAATTGATGATAAAAAAATTTCATCCCAGTGGTGTTTTGATGAGAAATTTTCATTTTTTAATTCAACAGAAATCAACTGGAGTAAATCTCCTATATTAGGATATTGCTTAATAATAGAATTTAAATAAGAATCGGCATTCTCATTTATTAATAAAATTTTTAAGTTTATTTGGTCGCCATATTGACTTAAAATACTATTTTCAATAAGAAAAGATCTTGCAATTTCATTATCTCCAAAAATTGCAATAATTTTCTCGTTGTCCTTAGCAGTCTGATCAACTAAGTATAAATGTGGCGGATATTGATCATAAACTAATTTTGCTGCGACATCATTAATATTAAATGGCTGAAGATCAATAGAGTCTCCTGAAGAAATATCTAAATAATCAGATAGTAAATTCTTTAAATCAGAATTATTAATATGTACCATTAATTTCAGGGCGCCATAAAAATATTTCCGTTTTTTTAAACGCGAAATAAACTGGGCCAATTTAATGTTAATATCATCATTAGATGAAGCGATAAAAACGGTAGAAGCATTTGCTAAACCTGCTCTCTTCAAAGTTCTTTCATCAAAGCCTTTACTTAATATTACAAAACCTCCGTTTCTTTTAATTACTTCTGCATCAGGCCCAAGAGGCTCATTAGAAATAACAACCACATTTCGCCCAGCTTTAGATAAGTTAATTGCTATTTGAGTTCCGATTCTCGAGAGTCCTATTACAATAACATGCTTTTTGAAAAAAAACATCCTTATTCTTTTGATTTTATTTCTTGTTAAATATACAAGTATCAAAAGAAAAAATAAAATAAATGATAGGAATAAAAGTTTATTTTCCAATTAGTAAATATATAACTTGTGTAAATAAGTTAGTTTAAAACTTATGCAAAATAGCAAAAAATTAACAAATAAGAAAAATCCTAATTACAAATAAGACTAAAAATTTAAAAATAAGGTTAAGAATAAAATGAATTTTAATTATGGACGATTTTCATCCCTATTTTTTTCTTTTTTCTTTTTTATGAAATATGGGATTAATGAACCAAATATAATCCCAATAGTAAATAAAAACACTGTATTGCTATAAACATTTAGTTTTTTAAGAAGTAATGAAAGTGAAATCAGAATAAAAAACAACACAAAAAAAATAATATTTTCGCGAGTCAAATAGTGATCTCTAATTGACTCGGAAAAAAGACCTATAGTTATACCAAGTGAAGCAAAAAAAAGAAAAATAATTAAACAAAGCACAACTATATGTTGAATAATAAGAGCTTCCTTATCAAAAAAAGTTTTATAATTATACTCTTCAGAAAGAGGTAAATCTACCATCAAAATTTCCGGAAGTGGCGTGCTTATTTCTGAAGATGAATCTCTAATTGAAAAAAAATCGTCTAACGAAGATGCTAAAGTTATATTTTCGCTAATTAGTTTCTCCATGCTTTTTAATAAATCTTCGTCTTGTTTAATTTTTTCGCTAACAAAGTCTGATAGTAAAGAATGAATTTCTTGATTGCCTGAATTATTATCATATCCAGTAGACCATAAAGCAACACCCTTTAAATTTTTTAATTTTGCATAAGTTAGCTTTTCTTTAAATGATTTTAAAAAACCTGAGTCTAGTTTTAAAAGTTTCAAATCTGAATAGGTAACAATTTGAACGGAATCAGCTTTAATAACACGTATTTCATTTGCTGGTAAAGATAAAATTAATTTATTTGAAATTAGTTTCTCCGAAGTCAATGTTGAGTCGTTTAATTCTTTAGCAAGACTTGCATAATGATTTATTCCATCATCAACTAAAAGTATATTCCAAAGAATATCATGACTAATTGGAGCTGATAAAGTATCCTTAGCAGGCTTATATATTCCGGAATAAGAACTATACCCCATAACAATAAACCTATCTACATATTTAGATAATTGAGCTATGTTTTTACTTGACATTGTATAGGGGAAATAATGGCTATATGATGGTAGAACGATTGAAATTTGATAAGTGTTAGGAGAAATATCGTTAAGCCTTCTATGGAACATTGAAACCAATTGAATGAACTTAGATGAATCAGAAGTAGCAACTTGCTGAAAATCTATGCATAGCCCACCAGCATTTGCATTCTTTATTAAAGCAACAACCTCATCTATTAATTTTTCCGATTTTCCTTTCCATTCATTATCTAGAAAAAGCAAACTGTTATTATTTATGCCATAACTTTCTATGCATAAATCAATTTTACATTTACCACCAGAGCGCTCATTTGCTTTTTTTACAATTTGTGAAGTTGCAAAGCTATGGGCCGGAAAACTCGTTGCTGACCTACCAGAATTCGGATTTACAGAATAGCCATAATATGCTACTCTATCATAAATTTCAAAATTATAATTATAATAATTTTGACCCATCCAAAAAGGATGAAAGCCGTAAAGCGTTTTATTATTATCTCGATTTCTTTTTAAGAATGGCAAGAAAAGATTCGAGATTGAATTTCCAAAATAATCCGACCATTGCGCTTCACTGCGGTAATGATTTTTGCTGTCATATAAAGATAAATACTTTGATTGTTCAATTGCATGTAAACTAAATTCAATAAGTTTTTGAGGAGGGAGTGGCGTTAATTCCCTTAATATAGAATCGAGGATTGATATGTAAGCATTTAAAGTCAAAATTGAATCCTTTAAGTTTTGCTTTGTAGGTTTTTTAACTGTATGCTTTTTTATGAGGGCTAAAAAATCTTTAAAGAAACTTGGTGGTTTGACGGAAGGGACCTTTGGTATCTCTGGTTTTTCAATTTTTGGAATTTCAGGCGACTTAAGCTTTGGCATTTCCGAGCCTTTAATTTCGGTTTTTTTTACTGGATCAATTTGTGGGGGGCAGGCGCAAAATTTTGATGCTATTGCAAATTGCAAAAAACTCAATATTATCAATATTTTTTTTTTAAACATAAAACCCCAATTCTTAATTATATTACAAAAAAGAAATTACGCACTGTAAAAATAGTAATTTAGTATTGTTAAAATCATTAAGTTTATATTTTTAGTGTATTTTTATCTTTTTGCTATTTTAAATTGAAAATATTTTTAATCTTCATATCTGCCTTTTTGTTTGTTTTTATCTCGGCATGTGATCCCTCAGCAAAAAAACTGATTTCATTAGGCGATGAAAAAAAAATAGCACATGATTATACAGGCGCTATAGCATTCTATTCAAATGCAATATCCAAGCAACCTATTCTTTATCAAGCATGGCAAAACAGAGGGGAGTGCCAAATGAAACTTGAGTTATATCAATTAGCAGTAAATGACTTTAAGGAGGTTTTAGCACTCAAACCAAATTTCTCTCCATCTCTCTATAATATGGGCATTTGTTTTTTGAAACTTAAAAAATTTCAAGAAGCACTTAAATGTATTGAAAAAGCCACTTTAACTGACACTTCTATAAAAGCCAATTCTGTTCTTGCAGAATGTTATTTTTATGTAGGAAAAAATCAGTCGGCTGTTAAATATTTTAACGCTGCAATAAATGATACCCCTGATTCAATTGGTCTTTTTTTAGGAAGAGGCTTGGCTTATTATCAGTTAGATTTAGTTATTTCAAGCAAAATAGATCTTAAATTCTATTTACAAAATAGTGGTTTAAATCCAATAGCTTACCGTCAATTAGGTTTAATCTATTTAAAAACTGCTGATACTACTTCACTTCTTGATAGTTCAATATTTTTTTTGGAGCAGTATAAATCAAAAACTCTCACTTTGGATAAAGAGTCTTCAAAAGCAATGGTATTATCCTATTTATTAAGAGGTAAAATGTTAATGGACATTGAAAAAGAAGTTGAAGCTATGGCCGATTTTTCGAAAGTAATTGAACTTGAACCATCTAACGCAGAAGCGCTTTTTGAGCGCGGAAAGATTTTAATCTCAGTAGGGCAAAACATTGAAGGTTGCATGGACTTGCAAAACGCCTTAAAAAACGGCAATAAAAATGCCGAAATACTTATTGATGAATACTGTGGCGACGTTTTATAATTATGCTGTGAATAACTTATAAATTTTTGCTTTTATTTTTATTTTTTTATACCTAAATTTATTGTTGTGGTAATTTGTTATTAAGAATTTTCTATTTAAAAAAACCTTTGAAACAGAATAACAAAGAAATAAATACTGGCTCAAAAGCTATTGCTAACCAGGCAATACAAAAAAAACAAAATGGCAAAAGCTTGCCATCTGCTTCTTCCATGCAATTGAAAGAAGATACTATTCAGAAGGTGGAAGAAGAAGAAGAAACGCTTCAGGGAAAATTTGATACTGCGCAATTAGTTGAGGAAGAAGAACCTCTTCAAGGTAAATTCGACACCTTACAAATGGTAGAAGAGGAAGATCTGCTGCAGGGTAAGTTTGAAGCCGATCAAAAACAAGAAAATAAGGCAGAAAATAAAACAGGTTTACCTGACAATTTAAAATCTGGTATCGAAAATCTTTCAGGATTGGATATAAGCGATGTAAAAGTCAATTATAATTCAAGCAAGCCAGCTCAACTTAATGCACACGCTTTTGCACAAGGAACCGACATTCACGTTGCACCGGGACAAGAAAAACATCTGCCCCATGAGGCTTGGCATACAGTGCAGCAGAAACAAGGGCGGGTTAATCCTACCGTTCAAATGAAAAAGAATGTGCCGGTTAATGACGATCCGAGTTTAGAAAACGAAGCTGATGTAATGGGTGCTAAGGCTATGAATTATGAGCTTTCTGAAGATAAAAGCAGTCAGTCAAAAAAAGTAAGCCCTAACACTAATGTTGTTCAGGCTGTTGAAGAAACGCCTGAAAGTTCAATAGAAGGGGCAGGCATAGAAGAATCTAATGCAAACGCAGCCATGGGCGGAGAAAGTGAGTTTATGGGAGGTAAACTAACCGTTGAGGGTAATAATGATGGTGATGCCAAAATTGAATTTGAACATGATTTATTTTCTGCAAGTGGTGAAAGGAAAATAATTGGAGACCCTAAAAAAGGAGTTTTTGAATACACCCTTAGTGGTTCACCGCCAGCAATTGAAACTCCGGAAGCATCATTTAGTTTACCATTACCACCTATTCCTTTAGGAGTTCCTGGATTATTTATGACGGCAAGCATTGATGGTTCTGCCAAAGCCTCTTTAAGCGGAAGTGCTTCGATAAAGATCACTCAAAAAGAAGGAAAATTTGATTTCGGGTCTGCACAAATATCTGGCAGTTTGGAAGCTAAAGCAGAGGGAAAATTAGGCATAAAAGGAGGCGTAACGGCTGGTGTTCCTGGTCTTATAGGAATAACGGTAGGTGCATATGGAGATTTAAAAGCTGAGCTTTCGGGTGTTTTAGAGTTAATGCCGACTAAAGAAGGTTTGAAGATGAATAGTGAAATCGCCGGAGAAGCCAGTGGTGAAGCAGGCGTATTTGCTGGAGGATCTTTATTGTTTGTTGTGATAGAAAAGAAAGTACCTGTGGTTGAAGGTAAACTTGGCTCGTTTAAAGGTAAAAAGGAAAATATGCCATTTAATATAGCGGGAATGAAACAGTTGGCGAATCTTACGAGTTACGATTTCACAAAGGACCCTGCAGATGAGGAAAAATCCAAAGCAGTTGCAGAAAAAAATGTGCATAAAAGCTGGCGGGAAAAACTTTTTGGATAATAAATTTATATATAAATTCACTGATAAAAAAACCACATTATGTTCAGATTTTCGAATGGGTTAAGAATGCACAGTGGTTTCGGCATTGATGAAAAAGGCTATTTCATTTTTGAAGGATTAGATCTTTCCATAAGAACAGGTGTTGATAGTTGGCATCTTGAAGATAAAAATAGTGATACAAGAATTTGGTGGCGTGACACGCCAGGTAAACTTTTAACATTCGAGAAGCCGCTTTCTGATCATTTCTTTATTGAATTAATAAAAAAGTTAGAGCAAATTGAACATTCTTCAATTCATCCCTCTTTAATTAATGGTTTATTTGGAGAAGCTGAAAGGTTATTCCCGGAAATTAACGACAGGTCGAAAGAGCTTTTTAAGGGTTTTGTGAATTATCTTAATTTTGAATTTGATTTGTTCTCCTTCATTAAGTCTCCTAAAAATTATTCCGCTTTTTGCGAGGATATCGGCCCTTGTATGATAGGTACCATAAACAATCAGCTCATACTTTCGCCCGAGATTCCTAAATTATATTCTGCGCCAACTATTTGGGCCAAATTAACGTGGTTGATCAACAATCATTTCTCAGGGCCCTATCCTTTGGACCCTCTAAGATTTAACGGTTTAAATGGCAGGAAATTCGATTGGGGTCATCTTAAAATTGAACCCGAATTTAAAAATGAACAGATCGAGGGCCTTGTTTATTTTTTTATTGCAAAGTTTATTATTATTCATGAGGCATGGGCTGATAACAAATCTCCTGAATCGCTGCGAATGCTTGTCGAGCTTATTCAATTCAAAAAAGAACGGCCATGGAGGTATCTTTATTAGAGGTGTTTTTCATCAATAAAATGGTGTAGCATTCACTATAACTATTTTCCAAAATTGTAGGTTTTTTTGAACAAGAAACAAACATTACCATTTACAAGAAATCTAGCTAGTCGTCCTTGAAAAAGTTAATTTCAAACCGTGATTATAAAACAAATTTTAAAAACAATTTTAAATATAAAGTTAATACCCTTCTGTTTTCCCTCTATTTATTCTAACTTATTCTGATTGGCTTGACGACATTTACATCACCCAAAAACTAGTTGATGTTTTTTATTTTAAAAATTTGGAAATTACGAGAGTAAAATCCCTCTCCAAATAATCATCTATCAATATTACATTTGAAGATAATTTCTTACAAAACTCAAGTATCTCATTTTTATTGTAGGCAACCAATCCCCCATTCTTCAAATCAGTTTTTTCCAGTAAATTAAATGCTAATGCCTTTTTACTTAAACTAAACAAATGTGCAATCATTTTAAAAATAAAATTTGGATCTGCATTACGATAACTTAATGCGCCCGATGCTAAAACGTAATCGTATTTGCCAAGATCAGCAGTCCAAAAATCGCCCAATAAAAATGAGGTATTGTTTTGATTTTTATACTTTTCTCCTGCCAATGTTATAAAATCTTTTATTTGATCTATCCCCGTGTATTCGCAATGAATATTATTAATTATTAAATACTCTAATAAATCTCCAGTTCCACAACCAATATCTAAAACTGAACAATCGTTAAGTTTGTTTGGTTCTATTAACATTTTAAACCTTAATAATTGCTCGTTTTTTTTTCTCCATCCAAGAGCCTGATGTGAATTAATACCAAATTTTTTAATGGAATCGTTGTGATATTTGATAATATGTGCTCTTGATAGCAAATCCAAATTATGCAGTTTTTCCTTCTTTTAAAAACTCACTTTTAATGCCGTCAATTAAATCCTCCTTTAAAACCTTTGCCGATTTTTTTTGTGCTGCACGTATTGAACAAAATTTTAAAACGTTTACAATGGCTCCCCCTGAAATAACATAATCTTTTGCAATCTGCTTTAAGTCAATCCCTTCTTCTAAATTTATTCGGCCATCAAATGCTTTTTGCCATAATATAAAACGTTCTTTATCAGTTGGCATTTGAAAATGAACCATACTTTGAAAACGACGAATAAAAGCATCGTCAATATTCCCTTTTAAATTTGATGATAAAATTACTGTGCCTGGATATTCTTCGGTTCGTTGTAATAAATAAGATACTTGTTGATTAGAATATCTATCTTGAGAAGAACCGCCTTCAGAACGCTTGCCGAATAAAGAATCTGCCTCATCAAAAAACAAAATCCAATCTTTATTTTCGGCCATGTCAAATACCCTAGCTAAGTTTTTCTCAGTCTCCCCTACCCACTTGCTAACCATCATTGATATATCAATTTTATAAACATCCTTGCCAGTTGATTTCCCAATTAACCCGGCAGTAAATGTTTTTCCTGTTCCTGGTGGACCGTAAAATAAAGCTCTGTAACCAGGCTTTATCTTATATTTCATTTCCCAGTCGTTCATAATCATATCATTGTGTTTAATCCAGGTATAAATATGATCTATTTGTTTTTTAATTTGGGAGTCTAATATCAAATCATTCCAATCGGCCTTAACATCGACTAATGATGCGGGAAATTTAGTGCTAAATGTGGGTTTATGTGTTCTGCCCAAAGTAAATAAATCTAAATAATCTTGGTCGAGCACTAAAGCCCCCGATAATTTTGGTTCGTTGTCTTTTGAGATATCAAGTCTTAGTATTTTTTTTCTATAAAACTTATGTGAAGAATCAAATATTTCAAAAAGTTTTATTCGAGAATTGATATTGTTACCGCCTAAAATAAAAGCTGCGGTTTCTCCTGTTGGTAAAAAACCACCAAAATTATCTCCTTTTAAACCACCAAATTCAGAAAAGCCCCTATCGAATGTTGCGTTTTTGGTGAAGAAAACATCGAGTAATTGAGGTCTTAAATGAGGTGCAAGTGAAAGGATAACAATTAATCGCTCCTCATAATTAAATTTAAGGGTTTTAACTGTATTTGCATACACAGAAAAATCAAAAGATAAATCAGGAGGCTTTATAGAGTCGATTTCATTATTTATATCTCCTTGTTTAAAATAAATAGCAAACCGACGAGAAATAACTACTTCTAACCAATCTAATTCATTGGCTAAGGATAAGGCGTTTAAGTCATAGCTTTCCATTCAACAAATATTAAATAATTATTCCAAGAATACTTAATTATTGAAATGCCCCAAGGTAATCTTAATAATAAAACATCAAAAGAACTTTTTCCAACAATTACGTTCCAATTCTCTTCAGTTTTAAACATTACGCCTTCCCGTTGTAAAAAAGTTCTTTGAAAATTTTCTACGGATGTATTATTCATTTCCTTCCATTGAGCGATAACAGAACTCAGAAGACTTCGCGTTTCGGCTTTTTCCTCTTCTGTTAACTTTATTTCCTCTTCTATAGGTTCATTTAATTCCATGCCACAAAGTAATTTATTCAACATTAGAGTATATTCTGGATTGTCTTCTGTAAATCCAACTAAATATTGACTTAAATAAATAGCTCTTATGCGTTTTTCAGGGGTTAAGAATTTCCCTTTCTCGGTATAATTTAAATTTGCAAATAATCTGCTTAGAAATGGCCATAATAAAACAAGCCCTGCGTTTGGAATATAAATTCTTTCATCAAGGTTTATTTCTAAAGGCTTTTTAAGTTTGATATTATTATTCTCGTTATCACTATTAACATTTGGAGAGGATTCTTTTTTAATCAACATTTCTAATATTGGTTCCTTTGAGCCCAATTTCGCTAATAATATAGAAACTAAGCTCTCTGAATCCGAACTAGTATTATTATTTAACGCTGTTTTTTGATTACTTATCAGAACATAATTATCAAGTTGTGTTTTACCATTTAAAAGATCCATTATATTTTTGGAAATATAATTTAAGTTTGAATCCGAAATTTCATTACTTATTTCATCTAGAATAGATTTTAACTCATCATTTTCTATTCCCGCATTTTTTAGTGAGATTAAAAATAATTTAAAATGTAATGGCAAATTTATTGCTAATTGATCGGTTGATAATAACCTCGTTAATAGTTGTAATGAATTTTTTTTTGCATCTGCAGTTACTGTTTTAAATTTGCTCAAAACCAAACTAATAACATTTATAAAACTTACATATGGAAGCACTATAATGTTTTCCGCTAATATATCTTCACTTAGAATTTGAAGCAATTCTTGTGCTATATATTGTGATTTATCTATCTGGCGTTTCTTTTCGAGTTCCAAAATAATTTTTATTATTTTAACTCGTGGCACATGTTTAAATAATTCAATGCTTTTTAGCCATGCATGTAATAATTGTTTAACTGAAATTTTATCCGATTTATTATACATGGCAAGCACATTATCAGATATTGAAATTTCCGAATTCAATTCATCAACTGTGATAATTTCTTCAAGTTTATTTAAGAAGGCTCGAACTTGCTTAGTTTCTTTATTTTTTATTTCATAAAATAGATTTAATTCCTTGCTTTTATTTGAGAATTCAATAAAGTATTCAGAATCCATTCCAAAATCATAGTCATCGAGTTGTTCTATTATTTTAGGATTAATTATCATTATAGAAGTAAGAACTATTTTTAAAAATTGATCCCTTATTTTAGAATCCTCATCAATTTGAAAATCAGAAACAATAAGGTTAATGTATTGCATTAACTTATCTTTATCATCAAGGTTATTAATAAAATTAGTAAGAAAATCTAAATGACCCCTTAATTCATTTTCTAATTTTATCTTCGATTCAATAGTATTAAAATCTATAGACGGTGCATTATCTAATTCTTTAATAATTTTACCAAATAATTCAGAATAGTGTAAAGCATATTTGGAAATCCTTTGCCTAAATAACTTATTTTCAGAAACAGAAAGTTCTCGTGTAATTTTTTCAAGTTCTTTAATATCTTTTATTGGAGACCACCATGGCAATTCAAGGTTTTTAAGAAAAAAAGTTAATATATCTGCAATTGCTTCTGGATTATAAAATGTATCCTGTTTTGTATTAATATCAGATTTATTTAAAATGCTAATCTCTCTAAACTCATCTTCTATAGGCTCTTTGGTGTGGGCAACAATATTATTTTGTTGCTTTATAAATGATAAAAGTGGTTTTTCATGTTCTATTTTTTTGTCTTCAAATACTTTTGATTTAGGTAATTCTGAATCTGTTCTATGATTGTTAGCTTGACCCAAATTTGATTGATTTATCAATTTTGGGTCTTCATTTATATTTTGTGATTTAAAAGTACTATCCCTTTTTATATTTGTTGCAGTTAGGGCTTTGATTTTATTGTCAATTAATGAACTCTTAAACTCTAATTTATTCTGCCAAAACTCCAAATTAGAAATGAAATTAGTTAGCTTCTCAGTTTTTACTAATCTTTTAAGATCAAAAGAAGATATTTTTCTTTCTACAATATCTTTAAGAATTTTCGCCAATTCTATATCATCCAAATCACTAATTTTTTTGGCAAATTCTGTAATCCAATGCAAACCATCGTTATTTAAAATTTCTTGGAGTTTACTAAAATCTGTTGAATCTTTTTGCAATTTAATGAAATCCAATACTAATAAATTTAGGTCTGAGGTAGTTGAATTTTCTTTTTCATTCGTGTTGTTGCCAAACCGATAAAAGGTCTCTTTAATATTTTCGATTAAATAATTAAAATCAATTTTACTTACACCCTCAACATATAATAATACTCTATCCCTTAATGCTTCATTACTAATTTTATTAAGCCATTCTTTAAAATTATTTTTATTGCTAAGTTTATTAATAACAATAGATAATTCTTGCATTCCTAGTTCATCATTGATATCTTTAAAAAAATTGAATAATTCAAATAAAAGTTCTCTCTCATATCGAATTTTATTAAAATATTTTATGCTCTCGTTAACATTCGAAGATGATGATTGATAATTAGTAATATTAAAAAAACTTTTTATAGCTTCATTACCTTGATCAATATTACTTAATTGATTTAAAACCGCTACTTCTAAAAAATCCAATACTAATAACTTTAGGTTTGAGTCCTTTAAATTTTCTTTTTCACTCGTGTTGTTACCAACCTGATAAAAGGTACGTTTAATGTTTTCGATTATATAATTAAACTCAATTTTATTTACATCCTCAACATATAATAATACTTTTTCCCTTAATGCTTTATTACTAATGTTATTAAGCCATTCTTTTAAATTATTTTTATTGCTAAGTTTATTAATAACAATAGATAATTCTTGCATTCCTTTTTCATCATTGATATCTTTAAAAAAATTGAATAATTCAAATAAAAGTTCACTTTCATATCGGATTTTATTAAAATCTTTTATGCTATCGTTGACGATTGTAAATGATGGTTGATAATTGTCGATATTTAAAATACTTTTTATAGCTTCATTTCCTTGATCAATCTTACTTAATTGATTTAAAACCGCTACTTCTAAAATATCTTTGTTTATAGATAAATTAATCGAAAATCTATTTAATAAACGCTTAAATAAATCAAGGGATAAAGTATTTCCTTTCCAAACATTTTCATTTATTAATACTATTCGCAAATTATCCGTTAAAATTTTCAAATTTTCAGGGTATAATTCACTTAATAGTCGTTTGAAATTATTGAGAATATCTATATTCTCTTCTTTTTTCAAAATTAAAAATATTAAATTTTGATTTATAATTCGCTCTAATTCAAAAATTCTAATTAATGCTTTATTTTTTTGCGATAAAATAATGCCAGATAATCTAGAGGAAAATAAATCAGAATTAAGAAGTCTATCCAAAATAAATTGCTTAAAGGCAAAGGGAGATGGGAATATGTTTAAATTAATATTTTCACCTTCTAAATATCTTAAAATAATTTCCTCATGCTTATCTGAAATAAATTCAATATAATTGTAACTATCATCATTAATTTCAATATTAAACTTAATTGATTCCTTTAAATTAACAAATTGATCCTCTCTCTCTTTATTATAAATTAAAATCGATTCCACTTCATCTTTGCTTATAGGATTTGGCAATTCTAATTCCTGGTGTTTTTTAAAAATTATAGAATATGCTTTCCATAAAGGAAGTGCTAAATTTTTAGCAACTTCAAGAATTAATAGATTAATTAGCTCATTAAAACCTAAGGAATAAAGATTTTTATCTCTCAAAATTTTATATGCAAATTGCTGAGTTGATAATTCAGTTGAAATAGTCAATCCCATTTCATTTTTAAAAAGTTTCAGAATGCCTTCTACGGTTTTAGTAAAAGTGTTTTTTATGCCAGGTAAAGATTTATCTGTAATTATTTTTACAATTGGCCAAGTTAAATTCAATAAAAATTTTGGGCTTTGATCAGTTTTTTTAAATAAATTAATTATAAAATCATTGAATTTATTAGGATACAATAATTGGTAGTTATTTATTAATGAAAGTAAACTTAAATTATTATCATTTAAATTAAAACTGCCGTAAACCCTAGCATAATTATAGCTCCACCAGGGCCATGTTTCATTTTCAAAAAAAAACTTTAATAAATCATTGAAATAGTTCTCACTTAAATTTAATTCATTTTCAACTATTTCCTTATTAGTAATGTTAGAATCATATTCAGAATTGGATGACAAGTTATTAAATTTAACGTCAGCTTTCTTGTTTAAAAACTTTATAGATTCCTCAAGAACTTTATTTAAGTTGTTATTTTTTTTGGCAATATTATCAAGAATAAAAATAGAAGTGAGTACCTTATTTTGCTGAGTAAAAAGAGAGTCCCTATTAATAAGTGTAATAAACTCGTTAGTTTCAATATCATTTTCATTTCTTATCTTAACATAATAATTAAAAATAGATTTTAAATGTTCATCGGACAATCCAATTAGGATTTCTAATAATAAATTTTGTTTATCCTTACCCAGTTTATAAACAGAATATATTTCGTCTGGGTATTTAATTATAAATTCTTTTAAATATTTAAAAAAATCAATTTCATTTATGCTAGTTAGGTTATTTTTGACTGAGGCGTTTAAAAGGTAGTATAAAATAATTTGTTTAATTTCAGTTTCAGATATTTTAGAAGATTTACTTTCTTCGACATTTAAATTTCTCTTTTCGTAAGATTCTAAGGCTTTTTCGATTATTTTTGAAATATCATCAGTGCTAGCGTTTTGAATATTACTTAACATAGTAATATCTGCAATGTTTTTAAATTCATTGCTTTTCTCAAAATAGCTCTTTATTAATTCTTTTATAGGTTTTATTTGGCCGGAATTTTTAATTAAATCAATTAAAGTTTGTTGTTTCAATTCCGTTGCGATCTTTAACGAAATTGAACTTTGGGATTTAAGAAGATTAAAAATAAAATTATTAAATCTATCTAATTCATTTTTAAAATTAGGAGCAACCAATGCTGATGAGAATCTAATTATATCTGTATATTCGTAATGATTTAAAAATCTAATAATAGACGTTTCGCCGCCTTTAGTTGAAAAAAAATTGCTTACCCTGACAATAAGATTATTATCATTCAATATACTTCCAGGCGGTAACTTATTAGCATACCATGGTAAATACCCGAACTCTAAAAAGTATAATAATACATCAATTTCATTGCGATCGATTTCCTTTTCTTGGGATTTATTCTGAGAACCCTCTAAATTATTTTTAGTAATGTCATAATTTGTAAGTTCTTTTTCAATAAAGGGAGTGATTTTAGAAATAAATTGAGCAACTAACAGCTCCTCATTAAATGGATTTACTAATACTCCAAGATCAACTTCTATTTGCGGAATTTTAATACTTATTTTACTAGAATCTTTTTTATAAAAGAGACTTTCGATTGCTTTAAAAAGTGCTGATTTGATTAAATTTGAAATTTCAATTTCGTCTTTTTTATAATTCTCTTGGTCAGTATTAGTAATTTCTATAATTAACTTCTGTATTTTAAGACCAGATGAAATCATTTTTAAGTTATTAAAGCTGCCAAAATTTTTTCTAAAGAATTTAATCTGAATTCAGAGTCATTTGAATTAAGAGAAGATTTATAATTATCCCAATCATTTTCAAAATCCTTCATTTTATCAAAATCAAACCATTTTATATTCACAACAATATGAGCAGGAAGTTCTTGAATAAAATAATCTTCTAGATACTTCTTAAATCCAACTTTTTGAAATTTGGAAGGCCAAGTAGGTATAATAATAGATACAATGAAGGAAAAAGGGTTAGAAATATTTATGTAAGAATTTTCGAATTTAGTATAAAAGCTAAATTGTTCTTTATTAATTACATTAGTAGATAAAAACAAGTTCAAATATTCGTTAGCTTCCTGAAAAGACGAATAATACTCTCTTGTAATAAGTTTGCCAAAATTGCATAAAAATTCTATTTTGAATTCCTTCATTGACGTTTCTATGACTCTATAATTTTCTTTTTGCTTACATAATTTTGAAAATTCTTTACTGAATTTTTTACATAGTTTGAGTGAGAAATTTCTTTCAGAGCTGAAAAATGTTTTTTGATTAAATAAAACATCGAAACCAAAACAATTTAAATCATCTTTAGGTTTTAATGTGATGTGGTCAATTAAAAGAAAATTCTCAGAATTAACATCTAATTCATTTATTTTTTCGAATGCCGCTTTAAGCAAATCATTTTCTTTATTATCCAAAAAAAATATCCTTGAAATTACTTCATGTGTATTGTCTAAAATTGAAACTTCATTATCACCAGAAACAACATAATTTTCTATTTCTGATCCAAGTTTAAGTAATTTATTTATAGGGTTTTTAGTTGAATATATCTCAAGTTCTAAATTATGTTCTGTATTAGATTTAGAAATTTTTTGATTTATTTCTGATATTTTTTGATTTCCAATACCTCTTATGTTTGCGTTCTTTTTTAACCAAGCCATTAAACCGGTTTCGTTTTCTATTAAAGAAGATTCCCCCATAGAATACTTTTCATAAGCCAATTTTGGAAAATTTCTTAACAAGTCTAATTTATATTTGATTGCTTCCTTAGCCTCCATTTCAGATAAAACCTCGAGATTTAATGTGTCTATTCCAAATCTTGCAAGTAAATGATCAAGAACTTTATTTCTTCTTTTAAAAAACTCTTCTTTTGTCTCGAAAGATTCATGAATTTCATTTTTTAATTTTTCACGATTGGTTTCTAAAAAATTTATCCACTCTCGTCTAATATTGATTTTATTATCAAAGTTATTATAGTTGATATAATAATTCTCAACAAACTGCTTATATAAAAACTCAACGCCAGGAATATCATCAATTAATTGCACAGCATAGCTACTTTCAATATCTTCTGTAGAGAATAGATATTTCACATGATTAAGTTGCGACAAGAAATTAGCCATTATTTGATCGTAAATCATTAAATAGCCTTTTAATTGTTTGATAGCAGCAAGTTTATTTGAATTTGATCCTGCAGCAGGTCCTTTATCGCCTATACCATAAGCTGAGGGAAAATCGTTCTGTATAGAATAATATTTGCTTAGGTTTTTTTCTACACCAATAATTTTTTTTAGTCTATTTCTTGTATGTGAAGAATGATAATTTAACTTCGTGTGATTCAACAATTCTATTGATTTAGCGCTGCTTTCAAAAACTATCATATTTTTATATCGGCATATAAATTTAGTTTTGGATGGGTCAATTCGTGGTACTTTTCCCTTACTAACTTTATATATCCAATTATAATCATTGTTATCGCTTCCAATAATCTTTAAATCCTTCACATAGGATATACCATTTAATTTCATTAACAAGCTTATAATATCCGAGGCGTAAATTTGTTTTCGTAGAAAATGATCATCAATATCTTGATCCAGAAGAAAACCATTTTTGAGAAGCGGGCCTGAAAAAATTGTATCCATTGGGATTTTTTTATCAATTAATTCATCAAGACTATTGAATTTTAACTCTGGCGAAAGATAATTCTGAATTTCTCGAAGTATAGAACTAAATATTTTTCTAGCATCTATCTCTTCTGTTAATTCAATATCAATATTCAAACCAATTAAATCAAATTTCAAAAATTCAATTTTATCAAAAATAATTCCGATTGGACGATTTGAATTTAAAATTTCAAAAACAATTTCTTTAATTCCTCTCTTTGTATCTTTATCGTCAAATTCAGGATGGATTTCTAATTTAATGTCAAATGAACCAGGAATCACGTTATTATTTGAAGATGGGATTATTTCACAATTTTTTATTCCTTCAATATCTAAAATTATTCCTTTAAAATCAATAGGAGATAGAGGCGATGTAGTTAATATTTCATGGGGAGGATAAAGCGAATTTTCTAACTTAAACTTTGCAGATGAATATAAAATATCATTAATATCAAACCCAGCTCTGTAAGATAAATCAGCCAAAGAGTAACATAAGGTTTCAAGAATAGTAATTCCAGGATCGTGTAAATTATAATCTGTCCAATTATTACCAGAAAGCGTTTGAAGTTTTTTTACTCCTTGTTCTTTTAATGCTATAAAATCGATTGAATGATCGGCAACAATATCCTTGATTATTACTGGCGACTCATTCATTTACTATTTTTTAGAATTTATTTGGCCATTATCCTTAACCTGAAGGTGAATTTTTTCAATAAGTTTATAAACATCCATAAAAGGTTGTTTTGCCAAAGCTTCAATAACTTTATTTATCTCATCAATATTTAATTGAAGCAATATATCTTTATCAGATTTCTTTAAAGCCATAAATTAGTATAATTTTGCAATATTATATTTAATCATTATTCCTTCGCCGTAATTGCTCTTAGTTCGAATCTGAAGTTGATAACTAAAATATGAACCAAACCATCTGACATCTAGCTTATTCCTTGACCAGCCATAATGTCCGCAAGTTTTTGAAATTTTACTCTTAGATTTTCCGTAAGTACTAACAGCAATTGCATGAAGAATAGAGTGGGCGCCTTTTTTACCAACTGAAGCTACAATTTCAAATGCCTGGTATTCGTTTAAGTCTGAAATTACATCATGCCATTCTCCATTTGCAGGAATCTCTCCAAATGAAAAATTGCCTATTCTTCCTTCCATACCAACCAATCCAGCAACTTCAAGTTTAGTACTTGGTTTGGTTGAACCAATACCTATATTCCCCCCTTTTTCAATAAAAAATCTGCTCCCACCATTAGGCTCACTAATATTTAAACCTTCATTGCCATCTTCAGTCTTTTGATTAATGATCCAAGTAGGATTAAGATCGTCGATATTATCAAAAAAGTTAAATAACTCTTTATTAGGGCCATCGGAAAGAATTTTTATACCTTCACCTTTAACTTTTATTATTCCATCATCAATTTTATTAACACATGAATCGATAAAATCATGAAAATCTTTTTCAGAAGGAATATTCCCTTTCAAAAAATAATTTTTTAAATTTGCTCGCGTCTTTTGTGCCATCCTATTATTTTAGGTAAAATGTAAAAGTATGTTTTTCTGCCGAAAAATCCTTAGCTTTTGATGGAAGTCTAAAACTTTTTTCTAATGCGTCAAATCCTAAACCTATATCTGCTCCTTCTATTGAAGATTGAATTAAAAAATCATTGCCAATCATCATATCATTAATTCCATGTTTATCTGAAGAAATCTTATCATTAAAAGACAAAAATTTATGATTTAAATCAGGAATAATTACTGATATTGGCGAGTTTGCAATTATTATTAAATCCTTATTATTGGCAGTATTGTGATTAATAATTTCATTATTTACAATATGAAATGCTGAGAAATTTGTCACAAAATCTACTGAATCATCAAGTTCAATTTCATTTAAAATAACTGATGAAGGGATTAATCCACCATAACTAATTATTTTGTCACTAGTCCAAGGATTTAAAAAAGTATTTATTCTATCATGTAATCGATTAAGTGAAGAATTTTCGTTATATCCACTCTTAAATTTAACATTAAACTTAATTCTGATTCTTTCATAAACAGGATTTACTATAGAAACATTCATGCCTGTTATTAATTTACTTTTCAGATAATCTTGCATGATAAACAAGTCCTGATTTGAGAAATAACGCTCAGTTTTATTAAGATTTTCTTTGTCGAAAGGTACTACTGATATTAAAACTGACCCAGGCTTAAAATTAAAATTTGAATCCATATGATTCAAACATTTTAAACTTTGAACATCATCAAATTCATTTAAAATAATTTGTTCAATATCTTTATTTGAAATTGCCCGCGAGCGATTTTGAATCCTTTCACTTACTCGTAATCTAAAATCACCATTCTTTTCAGGTAATTTACCATTAAAAGATTTATAAGGCTGCTCAATTTTATCGACCTGAACCATTTCATGTTTCATCGAATTAATTGTGTATTTTTCCACAAATTCTGAATCAGATTCAAGTGCTTTTTCTCTAATTATTAGAATTGGGTTTAAGTGCAAATTTTGAATATAAGGTCCAATGTTTTTTGATATTAAATCAAATCGTAACCAAATATTTTTTTTATCTATAGAATTGTTTATTTCGTTTATTTCTGGTAATTTTAGTTTAAATATTCCAGTGCTTTGTAATTTCCGGGTCGAATCAAACGTTATTTTCTCAGATGGCAATTCTATCCAAGTATCCTTTTCTAAATAAGAAATTTTATATTTAGGAACCCCTTTAGATGAATTATTTGCACTTTTATTTCCAATTTTAAATAATAACGAAATTTCTTTGTTATTTAATAATGGGTCTAGCCCAATTAAAAAAGAACCCTCATCAGGTATTACAGAAAGTAGAGTCCCAAAATCCTGGCTATTAATAGTTTCATGACCAAAAGGATTTATTCGCCTAAATTTTATTTTTTTGCCCCATTCCTCTATATTCATTTTAGATTTATACTCAAGGAATATAGATTTAATAGTTGGCGAATATGGCTCATTTATAGTTTCTGGCTCTGACTTAATTCTTACTGATTTGTACGCAGCTTTTTTTACTAAATCAACATATTGTTCATGACCAAAACCTACAAATGGATAACAAAATTCCATCTTTATAAATCCATCTGTTACAGCACTATTTAATTCGGTTAAAGGTCCAGATATTCTCGCTTCATTTGTTAAACCTAAAGAAATAATATCTAGTTCGTTTATTCTTCTTACAACTGAGATTTGGTCGAGGTCACTATTTGATTGAGACTGAATACCTGTAAACAAATCAACAACTTGTTTATTTTCTGATGGAATCCAATTTTTATCTTTTAAAAATGATAGCTTAGCTTTAAAAGAAGAATTATCTTCAATTCCATCGTAATTCTTATAATGACCTTTAAAACCCGTTGGATTTAATGGCAAATTAATCCATTCTAAATTTATAATTAATTCAGATAGAGGTTTTAAAAATAAATTTTTATGTCCAATATATAAAGATGCTCCTACTTTTGGTTGAGGCCCAAATGGCTCCATGGGCTTTTCATTAGATAAAGAACCATAATCATTACTTAAAATTAATTCCTTAACGCCAATTACAGCTATACTTAAATCAGCTTTCGAAAAATTAATGTCGCGGAAAAATTGGTATAAATTAGCTCCATTTTCATTTAACAAAAAAAGTAATGAAGATTCATTAATTTCTGAATTTTCTAATAAAGGAGTACAGGGTAATTCATGTTTACGAATTATAATATCAAATCGAAGTTTTAATATTTCATTTTCAGTACCACCATGAAAATAAACATTAATTGATTTATTTTCAATTTTTTGCCAGCCATTTATATTGCTATAAGAAATTGACCAACTATCTGCTATTAATTTATTGACTTTACTAATCTCGAAAGGAAAATATTTATTTTCAACATTTTGCTTAAACCTAAGCATTTCTAAATTGCTAATTGAAAAATCAAAAGTGATTCGTCTTTCGCCTTCTTCTAAAATTAAAAATTCGGACGAAATCTCAAAGCCAAAATTTGAAGCAGTATTATCTTTCAAATCAAATATAGATGTTTCAACCTCAGCCTCATTCATGAAAGAACCTATCCAACTTTGTTCTGAAACATTAAGTCCTATCACTTTTATGATGCTTCCTTCGTGAATTTCTGAGGCATAATCTAACACGAAGTCTTCGGGTTCATTTTTAAATTTACTTTTATAATTAAATCTTGTTCCTTTATTTAATTGAATTGTATTCGCTCCCTTTGTTAAATTAACTGTCAGATAAACAGAATCCGAAGTTCCATTATTTGGGGTTAAATTAAGGACTTCATTGAAATAGTAATTCAAGTGTCTTTCAGTAATATTATTTAGTTTTTGTTGGGCATTTTGATATAAATCATAAAAAGCAATAAACAAAGCAATATGAGGTTTTACATTCCCTGAATGCAACACCTCTCTATTTAGAAAATTACTTGCCTCAAGTTTTAGTGCTTCAGCATGCTGAATTATTCTTGGTAAACCTCTACTTAACAGCCTAAATAAATCAACTAACCAATCTTTGTCATCTTCAGCTACAATATTTTTCTCCTGCCTTTTCCAATAGTAATTAAAAGAATTTTCAAAATTTCTCACACGTGGATTTATCCAACCATTTTTTTGATTGAGTATTTTTGAAGCAGTTGAAACAACGGCGAAAAAACGCGAATACTTGTTCGCTATTTGCTTAATTAATAAATTATAAAAATCAGTGTATTCACTTAAATTAATAATAGACTGCTCTAACTCTAAAAAAATCTGGGATGAAAGCTCTATTATATCTTGCAAGACAATAACTTTTGTCTCAAAAGATTTTGCTTTATCATATTGCTGTAACAAAACGGTAGTTTTATATAGCCAATTATCCGTTTCTAAAGACTGTAAAAAAAACAAAGAAATAGTTGAATCATTTCTATAAAAAACTGCCCAATCTCCGTCGGGTCGGTTATTTTCATTAAAATAAGAAATTGATTTGCCATAATTCAAAGCGAAATAAGAAAAATCTTGTAAAGTTTTATCATCAATTTTAAAATAAGTTGGCAGCAATTTCTTTCTTAGTCTAGAAGTCCGACTAACCCATTTCTTATCTGATTTGATATTTCTATCCGAACAAAAATTCATCTTATTTATTATAATTCTGTTCCTTCTCTCAAGTAATAGGGATATACCATATTATATCTACTATTATCTGTTTTAATTGAATATTGAATTGATATGTAAACCACCCCATCTTCTGGAGATAAATTAAAAACAGCAGAATTAAAAATAATTCTTCTTTCAAAATTAATAATTGATTCTTTAATTCTATTTGTTAGTAATGTTGACAATGAATTTGTTAAAGACTCGAAAAGTAATGGTGTTAAATCACATCCATATTCAGGATGATAAATCCTTTCACCTGGCAGAGTTGAAAGAAGAATTTCAAGACTTTCAATTATATCACTATTACCTTCTCTAATTTCAACCCCCTTGGATGTTTTGTTAAACTTAGGAGGGAACGACCATCCCTGGCCTACAAATTGAAACTTACTACTATTTGAATCTAAACTCATTATCCTCCTATCATTACTGTTGGAATACCTAAAACAATAGTGCCTCCATGCGCAGTAGTATCTCCCATTCTGGCAGCAGGCTTTCCTCCAAACATTACAGTTGAAGATCCCTTAACGATTGAATCTGGCGGACCAACACAAACACAATTGTCTCCCAAAACTGCTGCTGGCAATTTTCCAATCAATACAGTAGGACTTCCAGGACCAACAATAGGCCCCCCAACATGTGGAATTGGCCCTGTGAACATAGGACAAGTGTGCATATCTGTAATTCTTGCTGCTGGTGCGCCCATTTTTTTTAATTAATCATTACCATTGCTCCCTTTATAGTTGTTTGACCAGATGCTGAAACTTCAGCAGTTGCTGTTCCCTTAGCTGTAAACCCAACCTGCGCTGTGCTGTTTATATTCATTCCTTTCATTACTAAATCGGCTTTGGAACTAATATTCAGAGCTCCAGTTGAATCTAAGGTAATGCCACCTTTTGCTTTAATAATAATATCTTTAGCACTCTGAAAGTTTATACCATCAGAAGTCATTTTTATTGAATTACTATTCAGATCAACAATTTCGATAGATTTACCATCGTCATTTAAAATTATACTATTAGCACCTGGAGTTTTAATCGTTATTGATTTAGCATCGTCATTTAAAATTATACTATTAGCACCTGGTGTTTTAATCGTAATAATTTTTTTAATATCATCTAATTCTATCCTCAAATTTTTTTTAGTTATAATCGCTTTAATATCTTTATCAGAGTTAGGTCTCAAGATAACCGGAGCCTTAGCTTTACTGCACATCGAGCCTAAAATTATAGGATTTCTTGGGTCGTCGTTCAAAAAACCAACTAATACTTCATCGTCTACCTCCGGCCAGAAAAAATTACCGCTTGCATTTCCTACATATTCGAATAACATTCTAGCCCAAAAAACCTCAGTTGTTTTAAACATAGGCAGCTTAATCTTAACCCTGTGTTGGCCGGCAGGGTCATCAGCATAAGCTAATACTTTCCCTATTTGTAATCCACTTACGCCAGGGAGCAAACCAGCAGCAGGAGGCGCGCTTATACTATAATTTTCGTGATGCCAACTAGCGTCTATACCAAAATTCACAATAGTAAACCATCCGCCTGCAGTAAATTGTTGTTTTACTCCTGTTGCAACAATATTTCCCGAAAACTTTGTTCCCAAACCTTTTAATTCAATTATATCGCCTAAATTAATACTATTATCTCCCTTAACTTTAAATGTACCTTTTACTTTACTGTGAGCTGATTTCTCAATTATTGACTTACTCCATCCGTCTATTTCAGCTTTTACCAGAGAGCCTCCATGGAAAAGTTCAAGAGTTGTTGGCGAAGTAATAGTTTTTAAGTCGTCGAATTTAATCCCTGTTTTTTCTAATTGCTTAAAAGTTGAAGACGTTGCCTTGGCAGATTTCAAAACTTCTTGTGTATCTTCTTTCCATGTGGAAACTTCGGCTTCTTTTATTTGAGATGTAGCATTTGATTCTATATCAAAATCAAGAAGATTATTTCCGAATGAATAGCTACTCACAGCTGTTCCTGTTGATAATGGATTATCGATGGATATTTTTCCATAATCGCTGTCAGGTTTCTTAATTAATATCATTTTCCCATTTACTTCGGCCCTACTTAAAACAAAATCCCAATCTGAAGAATAAAACTGGGTAATTGAATTTTGAGCAATATAAGGCGTACCCTTCATTTCAAGCCTGCTATTTAAAGAATAATCGGTAAAAATAGTTGTAAAATTTGCATCTTCTGCCACTGCAGCTGAGCCGTCTCCAAAAACTCTATTCTTCTTCGCAACAGTCATTTTAAAAATAGGATCCTTGCACTCAATATAAGTATAGGTTTTATTTGCCATAAGTTTTACAGAGTGTTTAACTATTACACCTTTAAATACTTTCACATTAATACCTTGATAACCCATTTCAATAGTAACAATTGCACCCGGCTCTATATCTTGTGAAGAACTTAAAATAAAATTTTCTTTAGACGGATCCCCATCTATAAAATTTATTATGGCATATGGGATTTTATTTGCTTTATAACTAACATTAATTGATGAAATGCGCTCTGCACTGGTTGGCTCAAAACTTTTTGATCCAATAGTTATTTTATATGATTCATAACCCGCCTTATCAGTTTCAGTCATTTTAACATTATTGGAGTGGAGGGAAATAAAGTTTAGATCCTGATTCAATTCCTCTAAAAGAAGTTAAATTGTTTGCTCTAGCAACATCGGTAACATATATCGGGGATCCATATATTTTTTTTACAATATTTGAAATATGATCCCCCTCTTTGACTGTAATTAAATGGGTGATATCCGGAGACTGCACATCTGCAGCATCGGGTTCTTCAAGAAACTGCAAATTAACTTCTGCAGTTAATGGTTCACCGGTTATATCAAAATCTATATAATCTACCTTAAAACTAGTGCAATTACCCAAAAATTCTATCGATCCAAATTTTACTTTTAATTGTGCACTTTTGTGTTCACTGGGAACAATATCCAACAAATGTTTTTTTAATTCTTCTATTTTATCTACGACTTTATCATAGGATGCTATTCCTGAAGACATTAAAGGCGCAATACTAAGATCGGTTTCATCATAAAACAAACTAAAGCTCCAATTTCCAAAACCAGGTATAATTGTTGGTGACTTTGATTTTTTATTTTCAGGGGTAGTAATAGTCATATCATCAGTTTCCTGATGGATGATTTTAGGCTTCGTATCATAACTTAACTTATTTGGATTATGTTTAGCATCCAGAGATTCATTATCATTAGTTCTTGTGAAACTTATTTTTTTATATTGTAGAAACCCCATAATAAATTTTAAACTTATCTTTCGCCTTGCTTTTTAGATGCTTCACTAATTATTTCAATACAATTATCTATTATTTGAGATTTATATAGTTCAAGTTGTCTTTTAATTTCTATCTGAATTTCTTGTGAAGACAAATTATTATTTTGTGTACTTCTGTCCAAAATAGTTTTTATAACCAATTCTTTGATTTCTACAGGCATAGTAAAATTTAAGTCAATTGAGTGTAATAATCGTATTTAAATGTTATTTTTTCAGAAAGTATTGCCTCTGAACCAGTTGCTTGTGAATCGATATTCATCGTCTCCCACTTAACCGGATAAGCATTAAAAAAGGTGTAGCAAAAAACTGGAGATCCTTTTTCATCAAGGATACTGACTACTATAGGGATTTTGGCTTTTCTTCTTGCCATACATTGTGCACTTATCCAATTTATTAACTCAGAACTATTAGAACTAGCCCTTTCCATTACAAGCTCACCGTAATCTATCGACTTAATTACATTTACTTTATTAGTAGCTGATGAACCTACTGATTTAATTTCTTCATTAATAGACATCGTAATACCACTAATTTTGCTAAACCCATTATCTGTAATAAAAAAACCATCAATTCCAAAATCAACTCTAAATCGAAATCCAAGAATTGGTGACCCCATAATAAGATATTAGATTAAATTAAAAATAAATGAAAATTTTAAATAGTCAAAAACTATTCAATAGTACAACCTTCACAAACTATATCTATCTGCTCAATTGCAACTTCGCTTCCGTCAGATTTCATATTAGGACTCGTTATCTTTTTTGGCCAAGCATTTAATAATTTCCATGTCATTACTGGAGCGTGAGCCTCATCTAACAGGCTAATTGTCACATCTTTTCTTTCAGGAATATTCATTGAAACTGCATTAAACCATGTGTAAAATTGTTTATCATCTTTAAATACTCCCTTCTTAATAGAAACATCGTTAGCTTTTTTCAACCCTGACATTTTTTGTTTAGAAAATACCTGACTATTTCCGTCTCGATACTCAATTACATCTAGTTCAATATTTAAACCATCAACTGCAGAACAATTGATAATAGTTCCCCCCAAATCCACTGAAAAGTGAAAGGAGGGTTGAGGATAAGCTAGTTCAGCCATATAATTTTATTTTTATTTATTATTATTAATTAAATATTAAGATTCTTGTAATTTATGAGAAAATTTTAAAATTATAAATTCTGCTGGCCTAACTGCAGCCATTCCAATCTCAATATTCATTCTTCCTTCAAGAATATCAATTGCTGACATCGTAGTACCTAGGCCTATTTTTACAAAGAATGCCCCATCAGGAGTTGCGCCTGCTAATGCCCCAGCTTGCCATAAATTAGTCAAGAAATTTTCTATCATCGCTTTAACGCGAATCCAGGTAGTTGCATCATTAGGTTCAAATACAGCCCAATTAGTGCTTAACCTAACTGATTTCTCAACCATATTAAAAAAACGTCGAACTGAAATATATCTCCACTCGTTATCATTTCCTGCTAAAGTCCTAGCTCCCCATACTAATGTACCTTTTCCAGTAAATGCTCTAATTGCATTAACTGATTTGCCTGCGTTTACATCAACATTTAAGTCTTCTTGTTGATCATTATCAATTTTCAGCCATGGAGCAGAAACGGCTGTTAAGCTAACGTTTGCAGGTGCTTTCCAGACACCTCGATTACCATCTACTTGTGCATAAATGCCAGCCATTGCGCCACTTGGAGGCAATAACGATGCTTTTTTCTGAACTTCATTAACTATACTTTTATATAATACATTAGTATCATAAACGGACTTGTCATAATTATCTTTAATTGACCGAGTATCAGAGCGAATAGAAATTAGTATGTCTAACATCGATTCATAAATTGACTTTAAAGCACCTTTTCCTTTATTTACTAAGTCAACATCCTTAAGATCCTTGAATGCAGATCCAGGTTCTACGCCCTGCAAATCAAATTCTAAAAAATCTTTCTTTGGGTCTATAACTTTTAAATCAGCATCATTACTAATTGCTGTTAATGCTCTAGCAACTGAAGCTATTGCAGAGCTATATGTTAATTTTTGAGATAACTCATTATCTATTAAAATGTTTGATAAACCCTTAGTTTTTAAATCAAAAATACTTTTTATTAAAGACTTAATAGTATTAGCATAATAAACTAATTCTTCTTTTTTTCCTCGGATTTTCTCTTCTATTTTGAAAAATGTATCATTTAATGATTTATTATTTGCTAATGGATCTAAAACGAAATTACTTATTGTCTTTAAATCAGCAATAGCTTGTTTCACATTCTTGATTGCGGAAGGGTCATCTACTAAGTCTTCAATATTTATATCTTTACCATCTTTATCTTTTAAATTTATATGCTCAAAACCAAAATTATTAGACAAAGTTGTTTGAATCCAAGGATAATATGTTGCACCATATTTCAAATTATTAACTCCAATACCATTTCTAAAATCAAGAATGACATCTTCATTAGATCGATCTATAAAACCATTAAACACATCAAGAACAGCAACTCGATCTTGTAATTTATTACATTGCATCAACATCGCTTGTTGGATTGTGTAAGCCTGATCCTTTTTCTTTAAAAGCATTGCATCAGCGCATAGCAAAATCGTTGGATGATCTTCTTTTTCAAGTGCAGATAATCCCCCTAATAATTTATCCATTATGACATCATCAGAATAAGTTCCAACTGCAACGATGTAACATTGACCGCCTCCATTAGCAAAAAACATTCTAACACTATCATATAAATAAAATCTTTTTTCAAAATCAATAGTTCCTACACTAGAATCAGCATTTAATGAAACATTTATTTTGCCAAAATCAGCTGCATATCCGAACATGATATGATAATCTAACAAAGAAGTAATGTGGGTAGGCACATTAATAATACTTTTACCATTCCTTATTGCTTTTTCAGAATATCCAATAAAAGCAGGAACAGCTGTAGGAACTTGGCCTACGGAAGGGGGTAATGTAGAAATCTCTTCAACATACACGCCTGGAGTTTTGTAATTTGCCATATTTTTGTTATTTTATTTTTTCTAAATTTAGAATTTTTTAAAGTTAGTTGAGTGATGAGAATTAAAAAATTCAAAAAACAACATTTTCTAACAAATTACCAACTATTTAAAAAAATTGTTAATAACTGATTGCTACTGTTCTCAAATTTAAAATCAAACCCTCTCATAAATTTTTATATAGTAACGTATGCCTCTAATACTAAAGATTTATCGTTCTCATCAAAAAACCGCGCGTTTTGAATTTCCGGTATTGGCAAATATTTTTTTACTACTGTATCGTTTTCATAAACGGATATTATTGAACTTAATGTTTGAGATAATTTAACAGGTAGGGTAGAAACAAAAATAAATTTATTATTTTCTTTTGATGGAAATTCTTCGAAAAATATGATTTCATTCTCATCAACGAGTTTTATGTTTTTTGCAGAATGATACTTTTTTAAAATATGATATCTAAATTTATAACTTCCTGATGGAATATTAATTGTGCAAATTTTATTCTCGTCATGAGCTTTTAATGTATAAATTAAAATAATATCGAAATTTAAATTCGAATCGTATTTTAAGATTTTGTTTTTATTTAATTCATAAACTCCATTATCTAAAAGATTAAATTTGTTTTGATTGTCAATTTCAGAATCGAAAACAACTATTTTATCACTATTTATAACTACTTGAGAGATCGAAAAATCAACTTCAGAGGATGAATATATTAAAGGAAGTATATTTCTTATATCTATGTTTACAATTTCACTTTGTCCGGCTTCAATAATAATTCTTTCTTTTCGAAGATTATAATTAAAACCAGATCTTATTTGAAAATAAGGGTCATTAAGTTTGATTCCGAAAAACATAATAAACTCATCGAAAGAAATTGTAACCTCATTTGTTTCATCAGATGCTTCTTGTAATAAAAAAAAACCTTCTTTTTTTTGTTTTAGTATTATCCGGTGATTCTTTAAAAAAAGCAAAGTTTGTGGCAAAGGAAAAAGTGTCACTGAAGAATAGATACCTCCAACAAAGAACTCATGATTAATATTAATATGAGCAAGAATTTTATAATACTTACCCATTTTTTTTATCCATATAATTTCCATCAAGACCAGAAATCTCGGTTGAAGTAGGCATTAAAGAACCCTCGTCTACTTTTATTACTCTTACTCGATATAATATTGAAGGCAAATATTTACCACCAATTGTACTCCATAAATTACTCTGTTCTTGAATACTTAGATTAAAAATCTCAAAACTTAATTTTTCCATGCCGCTTTCTAAACCCGAAGTGTTTTGTTCGATAAAGACAGGTTTACTTTGGAAAAATGCAATTACAGCGGAAATAAATTTTAGCGCGTCTATATTTAACTTTTCATTAAACGAAGCTGAAAATAAAAGGAACAAATTTATTGCGATTGGTTTTACGCCTCCTGGAGAAATTGGAACTGAAGTTTTATATGCCCCCAATTTTTCTTCCTGAATCAAAACTAATGATAATATAATTTTATTTTCTTCTTTTACCGCTATCGAACCGTCTTGATTTATAATATTGGATATTACAACTCGTTCATCAATAATCCCAAATTTTAATTTAAAAAATTCATTTAACTCTTTCGCAACAGTTTGTAATACAACGTCTATCATAACTTAACTAATTTTAAGGCCCAAATTGTTAGTCTTACTATGTACACCCCAAAAAAACAAATGGCGCTTAAAAAATAAATAAAGTTAGATTGACTCATAAAAAATAAATTTATTAATTCATTTTTTACATCCAAAAGTAAAAAAGAAAAAAGTTCGTAAAACAAAAAACCTAAAATAAATCCAATGGCAACAGATACAAAAAACCATAAAAATTCTCTGGCTATCACAACCGGATTAAACGCCCCTTTCTTCGGACTTAGAATTCCACTTATAGCTTTATTTTGAGCACCGAAAGCTGTTTGAGTAGTTCTATTAAGCAAATCTGACTCTGTTTTTCTCTCAAGTTTTCTAAATAAATCATCGACTATCATTTATACAATTTATTCAAAATTATTATTTTGTAATAAATATATAACAAGTATTTATTAACAAATTGGTTGAAAAACATGATGGTATATTTGATGTTAATTGGCTCCTTAGTTCAATTGGATAGAATGTCAGATTCCGGTTCTGACGGTTGGGGGTTCGAATCCCTTCGGAGTCACAAATAAAAATTATCAATCCTCAGTTTTACTGGGGGTTTATTTATTTTTAAAATATCGGGTACAACATTTTTCTATTAAATTATTAAGATTAATCAGATATGTAATAACAAAGCTTGTTATTATCTAAATAAACTATAAATTAGATATCCGAAACAAAGCATCGCCAAGCTTTCAAAAATTGGGTGTATTTGCGAAGGTTTGTGTCGAATATATACAAGTTATAGGTAAGTTATCTTACTGGGGCTTAAATAAAAACATGTCATTTGATTATTTATAAAAAATGATTAAATTCACTAAAATAAATATTAGCCAATTTATGGCGGTTATTAT
>Ga0114966_10000450_pt1 | contig 39757 bp, 63 predicted proteins | sample M_130207_XF_Meta_FD_87029 | JGI IMG/M metagenome (GOLD analysis project Ga0114966, IMG submission 87029) | Freshwater microbial communities from Lake Montjoie, Canada to study carbon cycling - M_130207_XF_MetaG | ecosystem: Environmental > Aquatic > Freshwater > Lake | place: Lake Montjoie... | reverse complement strand
CGGACAGAGTACTACTTTAACCACGCACATTACTTTAGTGATAGTGCTTTTAACAATGATCGAAAGACAGGAAAACTAATATGGCAAGAATATCACAATGGGGAGTAGCGGTTGATGTTGACGTTGATGTTGACGTTGATGATTTTTATGGTGAATGTTCTACAGGAGAAAAAAAACAACTAGTAAAGTATCTAGCAGAAGATGGTTTTGTACCCGGTTATTCACCGGAAGTAGGAGAACAAAACCTCCAGGATATAACCTACAAGAATGCGTTAGATAAGTTACATACTAAAAGAATTTATCTTACATTAGAAGAAGAACAATTTATAATTAATTTATCAAACAAATATTAATATGGAAACACGTAATTTAATCCCGGGTACAAGTAACGCAGTACTAACAACAACATCAGGAACAGCAACATATTATGCTCCTAATCCCTCGCTTTTAGCTGGGACAATTTCACAATCATTTAATTTAACACCACAAAATCAAATTATGCAAAACAAAGTAGCAGTTTTCAAAGTAACAAGAGACGAAGACCAAAAAATCGTTAAGACCGAATTTCTAAAAGAAATGTGGGTTGAAACTAAAAATGGACAATCAGTAGATTTTCAAGTAGCTAGAGATAAAGATTTAGCTGAGTATGAAATGTCTGATTTATCTATTAAAACAATCTATTCAGTAGGATTCTAATGAGAAAACAAGTGTATTATGGACTATAAAAAACACTATGATGCACTTGTTACGAAAGGGCAAAACCGTGAATTAGGATTAGAAACCTATACAGAAGTTCACCACATTGTTCCCCGATCAGAAGGAGGAACAAATGAGAAAAGTAACTTAGTAAAGTTAACAGCAAGAGAGCATTTTATAGCTCACTGGCTTCTGTATAGGGACAATCCTTCTTTGAAATCTAGGGCTTTCGCTTTTGTTGCAATGTCAAGTAAGAGTAAGTTGGGAGTTAAAATAACTTCACGAATTTATGAAGAATTAAAAGTTGCTGCATCTAAAGCTCACAGAGAAAAAATGACAGGAACATCCAGGTTAGAATCAACAAAGCAAAAAATATCAGAATATAGAACAGGAAAAAAACATTCTGAAGAGTCAAAAAAGAAAATGGAACATAGCCATAAAGGACTAAAACACTCTGTAGAATCAAAAATAAAAATGTCAGAGCAGAATAAAAAAGCTTACAAAAATGGAGCAAGAACACCTTGTGTTCGAGATGAAATTTATCGGCAGAAAATGTCAGAAAGTTTAAAACAGTTTTGGAAACAACGAAAAAATTTATTATAATTAAGTATGTACGAAAATAAAAATAAACAAGGAGTCCTCAGTCTCAGCGGAGGTATGGATTCATCAACACTCCTGCTGCGTTTACTAGCAGATGGCTACGAAGTTACAGCATTATCTTTTGACTACGGTCAAAAACATTCAGTAGAACTTGAAAGAGCAGAATCTTTAGTTCGATATTTAAATAAACAGTTACCTGCTTTAGGTTACCCGGTAATTAAATACCAGGTAATTAAACTTGATGGCTTAAGTCAATTACTTAATTCGGCTCTAGTTACAGGCGGTGAGGATGTTCCGGAAGGACATTACGCTGAAGAGAATCAAAAAGCAACTGTTGTACCTAATAGGAATAAAATCTTTAGTTCAATCATTCAGGCAGTTGCATTATCGGTAGCTGTTAAGAATAATACAAAAGCAATTATTGCACTAGGTATTCATGCTGGGGACTTCGGAGTATATCCAGACTGCAGACAGGAGTTTAGAGATGCAGATGAACTTGCATTTAAGCTTGGGAATTGGGATTCAGAAAAAGTGAATTACCACACTCCGTATCTACATACAGATAAATTTGGTATATTAGAAGATGGGGTAAAATGTTGCGATATTTTACATATTGACTTTGATGAAGTCTATAAGAAAACAAACACATCCTATAAACCATACCCATCAGGAAATTCAGACTATAAATCCGCTTCATCTATAGAGAGACTAGAGGCTTTTATAAAACTAGGACGCCCCGACCCGGTACAGTATGAAGATGAAACAGGACCAGTCACCTGGGAAGTTGCAAAGAGACATGCTGAAGAAGTTTTAAATAAATAAAAATACAGTAGTGCCTAATAGAAAGGTAGTTCCGAACTATTTATAATAAAGAAGAACTACCTTATGTACTACTACATTTATAAAACCACAAATTTACAAAACAGCAAATACTATATTGGTAAGCACAAAGGATGTTTTGACGATGAGTATCTCGGCTCAGGTAAATTATTGAAGCAAGCAATTAAAAAATACGGAAAAGAAAACTTTAAAAAAGAAATGCTTCTATATTGCTTAACCGAGCAAGAATTAAATTACTGGGAGCGACGCATCGTTAACATACATAAACAAAATTTAAATTGTTACAACTTAGCACCAGGCGGTGAAGGCGGCCACGTAACTAAGTATTTTTCTCCAGAACGAAAAGAAGAAATTAGTAAAAGAAGAAGCAGTAGCTATAAAGCTTATCTTAAAGATAATCCGGAGGAGGTTAAAGTTTGGAGGAGTAGGCAGAAAGAAACGTTGCATAAGAATATAGAAACTTTGAAAGCAAATATAAAAGCAACTTTAAATGCACGTACAAGAGAAGAAAAAAAAGCACAGCATGATAAAATAACTTTAGCTAAACTACAACATGGTTATTACAATATTTTTCAACTTATTGATCCTGCTGGAGTAGTAGTAGCTCAAACAGTCGGAGCTGAAAAATTAGCAGAACAGTACGAAGTAACTTCTAATGGAGTTAGAGTAGCAGCTAACAGAAAAAAACCTTTTAGCAGAGGACCTTTGAAAAATTACACAGTAAGAAAAATATGAGACAAATAAAAATTGACCCTGAAAAAGTAATTAAAGTAGAACTAAACATGATAAAAAAAATTAAAAACTTAACAGCAGGATCTATAAACCAACCAGATCCAAAATTACATCAAACAATCAGCTTCTTAAAGTCAGCTATCAGGTTAACTGGCTACGGAGCTCTGCTCTACAGCATAAGCCTTGGAGTCTTTATTTTAATTATATCTGAACTAGTAGGTATTATAGAGGAATTAGTATAAAGAAAATGGCACAATCCTACTTAAATTACAAACAAAACCTGAACGAATCAGAACAGAAACTTCTAGAAATCGGACAACTTGTACCTCCTTACCAGGAGGCTTTTGACTTTGAAGATCGCGGGCATATGTTCATAACAATCTTTAAAGATAATAAAGGAAATACTATTGATGTTAGGTTCCACAGGTTTAAACAAGGCTCTAACAGCTTTGAAGTGGAGTTTGTAATAAACGGTTTCAGTTCACAGGCTTTTAAAACAGACACAAAGCACTTCTTTAAAATAATCTCCACTGTTGTTCATGCTGTAAATCAGTTCATAAAAGAACATCAACCTGATCAGTTACATATTGAAGGGTTTGACAAACCGGGGAAAGAAGGGCAAAAAGATAAAGTCTGGTTACAATATGCTAAAGTCAACATACAGGCAGATAATTATACTTTAGGAATATCACCTACAGGTTTTGGATTACAAAAAAACATAAAATAAAAATGAAAAAAATATTATACTTTTCGGCTGCGTGGTGCTCTCCTTGCAAGCAATTTGCACCGATAATGGAACAGATCGGACAGACGGTTCCGGTAGAGAAAATAAATGTGGATGAGCAATCAGACCTGGCAGCAACTTACGGAATTAGAAACGTTCCTACAATCCTAATCTTAAAGGATGGTCAAGTGGCTCAGAAGTTTGTTGGCGTTCAACCACCGAACTTAATTTTAGAATCTTATAACAGAGCATAAGAGTTGCTTTTAATAAATAAAATTCGTATATTTAGCTATGGGAAAGTATCAATCAACAAAAGTATTTGACGGATTCAGTTGTGTATTTCGTCAATGGAGAGCAGATGGAACTCACTGCAAATACATTCACGGGTACGGAGTATCTTTTAGAGTATGGTTTGAAGGAGATTTAGATCAAAGAAACTGGGTATGGGACTTTGGTGGAATGAAAAGAGCTAAAGGAACTATCGATGGAATGAATCCTAAAGCCTGGATGGATCATATGTTCGATCATACTATGATTATTGCCGAAGATGATCCGTTTATTGAATCATTTAAGTTAATGGGTCAAGCAGGAGCAGCTCAGGTTAGAATCTTACCGGCAGTAGGAGCAGAGAAGTTTGCAGAGTATGTTTATAATAAGCTTCAGGAGTTTGTTAATCAAGAGACTGAAGGCAGAGTAAAAATAGCCAGAGTTGAATTTATGGAGAATGGAAAGAACTCAGCAATATACGAAGGATAATTATGACAACAGAAAAGAAAAAACCGGGACGTATTTTAGATTACAACAAAAAATTACCCATCATCGAACTTTATACTTGCATCCAGTCTGAAGGTTCAAGGCAGGGAAGACCTACCGTTGCTATCAGAACAACCGGATGTACTCACAGATGTTGGTTTGGTGAAGGTGGATGGTGTGATAGTTGGTACAGCAGTATACACCCTGAGAAAGGGCATATCACGTTCAACGACATTATTAAGATCTACGATGAGAATCCTAGCATTACTGAAATGATGTTAACAGGAGGAAGTCCAACAATGCAGCCTGATCTCTGTAACGAATTAACTCACTTTGCTAACGAAAGAGGTATATTTATAACTATTGAAACAGAAGGCAGCCATTTTATTGAGACAGATTACCCATTTGGGTTGGTATCTCTTAGCCCTAAGTTTAGTAACTCTGTACCTAAAATTGACGTCACTACACCAATGGGTAAACTCGTTGATCAGAAGATGATTGATCAGCATAACAAACTACGTCTAAATCATCAGGCAATTGAGCAGACCCTTGCATACCATGCAGATTACCATTATAAACCAGTCTATGATGGTACAGAAGAAACAATTGTTGAGATTGAGGAATTCAGAGTAAGGCACAACATTCCTAAAAATAAAACTTGGTTAATGCCTGCCGGTGATAACAGAGAAGAATTAATTAAGCAATATCCAATTAGTTTAGAAAAAGCATTTGAGATGGGTTACAATTGGACTGGCCGTGATCACATAATTTCTTACGATATCCGCCGCGCAGTATAATGGACTATAGCACTCGACTTCTATACAAGGATAAAATGCATCCGGAAATTTTCAATTCAAATATTCCATTCGAGCAAAAAACCTGGTTACAGAATCATTTAGATTCAAAACACAAAGGGGACTTTAAAGCATTACTCCACGATATGATGGAGTATGCAATCTTACCTGAAGTAGAGGATTACGAGAATGCTGCTGAAATTAGAGATTACTTAAAAAAAATCAATGGATTTACTTTCAACCCACCACCTTCTAAGTTACGGTACTAAACGTGCAGTTTAATTAAACTTATAGGAGTAAAAAGACCAGGGTAATGAATATTTATCTATGTGGAAATAGAACCTATACATGAGTATAAGGTTATGATAGTAAATAAAACAACAGGTAGAGAAAAAATAGTTATTATAAAATCAACCAATATTGAATTGGCTCATGAAGAAGCAATTAAATGTTATAAAGATTTCTTTATTAAGAATATAAGATACAACTGGACAAAGTTTTACTATGGACTTACTATCGACCCACCCCGTTAAAAAATCCGACTTAGGTTTTCACGGCAATCTATTTGGAGGAGTACTCCTGGCATGGATAGACTCTGCCGTGGCAGCTTATGCCATGGAGAAATGCCGAACACAGAATATGATCACAATGGCAATTGATGAATGCGTATTTAAAAAGCCGGCTAAAGAAAATAACTTAGTTAAAATTTATGCCGAATTATCTAAGATAGGAAATACTTCTGCTACCTTTAGAATAGAAGCAAGAGCTTATAATGTCTTCAGAGCAGATGAAGTTATAATATTAGCTACTAAAATGACTTTTGTTAGAGTTGATAACGAAGGACAGCCCATATCAATCTCCCAGCAAGTAAAACAAACTTTCAATATACCACCGGAAAAATTATGAGTAAACCAATCTTCATAATTAGATTCCCAGATAGTGCTAAGGATAGAAAAAAATACCTTGAAATACTAGAAGGACTTCGCAGGACTATGAGTGAATACTATGTAGTAGGTCTTGCAGACAATAAAACCGAGAGAGTAGAATTTGAATGTTATAATCCTGATAATGCTGCTAGTATAACGCTTCAGGAACTTGAACAGAAAGTTACAGACTTATTGAAATAAAAACTATGATAACATTAATACTAATCGCACTAGCAGGCATGTTTAACGCCACCTACGAGATTCTTTTTGTTGCTTTCAAGCAGAGCATCTTTTACAAACGCAATCCATCTTTCTGGGATCCTCAAAAGTCTTGGGTATTTAAATGGTGCTACCCTCTAAAGCCTTCTGAAAAGAAGTGGTATTACTTTGGGATCTTCCCCTCATACAGGGAAAGATTTGCTTACAGATCTACCGTTTTAGTATGGACGACTGATGCCTGGCATTTATTTAAAGCATTGATGCTTGGTTGTTTGATAGCTGCAATGGTTAACTACTCAGTTATTATTCACCCTTTTATTGACTTTATTTTACTTTATTGCACTTTTACATTTGCTTTTGAAATATTTTTTTCGTATCTTTTGAGAAGAAAAATAAAATGAATACAGTCTTATTTACAGAAAAAGAAATTAAGAAGAGAGTAGAGAGCCTTGCTATTGAGGTGAGCTACAAGAACAACCCTGAGAACCAGTCAAGGGTTATGATCGGAGTATTGAACGGAGCATTTATGTTCTTCACAGACTTAGTACGTAATATGAAGGTTGATTGCGAGATTGATTTCATCCAAGCTAAATCTTATCTAGGGCAAGTTCAAGACCGAGTTGATATTTTAAAGGATATAAACGTTGATATTACCGGGAAGGATGTTTATATTGTGGACGATATATTCGATACAGGTAACACTATGAGAACGTTAGTAACCCATCTTCAAACTAGAAACCCAAAGTCAATCACTCCGGTTACTTTATTTAAGAGAAGTTATTCTTATATGGAGGATCTGATGTTTGGTTTTGAGTTACAAGGAGAGGCTTTCCTAGTCGGGTACGGGCTTGATGGAAAGGGTGGCTTTAAAAGAAACCAGCCTTACATTACAGGAGAATTTATAGACGATTAAGCGCTGGTTATGGCTTAGACAACTATTTATAATAGATGATAGTCTATAAAATAACAAATTTAATAACCGGCAAGCTTTACATCGGACAAACAACCCGGACTTTAGAGCAAAGGTGGAAGCAGCATTTAGTTTTTGTAAACAGGAATAAGAATACAAAATTAAGCAATGCAATACGTAAATACGGAACTCAAAGTTTTCTAATGGAGTTGATAGAAGAAGCACTAAATCAACAAATACTAAATGACCGGGAGCAGTATTGGATAGAATTTTACAACACTTTAGATCCGAAGATTGGTTACAATATGACAAAAGGCGGTACAGGAGGGGATACATTCACTAACAATCCGAATAGAGAACAAATACAAGCTAATATGAAACTACGACCGGGGATAACAGACGAAAGCAGAAGAAAAAAATCTGAGCTTTTAAAGCAAAATAACCCGATGCACGACCCAGAAATACGAGCTAGGCACAAACAGGCTGTTGAACAAAGAGAATGGAAGGGAGGCACAGTTCTAAAAGACTTAAATACAAAGCAAGTAACCTGCCCACACTGTAAGAAATCAGGAGGGTATATGAGCTTTAAGCAGTTTCATTTTGACCGATGTGAAACTTTAACAGGTATTAAGCATACAAAACCAGAATACACTTGTCCGTATTGCAATAAAGCAGGTAAAGGGGCTTCAAATATGCAACGATGGCATTTTGAAAATTGCAAATATAAATAAAATTTCGTATATTAAATTATGTTAACAGCAAAACAAATATTAGACCAAGGGATTGTAATCCCATCAGAATACTCAAAACCAGCACAAGTTGGTATTGATTTATCATTAGAATCAGTTCATAAATGTCTAGGAGGTAGTGTAGTTTTTAAAGACAGAACTTATATTAATCCTGAGTTCTTTGAGGAAGTAGAAACCACTCAAGTAGATCATAAAGAATGCTGGGTACTTGAACCAGGCACTTATGCAATTACTTTTAACGAAGGATGTAAGATCCCTGCTAATGCAGCAGCATTTATCATTCATAGGAGCAGTCTTTATAGAACAGGAACATCAATTGTGTCTCCGGTATGGGATCCAGGCTTTCAGACCGAGAAGATGGGTACAGTTATGATTGTGAATGTGAAGCTTATAGTTGAAAAGAATGCAAGAGTGGCTCAAATGATTGTTCACGAAACAAAAGAAGACGCAGAACTTTACGACGGTCAATTCCAAGGTGGTACTCATTCATGGGAGCAGAAATAAAGCCTATTTATAATATATGAAAAAGGCTCAATTGAAAGAACTTATAAAGCAATCTATGTCAGAGTTTAATGACCCGGAGTATCTGGATCTAATGAAAAAAGCAGATGATACCGGAAGAGGCTATGCTGAAAGAGATGCATTAAGAAACCAAGCTTATGACTTAAAAATAGGCGCAATGACTCCTGAAGAAGAGAAGATGGTTTCTGGATACGAAGAAGAAGAAGCAAATAAATACGCTTTAGACTCTGAAAACCCATTAGAGGAAGCAGTTTCTGATGATGTTAGAAGCAGAATAGCTTCTTTAGAAGAAGCAAAAGACATGCTAGGACAAGTAGTTGAAATAATTTCTTACGCTTTAAAAGGCACTACACATGAAAGACATGCAGAGGCTTACATTTTATCTCACTTAAATGACTGGATTGATGACTCAGGGTACAATATGGGCATCCAACAATACATCGATGCTTTGATAGGCGGGGATGATGATGAAGAATCTTTAGATGAAGTGATTAGTAGAGTTGACAGCATTGTTGAGTCATACAATAAAAAATAATTTAAATTAAAATTATCCAAAATAAATAGAAGAGCCCTTGCCTTGCAGGGGTTTTTTTCGTATCTTTAGGTAATGGTTATCGAAAAAAAGTACTACAAAGTTGATAGTAAGGAGCTTGTTGACTTGCTTATTCAACACATCAACGAGAAAGAAATACTAGCTTATGATACTGAGACTACTTCTTTGAATCCAAGGAAGGGCAAGATCATCGGCTTTTCAGTCTCAGGAGAAGAGGGAATGGGTTTCTATATGCCTACTATGGCCTGGAATAATGAAACAGAATCTTTAGAGGAATGTCAGATTGAAGGCATCAGCTGTCATAAAATAGCAAGGAAGTTAATCTCAATGCTTGTTGGTAAGCAGCTAGTAATGCACAATGCATCTTTTGACTGCCGTTATACAGATAACTTCTATAAGGTTGATTTATTACCTTCATTATGGGTTGATACTGCATTATTAGTTCACACAGTAAAAGAAGAAGGAGCATTTGGGTATGGTAATCCTTTTGGATTGAAGTCAATCGCTATTATGATTCAGGATAAGATTGGATTAAATATTGAAGAAGCAGCCAACCAAGAGCAGTTAAACTTGAAAGCATCCATTAAAGAGAATGGAGGAGCAGTTACTAAAGATAATTTTGAGATTTATAAAGCAGATATTAATTTATTATCCGAGTATGCAGCAGCAGATACGGATTTAACTTTAAGGATCTGCAATTATTTCCTACAGGTTCTAAAAGAAGAAGGATTAGAAGAATTCTTCTTTAACGACGAGGTAATGCCTTTATATAGAGAAGTTACTGTACCGATGGAGATCGAAGGGATAGCCCTTGATATACCTTTAATAGAAACAACTAGAGAGGCTATCATTGCCGATCAAGACAAGTACCGCCAGGCAGTATTAGAAGAACTAATGAAGCTTCAGAAAGTTAAAGAGTGGATTATTGATGTGGCGTTGAAAGAATTTCCACCTTCACATAAAGGCAAATGGGCTTCTACTTTAGTCGATCTTTACGGATTACCTATTCCTAAAACGGCTAGAGGCTATTCATTAAAGCAGGCAAACGTTTTAATGCTTGACGAACATCCAGTAAGAGAGTATTTATTATCCGGAGACTTAACTCATCTAAAAGAAGAAGTAGTAGTTAGAGTCTCTATGAAACTTTGGAAGGAGTTTAATGACGGTGAGTTTATCAACATTCAGTCTAAGAAGCAGCTAGGTGAGATTGCTTTTAATTATTTAAAAGAAAAGCCTCTATCTAAGACTGCAAAAGGGCAATCACAATTCGACGATGATATGATTCAGGCCTTATCTGATAAATACGAATGGTGTAAGAACCTCCGTATCTATAATAAGCTTCTGAAGATTAAATCAACTTATGTTGATCGCTTTTACGAATCAGCTGAAGATGGACGCTTCTTTCCTTACTTCAAACAGAACGGAACGGTGTCCGGACGTTACGGATCAGATCTTCAGCAGCTACCTAAACCAAAGGAGGATGGTGAAGCAGATCCGATTATCGTTAAATACAATAACGAAATCAGAGCATTCTTTACTACCGACCCTGGTTACTTATTAGTTGATAATGACTTTGAATCTTTAGAACCTCACATCTTTGCTTCTATTTCAAACGACGAAGCCATGCAGGAGATCTTCAATCAAGGGCATGATTTTTATTCTACGGTTGCTATTCGAACCGAAAGGCTTGACGAGCAGAGAGACAAATACCCTGACGGAGTATCGGCAGATAAAAGAGCTCCTAACTTCCTTAAGAAGCTTGATGCACCTAAACGAAACCAAGCAAAAGGTTATTCATTAGGAGTAGCTTATGGAATGTCTCCTTACGCCTTAGCAATGTCCTTAGGAGTACCTCAGGATGAAGGTAAGAGACTTCACGCCGGTTATATGCAAGGGTTTCCTGGAGTTGCTCAATGGATTGATAATTCAAGAGCGTTATTTAAAAAGAATGGTTATATTAAAAACGAAGTAGGTCGAATCAGGCATCTGCAAAGAGGGAAGGCTGTTTATGATGCTTTCGGAGAAAGGATTATGGACTGGAAGTTTAGAAACGATCTCACCAAGCAGGTAGGAGGAGAGGAAGTAAAAAGACTCTACGGTGATTATAAAAATGCCTTAAACAACTGTTTAAACTTTCAGATCCAATCATTAGCAGCATCAGTAGTTAATAGAGCAGCTCTTGCAATTAATAGAGAATTAAAGAGAAGAGGATGGGAAGGCCGGGTAATAGCTCAGATCCATGATCAGTTAATCATTAAAGTAAGAGAGGATCTTGTTCACGAAGCAGCAGAGGTCATTAAACATATTATGGAAACGACTACCAAATTACCAGGAGTAACTCTTAAAGCACCGCCGGAGATTGCCAAAAATTTTCGTGATGGCCACTAGGTAATACTTATAATAAGAATCTAAATGGATAAAAAAACACTTGAACGATTAGACGATCTTGATTGGGATACCCTACAACGAAAACCACTCCCATTGTCCGCAGTAACCTTAATTAAGTTAGGGAATTGTTGTGGAAATAAATGTTTAAATTGTCCATACGAACCAAAACACACTAAAGGAAATGAAAATATTCACTCTAACCACAAAAGCTAAATTACAATTAGATAAACTGATGGCAGAAGAGCAATGTACTAAAAATCACTTTTTAAGAGTCTCTGTAAAGGGTGGAGGTTGTTCTGGTTTAACTTATGATTTACACTTTGATGATACAGTAGTTGATTCGGATCAAGTATCAGAAGACCAGGGTCTAAAATTAGTTATTGATAAAAAATCCCTATTGTACCTACTAGGAACCGAATTAGACTTCACTGAAGGTTTGAACGGTAAAGGATTCTTATTTACCAATCCAAATGCAAGTAGAACTTGTGGCTGCGGTGAGAGTTTTGGTATCTAATATATTTATAATAAAGTTGCATTTACAAATAAAAGTTCGTATATTAATATTAAAGTTATGGATAAAAAGGAAAAAAACTCAAGTATTTACACTATTACTGATGCTCTCTTAGAGCCTTACTACATTCAGTATGATCAGAATTGCTACACAGCAATCAAAAAAATTAAAGCGGGAAACTCCGATCGAGTACGTGACTGCACCTTAGGCTACTATTCAGATTTAGAAAGATGTTTAGATAGTATCGCAGAAGATTCAATCAAGAATCAGGACTATACCTCACTTAAGGAGTTTATCTCTTCACATAAAACCCGTTTACAAGAATTAAAACAAGTTACAATAAAATGAAATTAAAAGCAATCTACAACGCAGTCATCCTTAAGCCTTATGAGTTTGAGGAAGAGCAGTACGGAAACATTATCGTTCCTGATTTAGGAAACGAAAAGAACAAAATCGGGCAAGTAGTATCTGTCGGAGACGGAATTACAGTCCCGGGAGTTGGCTTTGTAACAACCACAGCAAAGGTTGGTGACATTGCAGTATTACCTACTATGGGTTTTACTAAATTTGAATTCAAAGGAGAAGAATATTATATCGGTCCTGAGAATCAAATCTTAGCAGTATTAGTATCAGAAGATCAATTAGAAGAACCGGCATTTTAAGTTATGACAAAACAAGTAGAATATTCAAACCAGGCACGTAAGCAGCTAGTAGAAGGCATTAATAAACTTGCCGATGCTGTTACATCAACATTAGGACCGAATGGCCGTAATGTAGTTTATAGAAACGAAACAGGGGAAGTAAGATCAACAAAAGACGGTGTTACTGTTGCAAAGATCATCTCCCTTAAAGATCCAATCCACAACATTGCAGTTGATATGCTTAAACAAGCTGCTATCAAGACTGCTAATATGGCTGGGGATGGAACTACAACCTCAACCCTGCTCGCTCAATTCATCACCAACGAAGGCTTAAAAGCTTTAGATGAGGGAGGTAATGCAGTTGAGATTAAAAGACAAATTGACAAAGCAGTTAAACAGGTTATTGATTATATCAAGACAGAACTTGCTGAAGATATTACCTCCGAGGAGCAGTTAGATCAGATCGCCACTGTATCCGCAAACAACGACCCGGGGGTAGGTAAGCTCATCACTTCTGCTCTAGAAGCAGTAGGTAGAGATGGGATCGTTACCATAGAGGAATCTAGAACAGGCGACACGTATTTAGAGACTGTGGAAGGTATTCAGTTTGATAGAGGGTTTAAATCACCTTACTTTGTTACTGATAATGCATCCATGTCTTCAATTCTAGAATCCCCTTACATTTTACTTTACGATGGGAAGATCTCAGTAGCAAAAGAATTGCTTCCTATCTTAGAATCAGTTTCATCTGAGAATAAATCCTTATTAATCATCGCAGAAGACATCGACCAAGAAGCATTAGCTACTTTAATTGTTAATAAGATGAGGGGGACTATTAAAGTTTGTGCAGTTAAGGCTCCAGACTTCGGTGATAGAAGAAAATTAATCATGGAAGATATTGCAATCTTAACCGGAGGCCAGGTAGTAAGTACTGAGAAGGGAATGAAGCTAAGCCGTTTTGATAAAGCATGGTTTGGTCAAGCACGTAAAGCAACCATCCAGAAAGAATCTTCTACAATCATTGACGGTAAGGGTGAAATAACTGAGATTGAATCTCGCATTGATGATTTGAAAAATCAAATTGATAATGCCAAAACTCCTTTCGAAACTGAGAAGCTACAAGAAAGACTTGCTAAATTCACTGGCGGTGTATCAATCATACACGTTGGAGGTAATTCTGAACTTGAGATGAAAGAAAAGAAAGATAGAGTAGAGGATGCATTACATGCTACCAGAGCTGCTATTGATCAAGGAATAGTACCAGGAGGAGGAGTTGCTTTACTTTATGCCGGACAGACTTTAGATTTAAAATTAGGAACAGGATACAGAATCGTTTACGAGGCATGTCAAGCTCCATTCTCTAAGATTTTAACTAATGCTGGATATGCTTATGATGAGATTGTTGATATTATTAACAGCCTTGTAAAGGATGCTGACAAATGGACTGGTTGGAATTTAAAGGCTGAAAACAAAGACAATATGAGAGAAGCCGGTATCATTGATCCATTCAAAGTAACTAGATCAGCTCTAGAGAATGCTTCATCAGTTGCAGGAACTATCTTATTAACTGAGTGTGTAGTAGCAGATGAACCATCTGATAATGCTTCACCTTCAATGCCAGGAATGGATAATATGATGTTTTAATTATGGTAGGAATAGGGAGAACACTTTCAATACAGGACGAGCTATTTGAGATAGTTAGAACTTTGAAAATAAAGCCAGGAGGTGTTCTCACTTCCGAACATATAACTGAACTAAAGGAACTTTGGCATGCCGAAAAAGCTTTCAAGCAAGCAGACCAGTACTTCTTTGTAAATGAAATTAAGACAATAGAACCAATCGAAGATGAACAACAAGACGGAAATACAGGAGAAGCTACAGTTGATAGCCAAGAGAACACCGCCGGGGGACAGATGGACCTTGGAGGGGGAGACGGAGACCAGGAAGAGCATAACTGATGCTTTGGAAGCTTATTATCAGAAAGCAACCTTAAAGCCTTTAGCATACAGACTAGAACCATTACAGGGTAACCTTTATGCCATCTACTCAACCGAAGTAATAATACCAGAAGAAAAACCAAAACAATATTCAATATACGGAGACTACGAAATATGAACAAAGAAGATTTAAAACTAAACATCGATTTAAAAAACACACAGCCAATTTTATCACCAGAAGGCAATCAAGTATTTGCCGAAGGAGTAATCTTAAGAAAGATCAGCCGCTTTGTAGCAGGTACTGATGAAGATGCAGTAATGCCTATTCCAGTATTCTACGACATTCAAACAGGAAAAGTATTAGTAGATACCTTACCGAAAGACTTAAGAGCTGAATTTTCAGATGAGCAGGAAGATTAATTATACTTCCTTTGTTCCAGATTCAGTAGTAGATACAATCCTAAATAAGTTTGTTGATAGAGCTGAGATGGGCTTTGCTAAATACAACAACACATTAGATAGGAAAGATCTAACCCCGATTCAATGGATTGATCATGCATTAGAGGAACACATGGATGCAATCTTATACTTGACAAAGTTAAAACAAGAGTTACAGAATGACAAACAAGGTTCCGCAGATAGTCAAACAGGTACAGAAGTTTAAGCTTCCTGCTATCGACTACACCACACAAAAAAATATTTCTTTTTCACAACTGCAAATGTATCACCAGTGTCCCTACCAATGGGACCTGGTCTACAAGCAGGGTCATAAGGTTTATCGGCCAACCATCCATACAGTCTTTGGAACAGCCTTTCATGAAACGGTTCAGAACTGGCTTACAGTCATGTATGAAACTTCGGCAGTAGAGGCAGATAAAATAGATCTACATGAGTATCTATTCAATAAACTGAAGTACATTTATATTACCGAGCTGGATAAGAACAACAAAGAGCATTTCTCAACTAAGGAAGAACTAGCAGACTTTCTAGAAGATGGAATAGCAATCTTAGACTTCCTAAAGAAGAACAGGAAGGCTTATTTTAATATCAAAGGATGGCATTTAGTTGGAATTGAAACACCAATCTTACTTACGCCTAATCCAGAGTACCCAAATACATTATACAAAGGCTTCTTAGATTTAGTTCTCTATAATGAGAATACAGAATGCTTTTATATCTATGATATTAAAACATCAACCAGGGGATGGGGTGATAAGGAGAAGAAAGACGAAGTGAAGCCGATGCAGCTAATCTTTTATAAAGAATACTTTAGTAGGCAGTTTGGAGTCCCGGTTGATAAAATAAATGTGGAGTTTTTTATTGTTAAGAGAAAAATTTGGGAGCAGGCAGAGTTTGCACAAAAAAGGATTCAACAGTGGATCCCACCTTCTGGTCCTATAAAGACTAAGAAGGCTTTAGCAGTCATAGATGACTTTATTAAAACCTGCTTTAACCTTGATGGCACGCTTATAGACAAACAGCATGAGAAGAAAGCTTCCGACCAAGCATGTAAGTGGTGTGCATTTAAGGACAGGCCGGATTTATGTGATAGGGGGGCCGAGGGCGCAAAAAAATAAAGATTTGGACCGCGATTTTTCAAGCCTATATATTTATAATAAAGATATAACTATGACAAACACGATCCCTAAAAAGAAAATGGTTTTGACCTCCGTGAAGGTTAACGAGGACAGATTTAATGATTTCAAAGTAGAGTGCATCCGTGACCGGTTCTCTCTAACTAACTTAGTAAACAGATGCATGGACTTGTATTTAAACGACGAAGACTTTAAAAGAGCGATCCTAAACCACAAAGAAGATTAAAAAAGAACTTGCAGAAGTTCTAAAAAGTTATTACATTTAAGTTACATTTAATATGAAGCAAGGTTATATACCAAAAGATCAAAGAAAGAAAATCCTGCTAATGTGCGATGATATTCGCGTTCATTCAGGTATTGCACACATGGGTAGGGAATTAGTGATGAATACCGCCCATCACTACAACTGGATTAACTTAGGAGGTGCGGTGAAGCACCCGGAAGCCGGACAGAGGTTCGACCTCTCACAGGATACCAACAACCAGATGGGTATTGAGGATTCGTTTATTACCTTATATCCAACAGATGGGTACGGTAATCCGGATATAGTCCGTCAGTTGATACAGATGGAGAAGCCGGATGCTATCTTCATCATCACCGATCCAAGGTATTGGACTTGGTTGTTCCAAATGGAGAATGAGATTAGGAAACACATTCCGATTATATATTTGAATATTTGGGATGATTATCCGGCACCTTTGTACAACAAAGAGTTTTATGAATCGTGTGATGCCTTGTTAGGTATTTCAAAGCAGACAGTTAATATCAACAAATTAGTATTGGGTGATAAGGCCAGTAAGAAAGTAATCGAGTATGTACCGCATGGTGTGAACCATAATAACTTTAAGCCTTTGACGGAAGAAGAAAAGAATACTAAGGAATTTTTAGAGTTTAAAGACCAGATGTTTAAAGGAAAAGAATTTGAATACGTTCTATTCTTTAATTCTAGAAACATTAGACGTAAACAGATTCCGGATGCGATTCTGGCCTACAGGCATTTCCTAGATACTTTACCGATTGAGAAGCAGGATAAGTGCTTGTTCTTACTTCACACCCAGCCGGTTGAAGAGCATGGAACAGACCTACATGCAGTCATTGACTTATTATGTCCGGAGGATCACCAGCATGTATATTTTACCAATGGCATGTATGATCCAACTAGGATGAACTGGTTGTATAACCTTTCTGATACTTGTATTCTATTAACTTCTAATGAAGGATGGGGTTTGAGTTTGACTGAGGCTTTATTGACCGGAACACCAATCATAGCAAACGTTACCGGAGGTATGCAGGATCAGATGAGATTTACCAAAGACGGTAAATGGATTGACTTTGATGCAGACTTTCCAAGTAACCACAGAGGTACTTATAAGGATCACGGTGCATGGGCATTCCCTGTCTACCCAACCTCAAGATCAATTGTTGGGTCTGTACCAACCCCGTATATATATGATGATAGATGCGAGGCAGAAGATGCTGCAAAACAGATTGAGGCACTCTACAACATGTCTTCCTTAGAGAGAAAACTAAGAGGATCAGCAGGTAGGGAATGGGCTTTAGGAGATGAAGCTGGATTTACTTCAGAGAAGATGAGTAACCGGGTAATTACTTATATTGATCAGTTATTTGATCAATGGCAGCCAAGAGAGAAGTTTGAATTTATTTTAGCAGGAGAGGTTGCTAAAAAGAAATTAGTTCATAAATTAATATACTAATCAATGAAACCATTATTTGTAATCAGCTGTCCGATCGATACCTACAGTGGGTACGGATCAAGATCAAGAGATTTAGTTAAGGCTATTATCGAAACCAATAAATACGATGTCAAGATACTTCCTCAGAGATGGGGAGGTACTCCTTGGAACTTCATTCAGGATCATCAACAGGAGTGGGGCTTTCTAATAGATCACTTCTTAAATCAACCTCAGTTACCTAAACAGCCAGAGATCTGGGCACAGGTTACTGTTGCTAATGAATTCCAGCCTATTGGTAAATACAATATCGGATTCACTGCCGGGATCGAAACCACAATAACTCCTCCGGACTTTATTGAAGGAGTGAATAGAATGGATGTAACGTTTGTATCTTCTGAGCATGCTAAGTTCTCAATGATGGAATCTTTTGCACAGGAGGTTAATCAACAGACTAAAGAAGTAATTAGAGAGATTAGAGTTACAAAACCTATTGAGGTTTTATTTGAAGGAGCGGATATTGAGAAATATAAACCATTAACTACTCCATGCTCTATCGATATTCAGGTTAAAGAAGACTTTGCTTACCTATTTGTAGGCCATTGGCTACCGGGTGATATTGGAGAAGATAGAAAGAATGTTGGTTTATTAATCAAAGCATTCTATGAAACCTTTAAGAATAAAACTAAGAAGCCTGCCTTGATATTAAAAACATCTATAGGAGGAACTTCTTATATGGATAGAGAAGAGATACTAAAAAGGATTGCTCAGATTAAAGCAACAGTTAATTCTAAGAATCTTCCTAACGTTTATTTGCTTCATGGTGAATTTACAGACCAGGAGATGAACGAAATTTATAATCATTCAAAAGTTAAAGCAATGATTAATCTAACTAAAGGAGAAGGATTTGGAAGACCTTTACTTGAATTCTCTTTAGTTAAAAAGCCGATCATTACGACAGGCTGGTCTGGACAGTTAGATTATCTTAACCCAGAGTTCACAACCTTACTTACAGGTGAGCTAACACCGGTACATCCTTCGGCAGCAAATCAATTCTTACTTCAAGAAGCTAAATGGTTTACTCCTGATAATGGTCAAATCGGCCACTACCTTAAGGATGTATTTGAGAATTACAAGAAGTATCAAGAGAAGGCCGTTAGACAGGCTTACAAGTCAAAAACTGAGTTCTCATATGAAAAGATGAAAGAATTGATTGATGAACGTCTAACCGCTCTAATACCTGAATTCCCTAAAGAGGTTAAGTTACAACTACCTCAATTAAAGAAATTAGAATTACCAAAGTTAAAAAAGATTTAAATGGATAAATTAATAATTTGTGATAGATGCGGCTCTGATGCCTGCTACGTACAAGAGGTAACTCCTGAGATTACAAATCACTTCTGTTATGGGTGTGGCTTTCAAAGCAACACCTTAATGACAGAGGGGTCTGAATTTATGAATCAGCAGATGGAGTCCTTACCTGAACTCTATAAAGACTTACTTTTTAAAGATAAGACAGGTAAAATGTGGATGCCTTCCGGTGTTGCTGATGCAGCAAAAGGAATGATCTTCGCTTATGGACCAGGTGGAAAAGACTGGCGATGGGCTGCTGTCAAGGCAATCAAGAGAACAAAAGAAGATAAGAAGAAGAATCCTAATCTTAAGACTGAATATAAAATGGATATGGCTAACCAAGTCTATTTTACAGAAAAAGATTTTATGGAAGCTTTAGATTATATTGGCTTTTTAACAGCTTAGTTCATATCTTTATAGTATGAAAATTAGTTACGCCGTTACTGTCTGTAATGAAGAAGCAGAACTTCAAAACTTACTCTACCACCTTCTTAGGTTTAAAAAGCCTCAAGATGAAATAGTAATCCTATTTGATTCTAAGAATGGGACTAAGGGAGTAGAAGAGTACTTGAGAAGTCATTCTGTAACAGCAGACTCAGGCTTTACCTGGTATTCAGATGAATTTCAAGGTCATTTTGCTGATTGGAAGAATAAACTAAATACTTTCTGTACTGGAGATTTTATATTTCAGATTGATGCTGACGAGTACATAACAGGCGAATTTGTTGATTTAATTCATACAATAATAGAATCTAACCCCGAAGTTGATCTGTATTATGTTCCTAGGATTAATACCGTAAGTGGTCTCACCCAGGAGCATATACAGAGATGGGGTTGGAGAGTTGAGAATGGGAAGGTTAACTACCCTGATTATCAGACTAGAATCTATAGAAACATTCCTTATATCAAATGGAAGAATAAAGTCCATGAAGTGATTGAAGGTCATAAACAATATACGGCATTACCAGCAGTGGATGAATTATCTCTAATACATCCTAAAACAATTGAAAAACAAGAAAAACAAAACAACTATTACGAAACATTATGACAAAATTACATTTAGGTTGCGGAACAAAGCATATTAAAGGCTTTACTAATATTGATATCAGATACCTACCAGGTGTTGATGAAGTAAATAATATACGATTTCTTAGAAATTATAAAAATGACTCTGTAGATTTAATTTACGCCTGTCATGTACTAGAGCATTTTAGTAGATGGGAGTATAAGAACACTTTAACTCGATGGTTTGAGATTTTAAAACCAGGTGGTGTTTTACGTTTAGCTGTTCCGAACTTCTCGGCTATTACTAGCCGCTATATTCAAACAGGAAACCTACAAGAGGTAATGGGCTTACTTTACGGAGGTCAAGATTATGATGAGAATTATCACTATATTACTTTTGATATGAACTCAATGATAAACGACCTGACGGATATAGGTTTTAGCTCCATAGTAGAATACGATCATAAATTAACTGAACACGCTTCAATAGATGATTTTAGCCAGGCATACTTACCGCATTTAGATTCAAACGGACAATTAATGAGCTTAAACATTCAGGCAGTTAAATGAAAATAAAAGCAATTCATTTTGATGTTGAAAAATTATTAGAACCTTATAAGGGTATTGATTTTTCATTATTTGTAGAAAGCATCCCAACCTCACAAGAAGAACTATCACCAATCAATATTATCTCCCTTCATGAACCAAATGAGTACTTCGGGTTACATGACTGGGTTATTCAGAACAAAGATTTATTCTCCGCTATATTAACCTGGGATGATAAAGTATTAAACAATTGCGATAATGCTCTCTTACTACCATTTGGACATACTTGGTTAAAACCAGACCAGTATGAAAAAGAACATGATAAAGAATTTAGATTAGCTCACCTACAAGGTAAACTATTAAAAACCTACGGTCATTCTTTAAGGCATGAAGTAACAGCTAGAAAAAATGAACTTAAAATACCTACTAAGTTCTACGAGGTTTACGGTGATAGGAATAACATAGAGGATGCTAGGGTAGGTAAAGAGTTTATCTTCAGCGATTCACAGTTCGGTGTTGTTATAGAAAATGTTTCACATAGGAATTACTTTAGTGAAAAGATATTAGATTGTTTTTTATTAAAGACAATTCCGGTATACTGGGGTTGTTCTAATATAGGAGACTTTTTTGATATGGACAGCATACTAGTAGTTAATAATATAGATGATTTAATTCACGTATGTAATAATTTAACTGAAGATTTTTATGAATCTAAAAAAGAAAGTATAGAAAGAAATTGGAATTTAGCTAAACAGTTCGTAAATTATGAAGAAAATATAGTTAATACGATAGCAGAAATTTTTAAACAGAATAAATTAATATGAGAAAAATATGGTATGCTCCTAATAAGTTTGAATCTTACGGAGAAGAAGAAATTCAAGCAGTTGTAGAATGTCTACGCTCAGGATGGTTAGCTGGCTTTGGACCTAAGTCAATTGAGTTTGAAGAAAAGATTGCAAAGCACTTCGGTAAAAAATACGGGGTATTTGTTAATTCAGGTTCATCAGCTTGCTTATTAGCTCTAGCATGTCTGAAGCTACCTAAGGGAGCTAAGGTACTTACTCCTGCATGTACGTTCTCAACCACGCTAGCACCTATTATACAATTAGGTCTAGTACCTGTATTTGTAGATGTGGATTTAAATACATATGTAGCTAATGTAGAGGAGATACTAGCAGCTATTACTGAAGAAGTAAAAGCACTTATGATTCCTAATTTGATTGGTAATAAGCCAGATTGGAAAGCAATTAAGAAAGGATTAGCTGCTATGGGACGTGAAGACATTATTCTTATTGAAGACTCAGCAGATACAGTTACTTATACTTCTGAGACTGATATTGCTACTACTAGTTTTTATGCCTCGCATGTAATTACAGCAGGTGGTTCTGGTGGAATGGTAATGTTCAACGATGAGAAGTTACGGGATATATCCTTACAATTTAGGGACTGGGGCCGGATGGGAGACAATTCTGAGATTATGGCAGATAGGTTTAACCACACTGTCGACGGTATTCCATATGATCATAAGTTTTTATATGGAGTATTGGGATACAACTTCAAATCATCTGAGATGAATGCTGCCTTTGGTTTAGTTCAATTAGAAAGATTTAAAGACTTTGAAGGAATCAGAAGAGCAAACATTGAAAGATACTTACAGAATCTTAAAGATGTTGTGGAGATTATTTTACCCGATGATTCTATTAAGCCTAATTGGTTAGCTATTCCCTTACAGACAGAAAGACGTTATGAGCTACTTAGCTTCTTAGAAGATAATAATATACAGACCCGTGTTACTTTCGCCGGCAACGTTACTCGTCATCCAGTATACAGAGAGTATCTGCAGGAGTTTACAAATTCAGATACTATCATGAAAGATGGCTTTTTATTAGGTGCTCATCATGGAATGACTATTGAGGATGTTGATTACGTTTGTGGTAAGATTAAAGAATTTTTTAATAAATAATTCTTACCTTGACTAAAAGAGCTTTAATAACCGGCGTTACGGGGATGGTGGGTAGTCATATGGCCGATTTTCTTTTAGAGAAAGGTTATAGTGTTTACGGTACTACTCGAGATCTAGCTAAAAAGTATCCTTTAGATACTAGAATAAAAATTCTACAAGCAGACATTAACGATCAAGCATCTTTACACAACGCTGTTACTCAAGCCAATCCGGATGAGATTTATAACTTTGGTGGTGTATCTTTTTCTCCAAATAGCTGGATGACACCAGAGTATACCGCTAATGTTAACGGAGTAGGAGCATTGAGAATATTAGAATGTATTAAAAATATAAACCCAGCTATAAAGTATTACCAAGCCAGTAGCAGTGAAATTTATGGAAACTTAAGTAACATAACTATTACAGAAGAAACTTTACCGCATCCCAAAACACCTTACGGGGTAGCAAAGTTATATGCTCAATGGATTATTAGAAACTACAGAGAGTCTTATGGCTTGTTTGCTTGTAATGGGATCAGCTTTAATCATGAATCAGAAAGAAGAGGCTTAGAGTTTGTTACTAGGAAGATTACTAATGGAGTAGCTAAAATAGCTAAAGGAGAAATAGACTCTATTGAATTAGGTAATTTAGATACTACAAGAGATTGGGGTTATACTCCTGACTTCGTTGAAGCTATGTGGTTGATGTTGCAGAATGATATTCCTGAGGATTTTATTATAGCAACTAATCAATCTCATTCATTAAGGTATTTGTTAGAGGTTGCTTTCAAAGCAGTTGGAATAACAGATTACAGTTCGTATATTACAATTAATCCGAAGTTTATCCGCAGTAACGACATTCAGGGTATAAAAGGAGACTACAGTAAAATAAACAATCACTTAGGATGGGCCCCTAAAACCTCATTCGAAGAAATGATTACAAGAATGGTTAATCACGATTTAAACAAATGAAGACAAATACAGTATTAAAGTTAAACTCACACTACGTTTCAGATTTTATCAAAGATGAAACAGATTATGAAGGCAGGAATAAATACAGCCTAGATTTGCAAATAGAAGAAAGCACAGGTGCTGTCAGACTGGTTGAAGATGCTCCTAATGAAACGATGTGGGGTAAGTACTGGTACCGTTCCGGTATTAATGTTACTATGACTAAGGAGTTAGGAAACATTGTTAACGAAATTACTTCTCGGGTGAAATACAAGGAAGGAGATATTTGGTTGGATATTGCCTGTAATGACGGTACAATGCTTAAGCAGATTCCTAATGAGTTTGTTAAGTTAGGTATCGATCCTTGCGATGATTCATACTACCAGGAATCTTCTAAACACGGAACAGTTATCCAGGATTACTTCTCTTATGATGCTTATCAAAGAACCGGGTATGGAGATAAGAAAGCAAAAGTAATTACAACTATTGCAATGTTTTATGACTTGTCTGATCCAAATTCATTTGTAAACGATGTTACAAAGATCTTAGATGATAACGGAGTTTGGGTATTGCAGTTGAGTTATACTCCTTTAATGATCCAACAGCTTGCATTTGATAATATCTGTCATGAGCATCGTTATTACTATTCACTAAAGACAGTTATGAACCTTTTCGCTAATCACGGCTTAAAGATTGTTGATTGTGAATTGAATGATGTTAATGGAGGAAGCTTCCGTATCTACGTACAAAAAGATAATGCTGATGTTACTTCGTTCGGAACTTCACCACTAAGGGATGTTTGCAATTACCGAATTAAATCTATATTATCTCTAGAAGAAAAAATTAATATTGAATCTCCGGAGGTATGGGCTAAGTATCAAGATCAGATTGATGCTTTAAAAGAGCAGACAGTATCTTTTATTAAAGCAGAAGTAGCAAAAGGAAAGACTGTTTACGGTTACGGTGCATCAACAAAAGGAAATACATTACTTCAGTACTTTGAATTAGATCATACTTTGATTACAGCTATTGCCGAACGCAGTCCTTATAAGTTTGGATTAAAAACAATTGGATCAAACATTCCAATCATCTCAGAAGATGAAATGAGAGCAGCTAAACCTGATTACTTATTAGTACTGCCTTGGCATTTTATTAGCGAGTTTGTTTCTAGAGAGCAGGATTTCTTAAACTCAGGTGGTAAATTCATTGTACCTTGTCCTAAATTTGAAATAATAGAAAAATAAACTATGGAAACAATAGGCAATTTAGTTGATAAATTAACGATAGCAAACATCAGAATTTGGATGGCAGAAGATATTAAACGAGATAAAAATGCTACCGACAAACAAATAGCAGATGCAACCCGGATTACAAACGTTGTTAACTCTCTGAGAACAGATTTAATACAGGAGATTGATGAGCAGTTAAACCAGATGGTATCTACAGGAAAACCTCAGAAGCTCTACAAGCAAGGAGCGACTAAGATGTATGGTAAATAAGACACTAAACTTCCTTTCAGGAGGTAAGCTAGGAGATTTTATACATGCATTATATGCAGTAAGGGGAATTTGTCTGAAAGAAAATGCTAAAGCAGACCTGTACCTCTACGACATAGGGTGGGAGTTTGGGATAGAGAATACATATAAAGAATTATACCCAATATTAATACAGCAGGATTATATTAATAGTTTAAATATTCTGACTGATTACTACCTTGACCCGGTACAGACACCTGCTGAAAATACTCCTATTGAAATAAAAAACCCAGAAATTAAAAACAAGGGTTATATCGACTTAGGAGAGTATATTAGATCTCCATACCTATATAGGAAATGCTGGTCGGACCTATACGCTAATACTTTTAATTTTAATGTTCCGGAGCAGTACCGTTGGTTAGATTATAAACAAACCGACCCTACTTTATCTGATACTGTTTTTGTACATAGAAAATATACGACAAGAATTAACCCTGATTTTATATACGATCAGATACTAACAGAGTATGAAAGTAAGCTTGTCTTCATTTCAGCTAACCCAAAGGACTATGAGAATTTTCCTTATAAGGATAGTATGCCATTTTATAAAGTTACAACATTAGATGAATGGTTAACCGCTATAAACTCCTGCGGATTATTTATTAGTAACTTAACAGCACCAGCAGCAATGGCTCACGCATTAGACGCACCTCGTTTAATAGAGCTGCCAGATACTATGGATACAGCACATTGCATAGGAGAAGAACAATACTCAGATAACATACACTGGTATTTAAATAAACAAATTAATAATCTAAGTTGGTTAACTTAGAAAAAAAACTTATATTATAAAAATGAAAGTAGTTTACGTAACAGGATGTTTAGGGTTTATAGGATCCTATGTAACAAGAGAATGTTTAAGAAAAGGATGGTATGTAAGAGGTATTGATAAAATAACTTATGCTGCTAATGAAGAACTCTTAGGTGAGTTTTCTCAATATTTAAATTTCGAATTTGAACAAAAAGATATTTACGATTTAGAATTCTTATACGATTGTGATTATATAATCAATACTGCTGCTGAAACACATGTTGGTAATAGTATTGTGCACAGTGATGATTTTATACATTCTAACATAAACGGAGTTCACAACCTATTAGAGTTAATTAGGAATCACCGTCAAGAAGGACAGCAAGTACCAACCTTACTGCATTTTAGTACTGACGAAGTTTATGGTGATATTGAATCAGGAGCTCATATTGAGACTGATTTGTTGAAACCTTCTAATCCATACTCTGCTTCAAAAGCAGCAGCTGATATGCTAGTATTAGCTTGGGGTAGAACTTATAACCTTCCCTATGTGATTGTTAGACCTACAAACAACTACGGCGTCGGTCAGTACGTGGAAAAATTAATACCTAAGGCTTGTAAGTATTTAAAGCTAGGCAGAAAGATTCCATTGCATAATAGTGGTACACCGGTACGTAACTGGCTTCATGCAAAAGATACTGCTAATGCAATTATCACAATTATTGAAGTAGGTGTTAAGAATGAAATTTACAACATATGCGGAGGTTTTGAACAATCAAATGTAGATACAGTAGAGAAAATTATTGAACTATATGTTAACAACCTAACACCAAATAAAATAAATCTTCATAAGTATTGTGACTTCTCCTACTCTAGAGCTGGTCAAGATGTTCGATATGCTTTAGACGATAATAAATTAAGAATGTTAGGATGGGAACCACAGGCTTGCTTTGATGAAGAATTGGTAGGTGTTGTTAAGCATTGCAAGAATACTTTTGTATGGTAAAAATAAGTGATATTATTGCTGAGTTCCTCAAAGAGAAAAAAATCGATACAGTCTTCGGGATAATCGGCTCAGCTAATTCCCACATCTTTGATTCGATTGAAAAGCTAGGTTATACAAAAATAATCTGTACTCATCATGAACAAGCTGCTGTAATGGCAATGGGTGCTTATTATCGAGCATCAGGAAGAATAAGTGCTGCTATTGTAACAGCAGGTGCAGGAGCTAGTAACGCCGTAACAGGTGTTGTTAGCAACTGGGCTGATTCAATACCAGGCTTTATTATTTCAGGTCAAGAATCAAGCGGGTATTTAAAAGCACACGATGGCTTTCGTATGTTTGGCACACAAGGCTTTCATGCTTATAAAATGGTTCAGGATGTTACTAAATATAGTAATGTGGTTCTAGATCCAGAAATTATTCAAGATGAATTAGAGACACTTTATAATACAAGCGTATCTGGAAGACCTGGCCCTACTTGGTTAGATATTCCGTTTGATATTCAATCAAAACAAATAGAGAAAAGAGATTGGAAGCATATAAACCTAAAATCAATAAGAGTTACCGATGCTTATTCTCACGCTGATGATATCATTAACCTACTTAATAACTCCGAAAGACCGGTGATATTGGGAGGTATGGGAGTTAAGTTGAGCGGAAGTAAGGCTAAATTTCAGCAGTTTATTAACGCTACCAGAATACCAACCTTACTAAGCTGGTCAGGTATTGATTTACTACCTACTCAACACAAAAGTCATTTTGGTAGATTTGGCCTGTACGGACAAAGAGCAGCTAATTTTATAGTTCAGAATAGTGATTTAGTAATTGTTTTCGGAAGTAGGTTAGCACTCCCGCAAGTAGGTTATGATTTCAGTCAATTTGCCAGACATGCTAAGATTGTAGTAATTGATATTGATGAAGATGAATTGTATAAACATCCACGAACAGTAAAATATAACCATGACTGTGGTATGGTTTTAGATGCTTTAGTAGAAACACTTTCTAACCTAAAACTTAATCAGATTAACAACTGGGTGGATAGATGCAATAAATACCGGGAAGACTATCCAATACTAAGTGAAGATTATAAAAACGACAAGTATGTTAATTCTTATAGTTTCGTCAATAAACTTACCCAGACCTTATCAGATACTGAGATAATAGTTACTGATATGGGGACAGGGTTATTAAGCGGACATCAGGCCTGTGACTTAAAAGAGAATCAAACCATGTTTACAAGTCAGGGTTTAGGTGAGATGGGAGTTGGACTACCTCTAGCAATTGGAGCAGCTTTTGCTGAACCTTCTAAGTCTATCACTTGCTTAAATTGTGATGGCGGTATCATGATGAACTTACAGGAGATACAGACCATTGTTCAGCACCAGCTGCCTGTTAAGATCTTTGTATTTAACAATGATGGGTACCTTATGATCAAACATACTCAAAAAATGTTATTCAAAGGAAAGTATAATGCTGTCAACAAAGCTACTGGGATCGTACTTCCTGATTTTAAAAAATTAGCTTATGGATTTGATTTACCTTACTTAAGCGTAAATAAGTTAGAAGATCTAGATACAATAGACTACCCAACAGGTCCGTGTTTAATTGAAGTATTTATGGATCCGGAACAGGATTTTATTCCAAAAGTTAAAGGCGTGGCTGTAGCTTCTGATGATTCAATCTTTGCACCACCTATTGAGGAAATGTCCCCGCTTGTCTCTTTTGATACATTAAAGAAAGAAATGCTTATAGATATTAGTGAAAAGTCTAAACAGATCAAAAGATAAAAATGAGGCTTCTAGTTACAGGTGCTAATGGGTATGTAGGTAAATCTTTAGCTGCTAATTTAAAAGATAAACATTCAATAACTACATTAACTCGTCAAGATATTAATTTGACTGATAGTACTGAGGTTAGTGAATTTTTTGAGGATAATTACTTCGATGCAGTCCTACATTGTGCAGTTGAAGGAGGGCATAGATTAGTACAAGATACCCCTGAAGTGCTCGATAGCAATCTACAAATGTACTACAACCTCCTTGCAAATAAAAGAGGGTTTGGTAAACTTTTACATTTTGGATCCGGAGCTGATACATTAACAACCCCTTACGGATTTAGTAAGAAGGTAATCAGAGAATCTATTAAAGGGCAAGCTACTTTTTATAACTTAAGAATCTTTGCTGTGTTTGATGAAAACGAACTAGAAACCAGATTTATTAAATCAAATATAAGAAAATACCTTCAGAAAGAATCTATGGTAGTATACACCAGTAAGCTCATGGATTTTTTCTATATGCAGGATCTGATCTCAGTTGTAGATTATTATTTAGAAAATGAAACTCCTCCGGCTGAGCTTGATTGTGTTTATAAAGATAAAAAAACTTTATTTGAATTAGGGAATCTTATTAACGACTTAGCAGATTACAAAACAGAAATACTACTAGAAGATAAAAATACCCACCCAGGATATACCGGAGAGTTTACAGACCTAAAAATAAAATACATAGGATTGGAACAAGGCATAAAAAACACTTACATTAAACTAAAGAATGAATATTAAAATACTTTATCATATAATGCCTTGGGAGATAGATTATGCACATCTATCCTTCGCACAATTAAAAAAATCAAAATACCATTTGCCAGAAGGGGTAAATATTCAGATCGAGACAGTCTTAAACTTGTCTACATACATACTAGATTGGGAATCTTCAAAACTACCTAAAGCATTCTTTATAGAAAAATACGATCAGATATCAAAACTACTGGTAGATTATACACACATAAAAAGAACCTATGAGGGGGATAAACTATACGGACATTTGAATCTACAGAGAGAAGCAATCTCAGAAGAAGTTGATCATTACATAGTCTTCTGTCCGGATATGTATTTCAATGAAACACTACTAGGTACAATAATTCAAGCAGCTGGGCAGATAACTAACGAGTACTTTGTTATAACTCCACAAATATCTAAACTCTGGGATACAAGCTGGGATGATTTGGTGAATCCGCTATACAAGGATGTTCCTTATGATACCTGGTACGAAATTGATAGCTTTGATATAATACATAATGATACCTACAGCTCATCAGAGTTAAGCTTAAAGCCAATCACATACAGTAAGTATGCAGGATGGTTTGATTTATACAACAAAGCCTTTTATGAAAAATTAGTTCCAGTCTGGGATGAATGGGAGGGGTATGGTTCCTGGGACTGGTATACACTCCTAGTAACCGGTACCTTTAAAGCACACGGAGGAGACTTCCAACAATATTTACTAGAAGGTAGAACAATCTTTGAATACTCCACAGGAGTTTTACAAGAAGGATTTGGCAATTATTATAAAAAGTTCTTATCTTTTAAAACAATCCCAGATCAAAGAGAGCTGTTCAAGGCTAAGGTTTTTGATTATGCTAAAATAAGAATAGAACAACTTTTAAAATGACACGAATAGTAATAACTAGCCCATCTTACTCTCCTTCTATTGGAGGAGTAGTGGTATTGCATAAACTCTGCGATATATTATTAACATTAGGATACGATGCCTACCTTTACCCTTTCGGCAGGTTTGCTGAAGGTCCTTACTACATAGTAAACCCGGAGTATAAATCTCAAATACTATCTGAAATAAATCCTGAGAATGATATTGTGATCTACCCAGAAATACAACCAGGCAACCCGGCAGGGGTGAAAAATGTTGTTAGGTATATTTTAAATCGATACCATTTACCTGAGTATGATAATTATATGGCAAGCTGGGAAGATAGTGATTTTTGGTTATACCATGATGACTTATGGTATGATGGGTTACGAGATAAGAATATATTAACTATCCGAGAAACTAAATTAAACTACTTTAAGGATTTAAACTTGGAGAGGAATACTGAGGCTTGTTTTACTTATAGGAAGAAACATCACGAGGTAAGTAACTTGAATATAATACACCCACCAGATGCAATTGAGATTCCATTCACAATCTCTGATGAGGAACTCCTGCAGATATTTAACAAATCCAAAAGGTTCTATTCCTATGATTTAGAAACTTACCTAAGTGTTATTGCAGTTGCATGCGGATGTGAATCAGTTATTGTACCTTATAAAGATTTAACAAAAGAAGAAGCTAAGGTATTTAAACTTGGAGTAGCTTACGGTCTTGATGATCTTGAACATGCAAATCAGACAACAGGTAAACTCCTTGATGAGATGCATCAAGCAGATAAAGATCAATACGAACAAACAGACCAGATGATTAAACTAATACTAAAACATTTTAACTTATGAAAATAATTTATAGGATATCTGACTCAGGCTATAATAAAGTAAAGCCTAACTATATAAACAATGAAGCTTGTTTACTAAATGCATTAGATACTTTCTCAACAGAGAAGCATGACTGGCTAGTAATCGCTGATAATGTATCAGAGGCAACTAAGCAGATGCTTGAAAGGTATGTTCTTAATATAAAGTACGTTTCTGTTGGTCATGGTGCTGGAACTTTTAATCTAGCTTTAGATGAAGCATTACAATTAGCAGATGAGGAGGTTGTTTACTTCCTAGAGAATGATTATCTACATAAACCAAACTCAGATAGAATTATTCTAGAAGGTTTGGAATTAGGAGCTTCGTTCGTATCTTTATACGATCATCCGGATAAGTATCTACCACCAAGTCAAGGAGGGAACCCATACTGTGAAGGAGGGGCAGAAGATACTAGAGTATATTTAACAGAATCAACTCATTGGAAAATAACAAACTCAACTACGATGACCTTTGCAAGCACTGTGAAAAAATTAGTAAGAACAGAACCAACCCTTCGAAAATATACCCAAGGAACTTATCCAGAAGATTTCAAAATGTTCTTAGATTTAAGAGAGCAGGGAGAATTATTAATAAGTTCTATTCCCGGCTACTCCACTCATGGAGAAACTGCTTGGTTAACCCCTCTAACAGATTGGAGTCAAATATGATCTCAGTAATCATCCCTACATACAAAGAGCCTGAAGTGCTTGATGTTTGTTTAAGGTCTGCAATCATTGGACAACGACACAATAACCAAATCATAGTAGTAGTAGATGGGTTCTACGAGGTTAATAGAGAGGTTCTTGAGAAGTATAAACAAGACATTCAAGTCTTAATTTTAGAAGAGAATGCCGGACTTTCTAGAGCAACCAACTTAGGAGTTTATAATGCTGAATTTGATAAGATCCTGATTGTAAATGATGATAATGTCTTTCCGGAAGCATGGGATGAAGTATTACTTGAACAGCATAAACCAGGGAGTGTATTAGCACCTAATCAAATTGAACCTATTCCTTCTATGTTTAAACAATTCCATATTAATAATTTAGGTAGAGATCCTAAGACGTTTAACATAAATGATTTTTGGGAATATGAATATACTGTTATTGACAATAGGATTGAAGAGTCAGGATCAACTTTACCAATATTTATGTCTAAGACAGATTACTTACGCGTTGGAGGCTGGGATGAATCTTATCCAGGTGCCTGGGTAGTTGATTGGGATTTCTTTCTTAAATGTGAACTATCAGGAATGAAGATGCTTAGAACATATGCTTGTCATTTCTACCATTTCGTTTCAGTAGGTACAGAAGCAACCCCGGAAGAGAAGCAATCTAAAGTAATTAAAGAGCAAGCCTGTCATGAGTATTTTAAATACAAATGGGGTCAATACTCAAAACACAATCCAATTAATAATTCAAAACTACTATGAAAAAAATAGATATACCAATTCACCTTGAGGTGTACTTTGACGAAGAGGAAGATATCAAAGATGAATTCTACAATACACTACAGTCCCCTGAATTTCAAACTGTAATTAAAACTGAAGTACTAGAGAGAGTATCTGAAGCAGTCCTAACTGATAGACCTGAATTATCTTTATTCAGACTAGTTTACTACAATCTAGACCTTGCAATTGAAAAGAAGCAATATAAAAAAATCCTTACTACTATCTTAAATATTTATGAACAAGAGGAGGACTATTTAAAATGTATAGAGATCAAAGCACTGATAGACAAATTATGAAATTTGGATTCTACAGCAAGAACGACCCCAGCCAGGAGATTATTAACTCAGGAATATTCCAAAGTTCACAAGATGCAGCAATCTTCTTTGCAGCCATGAAAGGACTTACTGTGAATGTCTTTGTGGATTTATTTAACATAACACCAATAACAGATGGAAAGTTTTGAGTTAATTAAAAAAGCATTAGATGAAACCTTCAAGGTTAAATTTAAAGTCATTGACGTAACTGAGGATAAGATCCTAAAAGAAGAGAAGAAGCTCTTCACTAAGATGCTATCTAAGATTGAAAAATTAGCTCAGAATGAGCATAAGATTTTTGAACTAACTAAAATAGATACTACCTCTATTGTGGAGCCTTACTGGGATATGATGGGTGAGATACTTGCCTTCGCATTCACGGAGGAGGTTGCTGATATACTTTGGTGGTATGTTTATGAAAGAAAGAATGCTGCCGGAGAAGTAATGGCCTGGGAGGATGAGGATGGTGATCAATATAAATTTGAAACTCCGGGTGATCTTTATGAGTATATTGTTTTTAAATTTGATTTATAATAGTTGCTTATCTGAATTCTGGTTCGTATCTTTAGGTTATAATAGAAACAAATAATAAGTTATGACAGTACAATGTAGTAAATGTAAAGAAGAGATCCCTGAGGGACGTTTGAAAGCCCTTCCGGGTGCAACCACCTGTGTTAGTTGTTCTAACTCTAGGATGAAACGATCGGTAACGGTTGTTAAGGGTGAAGGAGAAGATACTTTTAACGATCTGATTATTATGGAAGCAGATGAGTATGAGTATATCTTTGGAAAAGATGAGCAGATAGGCTTTATCTTCCCTGAAGATAGCCCGGTACAAGATGGTGAAGATTAAGTTTCTCTCAAAGGATATGATTTTGTCGGCAATGTCGCGGACGAAGTCTAATCGAGCTGCAGCCAGGTACCTCTCTGTCTCCTTTGTGCATTATAAAAAATATGCAAGGGAATATAAGGATGAAGAGACTGGGCTATGTCTTTTTGAGAAGCATAAGAATCAATCCGGTACCGGCATTCCAAAGTTCTTGGTTGGTAAGACAGGGGAACCTTCCTTACAGGAAATCATTGACGGGAATGCTTCACCGCATTCTTTTACTCCCGAGAAGATTAGAAACAAGTTGATCACTGAAGGGTACCTGCTTGAGAAATGTGACCGTTGTAATTTTCAAGAGAGACGAGTTTTAGATTATAAGATGCCTTTATTGATGCATTTTAAAGACTCTAACAAAAAGAATTACAGGGTGGAGAACCTTGAATTACTTTGCTACAACTGTTATTTCCTTACAGTCGGTGATGTGTTTGACAAAAGACAAATTCAAGGACTTGAAGATCATCTTACTATTTATAAACAAGAAGAACCAGAATGGGATCTTGATGAGTATCAGCTTGAGAGACTAAAGGAACTTGGATTAATAGATGAACAGCCTCCTGAAGATGATTTTATAAGTCACATATGAAAAGAGAGAAACACGATAAGATTCTTGAGAATAAGGAAAAAGAAAAGAGAAAGCATCTTGATAGAATAGCTTCTCAGTTACTCAAACAAGATGAAATCAATCAGAAACTAAAAGGTTATACACTAAAAAAGAATCCTTTAGATTTATTTTAGTTGCCTTTCTGAATTAAAGTTCGTATATTTAAAGAAAAATAAGAAGTTATGTTTTATAAAATAGATTATGAAGAATTAAAGTTGGTAAAGGATCTCAAAAAGTTCTACATCAGCCTAACAACAGTATTAGTTTTAATAGTACTAACCTTTATTATCGGTAGACTAACAGCAATTAAGCATCTATCGACTTTAGAGAAAGAAATGATTGTTGTTGATTTACGGGCAGAAGAGAATAAATTTACTAAGGATAAGTTAGTTACTTTGCTAAAAGACTTAAGCATTAAGTACCCACATATTGTAATGGCACAATCAATACTTGAGACTGGGCATTGGAAGAGTGATGTCTTCAAGCAGAATCATAATCTATTTGGAATGAAGCAAGCAGGAGCAAGGATTAATACCGCTCAAGGTACTAATCTCAATCATGCTTATTATACTACCTGGCAGGAATCAGTTTACGATTACGCCTTTTATCAATGCAGGTACCTTGGAGGAGTAGGTACTGAAGAATATTATTACGCAGCCCTTGATGCATCTTATGCAGAAGGATCAAACTACTCTCAGAGATTAAAAGAAGTAGTACAGAGAGAACACTTAAAAGAATTATTTTAATATGAGCAAATCAACAAACCAAGAGAAGCTACAAGTCTTAAGAATCTACTTAGAAGATCTAAAAAGAAGGGTTAAACCTAAGAAGACAGTTATCCCAGTAGATGAGGAAGACTAAGAAGAAGCAACAGGACTTCTCCGATCCATCTGAGTTTTTTGATTCAATGGATCAGGGAGTGCTGCTGGAGATGATGCAGTATTATCCGGCACAAGTTAAAGCAATGTGCATGCTGATATCTTTAGATATTCAGCTTGTGGTTGAGGAACGAGAAAAAGAAAACAAAACTAAAAAGAAAATAAAAAAAAGTTATGACAATCAAGGAAAAATTTAAATTAGGAAGACAGAACGTTAAAGAAGGTAATCTAACCTTAGCAGATAGGATGTTTGATATGTGCATTGTGCAGCTATCAAAAGCAACCATGAGAGGTGAATCGTTTATCGAAGGAGCAACCGTTGACCTTTGGAAGGTTAGGGTTTGGACTGAAATAGAAAAGGCTGGCTTATTACCTAAATAGTTCGTATCTTTAGGTATGGGAGAAAAAAGAGGTAATACTGGTAAATTAGAATACGATTTTAATACTGCTTGGGCTTGTGAGATTCAACTACCGAGCGGGAATTGGTGTAGAACTTTAGAGACTAATTTCAGATCTTATAATGGACCTAGGAGAATAACTAGACCTACTAAGATCGAACTTGGTAATCCTCTTGTTGAAAATGAGACTTACGAGTACGAAGGACCGGTTTACTATTATAAAACGAATACATTCTGTAATCCAGCCGCTCACCCGAAGGATACTATTATTCATCAAACCAATACAGTACTACATAACTCAGAAAGAAATACTCCTTCTGGGTTATAAGTTGCATTATTAAAAAATTAATATTATATTATACAAATGGATTTAAAAGAATTTTCAGACGGTCTTGAATTAGCGGGTTTAGGTTTTGCTAATGGCAAGGCACCCGGTTATCCGTTCACCGAAAAAGAGAAATGGAAAATGGTTGAGAAAGCAGAAAAAGCTTATGGTCAGTTCTTAGACGCATTAGGTTGTGATTGGAGGAATGATCCTAATTCTTCAGAGACTCCTAGACGAGTTGCTAAGGCTTATGTCTTTGACCTTTGGAAGGGTCGTTATGATACGATGGATGCAGTTACGGCGTTTCCTTCTGATGGATATGACGGGATAGTATTCGAAGGCAATATTCCAATTACCTCAATGTGCTCTCATCACCACCAAACAATCCAAGGCAGAGTTCATATCGGGTATGTTCCTTCTAAGGATGGAAAGGTTATCGGCTTATCTAAGTTAAATAGAATCGTTGAGTACTTCGGACGCAGAGGTACTATTCAGGAGCAGTATACGGTTGCAGTTCACAATGCAGTAAATAAAATCTGTGAAGGTAACTTAGGAGTAGGTGTGATGGTTGAAGCAACCCACAACTGCGTATCATGTAGGGGAGTTAAGCATTCAGGAGCTTCTATGAAGACTTCTAAATTATCTGGATGTTTCTTAGAAGAAGATTCAGCAAGAGCAGAATTTTATGAGTTCGTTAAAGGGTATAGTTGTAAATAATAATAAGACAAAATGGAATATTGGCAAGTAACGGTGCAGCTAGAGCACGAAAACGACCGAGGTCGTGTACAGAAAGTAAAGGAACTTTATTTAGTTGATGCAGTATCAGCAACAGATGCTGAAGCTAAAATCTACGTTGAGTTTACAGGCGAGTCTAACTTCACAGTAATTGGAGTTAATAGGTCTAAAATCTTAAAAGTATTAGAATAAGTCCTATGATAAAGATTGCTCACGAATCTCCTATAGGTCTTTTTGATTACGTTCAAGCTAGGACTGATTATGATTATGCTTTGGTGCATCTACTAGAGGAGAATGAATCCTATCATAAGCTCTTTATCAACGCAATTGATCAAGGCAGAGAAGTTATTTTAGATAATTCAATCTTTGAATTAGGAGAGGCTTTTGATATGCAGCAATTCTCTGATTGGACTAATAAATTACAACCAACCTGGTATATCATTCCGGATGCTTTAGAGGATAGACCTAAGACTATCTACAATGCAAGTAAGTGGATGGAATTCTACAAACCAAAGACTAAAGGTAAATCAATCGGAGTAGTTCAGGGTAAGACTTATTACGAGATTATGAAATGCTATGAAGCATTAGACAGGCTTGGAGTTGATATGATTGCTATCTCATTCGATTATTCTCTGTATGAGGAGCTGGTTCCACATTCTAATAAATTAGTTAGCTGGATGATGGGTAGAGTTGCTTTGCTTGGAATGCTTGTGAAAGATAAAGTAATCAATAAAGATAAGCCGCACCACTTACTTGGATGTGCATTACCTCAGGAAGGGCAATTTTATGAAGGTTATGATTGGATCTACTCAATGGATACATCTAACCCGGTAGTACATGCTATTAAGGATGTTATGTACCCTCCTGAAGGATTAAAGACTAAAGAAACTCAGAAGTTATTTGAGTTAATTAATTGGCCTGCTGAGAATGTTGATAGGTGGCTTTTAGGTAATAACATCAATCTTTTCAGAAGGTGGTGGAATGGCTAAGTAATCATGTCCGGTTTGAGAAAAAACAGACTATTTATAATAGATGGTAATCTATAAAATAGTTGATATACAGACCGGAGACGCTTATGTAGGTAAAACAGTAAAAAAAGCTGAGAGAAGATTTAAAGAGCATTTAAGGTTGTTAAGTCTAAATAGACACCACAATACGAGGTTGCAGAGAATTTATAATAAGAACCCTGAGCGTCTTAAGTTGCAAATTTTGGAAGAAGGTATACTGTGTGAAACAACCTTAAATGAGCGAGAATGTTATTGGATAATAATGGAAGGTTCTTTAAACATAACTGCTGGGGGAGAAGGTGGAGATACCTTATCGAAGCATCCAAATAAGGTAGACATTATTAAAAAGATGCAACGCCCGAAACTTAAAGGAAGTGATAACCCATCTTACATACCTCTAACACAGGAACAAAAAACTACAATAGTGGAAACATGGGGTATGTTAGAAATAAAAGGTTTGAAGTTTCTTGCTGAGGCTACAGGAATATCATTATACCTCTGTAAAAGACATTTAATAGAAGAAGGGCTCTACACTAAAGATAAAATAAACCAGGTTCAGAAAGAGATGCTTAAAAAAGGACTGATAAAAGGATCTCGAAACCCCAACCTTACAGAACAGCAAATAGAGTATATAAAAAAAGCTTATAGTGTAGATTGGAAATCATGTAAAAAAATAGGTGAAGAGTTAGGGTTTAAAAGTGAATCAACACCCCTCCGTATAATTAAGGAAGCTGGGCTACTTAGAAGTCAGGGAGAATGGACTTCTAGAAATAATAAGACTAGGAAGTTGCAATCAAAAAACTAAGTACTTATATTTAAAATAATATGATAAACACAATACATAAACCTGCAAAATGGGTAGTTTTTTTTTTCGCAGACCGGATCTGAGATCGTTGAACTGAGTGAGCAGATGGGTCGTTGGCCGGATGTTATAGTTAGTAATATCCGACCAGAGCATCTGAGGACTGTTACTGCTAAGTTAAAAGGTAAGCCTGTTACCTTCATCTCCAATAAACCAACTGAGGATGAATATAGACAGGTACTCTCTGAAGCAATAGGTCCGGAAGATATTTATGTAATTACTCTACATGGATGGTTGAGGGTTATTCCTGAATCAATCATTAGAGAATATTCAACTATGTTTAACGGACATCCAGGCTTAATATCTAAATACCCGGAACTTAAAGGGAAGGATCCTCAGATGAAAGCTTGGAATTTAAATCTAGAGACTACCGGCTGTGTTATTCACAAAGTAACAGCAGGAGTAGATGAAGGTCCTGTTTTAAGAGGGGTTGAAGTTTCTATTAAAGACCTAACTATAGATCAGATGTTTGAGCAACTACATAAAACCTCAGTAAAATTATGGGTAGATTTTTTAACAAGGCATTGGCTTTAATCAATTTTAATTCGTATCTTTAGGTAATGAAAGTATCATTCACAGGAGCTCAATCAACAGGTAAGACTACTCTACTTGATGCTATTAAATCGAACGAAAACTATAGGTATAACTACGAATTCATCGATGAGATTACTCGTAGAATGGTTAAGAAAGGTCTGAGGATAAATGAAGCAGGAAGTAATACTACGCAGTTACTTATAATGAATGAGCATATTAAGAACCTTCTTTATGAAAATGCTATTATGGATAGATGCGCTATAGATGGAGTAGTTTATACTCACTGGCTTTATCTTCAAGGTAATCTAGAGAAGTGGGTATTTGATTATGCTGTTAATGTTTTTAATCATTATAAGGATCGTTACGATTATATTTTTTATCTTAAGCCTGAGTTTGAGATAGTAGACGACGGAGTAAGGAGCATTAATACACAATTTAGAGATGAGATAGTAGATTTGTTTGATCAGTATATTAATCAAATAAACATACCAATAATTAATTTAACCGGCTCAGTTGCCGAACGTTTAGAAAAGTTTTATATTACAATAAATAATCATGGATCATAACAAAAATCAAGAAGCGGTGATAGCAATCG
>Ga0114966_10000447_pt1 | contig 39878 bp, 37 predicted proteins | sample M_130207_XF_Meta_FD_87029 | JGI IMG/M metagenome (GOLD analysis project Ga0114966, IMG submission 87029) | Freshwater microbial communities from Lake Montjoie, Canada to study carbon cycling - M_130207_XF_MetaG | ecosystem: Environmental > Aquatic > Freshwater > Lake | place: Lake Montjoie... | reverse complement strand
TTCTTTTTCATTTATTTTCTTTTTCATTTATTTTCTTTTTCATTTATTTTCTTTTTCATTTATTTTCTTTTTCATTTATTTTCTTTTTCATTTATTTTCTTTTTCATTTATTTTCTTTTTATATTTTCTTTTCATTTATTTTCTTTTCATTTATTTTCTTCTCTCCAAAAAAACTTTACAAGTTAATTTTTGTAGGACTTGAAGATTTTCATATCAATATTAAAATATTAAATTATATTAATATATTATATATAATAATTCTTATAAAATGGGTGTTAATACTTCGAGATCCCAAAGCGCACAACAAAGAGAAGCACAAATATTAGCACTAAAAGCTGAGGAAAAAAGAGCAGCAGACGCGGCAATAACTAGCATGTATAAAAAGGAATTTAAGCGAGAAAAAGAAAAACAAGCAAGAGCTGCAAGGGAAATAAAGATTTTATCTCGAGAAGAAATACCAGGATCCGCACCACCAGTACCAGGATCCGCACCACCAGTACCAGGAACGATGCAACAAGAACGGGAACGGGACGTCGGTCAAACAAATTTGTTTGTTAAAACCGACAATAATTTTAAATTTGTTCTTGATAGAAGTGTTTCTCATGAAAGCGAATTCGATTTTAAAGAAGCTGAAAATGCACTCACTGCAATGGTTCCTATAACTATGTTTAATTTCTTCTTTGTACGACATGCAGCATCATGTGCAAATGAAAAAAGTAAAAAATTGGACAAAATTGCATTAGACGACCCATTTATTTCAAATGATGGAATACGAGCAACAACCGACATCAAAGAGGAATATGATAATTTTTTTAAAGAAAGAATGGACCATTATTTTTGCAGTGTGTTAATTCGGACATGGTGCACTGCATGGATGTTATTTACAAAGTACATATCCAAATTTCAAATTGCGCCACATTTGCGTGAAAATGTAAAGGGATACACAAATCATCCGTATCCGTATGGAACAAATGTGAATCGGTTTGCATTTTTTAAAGAATACGTTAAAACACTTAAACATTTACCAGATGCAGATGATGATGGACAACCTGGATACGCATTGATGAATAAAGCATTTGCAAGTTACGGTAGTGAGTTTGTTGATAAAAATGGAATAGCCGAATTTATGCAATGGTATATCACAAATGAAAATGCTCTTGGCAGAAACAACAAAGCTACCAGAAATGTGGTTGTAGTGTGCCACAGTGACATTATAAAGACATTTTGTGAAAATAAGAACCATTTGAGTGAAAGCGAATTGAGAGATAGAGGAATGGAAGGTGGAGAGGAAGGATTTTTTAAAAAAAATAATAATTATTGTGTACGAATTCAGGTTCGTATGCCTGTAAGAGAATTAATACCAATATCACAAACACGAGCACAAGCGTCGCGTGTTATTGGAGGAAATAAAAGTAAAAAAATAAGAAAGATGTCAACTAAATCAAAAAAACACAATTTCAAAAAAACAAGAGTCAGAAAAACTCATGGCGGTAATCTTGGAATAGCTTTAAAAAAAATGTTGTTTGGACAGCAAAATCAGTATGTTTTTAGTGAATCAGAATCAGGTGAAAACGGTTCATATGTAACCAATCTTCCATTTCCAATTACAATAAAAACAGTTATTAAAGGAACTAAACACATTACACGCTATCAGTCTTCAGAACCTCCACCACCCGATTGCATTTGTTATCCCGACGCTTACAAAGAAATAGAAAAAACATTGGAATGCGCTGAGAAATATGGAAAAGAGGATTTGATGAATTATCAACAAAGACATAAACTATCTCCTCCACCCGCTTCTCCTCCACCCGCTTCTGCTCAACATCTTGAAGATAATGGCAGTATATGGGTATAATTTAAATAAAAAATAAAAAATATTGTTAGATGTTATAACCATGTTTAAAAATATTGCAAATTTTAATGACACAAGTAATTATTTACCATTATTTAATGGTGTTTTAATTACAGACTTGTTCGTTATTTTATTATCGAATATGAAAATATTTCAATCATCTGTTTTAATAAAATGGTATGCGGATTATAATTTATCTGCTGTTGTTGCAGATGTTTTAATTATATTTATCGGTCTTATTATTGTTAGAGCCATATATTATAATGTATTTACCGAATTTTCCATCTTGAAATTTATAGCGTTGGCTTTAGTTGTACAATTTATACACGACATGTTATTTTATGCATTTTTTTCTAGTGTCCCAAGAGGAATGAACAGAATGTTGGATACATTCAAAGATTATGCCAAAGAAGTATCTTATAAGGCAGTTCTTGCTGACGGCGGAATGATGGCTATGGCAGCATTGATCGCATCATTCCTCGCTGGTAAAACTTTAAATACTAATTTAATTGTCACGATTTCATCTTTATATTTATTACCATACATATTATACAATTAATTTTATTGTTATTATTTATTTATCTCTCTTCTCTCTATATACCGAAATCAAAATAAAATAAAATCAAAATAAAATAAAATCAAAATAATTCATTATGATTTCAATTCCATTCACTCATTATGAAATGACAAAAATAAATACAAAAAATAGTGAATTGTACTATTATGAACAATTACCAACTGAAAAAGAAAAAGGAATTATTATTATTATTCCCGCTTGGTCACATACTGCAGACTTGTCGAGCACTGTTCTGTTAACAAATCCACTTCTGAAAAAAAATTACCGCACATTTATTGTTTTAAATCGTGGATATAATAATAAGTATTTTAAAAATAACAACACAATGAAACAATTTTCTACAGACATTTATGACTTTATAAAAATGAAAAATCTTAATAATGTTACATTGTTAGGACACTCCATCGGTTGCGCGTATATATGGAATATGATTGCTTTATTTGGAGAAACCCGATTTAAAAATTATATTATTGTAGATGAACCACCTATTTTATTAAAAGAATTATCCAATGATAATTTGAAAAAAGAGTTTGCTGTTTATGACAAGGCATCTTTATCAGAAGCAGTTGCATTGTTAAATAGTGATAAAAAAACAGCAGAAAATTATAAAACTAGTTTCACTAAAAAATTATTTACAAAATCATTTAATAAAAATCATCCAGAAATTATTAAAAAAGTTGAAATGGGAACATTCGTTTTTAATAATAAAGTGTTGGCGGATATATTAGAAAATTCAGTAAATAATATGAATATGGAAAAATTATTTACAACAAAAAAAATAATGAAACCTGCATTATTAATCGGAGGTAAAGAAAGCATAGTTCTTTTTAAAAGTATTCAATATCAAACTCGTTTTTATGAAAAATCTACAGTGTATATTTTTACAAAAGGTTCATCGCATTCAATGTTTATTGAAAATTATAAAACATTCAATAAAATAATAAATAAGTTTTTGAAAAACGATAAAAATAATAAAACACAAAAACGAAAAACTAAAAGAAAAATAAAATCAAAAAATAAAACAATTAAAAAAAACTATTAAAAATAATAATTAGTTTACCTTTTTCATTTTCTCTCCACTTTTATAAGGAATAGATGGAATCAAATAAAATAAACACAAGTTTCAGATGTAAATTTTATAAAATCGTTACATTATTTAATAAACGAACTTAAATATGTGATGATAAATACATTTAACATCACATATCATTTGCCAATATGTCGTCGTCCGAATATTGCCTTTCTACAAATAATGAAAAAATATATAAATTCTTTAAAGAACGTCATCCAGGATTAAATTTTGAAGAATTTGTTCTTCTTTTTATTGACCTTGTTGAAAAATTAACTGAAAATGTTAGTGCTTCTCTCAATGCAAGCATGTTTATGAGCCTCTTTGAAAATGTAAAGCAACTTCAATCTCAAGTTGATAATATTTCTCGTCTACAAACCGATAATAATTCCCACCTGGCTTTAAAACTTTCCGAATTCAAGCGGGAATACATTGAAGATGTTAAACTCATTCTCTCTAACAATGTATCTGATAAAATTGCTCCGCTCATTCGCGAACAAAACGGAATTCTTATGGATAAAACAAATCTGCTCCTGAATGATATGCTTCCCAAATCAAATGATCAACTCTCTAAACAATTGACTATTTCAATCAAAGACATGCAAAAAACAATGATTGATGATACTCATAAATTTTTATCCAATTCTTCTATTTCTCCACAATCTCTCCAAGAATTTGTGAACAACCTTGATTCTAAAATGTCGTCTTCTCTTCTCTCATCTCAAGTTCTTTATACTGCCACCGAAAAACGCCTCGACGCCAGCATTCGAGAGGTTAAAGCATCTTCTGACGCAAATCTCGGAATCATCAAAGAACTTTCTTCTACGAATCAACAAATTTCTTCCTCTCTAACTTCTTCTGTTTCTGAAATGTTGAAAAAAATGGAAAATAGTTCTTCCAAAGGAAAAATATCCGAAAATATCTTGTTCGGGACGCTCCACCATCTTTATCCTTGCGCGCAAATCGATCCCGTTGGAACCACCAAAGAAACCGGCGACATTATACTCTCTCGAAAAGATAAACCGCGCATTCTTGTTGAAAATAAAAACTGGGACAAGAATGTTGTTCAAGAAGAAGTGAAAAAATTCCTGCATGATGTGGAAACGCAAAATTGTTGCGGACTTTTTCTTGCCCAAAACTATGGAATTGCAAACAAGGAAGACTTTGAAATTAATATTCACAATGGAAATGTCCTTGTATACGTTCATAAAGCGAATAATGACCCCGATAAAATCAAAGTCGCTGTGAGCATTATTGACCACCTGAAAGACCGTCTTGACCAAATCGATGACAAATCTGAAGTTGATGTTATCAGCAAAGAGCGGCTGGATAACATTAACCAAGAATACATTGCGTTTGCAAATCAAAAGCTCGCCATGATTAAACATCTCAAGGATTTTCAAACAAAGCTCGTTAAAATGATTGATGATATTCGGCTGCCCAGCCTCGAAGAACATCTGAATACACGATACGCAACATCCAGCAGCAAAGTCACGTGCCAATATTGCGAAACATTCCAAGCAAAAAATCAGCAGGCACTTTCTGCTCACCATCGCGGGTGTGCCAAGAAAAAACTGATTGACCCAGATTCATAATTTTTTTATTAATTTTACTTTTACTTTACTTTTACTTCAACGTTTTGAGAGACGCCGGAGTAACTTCATTCAAACAGCACACAAATGATGCGCGTTTTTTTTGATAGCGTCTAACCGATGTATTCAAAGCGCCAACACCGGAACCATATACATACTTTGTGTTTACGTTGGCAGGAACTCCTAAAATTAGTCCAAAGGGTGGATTCTTTCTCATAACTTATTTTTTATAATTTAATATAATATAGTATTATATTAAATTAAATACTAAAATGAAAACCCGTAATCGTAGATTTATAACCGAAATATCACAAATGTCGGGTGAAAAAAAAACAGAATGGATACTTAAGGCAGTAGTTGATATTGAAAAATTGGAGGATCAATTAAAAGTATACGGACGTCAAATATACAATCTTAATGAAAAAAACAAAGAACTTACGGATGAGAATCGGCGTATCAGCGCGCAACTCGAAATGAATCAAACTGTAATACAATCTGGCGACGATGATGAACAACTACAGCTGGATGCAGTTACGCCGGAAAAGATATTCACACCACGAAAATATAGAAAAGGAACTTCAACACCGGAAAACGATCAGGGAAACAGAAAAAGATACAAAACTGGAGATTGGAGAATTACTGGGAAAACTACTGGACGACCCGACACGCCACAAATCACTGGCAACAGAGTATACAACTCCCAACGAACCGCGCAAGAAATAAGAAGTACGCTTTTTGGACGACCACCTACCCCCCCTCGTAAAACTCGTAAAGGCGGTAAAAGAGGCAAAAATATGAAAACAATGAGAAAATATTTTTAAAAATAAAAATCCAGCTCATTCTTCTTACAACTTGTTACAACTTATTAGCACTAGTATAACTGTTATAGCTTATCACCACCTTGTTCATGAAGTAAATCCCGTTCCAGTATGTTATTAGCGCCGTCAAAATGTAACCAAACTGTTCAAAATAACCTGACAACAGTGTGTCCTTGTACAAATTATATACTAAAAGCGTGAGCACCGAATGAGAAATGCAACCTGGCGCGCGAATCCATAAATTAATATAATTGTTCACCTTTTTTTCAGAGAGATAATCCATTTTATCATTCTTCACTAAAAATAATAAAAAATAATCCACCATTCCAGGAAGACCCGTTGTGAAAAACAGCGAATAATTGATTAAACGCCCCGTTTCAAACTGGTGCGCCAACAATAGTGCTAGCCCCATCAAAATGTGATGCAACCAATCATCCGGTTTAAAATACTTGTAATAACAATACACATGGTAAGTGTGGAGCGATACCGTTACAATTGATGGCAAAACGCTTACATTTTCCGTGAGGATATTTTTAAAATCTGTGAATGTGTTTACCACGTCGCCACATGTCAAATAAACGATGAATACATTGTTTACTCCATGAATTAAATAGTATTTTCCCTTGTATTTTTGCCCGATGACATTATCGACTCCGACATATATTCCAAAAATTCCAATTAAATATAAAATATTCATAAATATTCCTTTTTTTTCTTCATTTTCCTGATTCTGATTCAGTTGCATTTTATTATGTTATGGATGGTCGCTATCAGCGTTGTCTTATTATTATTTTACTTATGCATCTAAATGGTTTATATAAATTTTATAAATAAGCAAATACACACACCACACATATTTATTTATAAAATTGAATAATTATTATTTAAAATGACAATACACAACAACACATATAAAAATGAACCCAGCCAAACTACTGCCACTTTTAACATTCGGATTCTTATTTGTTGCATTCGCACTTGCATCCAATGCAAATTCAACAAATCCCAATAATAGTAACAACATTTCAAATACTTATTGTGACAACACAACGGACGCGGAGACATGTGATGCCGTCGCTATGCTGAAAGCGAAACGAGAAATGTCCGATGCACCCACACTTTTAATGTATCTTGCAATTGCTGCAATTATAGTTATTCCCCAAATACAACAGCTCGACATCTAATAGATTATACTATTTTCATTCATCAATCGCTAATCGCGCTAATCACTGAATCCATTATCTTCTCCTATGATTAATTTTGCAATGACCGGGTCGTCTCTCCAACTTGGAATGCGCGTGCGCAAATGAAGGTGCAAATTTATCAAGGTGTCATAGTATTCGGGTTGCGCCATGAATGTCCCCGTAAAGCGCAGCGCCCACCCGAGCGGTAAATACGGATTGCCGTTTGCCGTTTTTTTTTGAGATTCGCGATAAGGAGGAACGTATAAGCAATGATAGTGTGTTGAGAACCATTTCGCCAAAGTATCACATTCCTCTTCCGTTTTATTTATTTCATTCAACCTATTATTTTCTAAAAATTCATTTGCCAATTTTACATAATCCAGCATTGATTTTATCAAGTCATTCTTTCGTTCCAATTCAAAGCACCGTTTTTCTTTTTCATCCATTTCATCTAATTTTAGCAAAGAGAGAGCACTACTCATCATTATTGAGATTGAGGTTATATTATTATTTGTATTGTCTTTATTATTTTTTAATTATTTATTTAACACAGTTTGTTTGGTTTAGCAATTTATAAATAATACAATAATATTTCTTCAAAAAATAATATTTCTTCAAAAAATATTATATTTACACACTATATAAAACTATATAAAAGAAAAAATGGCAAAAAGAGGTTGTTCTCACTCGTGTAAAAAAAACTGCGGTAAAGGCAGCAAACGTCGTAGTGGCAAGCAGCGCCGCTCTCGCACTCGGCGTCATCACGGAGGCGCAATGAAACCGTTGAGCCCTGGTTCCATTTCCGTTTAAAAGGGAAAGGGTGAAAGGGATCCCGCGCAAATTATGCAAACTTTACATTCATTTGTTCTCTCAGCATTGTAGAACTAATGTTTGGCGTTCTCGGCAAATATACAACACAGCAATCCACCCAGTCAAATTTATCTTGCCAGTCATCCCCCATTACAAGTATATTTGCACTGTAAAGCTTAATGTATTCATTTTTCATTTCCATCGACGTTTCCTCAAATACTTTTTTTACAAACTTACACTTTTTTACATTTTCTAAACGCGTTTTCAAATCATCTCTCGGTAATATTTGCTTTTTCTGAAATGTGAACGCGTCGCTTGACACGCCCGCGCAAATATTTTCCGAATACTTGCAACACCTCGACAATAAATTCGAATGACCCGTGTGCCACATGTCAAATGTGCCAAACGTAATTACTTTTATAATGTCAATTTTCGGTTTATTCAAATAAATTATGTCGGGGTCATTATAAAACATTTCAATGAATGAATTGTAAACGTGAAGCTTATCCACATAATTCAAATACAAAATTACTTCCACTTCTCTGGCGTACGAAAAATATTCAATTACAACATTTGGAAAGTAAAACTTAATGCACGCCGCATGCTGTATAATAAAATCAACTGAAAAAACATAAATCCTTCCTATATCTTTTTCTCCAATTTCGGATAAAAGTTCAACTTGATTTTTTGTAAATTTATTATCCATTATTTTCATAACATTGTTTTTATTATTGTTTTTATTATTATTTTTATTATTGTTATTAGTGTTATTATTGCAGATTTTATGCATTGTATTTTGGACTGCTTTCAATTTTATACTTTCAAATTCATCATATGCAGAGCGCCACGAGGCGTATTTAGATGACTCTGTTTTAAAATGAGTTGTTATAATGGCTTCATCTATGTTTCCATACGTTTTATAAACCTCTGAATTTACATTATTGAAAAAGGGTAATGGAAGCCCGTCAAATATGCGCCTTCGAAACGGCATCACATCGCCAATGTGTAAATTTTTCGCGTGGTACAAACCTCGCAACCCGCTGTTTCTTAAAAAACCATTTTTATCAATGTAGGAATAAAATACATTACACGCAAACACAGAACGTTTATGGTCTTGGTCTTGGTCTTGGTCTTTGTCTTGGTCTTGGTCTTTGTCTTGGTCTTTGTCTTTGTCTTGGTCTTTGTCTTGGTCTTTGTCTTGGTGACCAGGTTGGTTTACGTGCGTAAATTTGTGAATTTGAGAATTAATGTTGCACCCCGCATTCGTATACTCATTTGTAAATTTGTTTATATTTCTTACTATTTTAAATCCATTTTTTCGCAAAATTGGAAAAATATTAAATAGCATTTTAAGGTCACTATTTAAAACAACAACGCTGTAACCATCTGACCACGGAATCGTTCTGCCATTTCTTAAAAGCCCAATCGAACTCCCTGCAAAAACGGCATACGGCACGTTATGCCTCTCAAGAATCCTGAAATAAATGGTTGCATGGTCGCGTTTCAATTCATTGTGTTCATTTAATTTACAATTTGTCATTCCAACAGTAGGTAAATAATAACCGCCGCATACAACGTTCTCAATGCCATTATTATCGTTGGTTTCATCCTTTTCATAAAAAAAACAACTCATATTGTTTTCAAACAAGTTCGATGCCGACAAATTTTCATGCATTGTATTAGGATTTCGAGGCTTTTGTATATAATTATTACGTTTCATATTTATTTATTTTTGATTTGTTTTATTTATTATAAGGTTTTATTAATTACTTTTTACCTTATAATAATTAATTTTATTATTTACAAGTAGTTCACAAGGGGGGGGACAAGGATTCAATTATCAGAATTCATTCTTGAGCACCTTAGTAATAGACCTTTTAAGCAACCTTTAAAATCATACAGAGAACTGATTCGACCTGGTAATTCGCATATCCCCTTTGCCCTTTTACTATGCGTTTGTCCATAAAACAGCGACAGTTCAAGCATTCTGATAACAATGCGCTCTTCTTCAGTTAAAACAAAAGCTTCGGCTGATTCTAAATGATGACTGTTGTCATTCATGTTGGACAAATCCACCCTCACCCTTCCTTCATACGTATAACGGTTATAATTCCCACAACTATATATTCTATTATATTTCAAAGGAGAGTTTCGCACTAAACCCAAACCAATGATTCTGTTAATGTCATTATGCATTTCCAAGACAATGATCCATTCATCTTTTTTTACTGTTTGCTTGAGTGTAGATGGAGCACCGTAAACACAATGAGTTAATTTATTTGTTTTTTTCCTCCACTCTACATTCTCATTTAGAGTTTTATTATTAAACCTTGCAGTGCAAATTTTTACCATAAATTAACTGGAAAATTTGTTCTGTGTTCTTGCTTGCTCAATTTGATAAACTACACATTTTATCAATTTTTTATATATTACACAATTTTGAAAAAAAAAGTTCAATTAACATGTGTGTTATTTATATTATTTTTTATATATCATAGTTATTATATAATTAATAATGATTTTTTCATTTTCAAACAAACAGGGTGTTAGTAAAAAATTATTAAATCATTTAACAAAAAAATTATACAAAAAAAAAACTCCACCCCCCCCTCCAATCCCCGAGACTGCCCCTCCAATCCCCGAGACTGCCCCTCCAATCCCCGCTGCAAACCCCACTGCAAACCCCACTGCAAACCCCACTGCAAACCCCGCTGCAAACCCCACTCCAAACCCCACTCCAAACCCCACTCCAAACCCCACTCCAAACCCCCAAAAAACACTTGTGTTGTATATTTATCATATCTACAACAATAGAGTAAAAAATTTCATTAAAAAATGTATTTTTGATGATGATAATATTGATTTTATTATAATATCAAACACAAATAGTAAAAATAATAATAATAATAACTTCTTAAAGACCATTTCAAGAAAAAAAAATGTGAAAATATTAATTCGAAATAATGTGGGTTATGACTTCGGAGGATGGAGTGACGCTTTACTTAAAAATAATTTATATGAAAATTACAATAATTATATTTTTGTAAATTCTTCAGTAGTTGGTCCATTTTTGAAACCCGATTTTGAAGGCAAATGGACTGATTTGTATATAAATGGTTTGAAAGATAATGTTAAATTATTTGGAAGCACAATAAATACAACTGGAGACGCATTAAACTGGGCGCACGTCCAATCATATATTTTTTCAATGGATAAAACCACACTAAAATATTTAATTGGTTGTTCTATATTTAGCATGACCAATTATGCAAAAACTTTTAATAGTGCTATATATGATAAAGAAGTTTTAATGTCTAGAAAAATAATTCAAAATAACTGGAATATAGGTTCTCTTATGAAATACTATGAAAATGTAGACTTTACATTTCGCGATAAAACCCCAAACGACTATAATATAATTTTTCTAGATGATATAATGTTTCCGCATAATAGAAACACAACGTGGAATGAATACGAAGTTGTATTTATAAAAGGAAATAGATTTGGAATTGAGTGAAAAAGAAAAAAAGAATAAAGAATAAAGAAAAAGTAAAAGTAAAAGTTACAATATTATATTATTATTACAACTTATCAAATAAAAAAAGTGTAAATTTATGAAACTATACTTTGATAAGATTGATAAGATTGATAAGATTGATAAGAATAATTATAATAAACAAAAATTCAGAGTAATGCCGCATGAAAAAAATAAATCAAATATTCCTCTACACATATCAGACAGACACATTCATCAAATGGAACACAATATTGACACAATAAAAAAAAGAGTGCCTTCTTTATTTGTTGATAAAAATCAGAAAAATTATTATTTTGCTAGCACCGGTATAACCAACTTGACATTTACAACATACAATGAGTTTATTCACGACCAAGCAATATTATTTTTCAATATACTAAGCAGATACCCTGTTGAGACATTTGAGTATGCGGTATTTGCTGGTAATTCTGTGGGACTGCTGCGCAATGGAAATAATTTGCCTTGGGGAGACGACTATGACATTATTATTTTTGACAAACACGTGCCAATTTTGTTAAAAATGATTGCTCCAGAACTTGAAAATTTTGGATTTAAAATAGAATCTAAAATCGAACATGGTGTGATTTGTGGTATTCAAGTTTTTGGACCCACTATTTTTTTTGATAACCATTTCACTTCAACCCGCTCAAGCTCAACCAGCGTATTTCAATGTGATGTGTTTTTCTCCTATTTTGACAAAAATAATTTTTTGAAAAATAGAGGTGGTTGGGGGCTATATCATGAAAAAAATATTCCCTATAATGTTGTTGTTCCATTCAAACGGCACATGTTTCACGGAATGTTTTTACCATTTTTTAATAATCCAAAAAAAGAAGTAGAGATTTGTTATACAAATATTGATAAATGTTCAATCTTTTCTCATCATTTACAGAAATCTCAAAATAATTTGTCCGGAACTATCTTTTATAACAAATGGGAAAATGCATATCTAGATTTCAAATATATTATTAAAAAATCTATTGAAAATACCAAAAACGCCATTGGTGCTGCTACCACACATTCGAGTGACCCATTATCATTATGTAAAAATAAAAATAAACTAGTGCTGAATGCAGACAATAAAAACAATTTATTAGGACGCAGTTCGTGTATATCATCAAAACTGAACTTTTTTTGCTACTTGTCTGAACACAATATTGGCTCGATTGTCGCACACGCAGATGCATCCGAATTCATATGTGAACACGCCGCAGACGTGAAATTCTATTTTCCAGAAATTGATATTACATATATTGACGATGGATGCAAACCAAGCCCTGTTTCTCCCATTTTCTACATTTACATTGATACTTTCATTCAGGAAGCGGAAAAAAAATGATTTCATTTTCATTTTCATTTTTTTCACGTGAAAAAAATATAAATTGAAAACTTAAAAACTATACTTACATTCATTAGTTTCCAGTTTCATCAATCAGACAAATCAAATCGAATAATAATGGCTCACTTCAATCAACAACAACGCGGCGACAATAGTGGTGAGTATAATAATAATAAGGAAAATGTAAGAGGAGAAAGAGAAAGAGAAAGAGACAGTCGAGACGATCGTGACAGTCGTCCTCAGCAAGAGCAACAGCAACAGCAGCAGCAGCAGCAGCAGCAAGAGTTTGTCAGTCCAAGTTTGTGCATTCCGCGCACACACGCCAACATTCGAAGGGAGCGACTCTTTGCAGTGTTCCGTTCGCTCAGTTTGGGGTTTATTGGTCGAATCGATGTGGTTGAAAAGACTGACGAACAAACTGGAGTCCCTTTCATCAGAGTGTTCATTCACTTTACGAAATGGTTCAGAAATGACCAAACCCGCCGGTTTCTTGACCATCTTGAAACACAAAAGTCTGCAAACATTGTGTATGATGAACCTTGGTACTGGAAAGTGACCAAGAGTTTTGTTCCCGCGCCTCAGCAGCAGCAGCAGCAGCAGCCACAACCTTCAAGGTTCCCCAAGCCTCGCATTGATTTGGTAGGACATCCTCCTCCTACTACAGTCGTTTCAGTTTCAAAACCAAAAACACCTTCCGGCGCTTCCACTTCCACTTCAACTGACGCAGCCACAACTGCCGTTTCTGGAAAAGGCAAAGAAGTTGCCAAACGCATGGGCTATGAATCCGGAAAAGGTCTTGGAAAGAAAGCCGATGGACGACTTGTACCCGTTCAAATCAAAAAGAACGTTGGCAAGAATGGAATCGGTTTCGGCGCTGCTGCTGCTGCCGATGTTGTTGTTGCCGATGTTGCTACCAGTGCTGGTGATGGTGATGTTGTTCCCTCTTCAGAAGAATACTGGACACAGGTTGCAGAAGCAACGGCGGCGGTAACGACGACAACGACAGCAACGACAGCAACGACAGCAACGACAGCAACGACAGCAACAAGACTTTCCGTCTCTATCAGCCCCCCTCCCAAAATTGAAAGAAGACTGTTTTGCTGCGACAATGATGATGTCGTTGCATCATTTGCATCAGCGCCTGCCAAAGCAGCATCTTCTCATGATGCCTCTATCGCGGCGGAAGCGATATGGAAAGCCGCTCTCAGCAAAAGCACGTAAATATCGAGATTTACTGTGTACTGTGTACTGTTGTGTGAAAAAAAAACAAAAAACAAAAATATTTTTTTTGTAAATACTTTATATTAATTATATTAAATATAGTATTTTGATAAAAGTAATAAAAGTAAATAAATAGTATATATCAATTATATAAACAAATAAAATGAGTCAGGCAGCTTCCTCAAGTATCTACTTTACATCAACGCGAAACATAAAAGAAAGCGACATTATCAATACATTCGAAAATAAACTACGTCTCGGAAAAATAGTTGAAGGAAATGTAAACATTGTTCCAGTTTCAAAACAAGACTATAATCATGTTTTTTTTTATATTGAATGGAACGAAACGCCAGAAGCGGCAAAATTTGTCAGTGAATTAATTTCAAAATCCTCTATAAAAGTTTATCATAATAAGGGATATTGGTTGTGCAGAATGAATCGCAATCCCTTGAAACTTCGGAACAAGACGGCGGCATGCATTAAATTTGCGTCTATTACAAATCCGAATCCAGTTCCGGTTCCTACTCCGGATAATAACTTTAATGAAGATGATTTTTATGTAATCAATTAACGCCAAATCCCCATTGATTTTTGATACGATATGCCCTATCAGGTAAACAGGGACTGGGAAGCTGTCTATACACATCATGAAGATAACGTGAAGTATCCCATGTCCAACCTCTTCTGCTGAAGAGGTGGTGGGTATCCGGAAGTTCATCTTCAGGAAAAACCGCATACACACATGCGGCGGATGCACTCTTTTCTTGAGCAGAAGCGGCTACAGCAGGAAACAGAGGTTTGGGCGGCGACTCCGGAAGTTCATCTTCAGGAAAAACTGCATACGCACATTCAGGTGACAGAGGCGGGGCAGATGGAGGAGGCGGCGAAAGAATAATCACCATAGCATTATCATTCATATTCATACAATTTATACAAATAATATGAGGAGCAATGTAACTCTGCAAATTTGCAAATGTTACTTCATTGTCGCCGCAGTTTAATAAATTCTTCAATTTTTGATCCGGCTTGATAGTTCTATGATCACGAAGCCCGTTTGTTTCAATATAACTGTCAATCAACTTTGTAATTTTTACGCGAGAGATTCTCTCGCCATTTTGTGAATAGTTTAGATTCAAAAAGTCAGCAAGTTCTTTTGAAATTGTACAACTCATTTTATTCGCATGGATGGATGCTATTTAATTTATCTCCTTATTTTTCAATTTTATTAAAAAATATAAATTGAAAACTTTTTATCATATGTTGTAATGCACAGTAATACGTGAAATCAAACAAATCGAACACAATATGGCATCCGCATCATCGTCATCATCCGAGTCGTCTCCCGGTTGGAATAAAGTTGAAGGTAAACGAAGAAAATCAGGAAAATCAGGAAAATCAGGAAATTCAGGAAATTCAGAACAACTGCCACTCAGCATTTGCATTCCGCGTGCACACAAAAACATCACTTCCCAGCGTGTGCGCGATACATTTCGGCGCTTGAATTTGGGATGCATTGACAACGTCGATGTTGTCTCGAAAACAACAAAAGATGGCGGCGAACCTTTTGTTACCATATACGTTCACTTTTCAAATTGGAACCATGACAACCCAGAGGCAAAGAAGTTTCGTGAGAAAATCATGAAAGGAGAACAAGTGAATATATTCTATGACGAGCCAAAAACATGGTTCTGGAAATGTTCACTGAATCGCCTTCGCAAGTCTCACAAATCTTCAGAAGTGCCCGCACCCGCGCCAGTAGCCGCCGCATCCGCACCTCCACCTCCTCCTCCTATGTCTCCTCCACGTCTACCTCGATGGGGCACTGCTGAATATATGAGCCTGTTTAGCATTGTCGACACAATAAATACAAAAAAGTAAAAGTAAAATAAAATAATATTCGAAAAAATATAAAATATGAACTTGAGCTTGAACAATGATGAAAAACATATGATCGCAAATAAAATCAAGTGTATTAGCGAAACAGATATTAAAAATGATTATGAAATGTTGAAAAAAATGGTGACGGAGGCAAATGCAAATGCCATAGAATTCAACAAACGGTGCCGAGTTGGAAATAATGTTGTTGATTTTTTTACATTTAGAGAGAGGTTGGAAACGCGAGGTAAATATAATATAAATTTTTATGACTTTATTTCCAATATTGAAGAATTCAAAAAAAAGAAATTTATTCAGACCATGCTGACTTATTACGAAACAACAAAAAATGCGCGAGGACTGAAAAATGAATACATTGTTTTGAAAGAAGTGTACAACATTTGCATTAGCGCCATCAATATTTTTCGACCGCTTGTTGCCGTTGAAGTGTACCAACGTTTCAAACCGACGCGAATACTAGACTTTAGCGCTGGATGGGGCGGTCGCGCAGTTGGCGCTGCAGTCTGCAGTACAGCATACATTGGACTCGACATCAATGCGGGACTGCGCGACGCTTACAATAACATGTCTGCATTCTTGAATTCTTCTGCTTCAACAAATTCTAGTGAAAATTTAATAAATATGGTTATTGCTGATGCAGTGTCATTCGATTATTCAACGATTTCGCCGGGATATGATATGGTCTTTACGTCTCCCCCTTACTATTTCATCGAAAAATACAGTCATAATGAAAACTACGCATCAAAAGATGAAATGGACCAACATTTTTATATTCCCGTTTTTTCAAATACTTTTAAACATTTATTGCCCGGAGGACATTTCGTGCTGAATGTGAATAAAGAAATTTACGAGCGTGTTTGTCTTGCGCTTTTTGGACCTGCCGAACAAACAATGAACTGTAAAAAAAGCAGTCGTCAAAATAATTATAGAGAGATGATTTATATATGGAAGAAAAAATGTTGAAAAATAATCCTACCTTTTTATTTTTATCTCTGTTTTATTTTTCTCTATTTCTGTTTATCTCTCTATTTTTTCTATTTATATTAAAAAAAAACTTATATAAAATGATTCATTCATATTTTATTATATTTTATATAAAATAATAAAATAATAAAATAATGAACAAACTTGGAAACTATTTTTCAACAACAGCAACAACAGCAACATCATTTTTTAAAAATACATTTTCGAGAGGCAGCGAGGCGGCAGCTAAGTATTTGAAATTTGTTTACATTGGAATATTTGCATATTCTGCGTATTCAACCTATCGTTTTTTGAGGGTAAGGAACAAAAAAGAACTTGTGAAAAAAGAACTTGTGAAAAGGGAACTTCCTGAACACGTAAAATATGACAACGGTTGGTATGCCGAATTTGATGAACTTCAAAAAAGGTTAATAATGCCGACGCCGCCGATCTTGTTGTCAGAACCACCCCCCGCGATTCAAGAAGTCACCCCTAGAGGCGAAATTTTAATGTATTATAATGTGAATAATAAAGCATTTGATTATTATTCTAATAACAAGAATTTGCCGTATAGAACCCTTGACGCTGTCGCGCGAAAATATGTGTGTTTGCACAATGTCCTGTCAATATATGTCGACATTCGCGAAGAAGTGAAAAAAGGAACAGACAAATGTTCAAAAAAAATGAAAGGCGCCAAAGATGCGTCTGCATCTGTCGATGATCCCGCGAAACCGACGCCTGCTTCATCCATCTTTGCTGTTTACAAAAACTACAAGAGCGGCGCAACAGCCGCAGTTGACAGCAACGGTAGTGTAGGAAATAATTCTAAAAAGGTAATTCTCAAAGATAATGTAAACAAGTTTATTTTTAAAGGGCGGATTGATGACTATGCTTTAGATGTAAAAGCTCGCGAAAAAAAAGAAAAATCATCTAATAAAACAAAAAATGAACAACAACAAAAAGGCGGCGACAACGGCGGCGAACAACAACACGACGATGATAAAAAAGAAGAAATTAATATTTCATATTCCGAGTTTAAAAAAAGGAATGTCGATAGATAAAGAGAGAGAGAGAGAAAGAGGAAAAATAAACTTTTCACAAATTAAATTGTAAAAATAAAATATATTCATATAATAGTAATAAAAATTAATTTTTGAATCAACATATCACATTTTTCGAATTATATGTCATCGCCAACTGCTGATTTCTATAGACAAAAAATATATCAAGCCGCAAACAAAGCCGGACAAGCCGCGTCTAGTGCCAGACAGTTTGTTTCTGGCGCCGCCAATGCATTTACCAATCCTACTTCTTTTGCTTCCTCTGGTTATCCCGTTGCTCGTGTTAATCGATTTGCATCCAGCGGAAGCAGCGGTAGCGGGAGCGGCATCCCAAGTGATGGCGAGTATAAAATGTTTACGCGCGCCGAGTTGAACGATTTATATGGAAATCAAAAACAAAAAAAAGGATTTTCATTAATGAATACCAATTTTCTTAGCTTGGGTAATGGTGCCACTGAACACATTATTATGATGGTTCAGCTTTATATTGCGCTGATTGCCGCTTTAAGCCGGCTCAGCATGAATGCTGCGAGCATGAGCGCTTCTTTTCTTTTTGGGAATGAAACACTAATTAACCTCTTTTCTATTTTCCTTGAAAATGCGCTCAATCTTATTTTGAACAGAAAAGTTGCCGATATGTCGTTGGATGATTTGCACAAGTCTCTCAAAGATAATCAACCAAAACTACAGCAAATGTCTGCACTACTTATCAATGCAATATCCGCCCTTGCTGTAGGTCTTAGTAGCGTGTGTTCAAAAATTGTAAAGGACTGGGTGGAAAGTGTTTTACCTGGTTTGCTTAAAAGTTCAGCAAAAGGAGCGGCAAGCGCCGCTAAAGCTGGACTTAATGTTGCAACTGTGGGCGCGTCTGACGAGATTCTTGACATATTAGCCGCCGCTGTTAATATTGCTGGAGGAATGATTAAAGTTCTTATGGGACTTGAGAAGAACGTTGAAAACTTTGGCGAAGCGTTTAAAACAGTTAAAAATACGTACGACGAGTTGAAAAACTTAAAAGACCTTTTCGGTAAACCTCCTAGCGAAATAGCGAAGGCTATGCGCGGTATTGCGACAACTGCAACTGCCGCTGTAATTCCTGAGGCTCTACAAAATACTGCAGACAGTTTTACAACTAGAGCATTTGAAGGATTGAATAGGAGAAATACTTATTTGGATACTGATACCGGTGCTGCCACCGCTGTTTCACTCCCTGCCCCCATGACGCCTCTTGGTGCTGCTGCTGCTGTTGCTTCTGCTGCTTCTATCCCCTCTCCTCTTCCTGCTGGCATCAATCCTTCTACCACATTCAAGGACCTTGTTGGTATAGGAGTAAACAGGGGTGTGGATGCAGGGATAGCAGGGTTGAGAAATTTCGGAAGCAAAATAAAGGGAGCAGCAAACACATTTTCTAATTTTCTAACAACTCCAAAAGGAGAAACGGTAACCGATTCTACTGGAACACCAATTAAAACAACTTTATGGAACCGTATTTCAAAATCTCTTTTTGACGGCGCAATGAATAAAATAAAAAACAGCGGAAAATATGGAGATGTAAACCAAACCATCGTTGAATATGTTCTCAGAAATCCAGATATACTAATTCCTTTTTTGCCAATTCCTTACAACATTGCCGCTGTTGCATTTCGACTGGTTCAAACATATTTGAGACATGTTCGTAAACCAAACAATGGAACTCCAGCAAATCCAACAGCAAATCCAACAGCAAATCCAGCAGCAAATCCAGCAGCAACTCGAACTCGACCTCTTTTGCGTTTGAAAGGTGGCAGCATCATAAGAAATAAAAGTATGAAATACAAAAATAAAAAACATTTTAAAAGATACATGTCGAATCTTCGACGAAAAACCGAAAAAAAAGAACTTCAATTATTAAATGGAATTCGCGATTTTAAAAGCATTGCTAGTTATGGACTTTTATAATTAATAATTATAATCTTCTAATCAATATTATTTTTTATAAATTATTTGAAACGCACATGGAAAGGAATGCATCTTTTCCATTTTTTGCTAGATGTTCCATGCACCTCATTGTCCATCCATATGAACTTCCGCTGTGCCCGTCATACCCCAGTGTAACCATATTTCGAGAAATTTTGCCAATCATTTCATCATTTGAAAACATGAATGATTCGCCCTGAAAGTTTTTCATCCAGTCCCATGCTTCTGCATTCGTAATCGCCTGATACGCATTCTTCAGCATCATGCGGTTATTCTTATCATAAATGTTGTAATTGAATTCAGCATCAGTTATCTTAACGTCGGTGGTGGTCATTGTTGGTTTGTTTGTTTGTGGCAGTTGTTGCTTTTTACTAGAATCAACATATTCATATTAAATTTTCAATTTTTTTATAAACATGCTTATAAAAAAATAAAAAAATAAAAAAAATAAATGATGCCCATTATTCATCTAATAACATTAACGCCATTGCAGAATAGTTGTGTAAATCTATAAGCGTATCTCTAATTCCCTCATCATTAATTAAATTTACACCATTTTTCGTTATAGACATAGAACGTTGTAACTTATCTTCTATTCTCATTAAAACGCCGATAACTCCATATTTTGCGAATGCGTCGCCATAATCTATATTTTTTTTAGTAAATAATTCTAATGCTTCATTTTGAATTTTTTTCATTTGTTCTACTCTATTCATTTTTGATAAATTCGATAAATAGTATAAATTATTATGTTTATATTATTTATACTATTTATCAAATGGGCGTTTGAAATGTAAAAAAAGGTGTAATCATATTAATATTCTTTTTTATTTTTACTTTTTACTAATCCATTTCAAATATCCGTTGCTTTTTTTCAAACTGAATGACGAACCCAAATGACTTTTCGCGATTCGGTGCGCCGACTGTTCAAATGGCGTGAGTTGTTTGATATAATCTTCGGCGTGCTTGTTATTGTGCTCTTGCTTCTGCTTTTCGTCCATCGGGCTTTTGGCTTTTACTTTATGTTTAATAGTATTTTTAAACATAAAATAATCAATTTAATATAATTGTTTAAATGTTTATTATAATTGTTCAAATAAATTAAATGTCATCTACATTAATTTCAACCTTGCACATTTTGTTTACGTTTGATTTTGATTTATCGGCGTAATACTTTTCCTGACTTTTTTCTTGTTCTTCTTCTTCCTCTTCGCTTTCCTCTTCTTCCTCTTCCTCTTCTTCCTCTTCGCTTTCTTCTTCTTCCTCTTCGCTTTCTTCTTCTTCTTCTTCGCTTTCTTCTTCTTCCTCTTCGCTTTCTTCTTCTTCCTCTTCGCTTTTTTCCTCTTCGCTTATGCGTTCATCGTCGTCGTCACTAATGTCATCTACATCTCCATACATTGCCTGCGGATTTACCATGTTGTTTTCCGGAGCCAGCTTGAATCCCCTCTTCATTTTTATTGTCTCCACCGATGACGACGAAACAATTTTTTGATAACGCAGCGTATCTGCATCGACAAACTCATACGAATCCACTACATCCGCCGTCGAGAGCTCAGACTCCTTCATAAAAATTCCGTGCGTTCGCTTTAGCGCATCCCTTTCACCCGAAGAATACACTTCCAACAAATCGCACATCTCCATTTCCTTCTTACCTTTGCTGTTACTTTTAATCGCATTTACACCAGGTGCTTGTTGAAACTCGCGTATTCCTATAAGAACCCACTTGTCAACTTCAATGATGTTATCGCGCTTTCCTCTGCCTTTGAATTTCCCGCGAATGAAACAGCGGCGCTCCTTATCATCAATGCACGTTACGTCAAACGTGTTGCCATTTAATCGTTTTACAGTGCCATAAATTTCACTCTTATTCTGCGATATTCTTAGCCCGCTCTTTGTCGACTTTACAGCGTGTTTGTGTGCTACTTTTTTACCGTTGCAACCTCCTTTCGTATTTTTTACCATTTTATTTTATCTTTCTTACTTTATTCCGTGTGTGTGTGTGTGTGTGTGTGGGAACCGGTTATTGATTAATCCAATTATATGTCTAAGTATATTATATATATTTATTATATTTCAGGGGACGTATGACGTATGCCGCCTATTATACAGAGGGGGTTAAAGGGGGGACGCATGTCCCCCTTGCTGTGACATCTGGGAAAACATGTCCTCGTTTCGCTTTGACTCTTTGACAGAATTTGACCTAAAATCGTCAAAATCAAAATTATCAATTAAGAGTTCATAGTTTTCAATATTCACATCCTGGTAAAATATTGACTTGTACTTGTATCTCGTTGTCGCATAGTCACTTCTTCTAGACGGGTCCGGATGAATGTTGTCCATAAGTATTTCAGAAAATGAAATTAAAAATTGATTCGACGTGAATCCCGACGTGGATATAAATTTTATAACTTGCAAGTATGAAATGCTGAGCGCGTAATTATCCCATGTGTTCCAATGCTTCAAGCACTCGCCAATAACGTACTTGCGAGACTGGTTTATAAACCGCTCCATCGTTGAATAACAAAGCTTTTTATACCGGTCAATAAACTCCGGTGATAAAATTGTAAATGCGTCGTTTGAATCCACGTACGTTTCGATTGTGCCTTGTAACGATTCTGGCGTTATTCTGCTGTGTTTGTTCAGCACGTAGTTGATCAAATGAATTTCTATACACCATAAACTGTATTCCGGAAAATAAACGTAAAAATAGTCACGATATGCCTCGTACGCATCTGTATTGTCTTGGTCTTGCTGGTCTTGGTCTTGCTGGTCTTGGTCTTGCTGGTCCAGCAACAAATTCATAGGTATTGAAATTCCAAAATCTAAAATAACTGGAAGCCCCGTCTTCAGGTCAATCACCGCATTATCCCATTTGAAATCGTAGTGCACTATTCCATTCTTCATTAACTGTTCCAGAGAGAATAAAAAATAAGAATACGTGTCAAAAAGCGTGTTCAAAATGTGTTTTTTATCCCTAATTGACAGCAAGTATTTTGTAAATTTTATATTTTCTACGTATTTCATTTTTAATAATATGAATTTTTTTGAACCGTCATCAATTGCTCTTTTTGCCTTTTTTTCTGCTGCATTTGTTGCCGTTGTTGCCGTTGCCGTTGATGATGACTTTCCGCTTATTATACTACATTTTTTTATTTCTCTCTCATTTACTTTTGCTAAAGACGCGGTGCAACTCTGTATAACGGGCACATAATACAAGCTGTAAAATGGAATGCCCTGAATCAATTTCCCAATTCGTATTTCATTTTCCGAACTAAAATTATTTTTTACAAGTTTAGAAACATACTCCGAGCTGTTTGTGTTGCTATTTCTTTTTGTTTCCTTCTTACAAGGGAGAGACGGATAAAATATGCATCCGAATCCTCCCTGATTTATTACTCTACTTATTGCTGGACGATTTTTTACTGTCATATTTAGAAATTAATGTTATTATTATTACTTATTATTAATTATTGTTATTATGAACAAATTCAATAATAATATATCATTATACTTTATAATATATTATTATGAATATATCTACATGCCCAATGGCAACATTTATATTGATGTTGGTCATTATAAGTATTTTACTAGACTCTTATGTAGTGTTTGGATTGGGGATTGCGCCAAAAAATACTGTAGTTTTAGTTTTAACGTTGTTGATTTTGGTATTATATGCGGCGTTCACAATATGGCTAGCAAATGAAACGTGCTATACGAAATTCACATGGATATCGTGGTTAATTATCATATACTTGGTATATCAAACCGTCAGTTCAATTATGGTAATCACTAATCCACAACTGCAAAAGGAGTTGCGAAAAGAATTTGCTGCGATGGAAAAAGAATTCAACGAATCACAAAATCGCGTTCACGCCCAATACGGCGAATAATTTCGTTTTTTATTTTATTATTATTATATTGATATTGTATTATGAACAAATTAATCATAAAATATAATAATAATAATATTATTATTGACAAGAACAGTGACATCGGCAACAGAGTAAGCGACGAACACGAACAGAATAAGCTCACCAAAGAATATTACGACTCAAATTATTCGCGGAATACTTGTTTTTTTTCCAATTTCCGCGCATATTTGCCGTTCGCGTTAAATAATTGTGCCTGCGCGTTTTATTTTTGTGGCGCGTATAGTCTTCGTAACCAAGCTGTCCGAAATTAACCCACTTTTTAGAAACGGGGTCGCAAACTCTGTATTTTTTTACAGGATTATTTGCCGGATACAGTTTTGCCGTCTTGCCTAAATACTTGGTTGCCATTTTTTGAGCTTGTGTCGGGTTCGAATACTTGTACAATTTTTTTTTATAGCGAGTATATCTTTTCGATAACTTTTTGCAATTCATTTTACGGGATTTTTGTTGTTTCTGTTTCCCACCACCCATACCGTACAACTGATTATGCACTGCGCCTTGCTCATTTTGCGCCCGTGCATACTCTGAACGAGCATCTCTCATACCGCGAACTACACGCGCAATGAGCGCTTCCTTCTCTGGTTTTGTTGGAGCAACCCTGTTCAACTCGTGACGTAATCTTGCGCTGAATAAATTAAAAATAGCTTCAATGTCTGCCTCACTATCCGCATCTGCCGCCGCCCTTTTATCATCTCTTTCATAACCCTTTGTAGTACTGATGATAGAATCTACGATATCAAATAGTGGGTCTTGTGAGGCAATTCCCATTACACGTTGAACGCGGACATTTGAATCGTAACCCGTCCGTGTTGCGAGGTCTCTTATCATATCTTGTTGCACGGGTTGTTCACTGGCTCCACTAAAAAAACCATCATCGATAGGGATAGGACCGCCCATATATCCCGGTGGCGGAAATTTCCAAGTATAATGTGAACCACCATTATTTAAATAAATTATTCTATTTCTATCATAATTTGGTGCAAAATAATAATGAAAATCAATATCAAGTGCATGAACTTTTAGTTCAACAACTATTGTAACGTTGAACATTCTAGCGGCAGCCATTATTTCTTCACCTGTACCATACCCATTCTCACCCATTATTCTAAAATAATCAGCTTGACTATTAACCTTTTTCTCTGTTGAACCAACTTTTATACTATTGTCCATTTCTCGAAAAAATAATGGTCGAGCTTCTTCTTGAGTGGGAGCAGGAAGAAATGGGTGATTTGAGAATACAACTGGTAAAAATATATTTTTTTCATAATGTTCACTTTCAAATTTGACTATTTTTCTACGCATTGACATATCATCTTTAGGAAGATGATGATTGCCATCATCATCATGAATACGTGTGAAAAGATTTTGAAGTGACTCACAAAGAGCTATAAAAAGACAGTCACCCTGACCACGATTCTCAATTTCTTTCATTCTACGAATAGACTCTTTGAATTCATGGTCAAATTCGTTTTCGGCTGTTCTAGGTGGTTCTTCTATAGCCATTAAAATGTTTCCAGCTGCATCAATATCATTATTTGTTTTTAATAGAGCATCTACAACTTGAGCTTCTGTAATCCAGTTAAAACCCATACCGCGCATATTACCCATTAAGCTATCTATGCGCCCTTGTTGTTGTTGCGGTCGCTGTTGCGGTCGCTGTTGCAGTCCCGGTTGTTGCTCTTGCTGCCGGTCTTTTTGCGTAGATAGGATATCTGCGGCTTTTATTACATCGCCACTTGTTCTTTTGAGCGCTTCAATCGCGTCATCTATGCCAAAGCCGAAATCAACTAATATTTGCAATGGGTCTTGCTCTTGTTTGTTTTTCCGCTTGATATAGTCAACTAAATGATTGCGCATTGACGTGCGTACATCACCGGGAATTTGTTTACCATCCGCCATTCTATTTTCTATGGCAAACGCTATTTTTACAGTGTCATTATCATCTTTTATATTTCCATCCTGTTGAGAATAATATGTTTTTATGTTATATTCTAATTGATCATCAGTTATCGGCTGCTCTTGCTGTTGCTGTCGCTCTTGCTGTTGCTGTCGCTCTTGCTGTTCTTGTTGCGCAAAAAGGAACTCTGTGGCTGCTTCTACACTGCCTTGTGTTTGAGCGAGTGCTTCACCCGCGTCACTTTTGTCAAAGCCCATATCAATTAGACTTTGCAAGTTATTTTTTTGCTCTTGTTCGTACATCGCTTTCGCTTGAGCGAGCTCGTCATCATCTTGTTGCGGCTGTTGCTGTTGCTGCTGTTGCTGCTGTTGCTGTTGCTGCTGTTGCTGTTGCTGCTGTTGCTGTTGCTGCTGTTGCTGGAACATCGCCCTCGCTTGAGCGAGCGTTTTCTGTTCAAGTTGCTGCTGTTGCTGCTGTTGCTGCTGTTGCTGCTGTTGCTGCTGTTGCTGCTGTTGCTGCTGTTGCTGCTGTTGCTGCTCTTCAAGTTGCAGTTGCCGCCATTGAAGAAATGCCGGGATTCGTGCAAGGATCTTTTCACGTAGTATCGAGCGTTGTTCATCTGTAAGTTCGAAGGATGAATCATTTTCTATAGCTTGGGTATACATTGTATTTTCTACAGATTTTGCAACTGACTTAAATTTTCTTGCGTCCTGTAACATTTCATCACCCGTTTTTCCATTGTTAAAAAGTGTTTGAGAAAAATCATTTAATCTTTCAAATATGCGCATATCATTTTCAGACGGCGCTCGAGCTTGTTGTTGTTGAGCTCGAACAGGAGGGGGGGGTGCTGCTGCATGTGCAAGAGGTGTAGCAAATTTTTTAGGAATCAGATTAAGAATTTCTTGACGATTTCTTTCTACAAAATCGGCTATAATTCGTGATTGGGGTAATATAGGCGGGTCCCGATTAGTAAGTCTAGCACGAACTCTCATCAAAGTAATTCCGAGCCAGTTTGTACCTAACCAATAACCCGTACCCATAATATTTCTGTCTGTTTTTTTTGCTTGCGTTTCATCTAAGCCAATGCCCCAAACAGGGTCATTAGGGGCAGCCTCGATGAGTTCTGCGTTTCCGGTAGCCAATAGTTTTTGTTTTAAATCTTCATTTTGTGAAAACTTCAAGTAGCACGCGACCTCCATTACACCCGCCTTAGAATTTTCCCAAGCCGGTTGTGGCAAAACTATCGTTTCGGCACGTATTTTGATACTCATTGGGAGTTCCATCCTCATTAATTCGATGAAAGCCACCATATCACCAGCTATTGCTGCCTTGGCTACCATGTAATATTGCTCTGACGAGCTAAATGTTAATCCTGATTCCGGGTCGACGAATTGCACTGGCTTATCCATTAACCTGAAGAAGTTGGACAAAAAGCCGTCGCTGACTCTTGTTTCTTTGTGGAAGAATATTGGGGGTTGTTGTCCTTGTCTACTAAATGCCATTTTTAAAAAATGTTATTATTTGTATATACAAATATTATTATTATTTTGTATATACAATACAAATATTGTTATTTATATGGTAAAATGATTTCACATTCTCAAGAGACAAGAGAGAGAAGAGAAGCGAATAACATAATTCACATATATAAATTATATGTGAATTATGCGGTTATTTTTCTATCTCTCTTCTCTTCTCTTCTCTTCACGCTCTTTTATGGCTTTTACGACGGTTGCGACGTTTTGCCTTTACAGAATAACGTTTAATTTTTTTCTGAGATAATGCGCTTTTAGTTTTATTACGACGATGATTGTATTTGCGCTTCTTGGTTCGCTTTCCACCTTGAATAACAATAGCAGCTTCTTCCGCTGCCTGTTTCTTAGATTTATTACGACGATGATTGTGTTTGCGCTTCTTGGTTCGCTTTCCGCCTTGTTTATTCTGGGGTTTTCTCCGACTCGGAACGACGTGTTGAAGCAATGCCTGAAGCTCTTCTTTAGAGTATTCTTGTTGTTGTTGTGGTTGTTGTTGTTGTTGTTGTTGTTGTTGTTGTTGTTGTTGTTGTTGTTGTTGTTGTTGTTGTTGCTCTTGTTGTTGCTCTTGTTGGTGCCTTAAGAATGCTGCATCTTGTGTAACTTGTTTTTGCTTTAAATCTCTTAATACTTTAATTAAATAATCGGGATCATCCTCAATTTTTCCATATCGTTGGATTGTATCCTGTTGACTCATATAAACATCAAAATCAACCATACCAACCAAATCAACAAGACCATGATCAAGATCGTTACCGTCGGGTGTTAAAAATGTTACAGGTGACAAACCCCTTTGTGGCACTACAAAAAAAAAACCTGCTGTCTCACTGTAAGGTATTTGTGCCGTTTGCTCTCTGTCTTTTATTACAGTAATTGGATTTTCTCCTTTTGACTTAAAAATCGCAAATTCGTGCCCTTGTTGTTGTTGTTGTTGCTGTTGTAAACGTTGTTGTTGTTGTTGTTGTTGTTGTGAATCGTCTACTGCTGAGGCAGCTGAGGACACCGGCGGGATTAATTCTTCGTCTTGTTGTCCCTTTAAATCTTTTAAAATCCCAAGCACATATTCCGCCTCTTGACCACCAACAGGATCTCCATATGTTTCGGATATCTGTTCTTGATTTTTATAAATATCAAATTGACCCGGACTAGCCTTAGCACGAAAAACAGTATCACCGCCAGCTGATAAAAATGATACAAAAATCGTTTCTACACCACTATCATTAAAATCATCAAATGTAAAAAAAAAACCTCTTGTCTGTTCGTAAGGTACATTTTCATCTTGTCTCTCTATTTTTACAACATTTCCATTTTTTGTTTTTGACTTTAAAATAGCTGAATTGGGGGGTAACGGAAATCTTCTAATTGGGGAAGCTGGGGAAGCCGAGGAAGCTGTGGAAGTTATCGGCGACATTAAATCGTTAGATTGTAGTTGTTGATTTTTATAAGAATGACGCGCAGCTCGTCGTTTAGCAGCATTGGCACGCTCCGATTCTGATAAAAAAATAGGAGTAGTTGTTGAGGCTGAGCTGCTTAAAGCACGAAGGGGTCCCGATTGTCCCGGTTCCAACTCAAAGGGGGAGGAGGAGGGAAGAGATTTTGACATGGTTGATGATGCTACAAAGGCTGCTGATGGTTCTGGTGCTGCTGCTGCTGCTGCTGCCTGTGCTGCTGCTGCTGTTGCTTCTTCACTCGTAACTCTGAACACTCTGACACCGCGGGGGTGTCCTCGTCCTAGATCGGATAGGAAACCCAAATCGATATGAGTTCCGGCGTTTCCCTTCAAAAGATCCGCCAACGCGAGATCAGTCATTCGATTGTCCACGTCTCTTTCATTGATTCGGGTAAAGACGTCGTTAACTTGGATACCGGCGGTATCAGCCGGTCCGTTCGGAGTGACACCGGATACGTAGAAATACTTTTCGTCTTTTCTGTCATTTTTTTTAAAAGCTAAGCCCAAGACGCCGGGATTTCCACTCATTGGTTGTGTTGCTGCTGTTGCTGCGCTTGGAGGAGGGTTGAGTGATCTTGATTCTTGATTGCGCATAGAAGAAATTCTCATCGTTCTTTCACTTTCTTGTTTACCTGCAATTAGCAGTTTTTCTTCTATTCTAGTTGCTTGTAAATCTAAAAGTTCTTCTATCCTTGTTGCGGATAATGGGGCGGGTAATAAACCGGTTAATCTACTATCCAGTCCTATAGTTACCAGTTCCTTTTGGTTGGTCGGACTTTGTAATGTGAGACTGGCGACGTCTTTGAGACGCTTTTTCAACTGGTCAACTGTTGTACCCACTTGGACATATCCTTGATTGATCGCTATCAGAAAATAATCGAGATATCTTTCGACATTTTTCTCAGAAGCTTCGCTATCCGGAAAGACGTATAGGACGGAGGGCTGCACATCGTTTCTGGTAGAAAATAATATGCCGTGAATACTTTCATTCAAAACACCAAATTGTTCTTTTTGTGGCTGCACAGCACGTGAACTATCGGCGGCGTCTAAGACTGCTAGTTTTCGTTCTACTTCTGATAGTGGTGGTTGTGGTTGGTTACTAGAACTACTAAAAAGTAAATTTTGTATTTCCGTAGCCACATTCTGTCTGGCGGCGGCGGCGGAGACGGGTACGAGGAGTTCTTCATCATCGGAATCATTTGCACCTGTGCTAAAAGATCTCACCTCCACCTCCGCAACGGCGGGCACAAATTCGGGTAATTGTCTTGGGGTTGTTCGTTGTTCAGAAGCAGCAGCAGCAGCAGTAGCAGCAGCATGAGAAGGTACAGAAGCGACTCTGGAAGGCTGCTGACTTTCAACCCAAGCGTTATAGAGTGCAATTGCCGGCAAAGTCCGCTCGTATAAGGCGTCTACTTCCTCATCATTTTTTGCTTGACCAATTTCGGCTCTTGTAAAGACACCTAATCTTAACCCGAGGTTCTGAATATACTTGTGATATTGAATTGCGGATTCAGATGTCTCTGAATTAATACCTTCCAGTAGTGTCTTTAGGGGAATTATACTGATTGGTATTAAGGGGTCGTATCCCTCAGATACAATGTAATCTTGAGCATCCCTATATTCTTGTACTGTTGGTTGTGTTATCCGAACCGGTGTAACAGCAGCAGTAGCAGCAGCAGCAGAAGGACGAGGTACAGCAGCAGAAGCAGCAGCAGCAGCAGCAGAACGAGGAGCAGCAGCAGAAGCAGCAGCAGCAGAATAAGCGACTCTGCGACGGGATTCAACCCACCTGTTATACGGTTCGATAAGGGCTATATATTTACCTATCAGTGCTCTCTGTTGTTCTTCTGTCAGCTGGTCGTCATTCAGCGTTCCCAATGTTGGATCGATTGCTCTTCCAACCTTTTCCCGTGTGTTCATTATATTTTGAATTTGTTCCTCTGTTATGCTCTTTGCTCTAAGCAGTCTAGTCAATTCGTCCAAAGAATTAGTATCACAAAGAAAATCGGGTGGTTGACTATATTGTTTTAAAAGTTGTTGAACGCGTGAATAACTTTGCTGCAAGTCTCTAGACAGTGATGCATCGCCTATAGGATTGTAGAAATCTTGTCCCCCCTGAACCGGTTGTTGTGCCGGTGTTTCAACAACAGCAGCAGAAGCGATAGGTGGAGGAGGAGCAGATCTTCTGGATAGTACTTGCGAAGCAGTATCTTGTGGTGAAGGAGTGTGAACAGCAGGTGGAGGAGTGGTGTGAACAGCAGGTAGAGGAGTGTGAACAGCAGGTGGAGCAGCAGCATTTTGAATTTGAGTACGATGACCACTTGGTACAAAGTTGGTTGGACTAGTAGCAACAGCAGACAGAGGTTGAGGTTGAGTGTTTGTAGTGGCGGCGATTACTGAAGAAGGAGGCGGTGGAAGTTCTCTCCTTGGTCGACCATTGGGTGGTTGTTGTTGTTGTGATGTAAGAAGTGCTTGTTGTTGTGATGTAAGAAGTGCTTGTTGTTGTGATGCACGTAATGATGCAAGTCTCTGTCTCTCCCGTCCTTGTTCTTTCGATTCCACATCACTAGAAACAGTAGAAGCAGAAGCAGCAGAAGGGGCGACAGCAGAAGAAAGTTGTGCTGAAGAAAGTTGTGCTGAAGAAAGTTGTGCTGAAGAAAGAGAAGTAGCAGCATTAGAACGTTGTGAAACAGCAGAAGGGGCGACAGCAGAAGAAAGTTGTGCTGAAGAAAGTACTGGTTGTGCTGGTTGTGTTATTGAAGGAAGAGTAGCAGCAGCAGCATTAGAACGTTTTAGCGCTTGCCTTGCTCTCGATTCCTCTCTCGTTTCCTCTCTCGATTCCATTGAAAATTATGATTACTATAATTATGTATATATATATATATATAAATTATTAAAAAAATAGATGAGTAAAAGATTTTATTTTTATTTCAAAAATTGAAATACACGATTTTTGAATGTTTTTTTTATTTTTGCAATAATTAGTGCCGGGTCTTCTGAAAATTGTTCTAAATCAATTAGACGGTTGATTTCTATCTTCAAAATGTCAACACATCTTTTGCAAAATTCGTTGAACAAGTCTGCGGGAGGAGATGGAGTTTGACCATCATTGTTACCATTGTTATTGATTCCCCTTGCAATGTGTTCATCCATCGCACAAATAAGTTCCTTTGAAACTGAAATGTATTTCCCCCTCGTTTTTGGAGGCGCCTTGACAAATGACTTGTTGCGAAAATAGTACCGACCGCTTTTAAATATCTTGTTTTCAATGGATTCAGCAGATCCTCTGTAGTCCAGGTTTTGTAACCTCTCTATTTCATCAGCCAGCATTTTTGAAATGTGCGTGGCATTTTTCCACTCGTTCCACGCATCGGCGTAAGCGTGACGGTCATCAAATTGATGCATTTTTGAAAAATCTAAAAGCGCATCAACCATTTCGTCACTCAAATTAAATCTGAAAATCGGTTTCTGTTTCTTTTGGGTAGAAGCTTCCGTATTTGCTTGTGTATTGTTGTCGACACATACGCCTGTGCTGTTATCTTCGTTCACTACTTGCTGCTGCATGATGACGCTACGCTTTTTGCTGTTTACTGACTACGATTTAGCATTTGTAAAAAACTTTTCAATTTTTTACAAATGAACGGAACAAATAATATAAAATAAATATATAAATATATACAAACACATTAGTTTATAAAATCCGCAATAAAAAAGAACACTTTGCAATAAGCAATAAGCAACCTGTCATCCATGTCAAAATCAAAGACAAATTTCAATACATTTTTGAAAGAATGTGAAGAATATGAATCCATTGGAACAAATGGAAATGGAAATCATCGTGAGCGCCATCATCATCAGCATCAGCATACTACCAGCAGTACCAGCAGTACCAATAGTACCAATAATGGAAATGGAAGTAACATGTTTTTAAACTCGAATTCGAATTCGAATTCAAATTCAAAGAATGCAAATGCAGCTGTTATTCTTGATTCTTCAAAATTGATTTTAAATGATGACAATTTTCCTTCCTTGTCTTCTCTGTCTTCTGTGTCTTCTGTGTCTTCTGTGTCTTCTTCAACATATAAACCAGAAATTCAAAATAACAAATTTAATTTTAAAAATGCACTGTCTTCTTCATCCTCTCTATTATTGCAGCAACAGCAGCAGCAGCAACAGCAGCAGCAAAAACGATTGGCTGCAATTGCCGCGAGCAACGTGTCACGCGCGCTTGTTATAAAAAAAGAAAGTGAATATATTGCAAAAAAAATTATTTCATCAAAAAAATTTGCCGTTTCAAATAAAAAAGGTAAATCCAATGATGACGACGATGACAATTATGATGATGACAATGATGATGATGTAGAAAATGATGTTGATTTTGATGAATGAATAACGCAGAAATGGAATGCAGCATTTCTTCTTTTTTATTTGATTTAATTATTTTTATTATTTTTTATTTTAATTAAATTTCATGGTGGTGCATATTTTTAAAAATTGATTTTTGAAATGATATAAACAAATGATGATACATACAGTTATACAACTCATCGCATTCGTTTCAATGGTCACCAACGCTAAAAACGCCAACGCTACATCGGCTTTCACTGAATATGATAAGAACATCTATAATAAGAACAACATCCGCGAATACAACATTGTTCATGGCGAGAGCATTCAAGTTGGGAAACACTGTTATTTGGTGTGCATTCCCGACTTGCCGACCGTCGTAACAAAAATGGAAGTCGCAAGAGCGGTTGAACGTCGAATTCTATATTCATCTGCGGGTGAAATTCAATATGTGAAGAATGTTGTGTTTATTCAAGGTTTTGACGAAGAGTCAAAAAATGCGATTGAAAACTCGTGTTACAAGATTGCAATTGTGAATGTTGAGATGACCCCTAACGAGCACGGGGTTTATACTGATTATGAGAATGATTTTTATGAGAGCATTTGTCGGGGAGACATTGTTATCGGAGAGTGGAGCAATGCGTTTCTCATGGCGAACCCAAACTACTATTTCAACTTGATTGCTGCGAAGGCTCACGAAGAAGCGGCAGCAACACAAGCAGCAGAAGCAGTAGTAGCAGCGCAAGCAGTAGCAGCAGCACAAAGAGACCAAATAGACGCCGCGTTTCAAAAATGGAAGCATGGTGTTGAGATTGAAAATTACAAGCGCAGGGTTGATGAAGGCGAAACGGAAATTCTTGAATTGCAGAATACGGTAAACGAGCTGCTGGAGAGTTTGCGATTTTTGTCAAGAAAAAGGTCGGGTGAGGGGCTGGTCGGGCTGAAGGATGCGAGTAAAAGCTTGTCGTCCTTTCTATCGACGCTCAACAACAAATATGCAAGAATTTGTGTTTCGGATGTTGAATTTTTGGAAATCAACAAGAATATGAAGTTGAAAAAGATGCTTGAACTGGTTGTGAATCTTTGTGATGACTGCGATGCTTGTCAGGAGCTTATCCACTCGCTCGATTACATTGGTGATGAGGAGCGCAGACGAGACTTGTTTGTTCAGATTGACAAATTGATTTGCAGAATCAATCATTCGGTTCGAAAGTTTCAACGTCTACACTTGTATGCAGAAAGGTGCATTTTCGGTTTGAAAAATCGTGCCGTGTTTACAGAGTTTGCGTCGTTTTTGAATACTGCGGTTGAAATCGTTGAAGAAGTCACGTCGCGCAACTGCACGCACACTCAAGATGTTCAATATGTCAAGTGTTACGGCATTCGTGCTACGAGCAAGCAGGAGCAGGAGAAGCAGGATAAGCAGGCAGCAGCTAATGACGGCAGCTGCGTGGGAGATTATTACAGTGGCGGTTGTGGCAGTTGTTGGGATGGTAGCGCGTGCACGTCGTGGGACGGTAGCAATGGCTATGATGGCGTTACTGTGAACAACAACCATTATGACTATTATGAAAATGCGGACAATGTTGAAGGGGATTATGTTGAGGCGGATGATGCGGGCGCGGATGAAGAGATGACATCTGTGAGTCAAATGCTGGCAGAATTTGATGCCATGCGCGCATTGACTGCAACTTCCGTTGTTTCCGTAGTAGTAGAAGACACTGTCAAAGTCGAAGTCGATCAACAACAACAACAATCTGAAGAAGTTGAATTGGTGATGACGTCGACTGCGGTAAAAGAGGAGCAGAAACAACAGAAACAACAGGAAGAAGAGAAAGAGACAAAGAAAGAGACAAAGGGCAAGTGGTTCTCGTGGTTTTAAGAGTTGTTAATCCTGACAACTTGGACAACTTGGACAATTTCATTTAGAAATATTGTATTATGAAAAATATCTTATAACAATTTATATTTATATTTTTTTCACATATAAATATAAACCAACAACGAGTAAAAAATGAACCTGCCATCATGGTATAAAGCGTATTGCACTCCTGCAAAAATTTATTTTACGATTGCCGTAATTGTTTCCATCATTCAGTTGTTTTCCGTTCCCATTTTTATGGTGTTTGTTAATTTCCTCTTTGCAATTATTTGGACGTGTATTTTAGGATGGTTGTGTAAAAAGGGATTCAGCTCTGTTTCTTGGTTCCTTGTGCTGTTTCCTTATGTTGTCATGCTGATGCAGTCGCTCATTCGGGCGGCGTAGTTTCAAGTCAAACTATGATGCAAAAAGATAATAAACATGAAAATAAAATAAATTAAAATAAAAACAAATTAATTTTTTTTATAATCATCGACTTTTATCCAATTTTAAACATTTTCCAATACTTTTCAATACGTTTTTCAATGAAAAAAATATAAATTGAAAAACTTATTTCTTATCTTACATTTGTCAGTGCTCCAGACTTACAAGACTACCAACTACATTTCCTCGACCAAGTACAATCAATCACAACAATAATAATAATGAGCGGCAGATACAACAACGGCAACGGCAATAATAATGGCAACGATGGTGGCAAGAAGTTTTGCGCCGTTTGCAGTTCTGCAGGACGCCCTGATTACAACACGCATTTCGTGCGTGCCGACAAATTTGATCGCAGCAGCGCAATCACCTGTCCTTACTTGCTTTCCATTCAATGTCGCATTTGCGGCGGAAATGGTCACACTGCAAGTTACTGCAAGTTCCAGTCCCAGTCGCAGCAGCAGTCGCGACCCCAGCGTTTGCCCCCCATTTCACAACATCCATCGCAACAACAACAACACCGTGCACCCCCCCGAATTGTGTTTGAAACATCCAAAACAGAAAATCCTCACAATCCCCAAAAAACAGACAAAAAAGAATTCGAAAGAGCATTTCCTCCTCTTGGTGGCAGCAGCAGCAGACGTGTGACTTTGCCTCCTCTATCCCTTTCATATGTTTCGAAAGTTCGCAACGACGAACCTCTTCTGAGACGTGGACCACCAGAGGCAGCACAGGCGTCGCCCGTTCATTCACCCGCGCCTAAAAGAAAACGAAGCAACAATCCGTTTGCCGTTTTGGAACCATCTTCATCTGATTCTGATTCTGATTACTACTCGCCTGTGGCGGCTGCGGCGGCATCTCCTCCCGAGTCTTCACCTGAAGGTGTTGGTCGTTGCCGTCAAAAGTCTGGTGCATCATGGGCATCTTCACAACCCGTTGCACCTCGTCTTGCACCTCTTCTTGCACCTGTTGCTGCACCTCTTGCACCTCTTGCACCGCTCTTCAAGTCAAGTGCAAAACCCAACTGGGGAGACACCGACTCTGAAGACGATGAAGAGTTCTTGAAGGGTTTTTGAAAAGAGAAGGAGGAGAGGCTCGAGTAAAATAATTGATTTGCTACCGAGTGCAAATCAATTGAAACTAAAGAAAAAGAAAAAGAAAAAGAAAAAGAAAAAGAAAAAAGAAAAAAGAAAAAAATGTTTTTTTTATAAGAAAATCATCAACACAACCTTTTGCACGATTTTATTTTGTACTGTAGAATGCACGATATTGGTTTAACTATTAATAAATTATATAAATTTCCGTCATAATAAATTGAACGCAATAAATTAATAACTGATTTTGTTGGATTTTCAGAGGCAAGTGTGAGTGAAAATCGTTCGGAAAAAGATTGAAATACTTGCTGAACGTAGTCATCAAAAATAATAAATATTTGTTCTTGAAATTCATGAACTGAAGGAAAGTAATGATAGAGCGCATACTTCACAGGAGCTGCCAGTGAATACACATATGTTTCATCCGATGTTGCGGCAGCCACATCGAAATTATGTTTCTGCATTGATTGCACAAACGCATATGCCATTATTGCATAGGTTGACAAAGCAATGCTGCTAATTAATATATTACACGGGCTGTCGAATTTGCCAACAGCTGTGTGCATTAACCATGTTGCATATTTTTTAAATGGAAAATTAAAAACGCCACCAAATTGAATCGGTGATGGCGACAATCGTGATGGCGACAATCGTGATGGCGACAATCGTGATGGCGACAATCGTGATGGCGAAAGAGAACTTGTTTTAAATGCATTTGCTTTTTCAAACATGGCTATATATGCATCCACAACATCGTCAATATTGTCATGCCATTTATGAATGTCTGAAATGTACGTAAATATAAAATGAAGGGATGTTCTCAACATGTCATCTCTTTTCGGTGTTTTTCTGGTTGTGTGTCTGGTTGTTTTCCTTTTTTCTGTACTTGGCGTCCTTGTTTTGGGCGGCGTCCTTCTTGTTTTGGAGGGTGTTCTCGGTGTTCTCGGTGTTCTCGGTGTTCCACCGCCGCGGTGACAATTTTTTACATTATATCGTCGTCTTCTAACTGACATTTTTTTAATTTTAATTTTCATTTTAATCGTTTATTATGATTTATTTTACTATTGTAACATATATATACAATACAAAAAAATACAAGAAAGAATAATTATAATAATGGAGCTAAAAGAGGTAAAGGAAATTACAGTGTTGTCAAATAATAATAATTATAATAATGAAGCTCGTGATAATATCATTCCACCGATTGTTCATTTGATTTGGCATGGTATTGACGCACCAAGCCCGGCTGACCATCCGAATAAAAAATATAGTCAAGGATTCGCCAGCATATTGAAAAACTCAAACTGTGAAGTAAAAGTATGGTCAAAAGCAGATTGTGAAAATTTAATTTTAGAATACCCTCAATTCGAGGGAATTTATAACAAGTCCACAAATATTATGAAATTTGATATTATTCGCTACTTGATTATTTATCATTCGGGCGGAACGTACCTCGACGCCGATGTAATACTTAGAAAACCGCTTGAAAAAATAACCGCAAATGAATGTTTCTTTATTGAAAAAATAATAACGAATGTTGCAAACCATGAATCTCGGTATGAACCCATTCGAAAAGGAATTCCCGAACACTCTGTCCGAATTGCAAACTATGCATTTTCATCCAAGCCCAAAAACCCGATTTTTATGGAAATATTAACGGAGATTAGGCGACGCATGCACATTCAATCCGTTCCTAAAAATGATTACGACGTGATCTTCTTGACAGGACCAGATGTGGTCAGCACGGTTCTCCACAGACTTGCCGCCGTCTCCAAAATAAAAATAAATGTAATTCCAGAAAAAATATCAAAATCCATTTTTGTTCATGGTTCTGCTGGAGAATGGAGGCGGCTGAAAAATTGAAATCATTTCAAAATCATTTCATATTTCATTTTATGATATTTTTATATTTTTTACGCCGCATTTTACACTGTAAAAAATATAAATTGAAAACTTATTATCTTACTTTACAATCATCAGTTCCACCACCAAGAAACACACACGCAATCAATAATGACTCCCGTTACCAGACAAACCGCTTCCATCCACGTTGCCAGCCACATGAGTCGCTACGACTACTTGAACGCAGCAAAGAAGAACCTCGAGACAACTGAGCAGCAGCAGAAGCAGGAGCAGGACTACGACAAGGAATGCTTTGAAGAGCACGGCGATGCTTGCTGCATTTCCACCAGAAGAAGAACAACCCGAAACTCAAAAGTGAAGCAGCAGCAGCAGCAGCAGCAGCCTACTACTGCTCCTTCCAAAAAAACCGTCGCATTCGCAAAACAAGCGCCAGCGCAAGCACAACAACAACCGCAACAAGAGCACGAAGAACAGCCCACAGGCAAAAGGGTCTCAAAGAGGCAAGCGGCAAAGTACGACGCGCACAACGAAGCGGTCGAAGCGGCAAACATCCTCGCATCACTTGCTGCTGCTGCTGCCGCCACCTCAAAAAAGGAGCGCACACCTCCTTACTGGACGCGTCAGCATGAGAATGCAAAGTCGAGTGCTCGTCTCCAAAAGGCAATGTCGTCTGTTCTTCAATGCGACTGAAAAGGTCTTGGGGTTATATCAGTTTCCCCGACCAAAACAAAATAAAAAATAAAAAAAGAAAAACAAAAGAAATAAAAAAAGAAAAACAAAAGAAATAAAAAATAATAAAATAAAAACAAAATATTTTTTTGTTAGTTACTTTTATTTAAACACACCTAAATAATTAAATATGAATAATATAGTCAAGTCAATTAGAAAAATAAATAAAAATTTTATAGAGTTTCTTTTGTAGAAATGATGCATTTTATGCAAAGGTTCAAGTTCATTCCATTTTTTCTCTGCCTCTAAAAGTAATTCATAAATTAAAAATCCTGATACAAAAATAAGAGCAGTTCTAAATGCTTCTAAAAAAATACGCGCATATTTATTATCTTGTTTCATAATTATATATATGTATATAATATATATACATATATACATACTTTTACTTGCACACGTTTTTTATTGCTATTTCATTTTTTGATTATGGTAATGTATTCCATCGTTGGCGCGCCATTTTATGACGAACGAAACCAATGTTATAAAAAAATTATTCGCATTAATAAAATGCCAACTGGAAATTTAACCCAGATTGTCAAACGCATTCGTTCCCCTCGATTGTCGCACTTTGACACCTATGATGGTTATGGTTCTAGTTATGGTTCTGGCGATTGTTGTGGTTCTGGTTCTGGTAATACGCCTTGCATTTTTGCAATATTTCATCCGAATCATAAAAATAAACTTTTAACGATTGATGAACTTCCTGACCTCATGACATTCTTAGTCGATAACGGATACACAATTGACACGTCCATCACTAAGATGCTTATGAAATCCAACGTGAAACCGTCCAACGATTTGATATGTTATGTGAGTTATCCTTGATTCCTAGACGCTTTTAGAGCTGTCT
>Ga0114966_10000446_pt1 | contig 39979 bp, 29 predicted proteins | sample M_130207_XF_Meta_FD_87029 | JGI IMG/M metagenome (GOLD analysis project Ga0114966, IMG submission 87029) | Freshwater microbial communities from Lake Montjoie, Canada to study carbon cycling - M_130207_XF_MetaG | ecosystem: Environmental > Aquatic > Freshwater > Lake | place: Lake Montjoie... | reverse complement strand
CTCATATTTCTATTTGGGAGGGACATAAATACACCAAGGAGGAGGCGACAGCCACATCTGGAATTAGAAGTGTGTTTTGGCTGAAAGATTTTTTTGTGATTTTAAATACCTTGATTTGTGAAGCAGAAAATGTATATTTAAATACTAACGAGCATTTGCGCGCAATTGTTGAAGTTCAAACACGTGACGCCCGTTTTGTTGAGTTTTGTAAAAAACGTTACCCCCTCCATAATTATTGCCGTTCAGCGCCTATTATGCATGAATTAAGACCCATTAAATCAAAAAACGAAGTTGAATTGATACAAAAAGCTTGCAACATTACCGAAAAGGGCTTTCGTAGATTAATTGACTTTGTAAAGCCTGGTATAATGGAATACGAAATTGAGGCAGAATTGATTCATGAGTTTGTGCGAAATCGCTCCCGAGGCTTTGCTTATGGACCTATTATTGCCTGCGGAGCAAACGCATGCATTTTGCATTATAATGATAATAATAAAGAGTGTAAGGCAGGCGAAGTTATTTTGCTCGATGTGGCGGCGGAATATGGAAATTACGCAAGCGATTTAACTCGCTGTTTGCCAATAAGTGGGAAATTTACTACTCGCCAGAAAAATGTTTATAATGCCGTATTGCGAGTGATGCGAGCGGCTGTAAAAATGCTTGTCGTTGGAAACAATATTGCCAATTACCATAATGAAGTAGGTAAATTAATGGAAATAGAATTAATCGGCTTGGGATTATTAAATATAAATGATGTTGAAAAGCAGAAGCCAGGTGCACCATTGTACAAAAAGTATTTTATGCACGGAACTTCTCATTTTTTAGGCCTAGATGTGCACGATGTTGGCAACAAATATAGGCTGTTTGAAGAAGGAATGGTGTTTACCTGCGAACCAGGTATTTATATTCCAGAAGAGAATTTAGGCATTCGTTTGGAAGACGATATTTTAATTACGAACAATGGGCCAGTTAATTTAATGGCTAACATACCTATTGAGGCTGATGACATAGAGAAGATGATGGCTAATTAATAAAAACAGGTGATTTCATTTTTTAGCAGAAAACATGCTTATGAAAACGCCTGTGAGGAATGAACAAACGCCATGCAGGGTTGTAGGTGGGGAGGAATTGTTTGTTCTTGGTTTTTTGTTTCTTTTGTATCAAGATAAAAGAAAAACACACAGTTTTTGAACCATTTAATTTGCGGATTTATTTCGAAAACTTCACTTCGAGGCTTTTGTAGTTTCGAAAATCAGGAGTTTACATTGGTAAATGACTGGTTTTTAAAACAAGAATAACGAAGACCCGAGTGAAACGAACTCAGGAATACCTTTAAAAATAATATATTTAGGAGTAAATTGGACATTACAGACAGACGACTCTAATTAACAATTACCCTCATTAATGCTTTTTGAATAAGTTTTTTACAGGGCCTAGTTTTTTAATCTGCTTCGCTTCATAATATATTTAACTTGTTTGGATATGGATTGTCTCCTTATTTAACATCCCTTCATATATTTTCAATTTTAAGCCCATCAAAAGCGAGCTCAATATTATTTGGCAATTCCCTCTGAACATCTTCGTGTAAGCCAAGTTGGTGGCTAATGTGAGTGAAATAGGCTTTGTCCGGATTTATTTCCTGTACAAGCTCAATTGCTTGCTCCAAAGTATAATGTGAAATATGGGGCTCTCTACGTAAGGCATTTAAAACAAGTATTTTAGTTCCCTTTATTTTTTCTTTTTCTTCTTCTGAAATGTAGTTAGCATCTGTAATATAAGTAAAGTCCTTTATTCTAAATCCAAATACAGGTAATTTATAATGGATTACTTCTATGGGCAAAAAAGAAACACCCTCTATTTCAGTAAGTTTGTTTTCCAATAAATGTAAATTAATTTCGGGTACCCCAGGATATTTAAAATCACTAAAAATATAGGCAAACTCCCTTTTAATAGCTTCCTGAACTCGTTTCGAAGCGAACACCTCCATTTTTTTTTTGTTGATAAAGTTAAACGCCCTTATATCATCAAAGCCTGCTGTATGATCTTTGTGCTCATGTGTGAAAAGTACAGCATCCAGTTTTTTAATATCTTCCCGCAACATTTGCTGCCGAAAATCTGGTCCGGTGTCTATCACAAAATTTTTTCCGTTCTCTTCAATAAATATAGATGAACGCAGGCGTTTATCCCTAGCATCCGCAGACTTACAAACTAAACAATCGCAAGAAATAAGAGGCACTCCTTGCGAGGTGCCAGTGCCTAAAAAAGTAATTTTCACAATATGTTTAAAATTAAAAGTTAAAAAAAATTACTTTATCAAAAAACTAACCCGATCTTAATTATTCCCAAAGGTTTAATTGCTGCAATTTATGAATTAAAAAGAAATTCCATGGCTGTAAATTTTAAATTGATACATTATTAGATTATTTATACCAATTTATTTTATACATAATATTTTTAGCATAGCCCCCAAAATTTCCATTTTTTGTTAGTTATTAAGTTTTTTTTCAGTTTTTAGTTTATATTTTCCCCCTTTCAATTGAGTCCCTTTCGCTGGTCTTATTTTTTTGTTTTTCATTGTTTTTAATCATTTCAATAAAAATTATTGAAAATTTGAAACCAAATTGGTTTTCATGCGTATAAATACTATGTTTGTCGAAAAAATCATCGCATTTGTTTTTTAAAATGAAAATAAAAGGACGCAGATATAATTTAAAGCTAAACGTTTGAATGGCTTTTAGAGAAAAAAGTTCTTGGTTTTAGTCTTTTTAAAAAAATATTTATAATTTTCATTTTTAAATTAGGGATAAAAACAAATTGATTTATATGCTGTTTTATTGTTTTTTTTAAGTTTATTAACAATAACTTGCTAATAATTAATATGTTTTAGTCGTTTTTCAATTAAATATTATAGTTTTTTTGTAAAATACTTTCTATGACACTTTTAAAAAAATTTTCTTAGTTTATTGTTTTACTTGAGAGTGTAAAAGAAAATGCAAATAATAAATCTTATATTTGTAAAATGAAAAAAGGTTGTTAAGAGTACCCTATTTTGAATATTAATTATAAATAATATTTAAGTGCTTTTTACTTCATTGTTTTATTGACTATTTATTGGAGTGATATAAAAAAAACAAGGCTATTTTATAGTTTTTAATAGAATAAATACTAAAAAGTTTAACTGTTCTTAATTTATATGTTTTGCTAACACTCAGTTAATAAAATAAATTTAACTAAAAACCTATGTTATGGAAATGCAAATTATAAAAAAAATAAAAATTTTCCCTATTAGGAATTTTATTTCTTATTCTCTACTTTTTGCTTTGGTATTGCTTTTAAACATAAATGTTTATTGTGACAGCTTAAATACTGAAACGCCCGCTATTAAAGGCCAAGAAACCAGTGCTAGCGACACAAATTTTTCGCAACAAACATGGAATGGTTCCGAATGGGTAAATTCTGTTGTAGAAAACGATTCAAAGGCTATTGAAGAAGCGCTAAAAGATGCCGCACGTAAAACTAAGTTGAGTTATATTTTTATGGCCCTTGGTATTATCATTGTTTTGGGACTTGCTTGGTTTACCCAATCTAAATCATCTAGGTCAGACGATAATAAAGGTGTCAAAAAAGCACCTCCCGTAAAAACGAGTAGTACCAGCAGTCCAAATAAAAAATATGGGCCTGGTAAGCCTCGAAGATAGTTAATAACAATAATTACAGATCTCAAATAGCTTTATTTTTGTCAAAACTTTAAAATAAATTTTTTAAACAAAAGTTATTTAATTTTAAAACCCTTCTATGTTTTTTAATGCATTATTGAAAAACAATGTCTAAACACTCCATAATTACTCTTTTTGCACCATTTAATGTTTCTAAGCTATGCGCTTCAGAAATAAAGCCTACTTCGTAGCCTGAAGGGCCTAAATAAACACCCCTTTCCAGCAACTCTTTGTGCAAAACTTTAAAATTATTCATGCTTTCCGGTATTATTTCTTCTGAAGTTTCAATGCTTAACGCATCTGTAAATGCAAACCAAAAAATAGAACCAATAGAAAAAACTCTAAAGCAATAACGATTAAGTTTTGCATAATCATTCAGCGAATTTACAAAAGACGAAGTTTTAGCTTCTAATTCGGTGTAAAAATTTGGTTTTAAACATTCTGTAAGCTGCGCAATGCCCGCGGAAATAGCCAAAGGGTTGCCGCTTAAAGTGCCTGCCTGGTAAACGCTCCCTTCTGGCGAAATATGGTTCATAAGTTCAGAACTAGCACCATACATACCTACAGGCAAGCCCCCTCCTATTATTTTTCCATAGGTGATAATATCCGGATGAACGTTATAATAGCCAGCAGCACCATTAAATCCAATTCGAAAACCACTTATTACTTCATCAAATATCAATAAGGCTTTGTTTTCGGTGCATATATCTCGAAGAAATTGCAAATACTCCTTTCTTTGCAGCAACAATCCATTGTTTGCTGGTATGGGCTCAATTATAATACAGGCTATTTGATCTTTAAAATCAATAAAAGCTTGCTTAACAGCTGTTTCATTATTTAATGAAACAACTATTGTTTCGTTAACAAAACTTAATGGTACCCCTGCCGATGAAGAATTTCCAAATGTAACCAAGCCCGAGCCGGCCTTTACTAATAAAGAATCGCTGTGGCCGTGATAACAACCTTCAAATTTTAAAATTTTATCCCGTTTTGTATATCCTCTTGCCAATCGTATAGCACTCATAACCGCTTCGGTGCCGGAACTTACAAATCGCATTTTTTGTATGTATTTGTTGTTTTTCAGAATTAATGAAGCAAGTTCATTTTCTAGGGCTGTGGGCGCGCCAAAAGTACAGCCCTTTTCTGCTGCTTTTTTTATCGCATCAATAACCCGATCATTTGCATGGCCCAATATTAAAGGGCCCCAAGAGCAGCAAAAATCTACAAATTCGTTTCCGTCGGCATCCCAAATTTGAGAACCTTTCCCCCTTTCAATAAATAAAGGGCTCCCCCCAACCGACCTAAATGCGCGTACAGGAGAATTTACTCCTCCGGGAAAATATGTTCTGGCTGTTTCATATAGCACTGCTGATTTTTCTCTTTTCATTTATAGGGGTTTGTATTAAATTAAAATTAATTTATTAAATAGAAAAGACGGCTTTTCCTTTCGTTATTTTTATATTTCGGAATTATTCGATTGCAAATATATATCTTTGGATTTAAATTATGCTAGCTAGTTTTCAGCCTTTTAATTATTGAAATGCCAAGCTATTTAATTGCGTAAAATTAATTAACTTTTTGTGTTTTCTTTAGGTTTTAATTTTATATGCCGAAAAAAATTATTAATCAACTAACTTTTGAAAATTAATTGTAAAAAATATTCAAGAAAAATACATAGATATGGCTAACCAAAACACACTTGAATACGCATCAAATAAAGATGCTACAGACCCCCTTATAAGTTGGAGAGATAAGTTTTATTTCCCAATGATGAACAATAAAAAAGTAATATATTTTACTGGAAATTCATTGGGTTTGCAGCCAAAAACAACCCAGAATTATATAATAAATGAATTAGAAGATTGGGCAACTTTTGGGGTGGAGGGACACTTACATGCCCGAAAGCCCTGGGTTGCTTACCATGAGCAATTTGCAGCACCCGTTTCTAAAATTGTTGGCGCAAATCCTAATGAAATAGTTATAATGAATCAACTTACAGTTAACTTAAATTTGTTGCTGGTAAGTTTTTATAGGCCTACTAAAAATCGATACAAAATTTTATGTGAAGCAAAAGCTTTCCCTTCCGATCAATATGCAATAGCGTCTCAAGTTAAATTTCATGGCTTTAATCCTGAAGACGCCATAATTGAAGTAGCTACTCGCGATGGAGAGCATTGCATTCATAACGAGGATATAATTGAAGCGATAGAAAAAAATAAAAATTCTATTGCTCTTATTATGATTGGCGGTGTAAATTATTATACCGGACAAGTTTTTAATATGAAAGCGATTACCGATGCGGGACAAAAGGCTGGCGCTGTCGTTGGGTTTGATCTTGCACACGCTGCGGGTAATGTGAAGCTGCAATTGCATGATTGGAATGTTGACTTCGCATGTTGGTGTACCTATAAATATTTAAATTCAGGACCAGGCAGTGTTGGAGGGGTGTTTATTCACGAAAAAAATTTAAACAACCCAGATATTCCGCGTTTCGCTGGATGGTGGGGCCACGATAAAGCTACGCGTTTTAAAATGGAAAAAGAGTTTATGCCATTGGAAACTGCCGAAGCTTGGCAAATGAGTAACGCTCCAGTACTATCTATGGCTGCACACAGGGCATCCATTGATATTTTTGAAGAGGTCGGTATGGATGCTTTAGTTTTGAAGGCAGAAAAACTAACAGGCTATTTAGAATTTATTATTGATGATATCAATAAGGTGCTTTTAAGGGATAAAAGTAGCCGTGAAACAGATACCTTTAAAAAAGAAACAGCAGATGGACTATTGGAAATTATAACACCGCGTGATAAAAATCAACGTGCTTGTCAAATTTCAATACTCGCTCACGGAAGAGGGAAAGAATTATTTGATAAGCTAACCAACGAGGGAGTAATTGCCGATTGGAGGGAGCCTAATGTAATTCGTTGCGCACCCGTGCCTCTTTATAATTCTTTTGAGGATGTTTATAGATTTGGGGTAATTTTAAAAAGTATACTGCTGCCAAATGAGCGTGTTTAGGGGAAAGCCCCCCAGCTCCTTAATTTTATTAAGCAATCAATCTTTTTAACGTATGATAAACTTCATTGCTGAAAAAACAAAATTCAACATAAAAAATAAAAGACTGTTGAAAATATGGATCAGTAATACAATTGCAAAAAAAAACAGAAAAATTGCTGAGGTTACAATTGTTTTTTGTGACGATAATTATTTGTTATCCTTGAATAAGCAATATTTAAATCACGATACTTATACCGATATTATTACTTTTGATTATTATAAAGGAGATAAAGAAAAACCAGTTTGCGGAGATGTTTTTATTAGCATTGAGCGCGTTAAAGAAAACGCCTCAAAATATTCCAAAACTTTTGAAAATGAACTGCATCGAGTAATTATCCATGGAATATTGCACCTGTTAGGCTATACCGACAAATCTATTGCCACAAAAAAAGAAATGACAAAGCAAGAAAACGCTTGCCTTAGAATCTTGGAAAAAAATTTTAAACCGCTATAGAAAATACTGGAAATTTTACAAGGATAAATTAATTATATATAGTTTTTTTACTGAAGGAGGATTTTTTTATTTACTAGAAAAATAACTAAAAAAAACTTTAAAATAGCTATTAATAAAGGGTTTTTGTTTTTTAAGGAAATCTGAGAGAGCTCTTCTAAACGACAAATAAAAAATTTAGTGGCCAACACAAATGTTTAATAACAGCCAACTTAGCGTGGAGGGATTCAAATAATAAATTTGCTAAAAGCAAAAAAATAAGTATATTTATATTAATAAATCAATTTTAAAAACAGTAATTAACCTAAAAAAAAACAATGAAAAAACCTTGGATTTCAGCCATTTTGAATTTATTTTTATTTGGTGCTGGCTATGTTTATAACGGTAAACGCGTTGGTTTGGGCTGGGGATTAATTTTATCATGGTTATTAATTCGTTGTGGCGAAATACCAATTTATCTCACCGGTCTGGTTACATACGAATGGCTAATTTTATTTGCGGGAATTGTAGTTTTGCAAATTAGTTTGGCTTTTGATGCATTCAAAGAAGCTAAGGCTATAAATGCAAAGTAAAAAATACAGGGTTTAAGTAAATAACATTTCATTTTTTTGTTACAATGCTTATTAATGTTTTATTTGAAAGCGGTTAAAATCGTTCCAGCTAAAAGATCATTTTTAAAAATAATAAATATAACAAGAAAATATTAATTACTGGAGTGAGTGACGGTGGTTAAATAAAAAAAACAAATTGTTGCTACCTTTAACCGACTTATGCTATGGCCCTGGTTTTGCAACTGTTGTTTACTGAGTTATTACTATAAAACAGATTTAGATAAATCATATCTATTTAAAGGGTAAATTTGTTTCTCGAAAATATTAATTTATGCTCAATCGCTCTAACTTACTAATAAAAATTCGCCCGGTTATTGAGGTATTCACAGAAAATTCAACAATTTTCGAATCCTTTCAAAGTACTACGCTACGTCCCATTTTAAAGCTACAAAACGAAACATTGATAAACTTGTTTTGTTTTTATTTAATAGAAAACAAAATAAAATTAGCTTTACAAAGTGATGAAAAACAGGATGAAACAATACATGCTATTTTGAAAAAAAATATGCCGTTTAAAAACCTTTCAATTGGCTTAGTTGTCGGCCATTTTACAGAGCAGGAATTACTGTTTTATAATTCCAATAAAAGCGAAGTAAATAAACGAATTGTAGAACTTGTTATTAAACGGTTATCAGATCAAAAAGAAAAACTGTATTGATTTATTTAACTACTTTTTGAAAACAGAATCTGGAATCCCTTTGTTTATCTGATAATTTGTAAGTGTAATTAAAATCTGCCCTTTCTTTTTTTCTTTGGATTTATCTTCTTCTTTGGCTTCATTATTAATATCAGCAGCTACACTTTTAGGTATTTTAATTTTTTTAATGTCAACCGTAAACAATAATTTATCCGGCAATCCATAAGCCTTTTGAGCTCCATAGGTATAGTCTGTTAAAATAGTACCACTCGATTTTGTAGTTAGCACCGATTTTAAAATTATACTTTCTTTTTCATCTATCCAGAGCTTGGCAAGTATTAAGTCACTGGTATCTGCAATTGGAATAATATTGATAATAAAGGCTTGCGAAGCACCCAACATTTCTTTCCCTTGAACCATGGTCGTAATTGAGTTGGTATCAGATAACATTTTTGATGCTTGATCAAAACCTTGTCGAGGAACAATAGCAATGCTTTTAGAAACTACTTTAAATTTATCTTTTTGTTTTGAATATATTTTAGCGTCAACTGGCAACATCCTTATAAAAGGCATGTCTACTTTTATGCGCACATCAACGGAATAATCTTTTGCTTTTTGTTGCTTTGTATATACGCTATTTAAAATAGCTTTTGCGTTTTGTTGCCCAACAATTTGAGATGGCAGAAAAGTTAAAAGAAATAAAAAAACAACAACGGATGGGATTCTTAAAAAGCCTGAAATAATTCCTCTATATGCATTTCCACCAATCATGATAAAATATCCTTTCTATTAAATTTATAAACAGCAACAGATAATAACCCAACAATATGAACCAATAAAATTACTGCCGATTCAATTATTTTTTTTATAGGCAATGGGGCTTCAAAAAAGTTGCGCCACGATACCATGTGCGTTGTAAATAAAAAGGGTTGAACTCTATTTAATGAAGGAATATCTAATGTCCCAATAATTGTAAACAATATAATTATGGCCATAGTAGTAACAATGGGCCCAATAGAATTTTCTGAAAAGCATGACAGGGTCAGTGATAGTGTTGAAATCATTACCATTGACAAATAAGCCACTGCAAAGCCACAAACAAAGCGCCATGCCAAATCTTGTTGTTGAATAATAATTAATCCATCGCTATTCAAAACCATTAAATCGCCAACCCCAAAAATCCATTTGCCTACAATTAAGGCTAAAAAAGCCATCCACAAAAGTATTACCAACGTATATGCGCAACCGGCAAGGTATTTAGAAAACAAAATGCTTGTGCGCGAAATGGGTTTCGTTAATAATAAACGTATGGTGCCCATCGCACCCTCTCCCGAAACTAAATCGCCTGTAACTAATGCTATCAATAAGGGAACATGAATAATTAACATTTGTAAAATGATAAATGCAATTAAATTTCCATTTAAAATAGCGCCTTCAAAAGCTAGCGATTGCTCAAAAGGTACAGTAACAAAAGATATAACGCTTAACCCATCAGCTTTCATTGCAAACAATATAATTACAATAATAAGCGTAATGGCTCCAATACCTATGTAGCTGCGTGGTTTAGCAGAAATTTTTATAAATTCGTTATACGTGCTTTTCCAAAACATTATGCGTTTATTAATTTTAAAAAATAATCTTCTAATTTTCGTTTTGCTTCAATTGAAAAAACCTTTACATCATTATCACAAAATAATTTATTGATAAATGGGATTTTTTCTTGCGAAATATGAAGCAATAAATTTGTGTTTTCAACCTTGTCAATCACATCGTTCATATACGTATTTTCTAGCAGCAACATGGCTTTAGCTATATTATTTACAGAAAAAGACACTATTAATTCCTGTGCGTTTAACAATTCCTTTACCGAGCCTTGCACAATTGTTTTTCCTTTATTGATAATAACCATCCTGTTGGCAATCAATTCTATTTCAGAAAGTATGTGTGATGAAAGTAAAATGGTTTTGTTTTGCTCGTTTTTTAATTGTAAAATCAAATTACGAATATCAATAATGCCCTGTGGATCAAGCCCTGTAGTTGGTTCATCCAAAATAATTAATTCAGGATTATGAATTAAGGTTTGTGCTATACCCAACCGCTGCTTCATGCCGTGCGAAAAGCTGCTTAGTTTATCTTTTTCGCGGCCTTTTAACCCAACAAATTCAATAATTTCGTGTACTTTTCTTTTGGTAACAGCAACACCCGATAAGCGAGCAAATAGTTCAATGTTTTTTTCGGCCGAAAGGTATTTGTAAAAATCAGGTTTTTCTACAATACAGCCTATTTTACCTAGTATGTAATTTCGGTTTGTTAATAAATCTTTTCCAAACAATTTTATCTCGCCATTTGTCGGACGTATTAATGATAGCATGGTTCTGATGGTAGTGCTTTTACCTGCTCCATTAGGGCCTAAAAACCCAAACACATCACCACGATACACATCAAAACTAACATCAGTAACCGCTTTAAATTTTCCGAAATTTTTTTCGAGATGTTTTATTTCAACTATTTTTTCGTTGGCGTTTTTCATAAAAGTTGAGGGTATTAAAACGAAGGTAGCGCTTAATCGATAATCTTTGTTGGATTTTAATTTTTTTGTCGATATTATAACAAAAACAGTCAAATTAGATGTTGCATTTTCTTTTTTTCAAATTGCTGGTATGTCAAACATATTTATAGATTTTTATAAATTATACCAGCCTGTGAAACATTTGTTTAAACTGTGAAACAATTGTGAAACGTTTTGCACAGAAATGCGCAGAAATGATAGGAAATGAACGGAAAAGAGTGTATCTCGACTCCTTATAAATAAAAAAGCCCAATAGATTCAATCTATTGGGCTTTGTTCGGAGGTCCCGAGCGGATTCGAACCGCTGTAGCAGCTTTTGCAGAGCTGAGCCTAGCCGCTCGGCCACAGGACCATTAATTATGAAGCACAAAAGTACACTATTTTTTATATTATTGCATTTTTTCTTGCTTTTAGCTCAAACTTTCAGCATTTTTTTTAAAAAGTGTTAATTTCATGCCTTTTTTTGGCATAATTTAATTATATAAATGCTTTATGCTAAAAACTAACGGGAGTGTTTTTTTAAACGGGGTTAAAGATTATTCTGAAATTATGATACTTACTTTCTCTACATTGCCATTCATAGGAGGATTGAGCTTCGTCACTTTAACTTCTAGCCTTTTTATATTAACAAATTCTTTTTTCAATCCGTTTATAATTCTTTGCCCTACCTGCTCTATCAAATTTGAACGGATTGCCATTTGTGTTTTTACAATTTCATAAACAATAACATAATCAATTGTTTGGTTCAATTCATCCGTTTGGGCAGCAGTAGAAAAGTCTGTATCCATGCTAATATCAACAATAAAATTACCGCCAATAATACTTTCTTCTTTTAAGCAACCATGATATGCGTATAGCTTAATTCCTTCTAAAATTATTTTATGCATTATTTTGATTTTATTATTAATTATTAAAATATACTTGCAAAGCTTGTAAAAAATAAATATAGGCATTAAATGCATATTTTAATGCTATGCCCCATTGCAAATATAACTTCTTATTAAAACGGGTTTAACAAATATTTAAACCATTATAATTATTTTAATTTGCAATTGTTAGCAAAATTAAGCAAGTGTTTGAATCAATTACCCAAAACATTTTCCTAAATTTGAAGAACATTAGTAATCTGCAAAACTTTTTTTTATTATACTAAACTTATTGACAATGAAAACTCAAAAAATTCAATCGGTATTATTAGACTCAAAATTATCAGTAGATTTTAGGAATATTGCCGAAAAAGTATACCAGGATGAGCGCATAACAATCAATGAAGGTATATTATTATACGAGAAAGCGGAACTAGGTTATTTAGGTTCCTTAGCCAATCATATCAGAGAGAATAGACATGGCAATTATGTTTTTTTTAATCGTAATTTCCATATAGAGCCAACAAATTTCTGCGTTTTCGATTGTAAATTTTGTTCTTACTCTCGCATGCTAAAACAAAAAGAGGAAGCGTGGGAATTGTCGGAGACAGATATATTAAATTTGGTGCGATCCTATGAGGGTAAGCAAGTTACTGAAGTGCACATTGTAGGAGGTGTTCACCCCAAAATGGGATTGCATTATTTTGCTGAATTAATACGAAAAATAAAAACTATTCGACCCGACTTACATGTAAAAGCATTTACGGCTGTGGAATTAGAATACATGTGTCGCAAAGCAAAGCTAAGCTATTCAGAAGGATTACGTATTTTGAAAGAGCACGGCCAAAATTCTTTACCAGGCGGCGGAGCTGAAATATTTGATGAGGAAATACGAAAACAAATTTGTGATGATAAATGCACCTCTTCTCAATGGTTAGAAATACACGAAGCGGCTCATAATTTAGGGATGCCATCCAATGCTACCATGCTTTATGGGCATATAGAAAAATTTGAACACCGAGTAGATCATATGAACAGGCTGCGATTGCTGCAAGATAAAACTAAAGGGTTCAACACTTTTATACCTTTAAAATTCAGAAATAAAGGAAACCAAATGAGTCATATTAAGGAAGTTAATGTTATTGAAGATTTACGCAACTATGCTATTTCAAGAATATTTATGGATAACTTCGCACACCTAAAAGCGTATTGGCCAATGATAGGGAGAGCGACAACACAACTATCATTAGCTTTTGGTGTGGATGATATTGATGGCACTATCAATGATTCAACAAAAATATATACGATGGCTGGTGCCGAAGAACAGAACCCCTCTTTAACAACCAAAGAATTAGTTGAACTTGTTAAACAAGTAAACCGCATACCTATTGAAAGGGACACCCTTTACAATGTAATTACCGATTATAGTAATTTCGATTTTAATAATTCAGAGTTATTAATAAAATAAATTCTATGCTTTTAAGTATAGAATGGAAATTTACAAATTTTAGATCATTACTTTTTATGGATATTGAATTAGAAAATAAATTTAAAGAAGTATTAAAAACTCTTGAAGTACAGTTTGGTGAGGATATTGACATACAAGCTGTTCTTTTTTTAATAGGCGTGCAGGAATTAGGAAAAGGGCCTATGAAATTTTCGAAAAATGGAAAACTAGATGTAATGCACATAGCAATATGCACATTGCTGGCACCTTACGGTTATTATGAATACGAAGGACTAGATAAAGATGGATGGCCACATTGGAAAGTAAATGAAAAACTGCCTTCATTAAAACCGGGAAACCAATTACAACTAATGAAACAAGCTGTTGTAGACTATTTTAGAAATAAAGATTTAGTTAATTAGGGTTTTATTGTAACTGTTATTTCTGTATTTTTCCCTGGCTCATCTAAGCGCAAAATAGCCTTCCCAGTCATGCCGGGGAATGCTGTGCTTTTTGCTACTACGTCAAGTATTGCAGGTAATTTTAGTTCAAAGCTTGCTACTCCCGAACCATCCGTTACTCCATCAATAATTAAATCTCCACCAGTAGGATGTGTTGCAGAAGGCGGCACAGAAGGTGGGGACGATAATTTTACTGTTGCTCCTGAAATTGCTACGCCTGCTGTATCTATTACAGTAATTTTGCCATTACAGTTTTTGTTTTCCTTACAAGACGTACTCAATAGCGCAAAAAATAAGAATAAAATTACGCAAGTAGCAGCAGAAAATTTAATAATAAGATTTTTCATTGTTTTAATTTTTAAAACTATTTTTATATTAATAGTTTTGTTTATCTAATAATTTTTGTCAAAGATCTTTAAAAAAACAAATTTAATACTTTATTTTATGAATTACAAAAAATCTTTTATTTCACTCCTCTTGTTCGGCTCATTTATTCTTTTGTCAAAAAATAGTCAATCGCTTAATAAAACTGAAAAGGAGGAAATTAAGATTTTAATCACAACAGCTTTTGGTAACATAACAATTAAATTATATAACGAAACCGAAATACACCGTAATAATTTTGTAAAACTTGTGAAAGAGCATTATTTTGATAGTCTGTTATTTCATCGCGTTATTCAAAATTTTATGATACAGGGTGGTGATCCGGATTCAAAATATGCTATTGCAAATATGGAGCTTGGCAATGGAGGCCCTCCCTATACATTGCCAGCAGAATTCCGCAGCAATTTGTTTCATAAAAAAGGAGTGCTGGCTGCTGCACGGGATAGTGATTTAGAAAATCCTGCACAACAATCGGCTGGCTCTCAATTTTATATTGTTCAAGGGAGGATTTTTAATGACTCTCTATTGAAAATTCAAGCCATAAGAATCACCAAGTTGAAATTATTTAATACCATTATCAATCGGCGTGAAAACCTTGAATTACAAAAGAAATACATGGCTTTGCCAAAGTTTCAAAAAAACGATAGCCTAAAGTATCTTAACGGTATTATTACTAAAATTGTAGAGAAAGAATTGCCTGTAACAAAGCTTCATACTTTTACCGAGGAACAAATTAGGATATATAAAACAATTGGAGGCACCCCTCATTTAGATGAATCCTATACAGTGTTTGGTGAAGTGCTGGAAGGTTTTGAAGTAATTAATAACATTGCCACGCAAATGGTAGATATAAATTCTCGACCTATTGCTGACATTCGAATGAAGATATCCATTCTCCCATAAAAAAATTGAGAATTCACACCTCTTTTATTATGCTTTTGGTTTGCCCCAATAAAAAACTATCCAGCAATTTACTATAAAAACGTATTTGCCAAATTTGCAAGCTCTGAGCGCTCTCCTTTTTCAAGGGTAACATGCGCATACAAACGTTGGTTTTTTAGCTTGTCAATTAAGTAGGATAAGCCATTACTTTGTGTATCAAGGTAAGGGGTGTCAATTTGGTAAATATCGCCTGTAAATATCATTTTTGTATTTTCTCCAGCACGTGATATTATCGTTTTTACCTCGTGAGGAGTAAGGTTTTGTGCCTCATCAACTATAAAAAAGACATTTGACAAGCTGCGCCCCCTAATATATGCCAAAGGGCAAACCACCAATTTTTCATTTTCAACCATTTCGGTAATTTGCTTGTATTCCCGATCCTTTTCACTAAATAAGCCTTTAATAAATTTCAAATTGTCCCAAAGCGGCTCCATGTATGGGTTTAACTTTGATTTTATGTCGCCTGGCAAATAGCCAATATCCTTATTGCTGAGAGGAACGATTGGTCTGGCAAGATAAATCTGATGGAAATTCCGGCGCTGCTCTAACGCCCCTGCTAGTGAAAGCAATGTTTTACCGGTACCTGCAACCCCTTGCAGTGTTACTAATTTAATTTCGGGGTTAAGGATAGCATCTAAAGCAAAAGCTTGCTCTGCATTTTGAGGAGAAACACCAATAGCACTTACTTTTTTAATACGCTCAATGCTATCTTTAACAGGACTGTAGGACGCAAGGATTGACTTGCTGGCATTTTTTAAAATGTAAAAATGATTTGAAAGAGGCTTTTGTTTTTTAAGAAGTGCCGAAGGCTCACAAAAGCCTTTCTCATATATTTGATTGATAAGTTCGGTAGAAACTTTTTCTATTTCGCTGCAGCCTGTGTATAGCTCGCTTACATCTTTAATTTTCCCTGTTTCATAATCTTCGGCGTTTAAATTAAGCGATTTTGCTTTAATGCGAAGGTTAATGTCTTTAGTAACCATTACTACTTTATGATTGGGGTATTGTTCCGAAACATAGAGTGCAGTATTTAATATACGGTGATCGGCTTTTTTTTCTCCAAAAACCTTTTCGGCATCTATCTTAGATCCTTGATGCATTTCAATTTTTATTTTGCCATGACCTTTCCCGTTTATCGGTATCCAGTCTTGTAAGGTGTTGTTTTTAGATATTTTATCGATATATCTTGAAAACTCTCTAGCTGCGAAGTTTTTGGTGTCGTTACCTTTTTTGAAATTATCCAATTCTTCTAAAACAGTTATTGGAAGGACAACATCGTGTTCGTGGAAACTTTTAGCAGCCATGTGATCATAAATTATCACAGATGTGTCAAGAACGAAAATTTTTTTTTCTTTAACCATAAAAAGGATTTGATTTAATTTTTTATAAAAATATAAAAACAAAAACGACTATTTAAATACAATAAATAAAGTAATCAACATAGAATTGTTTAAAGTCTTAAAATCATGTGCGCAACACAAACAAATTAAGTGAAGTTTTTCGAAATAACTCCCGCAAATTAAATGGTTCAAAAGCTGTGTGTTTTTCTTTTGGCTTGATACAAAAGAAACAAAAAATCAAGAACAAACGATTCCTCCCCACCTGCAACACTGCATCGCGTTTGTTCATTCCTCACGCGCGTTTTCATAAACATATTTTTTGCAAAAAAAATGAAAACCTCTGTTTTTATTAATATTTATATGTTTTGTCGAAATTATTTTGAAAGCTTTACTAAGAAGATTGAAGCATAAAAAAAGAGAAATTATTTTATAAATTAAATCCTATTTTTTTTATTAATCCTAAAAAACGCTGCAAATATCAAAAAGGTATTTCTTAAACAGGAACAAGTATAAAAACTATTTATACCCCTCCACATGAATGCTTTTAATAGATCGGCCAGAAGGGTCATTTAGGTTTTTAAATGATGCATCCCAAGCAATTGCTTCAGGAGTGCTACATGCTACCGAAGGGACCGACGGAACGCAACTTGCAGCGGAATCAGAAGGGAAGTGTTCTGTAAATATGGATCTGTAATAATACTCTTCCTTCGACATTGGCGGATTTATTGGGAATCTGAATTTTGCGTTCAGCTGTTGCTCATCTGTTACCTTTTTCGAGGTCAACTCTTTTAAAGAATCTATCCAACTGTAACCAACACCATCCGAAAATTGTTCTTTTTGGCGCCAAGCAATACTTGCGGGCAAATAATTTTCAAAGGCTTTGCGTAAAATCCATTTTTCCATTCTCCCGTTTTTAGCCATTTTTTCTTCCGGATTCAAGCGCATGGCAATATCCATAAATTCTTTATCAAGAAAAGGAACCCTGCCCTCCACACCCCAAGCCGCTAAAGCTTTGTTAGCTCTTAAACAATCGTATAAATGTAATTTACTTAGTTTTCTTACCGTTTCATCATGAAAAGATTTAGCATTGGGCGCTTTATGAAAATAAAGGTACCCCCCAAATAATTCGTCGGCCCCTTCGCCAGAAAGCACCATTTTTATTCCCATGGATTTAATTACCCTTGCCAAAAGATACATTGGTGTAGAAGCGCGAATGGTTGTTACATCGTATGTTTCCAAATGATAAATAACATCCCTCAAAGCATCTAATCCTTCCTGCACAGTAAAGTGAACTTCGTGGTGAATGGTTCCAATATGCGCGGCAACCTTTTTCGCAGCTATCAAATCAGGCGAACCTACAAGCCCAACAGCAAAGGAGTGCAATTGTGGCCACCATGCGTCTTGTTTATCTCCCGATTCAACTCGTTTTCCTGAATACTTCTTTGCAATTGCTGATACAATAGAGGAATCTAAGCCCCCCGAGAGCAAAACGCCATAAGGAACGTCAGACATTAATTGCCGATGAACAGAAGCCTCCAATTCTAATTTGATTGTATTTATATCCGTATCATTATTTTCTACTGCCTCAAACTGCACCCAATCGCGGGAATACCATTTTGTCATTTTCCCATCTTTGCTATACCAGTAATGGCCAGGCAAAAAGAGTTCAATTTTATTACAATAGCCTTCTAAAGATTTTAATTCTGAAGCCACATAAAAATTCCCATATATATCCCAGCCAATATACAATGGGATAACTCCAATATGGTCACGGGCAATAAGGTAAGAGTCATTTATAACATCATACAAGGCAAAACCGAATATGCCATTCAATTCTTCTAAAAATTGCGGTCCTTTTTTTTGATACAATGCTAGAATAACTTCACAATCAGATAATGTTTGAAATTCATAATCGTTTTTCAATTGATCTCTTAGCTCTAGGTGGTTGTATATCTCCCCGTTTACAGCCAAAACCAAGTTTTTATCTTTGCTATACAATGGCTGCCCTCCCGATTGAGGGTCAACTATAGCTAACCTTTCGTGAGCCAGGATAGCCTTTTCACCACAATAAATTCCCGACCAATCAGGTCCTCTGTGTCGTATTTTTTTTGACATCTCAAGAACCTGTTTTCTCAACTCTTTCGCATCTAATTTTAAATCAAAAACACCTACTATTCCACACATATTTTATGTCTTTATTTTTATTTTATATTTATCAGCTGCAAAGTTAAATAATAATTTAAATAGACCTAAAAAATCTAACAGGTACAATTTTTTTTATTGATTTTGCAAGTAGAAAATTCATTTCCTCCTCTTTTAAACTATCTTCGTTAAATAAAAAAAGCTTAAAAAGACTTGCTATTTTAAAAAAAAGTGTTATATTCGCATCGTTAATTTAGTTTAGTGAACAACCTAGAAAGACAAATGATTTGTGTCATTTGTCTTAAAAACCGCTAAAAATGAGCAAAGCAGCCTTTCAGTGTAGTAAGAACAGCTACAATTCTTCTCTCAAAATAGTGGATTATAAAATCGGGTATAAGTCTGACTTAGCTATATTATTCGACTTTGAAATTATAATTTATTAATTTAATTAAACCTAAAAAAAACATGAAAAAACAATTTTACTCTATTGGTATTTTTATTGTTGTAACAGTTTTGTTTACTTTTAGCTCCTGTAAAAAAGATATTTTACCGGGCGAAACAGTTTCTTACGATGAGGTGCTTAAAACCGGAGGGGAGTTTGATGCCTTTAGTAATCAAAAAATACTTACAAATGTTTCTACTACATCCGTACCTGTTGATAGCGGTTCATGGAATTGCACCAACAGTACATGGAGCGTTATACAGGGCAATTTAGATTTTCCATTATACGACCCTAATGTATCTGTAGTTTATCCAGGAAGTTTATTGCAAGGGGGCTCATTAAATAATCCTACTCCTGATGTTATAGCTGTGAAGCGCGGTGGTGGAATAGTTTCAATTGATATTGTTAACGGTTCGGGTGCAGTTGCAATGTCTATCTCTGAAATAAGAAAAAGCAGCGTAACGCAAGCGCTTAATGATATTATATATTTTAATAATAAAGTAATGCCTGCAAGGTTCACCCTAGAGCACGAATTAGTGAAAACTCAAGAAGAGCTTGCTATGTCATTAGGATTAGGTGCCGACGCTTGGGGAGTTTCCGTTGCTTCTGACATAGGGTTTTCTAATGCAGCAGGTACAAATCATTATATAGTAGCCTTAAAACAATCGTTTTATACTATGAGCTATGATATCCCTTATAATTATGCCGATTTATTTGATCCAAGTGTAAAGCCAATGGATCTTGTAAAATATGTTTACAGAGGTAATCCTGCTTGTTATGTTTCTGATGTTACTTATGGTAGGGTTTATTATTTATTAATTGAATCCACATCTTCAGTAGATTCAATGTCATCTGCTATCTCTTCATCTTATAGCAGTGTAAGCGGAACTGTAAACGCAAGCTCATTATCTTCGCTAAGAAATTTAAATATTAAGGTGATGGCTCTTGGTGGAGAAACCTCAAGCACATTCTCTAGTATCGATGCTTCTGAACTTTATTCCTTAACATATATGTTAGGACAATCGGCTGATATTCAAACAGGAGTTCCTTTATCTTATGTAGTTAGAACTGTATATAGCAACAAACTAGTGAAAAACAAAATAAACCTGGAATACACTATTAATGATTGCCAACTTGTACCTTAATTAAGAGGTGTTTTAATACAAATAATTTGAAAACGTTTATTGTTAGTTTTTAAGCTAAACGATAAACGTTTTTTTATTGTTATTACCCATTTAGTGAAGTTTTCGAAATAAATCCGCAAATTAAATGGTTTAAAAACTGTGTGTTTTTCTTTTGTCTTGGTACCCTTCGGCAAAAGCTCAGGACAGGCTCCAGAAACAAAAAATCGAGAACAAACGATTCCTCCCCACCTGCAATCCTGCATCGTGTTTGTTCATTCCTCACGCGCGTTTTTATAAGGATATTTTTTGCAAAAAAATGAAATCATATGTTTTTATTAATATTTCTGTTTTGTCGAAATTGTTTTGAAAGCTTTACTTAGTAACATAATTTCCAACTTTTATAAAATCAAATAGTTAATAAAACTATTTATTGCACTACTCCCTTTGGATTAACAAAGCCTTCAAAAAACATAAAAAAACACATTAAAGAGACTTTATATTAATTTAAAACGATCTTAACAACATTGGATTTTTTATTGTTGGATTGCAGCCTTAAAAAGTATATCCCTTTATCAATTGAGCTTATTTCAAATTCTTTAAACTTAGCCCCTTTGGTATTATTATATTCAATTAAATGTTTTACCTCCTGCCCCAGCATATTAAAAACAGTAATTTCAACAAGGGCGCCCTCATTAAAATATTTTAAATATAACATGTTACTAGCGGGGTTGGGATATACACTGCTTATTTCGAAATAATTGTTTATAGATGCTTGATCATTAGCTGAACCAGCAATTACAGAACAATAGTTTTGAATTGCTTTTGCCGCTTTATTTAAGTTCAGCCGTCCTCCTGTTAAGGTAATGCCTGAACCCATCGAAGGGATAGTATCAACGGCACCCAGCAAGGAATCTTTTACCATCAGGGCTATACCGGCGGGGTCTGTTTTGTAATTTGCAATAAATTCTGGACAAACTACAGAATACATAAGAGCTATTGCTCCTGCCACATGAGGCGTTGCCATTGATGTACCTGAAATAGCGGCGTATGAATTAGATGGGTATGTAGAGGTTATATTTGTTCCGGGAGCTCCTAAATCAATTGTAGTTGCACCATATCCGGCACTGGTGTTTTTTAAATCGGTATTTGTAGTGTTGGTAACTGTAATAAGCCAGTTGCTTGAACAGGATGTTGGAATATCCCCAGTAACATCAATATTAAAATTTGCATTTGCAGTAGCTCCGGCACTAAGAATCCCAACAGCGCCAAGCGAATCGTACATAGCACACCACAGAGGGTAATCGGCTGGCTGGCCATTATTTATTCCAAAGGAAGAGTTGGTTGCAACCACAAAAGCCCCTTTAAGGCCATTTGTTTGATTATAATCTCGGCGCTGATCCATTGCAAAAGCATAGGAAGCTATTACATTAGACTCAAAGTTGCCGCCAGACGATCCATAAGAGATAGCCATTACTTTAACATTCCAATTTACACCGGTAATGCCAATCCCGTTATTTCCTTTAGCCCCAACAGTTCCGGAAACATGAGTGCCATGACTTGAAACAGAAAAATTATCGTCCCCTGTTGCCCCGTCCCAGCCTAAATAATCATCAACATAGCCATTGCTGTCATCATCTATGCCATTATTAGGAATTTCGTTATAATTCCTCCAAAAATTTAAATCTTCATGGGTTAAATCAAATCCAGCATCAATAACAGCAACAACAATTGAATCGCCTTCCGAAGTAATTCCACCAGTAGAAATATCCCAGGCTTCGGTAGCACTTATATCAGCTAAAGGATCACCACCATTTTGCCCTGTATTATTTAAGTTCCACATTAATCCAAATGAAGGATCGTTAGGGATAATGCGTTCTATAAATAAATGATTAAATTGTGCTGTTTTAACAAATTTATTATGATTAGCGGCATATAGCATTTTGGTATCACTAATTTTTAAAGGATTAAAGGAAAATAAAAAAATATTCATTGATTTTGATAGTATCCGCTCATATTTAAATTCAGTGTTGACACCTTCGATAAAATGCAAATCATCCATTATTTTTTTTACATCCCCATCCAAATGAAGCATTACAATTAAATTACCCGAAACAAAATTATTGTTTTGAGCCTTTAAAAAAAGGAATGGGAAAACAAATAAAAAAACAAGATAAACATTACGTATTTTCATAATTAAAAATTATTTTAATAAACTTATTGAAGTTTTCGAAATAAATCCGCAAATTAAATGGTTCAAAAACTGTGTGTTTTTCTTTTGTCTTGATACCTTTCGGCAAAAGCTCAGGACAGGCTCCAGAAACAAAAAATCAAGAACAAACGATTCCTCCCCACCTGCAACCCTGCATCGCTTTTGTTCATTCCTCACGGGCGTTTTCATAAGGATGTTTTTTGCAAAAAAATTAAATCATCTGTTTTTAATAATATATCTGTTTTGTCGAAATTGTTTTGAAAGCTTTACTAAAGTGGGAATAATTAAAGAATTTAATGGCGACTTTACTATACAATAATACTTAATAAATGTGTAATTTGCAAAACAATAAACTTATTTACAAAGAAGGTTTGTTGCTGAAAATTACTATCCTATTTGTTAAAAAAAATAAAAATTATTTTTTTATCAAATACTTTATTTAATTATTTGATATAGAAAACATAAAGTACCATAGCTTTTTTTAATAACACCATAATAATTACAATAATAATTACAATAATAATTAGGACAAATTATATTTTTTAAAATATATTGACAATAATTTATTCCAATTTAAAGTTATAAGTACCCACAAAAATGTCAGATAAAAACTTTATAACATATAAGGCCTCTGCTGGTTCAGGCAAAACATATACATTGGTAAAGGAATATATTGCTTTAGCTTTAAATTACGAATTAGGCTCTTCAATGGCCTATCGTCATATTTTAGCTATCACCTTCACCAATAAGGCTGCCGCAGAGATGAAAGAAAGAATAATAAAAACATTGAAGGAGCTTTCCCAGGAAGATTATACAAATATATCAGTAGGGGGTAAAGAATTAATAATTGCTTTAAAAAAACATGAAAAATTAAACTTGATAAAACAATTAGATGATTTAACAATACGCAAAAGGTCTCAAAATGTACTTTCCGAAATTTTACACAGCTATTCTGATTTTGCAATAGGAACAATAGATAGCTTCATGCATAAGATAGTTAGAACCTTTGCTTTTGATCTAAAAATACCAATGAATTTCGAATTAGAAATGGATGCGGATAAACTTTTGACACAAGCAATAGATTTATTATTAGCGCAAATAGGCTCAGACGAGACATTGACGAAAGCTTTGATTGAATACACGGAAAGTAAAACAGATGAGGAAAAAAACTGGCGTATTGAAAAAGATTTGAAAGATTTTGCAAAAAATTTAATGACCGAAGATGGTAATTTCCATCTAGAAAAGCTGAAGGAATTAAATGTGGCGGAGTTTTTTAAAATAAAAGACACCATCCAAGCAGAAATAAAAACATTTGAAGCATTTATAAGTAACTCTGGAAAAAAAGCATTAAAAGTTATAAGCGATGCGGGTATTGAACACTCTAAATTCCCAGGAGGGGCTAATGGGATTGGCAAATATTTTACTTATTTAGCTGAATCGCGAATAGAAAAAGCAATTCCGTCTGCTACCATTCAAAAACATATTGATTCAAATAACTGGTATGCTGGTAAAGCTTCGGTAGAAGATAAGGATAGTATTGATTCTATTAAGGATAAATTAGCACTTATTTATAATGATGCATTAACATATATTCAATCAAATTTAAAGGAGATAAAGTTATTTAAATTAATAAACAATAACATTTATTCATTGGCGGTATTAAATGAAATTGATAAGCTCCTTAATGAATATAAAGCAGAAAACAATATTTTACATATTTCAGAATTTAATAAACTAATTGCAAAAATTGTATTAAATGAGCCAGTGCCTTTTATTTATGAACGATTAGGAGAGAAATACAATAATTATTTAATTGATGAATTTCAGGATACCTCTGTTTTGCAATTTCAAAATTTATTGCCTTTAATAGATAATTCATTGGCTAGCGGACATTTCACAATGCTTGTAGGCGATGGAAAACAGGCTATTTACCGCTGGCGAGGTGGTGAGGTGGAGCAGTTTTCTATGTTGCCTAAGGTGTTTAGCCACAATAACAACCCTCTGGTTTTAGAGCGCGAGAGAGCTTTAGTGAGAAATCACCTGCCAACTGAATTGAGCAAAAATTATCGGAGCAAACGCGAAATTGTTGAATTTAATAATTCTATTTTTAGAGTCCTTGCTAATAAGTTGGATCTTAAATATAAATCTATTTATGAAAATTTAGAGCAAGAATTTAGACCTGAAAATTCTGGAGGCTATGTTCAAGTGGAATTTATGAACTCTGAAAATGGTGATATACGAATACAGAACCTAGCAGCCACTTACAAGAGTATTCAGGATTTATTAAGTCAGGACTTTCAGCTGCACGACATTGCAATCTTAGTAAGGAAAAACACTGACGGAAGTGAGATTGCAAATTATTTATCAAATAAAGGCATTGATGTAATATCCTCCGATTCTCTATTACTGAGTAATTCAAGGGATGTAAATTTTATATTTTCTTTGCTTAGGTATTTAAATAATTCAAGCGAACAAATAATACAAGCAGAATTATTAGAATATTTTATTGAAACGGAGCGAATAAAAAATACGGATATAAATCAATTGTTGGTTGAAAGGAAAAAAACAAATAACTCAAATGTAAAGGGCTTATACGATAAACATTTTATTAATATTGTTAAAGACCTTTGCGGTGAGTTTGATATTAACACGCTTTCTAAAATGGCATTGTATGAACTATGTGAAGAGTTGGTTCGTTTGTTTAAGCTCAACGCTTCCCCTAATGCATATATTCAGTTTTTTTTAGATGAGGTGTTAAATTATTCTATCAAAAAAAACAATAACCTAAATGATTTTATAGATTATTGGGAAGTTAAAAAAGAAAAAGCTTCATTAATTGTTCCTAATGGTTTGAATGCTGTTACCATTATGACAATTCATCGTGCAAAAGGATTAGAGTTCCCCGCTGTAATACTTCCCTTTTCAATGGGGAAAATAAAAAATGGGAAAAAACATTTATGGGTGGAATTAGAAAATGAAAAAATACCACAACTAAAAGCAGCATTAGTGTCGGTAAGTGAGGATTTAAAGATTACGGAATTTGGTGAATTGTATGAAGAGGAAAAAAACAAATCGCTGTTGGATAGTTTAAATGTATTATATGTAGCGCTTACCAGACCAGTAGAACGCATGTATATATTTACGGAAAAACCATCTAAAACCCCTGCCAATTTTACTTCCCTTAATGATTTATTTGCTTATTATTATCAAACAATTGGGGAATGGCAGGAAGGGCAGGCTATTTATTCATTCGGTAAAGAAACAATGCACATTCCAGCTTTACGGGATACAAAAAACAATAATTACAAATTAACAACTTTCAACTCAAATCAATGGCGAAATAATATTAAAATGAGAGCTGCGGCACCCAGTATTTGGCTGCTAGAATCAACGGAACAAAAAAAGAAGTATGGCGTGATGGTACATACGGCATTGGCAAAAATAAAAACTGTTGACGATGTTGAATCTGCTACAAATTCAATGTATTTAGGCGGTTTAATTACTTTGCATGAAAAAGAAAATTTATTAGTTGTAATTAATAATATTATACGATTACCGAAATTAAAAGCTCATTTCGAAAAAAACTTAATAGTAAAAAATGAAGCAGAAATTATTTCAGCAACTGGCGAAAAATTTCGATTAGACAGGGTTGTGATTTACCCCTCATCAACTAATAATATTGGAAATTTAAGTGCTGTAATAATTGATTATAAAACTGGCGAAGAAAAGCCTTCTCACAAAAGCCAAATAATAGAATATGCCTCTTTGTTAGCTCAAATGGGCTATCGGGTTATCGAAAAGTTATTAGTATATATTGAAGATGAAAAAGTGGTAGAATGTTAAAATTTATTTTAATATAATAAAAGCTTTTTTCTCAAAGCTGTTCGGCATTTATCATGTGAAATTTCGTAAATTAGCATTTCAGTTTTTACAATACAGCAGAATTAATTAACAAAAATGAGGTTTTTAAAACTAATATATTTACATTAGTTAATGATAATAGCCAATAGAATTGATAAACAAATTAGACATAGATAAAATTTTTGAAGCTGCCCGCGTTGAAGAGGTTGTGGGGGATTATGTGACTCTAAAAAAAAGAGGAGTTAATCTCATTGGGCTTTGTCCATTCCATGATGAAAAAACGCCTTCGTTTTATGTTTCCCCCATTAAAGGTATTTATAAATGTTTTGGTTGCGGTAAAGGCGGGCATGCTATAAATTTTGTGATGGAAAAGGAAATGCTGTCTTACCCAGATGCATTAAGGCAACTTGCAAAAAAATATAACATTGAAATTGCTGAGGAGCAGCAGTCTGCCGAAGACCTACAAATACAGAATAACCGTGAAAGCCTCTTCCTTGTTTCCGCTTTCGCACAAAAGTGCTTTTCCGAAAATTTATACCAAACCGACGAAGGGAAATCAATAGGCTATGGTTATTTGAAAGAGCGAGGCTTTAGAGAAGATATTATTCAGAAATTTCAATTGGGTTATAGTTTAACTAACCGCAGCGCATTTACAGAATTTGCAATTAAGGCAGGCTATAAAACGGAATATATAGTAAAGGCTGGACTTACAATAGAATATACGAGCCAGTCAGGAAATACAAAATCTATAATTGAAAAAGAGGAGGAGGGGAGCCAATCCGATGAAAAATTTGCCGAGGAAGAAAAAAATACAAATGCCACACAAAACAAACCACCACTTCCATTAAAGCCATTAGCTTCTACTTATTTAGATCGGTTTTGGGGGAGGGTGTTATTTCCAATTCACAATGTCACAGGGCGGGTAATAGCTTTTGGAGGGCGCTCCTTGCGTACAGATAAAAAAACAGCGAAATACATTAATTCTCCCGAAACAGATATTTATCACAAGAGTGAAATATTATACGGAATATTTTTTGCGAAAAAAGAAATTATCTCACAAGACAACTGTTTTCTCGTGGAAGGGTATACCGATGTAATATCAATGCATCAATCGGGTATTGAAAACGTGGTTGCTAGTAGTGGAACATCTTTAACCGTAGGCCAAATAAAGCTTATTAGAAGATTTAGTAAAAACATTACCATCTTGTATGATGGAGATAGCGCAGGAATAAAAGCCAGTTTCAGAGGGATTGATTTGATATTGGAAGAGGGTATGAATGTAAAAGTATTGTTGTTTCCAGATGGTGAAGATCCGGATTCTTATTCGAAACGAATGAGCAACGATGAGTTTAAAAGTTTTATTAAAAATAACTCTAAAGATTTTATTTCCTTCAAAACTAATTTATTAATGGGTGATGTGCAAAACAATCCCATAAGAAAGGCAGAGTTAATAAAAGAAATTGTTTTAAGTATCGCACTTATTCCAGAGGCTATTTATCGTTCGGTATATGTAAAAGAATGCAGTAGGATATTAGATATTGAGGAACATATACTGCTAAATGAGTTGAACAAGCTGCGCAGTAAAAAGTTCAATGAAAAAACTACGGCACCCACTCCCTCTCCCTCTGTCATACTTAATAAAGATGAAAATGTTTTAGAACAGCAAACATCCGAAGAAAAAAAACAATTACTCGATGCCAGTGGAGAACACCAAGAGAGAGATATCATTCGCCTTTTATTAAATTACGGAAAAAATATTGTGATTGTTGAGGGTGAAGGCTTAGATGAAGATGGGCAGCCTATTAGCATCAATATTTCATTAGCAGCTTTAATAATTCACGAATTACAACACGATAATATTTTATTTGAAAATTTGTTATACCAGAATATTTATAACGAGTTTGTGGCACACCTAGTGGATGATAAAGTACCCGATTATAATTTTTTCATTAGTCATAAAAGTACTGAAATTTCATATTTAACTGTAGATTTGATAAGTAGTCCATACATACTTTCAAATTGGGAAAAAAACAGTATTTTCACAACCATGGAGGAAGACATCCTTAAAAAATCGATGTATAATGCTGTTTATGCTTTAAAAAATCGCAGATTAGAGGTTATGATTCACGATATTCAAAAAAGATTAAAAGAAAACCCTCCAGAAGAAGAAACAATGACACTGTTGCAAACTCAGCAAGGCTTGTTAGAAACAAAAAAAACACTGAATGCTTTTTTAGGTCGGGTAATCGTGAAATAACACAGGCTTTTAAAAAATCCACTACTTGTTTTTTTAAAATTAAATACTAATAAACTATAAAACAATAGTGAAGTTTTCCAAATAAATCCGCAAATTAAATGGTTAAAAAACTCTTTTTTTCTCACTTTTCTTGATACCCTTCGGCAAAAGCTCAGGACAGGCTCCAGAAACAAAAAATCAAGCACAAACGATCCCTCCACACTTGCAACACTGCATCGCTTTTGTTCATTCCTCACGCGGGTTTTCATAAGCATATTTTTTGCGAAAAAATGAAATCATCTGTTTTTATTAATATATCTGTTTTGTCGAAATTGTTTTGAAAGCTTTACACAGGAAGATCGGAGCTCCTTCTTTTTAATTTACCGGACATTCATTTTTAATTGCTATTTTCATTTAATAGAAATACTAAATAACTATCTTTACGGTGTGTATAAGCATATCAATATTATTATATTTAGTTTATTTTGCTTTTTTTTAATTGAAGGAAAATCGCAGTCAGCTATTGATACAATTAAGAGTAGCCTTAAACTTCCCCCACAACTTTTTGGAAAATTAGATTCTCGAAATTCGTTTATTAACAATGGAAGAGCAAAAGTAATAGGTATAAAAATAGGGCTTAATTTTGGCAATCAGTTCCACATTGGTTTGGGTTATAATCAACTCTCCCAGCCAGCTAATTATTTCGATAAACAAATCTTTTACTTAAATACTCAAAACGAAAACGATAGCGCAATGGCGACTCTAAAATTGTTTTATATTTCAACACATATAGAATATTTTTATTATAAAAACCAACATTGGCAATTAAGTATTCCTTTGCAGATAGGCCTAGGGAAAACATTTTATCAATACAATTTATTAAACGAAAAAAAAGAAATAGAAAAAACAATCTTTTTTATTTACGAACCGGCAATATCAATTGAATATAAGTTTGTAAAATGGATAGGAGTAGGAGCAGACATAGGGTTTCGGTTTTTGGTAACAGGCCATAAACAATTAAATCAAAAATTTAATTCCCCAACATACGCCTTTAAATTATTAATTTATTATAACGAAATATATAAATCAATTAGGAATATAATAGTTACAGGCACTTAGGGATTGGGACAAAATAACATTTACATTTTGGCTTGTTCTTTTGTCCTTTTTCTGCGTTGTAAAATCGTTAAATAGCTAAGGCTATTATGCGCCCGTCCACTGTCTCGCTCATCCAGCCACCGGCTGGCTGCCGTGCCTTTAAAAAGAACAAAATTACTGCGCCAATTCTGTAAACCTTATTTCGTCCCAAACCCTTAGTTTAATTTAAGGTGATACATGACTTTGTTAAAATAAATAAAAGCTGCTCTTGAATTAAATATATTTCTTTAATTTCGTAATTGTTATATAAATAGATGATTAAAAACCAAAGCGTCAGAGCTTGGCTGTTTCACAAAAAAGCCTTAATGATATAAACAGCATAAAATATCTAATTTTGAAAAAAAAAATTATTAATATTTTAAAATTTTTCTTTTTTTTAGGCCTGGGGATATTATTAATTTGGTTAGCTGTTAGAAACTTAACAGAGAGCGATATTGAAAGTATTAAGGAAGCCTTTAATCAGGCAAATTATTTCTGGATAGCACTTTCTTTAATAATAAGTTTCTTTAGTCATTTGGTGCGCGCTATGCGCTGGAAAATACTAATAGAACCCCTTGGCTTTTATCCAAAATTATCAAATACTTTTTTTGCCCTCATGGTTGGTTATCTAGCTAATTTTGCGCTGCCAAGGCTAGGAGAAGTTTCGCGATGCAGTGTTCTTGCCAAATATGAAAAAATCCCATTTTCCGAAACATTTGGAACTGTTATTGCCGAAAGGGCCATTGACTTGCTTTGCTTAATTATTATATTCTTTGCAACACTTTTTTTTCAATTTGAACAATTATGGGGATTAACAAATAATACTATTTTTATGCCTCTTTCAAAAAAATTAACCTCGCTGATGGAAGACAATAAAATTATTCCTCTTGTTATAATAATTTTATTTATTAGTGGTGTCTTGTTCTTTCTCATTCGCAAAAAGAGCAAAGGGATATTTTCAAAAAAAATAAAAGAGCTGGCCCTTGGTTTTTTAGAAGGCTTAAAATCTATAAAAAATATTAAACGACCATTTCTTTTTATTTTCCACACAGTATTAATCTGGGTTTTATATACAGCTGTATTATACGTTGGTTTCTTTTGTTTTGAAGAAACATCCATATTAACATTCGGTGCTGCATTAGCAATTATGTTGTTTGGTAGCTTGGGCATTATATTTGTCCCTGGTGGCACAGGCGCCTATCAAGCTTTAGTTACCGAGACCTTAACTTTCGCATACCACACCCCCTTTAGCTTTGCTTTTGCCTTTTCATGGTTGATCTGGACATCACAGTTTGTGCTTATACTTTCATTGGGAGTTATTTCATTGATATTACTTCCGCTTTTAAATAAAAAAACAAATTAAATTTTTTTTAAAAAATATATTAATGTTAAATTCCCCTACTTTATAATTCTTCCCAAAATCGTCATAAGAAGTATTAAATTAAGAACTTTTTAACTCGTAAACATGATTCTAACATCAAATAAAATAAACGCATTAGAAATTATAAAATTAAAAATACATACTGTTGAATCTTTACTAAAAACAATTGCTGTATGGCGCTTAAAGGATAATAAAATTGTTTTTACCAACGGATGTTTTGATATACTTCACCTTGGCCACATTGATTATCTTTCCAAAGCTGCAGACTTAGGAGGGAAGCTAATAATTGGATTAAACAGCGACCCTTCTATTAAGAAACTCAACAAAGGGGATAACCGCCCTATTCAAGATGAACAATCTAGATTATTAATATTATCTTCCTTACAATTTGTGGACGCTGTAATTTTATTTAATGAAGATACGCCAGAACAACTTATCAAATTATTGCAACCCGATGTATTGGTAAAAGGTGCCGATTACGATAGTAATGAAACAAATAAGGAACACAAAAATTATATTAGTGGTTCTTACACTGTAAAAGCTTCGGGAGGGGCGGTGAAAACAATTCCGTTTTTAGAGGGCTTTTCTACCACAAAAATTGAAAATAAAATCAAAGGAAAGGGTTTTTAATTTTTTTCTGTTTTCTGTTTTCTATTTCCTATTTCTTTCCCCAATTAAAAACATAATGTCAAAGGTGTTTATAGCAACATTCATTTTTGAGGGGATATAATTGTATATTTTTTCTATAATTTTAGGATATTTTTTACGCAGCATAAACAAAGAGTAATAAATTAATCTAACACTCCTGTGAATAGGAGGGTAGGATACGTCAATTATTTTAAATCCGTTTTTTTCTAATAATTTGGAAAGAGAACGTTTTGAAAAATAATGTAAATGAGACGGAGGGTGAATCATCCGCCATTTTTCTTTTTGAAAACGAGGGATAAGCCTTTCTATATCGCCTGTTGTAATGTAAATTCGCCCCCCGCCTCCAAGTTCCCTTGCCGCTTTTTCAATAAATTTTTCCGGATTTGGTAAGTGTTCTATTACATCCCACATAAATATGTCGGAGATCTTTTCTTCTGTTTTTACTTCTAAATAATCACCGCAAATTAAATTTTGCTTTAATTCATTTATGCCATGTGCTATAGCCTCTGGTACAACGTCAAAGCCAACATATTTAATTTTACGCAATTCTTTTTGGAGCACTTCGGCAAAAAAGCCGTAGGCGCAACCAATTTCTAAACAACTGGAAATACTTGATCTGTCAACCTTTTTGTAAATGTATTGAAGACGATTTCTGAAATTAGTTTGTAAAATATCTTTGTCACGCAAATAATCAACGTACTCTTCTCCTTTAAAATAATTTTCGGTATACGTTTGCTGAAGCGTTTCAGAATCAATTTCCATATTTGCGGTAATAAACCCACAAATATTGCATTTGAGTAGCGTCCCATTATAAATGGGGGAGAGAGCATTTGTATTGCAAACTAAACAAGTTTTATTCATTTACCGAAAAAATTATTGTCTTTTATCAATGAATTTTAAAAATCAATTCAAAAAGCAAATTCTAAACTAAAAAACTCCAAATTTAATTTGCTTCAAAGATAAGTTTTTAAACCAAGCGATAGATTTATAAAAGAAATAAACGGATATATGCTCTGAAAAACCATATTTATAATTACAATTTATATTGTTTTTTTTATTAGCTAAAGTTATGGTGTTGTAAAGCATCTAAAATAAAGAGATTTTGAAAGTCCTGAATAAAAAACAAAAACCTGCGAATTAATGCTTTCAGTGCAGCTAATGAAATTAATATAATTAAAATAGCACTGAAACTTGAGTTATTAAAATAATTGCCCCCCCATTAAACATTTTTAGCACTAATGATTTTTACGTTTGTTTTATAAGAATAATTTTAAAGATTTACTAGTTCAAAAAAACTAGATAAATACTACCCGTTTAATATCGTTTAATTTTTTATAAAAGCATACAATTAAACCATGCGCCTCTTCCCTTTTTTAATACATATTAGCGCAAAACAAATTCGTATTATAAAATAAATACCTCTTTTAGATAAACGTATTATTTATAACAGCATCCCATATACTTATTTAATGATTAATAGAATAGTTTTTTATTAAATATATTTTTGTAATTTTATCGAACGATAATAAATTTTAATTGAAAAAAACAAATATTTTTATACCTATAAATTAAAGGACTTTTAAAAATGGAAACAGAAAAATTAAAGACAAGCATTGACGCGAAGCCTGCTAAATTAGATAAGTGGCTGTCGAAATTGACGCCAGTTCATACAAAAACAAGTAGGCTCCGAAAAGAGGACTTAGAAGAGTTCGTCCAGTTTTTTTTTCGCAGGGCAAACGATCGTTATTTAAGAAGGATTGTTGAAATTACGGAGCTCGATACTGTTGCCGAATTTTCTAAATTTACTTCCACGCGTAAGGCGGGAGAAATAAAGGTGAAAATACACGACGCTAAAAATATTCAAGACGGACTAGATGAAGGGGTATTTGCCTTAGAAACCTGTATGGCCGATCAGCGTTTTATCATAGACACCCTCAAACTTTGCTTTGCTGAGCTAGGTTTAAAAGAAGAAGGTTCGGTACATTTTTCGTTCCCTATTCGCAGAGATGAAGCAGGAAATATTGTTTCCATAAGCAAGAAAGAAGATGATAACCATCACATGGAGTCATTAACTCGTTATTTGTTAACAGGTTTTCAAAATGAGCAACACAGAGAAGCGTGTCAAAATAAAATACATTTTAGATTAAATATTGCTGCCGCAACTGTAAGAGATTACCACAAAATACGTAAGGTTATTACAAATAATATTAATTCTTACAATTCCCTTTCTGGTGCTAATATTTTAAATGGGCCCAAGCCTTTGGAGCTTATTGAAGCAAATGAATTACTTCATTGGCTGCTGGATAATAATTTCATTTTTGTTTCTATGTTAAGTTTTGCAAAAGAAGGCAAAAAAAACATCTTGAATAGGGGTGTTGTTAAATCATTAGGCTTCGAAGACGCTAATGAAAATGAATCTTTGATAAATCAAGCTTGTAAATTCTACGAGAACGAATCAGGCAAGGAGGCTGTTTTCTCGCTCTCCTTATCCCAAATAAAAGCGCCAATGAAACGCGCAGGGTTTATGGGAAAGATTATGTTAAAAGAGTTTGATAAAAATGGGGAAAAGGAAGGCGTAACTGTTCTTTTGGGAATGTTTACTATAAAGTCGCATACGCTACAACGTTCCAATTTGCCATATTTAAAAACTCGTCTTCAGAAAATTATTGACCAAGATGAGGTAAGGCCGCAGTCATCCTCTTATAATGCACGAGTAAAAGTATTTAATAAGATAATGATTGAATACCTTTTCGAATGTGACGATCATCAACTAAGGCGCTTAATTGATAACCGCTTGGAGCAAGACTCCCGGAACGAAACTTTGGTTCACATTGATGTAAACTCCGAAAGAAAAACAGCATACGCCCTTATCGCTATTCCGCATGAAGCCTATTCCGAAGACCTTTTAGATAGTATTAAATCTGTACTAATTAGTGAATTGGGTACTTCAAACATTCAGGTGGAGATAGAAGCTGTTAAAGGAAATATTATTCCGCTTGCCATTTATTTTTCGGGGTGTTCAAATCTGGAAAAGGCACAAATTGGCGCATTAGAAAATTCTGTTTCAGATTTATGTACCCCTTGGCATGTCCGTTTCAGAACAAAATTAATGAGCAGCAAAATAGAATTGCCGGCAAAACTTTATGCAAAATATGTGGAGGCTTTTCCATCCTCCTATAAAGACCTGGTTTCGCTCGATGAAATTATAGATGATATCCTTCATTTAGAGGAGCTTCAGAAAAATGCCAGCATACAATTTGATATTTTGCCCGGTACAGGAAAAAATGCAGCCAATGAAACAAAATTAAGTATTTACCGCACAGAATCAGGGGGCTTGTTGCTTTCTGAAATCCTTCCTATACTTCACAATATAGGCTTTAAGGTATTGAACGGTTTGCCCACACAAATAACGCTTTCAAACCAAACTGTACTTTTTATTGATACATTTAGGTTGTTAGTAGATCCTTCCTCAGGGGAACAAAATTATGTAAGCAATAAAAGAGAATTAATAAATGGCTTAGAGGCAATATTTGGCGGCAAAGTGCCTTCCGATTCTATGAACCGGCTTATGCTTCGTCCGGGTCTTGCATGGGAAGATGTAGATGTTCTTCGTTCTTATATGCGATATTCTATACAAATTGGACCCTTCTTTGATTCCAGCATTGTTGACCGGGTACTTTTTCGACATGCAGAACTTACAAAAACGCTTGTGGCTCATTTTCATAATAAATTCGACCCTCAAATTGAAGCGGCTAATGATGGTAGTGAGTTGGAAGATAAAAAAGGGGGGGATAGAAACCTAAAGGTGGCTGAAACGAGAAAAGCCTTCCTCAAGGGAATGGAGAAAATTCAAGATGCAACGGAAGATAGGGTTTTTCAAATATTGTTTAATTTAATTGAATCGACAATTAGAACAAACGCATATCGCAGCGATCGTCCATTTCATTACCTTTCATTTAAATTTGATTGTACAAAACTAGAGCACTGTCCCGAACCAAGACCTTTATTTGAAATTTTTGTTTATCATGCCGAAATGGAAGGTTGTCACCTAAGATCCGGAAGGGTTGCAAGAGGAGGAATTCGCTGGAGCGACCGATTGGATGATTATCGAACAGAGATATTTGGACTCATGCGTGCTCAAAATTCGAAAAATGTATTAATTATACCTACAGGAGCTAAAGGGGGGTTTGTAGTACGTGGAACTCCTAAAAAGGGTCAAGATAGAAAGGCTTATGGGGATGAAATGTATAAAATTTTAATTCGCGGCTTGCTTGATTTAACAGACAACCAACTTGCAGGTAAAAAAATTAGACCGCCGGGGGTAGTTTGCCATGATGTTTTTGACCCATACCTTGTAGTTGCTGCCGACAAGGGTACTGCTCACCTTTCTGATACAGCTAATGGGCTTTCTGCTGAATATGGCTTTTGGCTTGGTGACGCTTTTGCTTCAGGAGGCTCTGTTGGGTACGACCATAAAGTGGAAGGGATAACTGCAAAAGGTGCATGGGTATGCGCTAAGCACCAATTTGGGAAAATTAATATTAACCCAGAAAAGGATAACATTACTGTGGTAGGTATTGGGGATATGTCGGGCGACGTTTTCGGTAACGGGATGTTACGATCGAAAACCCTAAAACTAGTAGCCGCCTTCAACCATGCCCATATTTTTTTAGATCCAAATCCAGATTGTGAAGCTTCATTTAATGAAAGGCAACGAATGTTTAGCCTTCCTCGTTCCAGCTGGACAGATTATAATCCTGAAATAATTTCAAAAGGCGGCGGTGTTTTTTCTAGAGCAGAGAAAGCCGTTGTTTTAACACCGGAAATTCAAATACTTTTGGGAACCAACGAAACACATTTGGGTACCGAGGAGCTTATTAAAATGATTTTAAAGCATAACGTTGATTTATTATATAATGGAGGGCTTGGAACATACATTAAGTCATCCGAAGAAGATCATCGCGAAGTAAATGACAAAACGAACGATTCGGTGCGGGTGGATGCCATAGATGTGCTTGCAAAGGTAGTATGCGAGGGAGGAAATTTAGGTGTAACACAAAAAGGGCGCATTGAATTTGCATTAAAAGGCGGATTAATTGATACGGACGCTATTGATAATTCTGGAGGCGTTGATTGTTCTGATCGCGAAGTAAATTTAAAAATTCTTTTTGGGCCTATCATAACTTCGGGTAAAATGATAACCGATGAGCGCAATAAAGTGCTGAAAAAAGCAACATCAGAAGTTTTAGATAATATCCTGGAAGATAATTACAGACACGCTCTTTGCCTCTCGTTGGATGAAATAAGAAGTAAAAAAGATCCTTATCTTTTTTTATGGAGTTCAGACTTTTTAGCCGAAGAAGGCATAATGGTAGCCGAAAGAGAAGACCTTCCTACCTTAGCGCAAATTCATAAGAGGGGATTAAAAAAAGGCTTTACTCGACCAGAGTTGAGTAAACTGATGGCTTTTACTAAAATGTATTTAAAGTCTAAATTGTTGTCGCTGGATGTATCTCGTTTTCCTTTAAAAGAGGAGTTTCTGAAAAACTATTTCCCTAAACAAATTTATGGAAATTTCCGTGAAGAAATGGATTCTCATCTACTGTTAAAAGAACTTTTTGCTACAGTATGGGTTGGCCATATTATTAATGATGCAGGAGCAAGTCTTTTTACAGATTTAATGACAGACTCGGAACGTAGCGCAGTGGATGTTGCTTTTGCTTATACCGCTGCCGAACAGTGGATGAATGCCCTTGAATTAAAACAACGCATAATGGCTTGCGATCAAGTTCCATTAGAAGCAAGGCTTAAAAATATAGTTACCCTAGAGTATAAAATTAAAGTTTCGGCTAGTTGGATATTACATTTTTTCCCCGGAGAAATATTGTATGAGAAAATTGGAAATGGGCAAAACTTTAAAGCGAGAGCAGCCGAATATAGAAAAATATTTGATGGTATGTATAAATTTTTTACTGTTGATAAATCCAATGCTAATTTAGTAAAGTTAAACCAGGATATAAAAAGAATTGAAGAGCAAGGTTTTACAGTTGATTTGGCTAAAGAAATAGCCCTTTCTGTTCACTGGCCCAAAGCATTTCCAATAGCTTTTGTTGCCGAAAAACTTGCTAAGCCAATAGAGGATACCATTAAAACATATTTGCTTTGCGGACAAGCAACTGGTATGCAAGAAATACTCGCAAAAATATCAGTTCAGTCATCCCTAGATAAATGGGAAGCACAAGCATTAAAAAGCTTGTTTACCTCTTTGCGAAGAACTAATTTATTGCTAACAGAAATGGCAATGAAAATAGGGGTTGATGAAACACTGAAGCGTGAACCAGCTTTAAATGCTATGGGAGCAGAAATATCTCGTTTACACGCCAACCCATTAGAACCTGTTCCTATTTCTTCATTAGTGGTGATGGCAGAAAAGCTGCACAAAGCTGTTGCGCGTTTATAGATAGGCGTGCCCTTTTTTAAAATAGAGATTGTTAAAATTTTAATAATCTCTATTTTTTTACTTCAGCGATTTAAAAGGTTCAAAAACTGTGTGTTTTTCTTTTGTCTTGATACCCTTCGGCAAAAGCTCAGGGCAGGCTCTAGAAACAAAAAATCAAGAACAAACGATTCCTCCACACCTGCAACCCTGCATCGCGTTTGTTCATTCCTCACGCGCGTTTTCATAAGGATATTTTTTGCAAAAAATGAAATCATCTGTTTTTATTAATATATCTGTTCAGTCGAAATTATTTTGAAAGATTTACTAAGTTATTTACCATTTCTAAAATCTTGTTTTTCTAAAACGCTTGAAAAAATTGACAATAAGAATGTAGGTGTTTTTTCACAAACTCAAAACTACCAAACTTATCGCTCACAAAACGATACAGCCAAAAATACAATCAAATTTGAAAGAAAAACCCGTTAAATGGTTCAAAAACTCTGTGTTTTTCTTTTGTCTTGCTACCCTTCGGCAAAAGCTCAGGACAGGCTCCAGAAACAAAAATCAAGAACAAACAATTCCTCCCCAACTGCAACACTGCATAGCGCTTATTAATTCCTCACACGCGTTTTTATAAGGATGTTTTTTTGCAAAAAAAATGAAATCGTCTGTTTTTATTAATATATCTGTTTCGTCGAAATTTTTTCGAAAACTTCACTTTATGAGATTAAAATAATATTTTTGCATACTATTGTTTTTAATTTATAAATTTACACAAAATCATTCAAAAAAATTATAACCATGCCAAATCAAATTCAATTAATTTTAACTGTTATAGGGCTCTTATTAATTTTCCTTTCTTTTGTAACCGTGCAGCAAGGTACCATAGGAGTTGTTACTGTTTTTGGGAAATACCGTAGAATATTGGGACCTGGGTTAAACATGAAAATTCCGTTTATTGAAATTATTTACAAACGCATATCCATTCAAAATCGTTCAGTAGAATTAGAGTTTCAAGCAATTACAATTGACCAAGCGAATGTTTATTTTAAAGCAATGTTGCTATATTCTGTGCTGGATCAGGAGGAAAATACAATTAAAAATGTAGCCTTTAAATTTATTGATGAAAGGAGTTTTATGCAAGCCCTGATAAGAACTATTGAAGGGTCTATCCGCGGTTTTGTAGCAATAAAAAAGCAAGCGGAGGTACTAGGTTTAAGAAAAGATATAACAGAGCATGTAAAAGAACAAATTGACGTGATACTTGAACAATGGGGGTTCCACCTTCAGGATTTGCAGTTAAACGACATTACTTTTGATGAGGCTATTATACTTTCTATGTCAAAAGTAGTTGCATCAAATAATTTAAAAGCGGCAGCAGAAAACGAAGGGCAAGCTTTACTTATAACAAAAACTAAATCGGCTGAGGCCGATGGAAATGCTACTAGAATTGCTGCTACTGCAGAAAAGGAAGCCGCACAACTTCGTGGGCAAGGGGTAGCACTCTTCCGACAAGAAGTTGCTAAAGGGATGAGCGAAGCGGCAAAAGAAATGGAGCAAGCAAATTTAGACACCTCTGTAATTTTATTTTCTATGTGGACGGAGGCTATTAAAAATTTCGCAGAATATGGGAAAGGAAATGTTATTTTTTTAGATGGGTCAAGCGATGGCATGCAGCGTACCATGAAAGAAATGATGGCAATGACTTCACTTATGGAACACAAAAAAAACTCAGCAGGTTCAGGTAAATAAGTAGGAGAAGTTTTCGAAATAAATCCGCAAATTAAATGGTTCAAAAACTGTGTGTTTTTCTTTTGTCTTGATACCCTTCGGCAAAAGCTCAGGGCAGGCTCCAGAAACAAAAAATCAAGAACAAACG